>Ga0206937_10080_pt1 | contig 30252 bp, 34 predicted proteins | sample Alteio_BWOrgHeat_11_FD_152923 | JGI IMG/M metagenome (GOLD analysis project Ga0206937, IMG submission 152923) | Enriched cells from forest soil in Barre Woods Harvard Forest LTER site, Petersham, Massachusetts, United States -... | ecosystem: Environmental > Terrestrial > Soil > Temperate forest >... | reverse complement strand
AACCAACCCTGGGATGAGGAAAAATGGAAACGTAAATGGGAAAGAAAAAATAATAAATGGGACCAGAAGTGGGACAAGTACGATTACAAATATGGCAAATGGGGCGCTGCCGACCCGGTAGTAACCCCGGTAACGCCTTATGATCCGGCTAACCCAAATCCTGAAGCGGCCGCTTCAACAAACGTTCCGCCTGTTAATCCTTCATATCAGTCCAATTCAGGTGATGACACGCTTGATGCCGTATCGGTTTTTGGCAACGTGGTAAAAACCATTTTCTCCAAAAACTTCCGAGGCGGCGATGTGGTGAACATCTTTGGCGGCACCGAGCTCGATTTTACACAGGCTGATATTAACGGCCGCGTCATCATCGACATTGTACAGATTTTCGGCGGCTCAAAGATCATCGTACCTTCCAACTGGCAGGTAGTGTCAGACACCGCAGCAGTTTTCGCCGGTATCGACGATAAAAGAATAAAAGCCGGGGTGATACAAGACCCCAACAAGATATTGGTAATAAAAGGCGTATCGATATTCGCAGGGATTGATATACGTAGTTATTAATAAGATTTGAGACAACAAGATTTGAGATGGGATAAGCGACTCCTGTCTCAAATCTGGTAACTCATTCGTCACATCTAAAAAACAATGAACTGGTACGTAGCAAAATTAGTTTTCAGGGTAATAAGCGGCGATGGCGACCATAATGCGCAATTCGACGAGCAATTGCGACTGGTGAACGCCGAAACAGAACAGGATGCCTTTAAAAAAGCAATGCTTATAGGCGTAAGCAACCAGGACAGTTTCCTGAACAATAAAAAGCAACCCGTGCAATGGCAGTTTATAGATGTTGCCGAGATAAACCAACTGAACGACCTTGCCGATGGTACTGAATTGTACTACAACATACACGAGCCCGCCGATGCCGATCTTTACATCGCCTGGGCGCATCATAAATCAGCACTTTTAGGATTGAGAAACTAATATAAATACAGCGACACCATTTTGCCACTGCTTTCATCCATATCAACATCAAAACTATCGGGCCTGTTCATTGCCTGCGGGGTGGTGTGGGCTGCGCTGATCACATACCTCGTGCACAGTTTTGGATTCTTCTGGCTCACGGCGATCATCGATGGACTGGTAAGCAGCATATTGCTGGCTGCTGCCTGCTGGCTCATTAACAATAACCTGCGCTATTACCAGCCGGGCAAGGGCAGCTACATTAACCTGCTCATTTGGTGCCTGGCGCTGGCCGGTATCAGCACCGCAGGCTGCCGCTGGATATTGCCTTATGTTGTAAATGATAAGATCTATACCAATTTCCTCGCACAGTCATTGGTTATCCGCTTTCTGGGCGATTTTATGGCGATTGGCTGGATGGCGATGATCAGCATACTGTGGTACTCTCAACTCGACCATAAGGAGACCGAAAAACGCCGTGCCGAAGCCGAAAAGCTGGCCCGTGATGCAGAACTTTACAACCTGCGCCAGCAACTGCAGCCGCACTTCCTGTTCAATAGCCTCAACTCTATTAATGCGCTTATCGGTTTTAAGCCGGAAAAGGCAAGGGAAATGATCCACCAGCTGTCGGACTTTTTACGCGGGACTTTGAAAAAGGACGACCAGCTTTTGGTGCCTTTGAAGGATGAGCTACAGCACCTTAACTTATATCTTGATATAGAAAAAGTACGTTTCGGGCACAGGCTGGAGACGGAGATCAGCTGCGACAAGCATTGCGATGAAGCCATTTTGCCCACCATGCTTTTACAGCCGATAGTAGAAAATGCCATCAAATTCGGTTTGTACGATACTACCGAAAATGTAACGATAAGCATTCGTGCCGAGATTGAAAACGGGCAGCTCATTATCATGGTGCAAAACCCTTACGATCCGCAAACTTCACGACCGAAAGGTACTGGTTTTGGTCTGCGTGGTGTGCAGCGCCGGCTTTATTTGCTTTTTGCACGTAACGACCTGATGGAAACTCATGCAAATGATAATATATTTACAACCATTATAAAAATTCCACAGGTAGCATGAAACGCGCTTTAGTTATTGACGATGAACCGCTGGCACGAATGGTTGTGCTGGAATATTTACAGGGCTTTGCCGACCGTATAGAGGTTATGCAGGAATGCAGCGACGGCTTTGAAGGTTTAAAAGCCATCCAGCAGCACCAGCCCGACCTGATCTTCCTGGATGTGCAGATGCCAAAAATCAACGGCTTCGAGATGCTGGAGTTGGTTGAGCAGCCGCCCGCCGTCATCTTTACCACCGCGTTTGATGAATATGCTATCAAAGCTTTCGAAGCGCATGCTATCGATTACCTGTTAAAACCATTCAATAAAGACCGTTTCAATAAAGCCGTTGAGAAATACCTGGGGCAGTCCCCTGCCCCTGTTCAGCAGGCTAAAAAGACGGAAGAGCTATTGGAAGCCGCCTCGCAATCGCCGGCGCAGCATGAGCGTATCGTGGTAAAAACCGGCACCAAGGTAAAGATCATCCCCGTGCAGGACGTGCAATACCTGCAGGCCGATGACGACTACGTAAGCGTTTTCACCAAAGAAGGCTCCTACCTCAAAAACAAAACCATGAACTTCTTCGAGCAAATGCTCGACCCGCGCTATTTTGTACGCGTACACCGTTCCTACATGGTCGCCATACAGGAGATCACCCGTATCGACCCCTATGAAAAGGATAGTCACCTGGCGATATTAAAATCAGGCGCTAAAATACCGGTGAGCAAGACCGGGTATGTGAAATTGAAGGGTGTGCTGGGGATATAGATTGTACAAATTGTGCTGAAAATATACCCTTTTTACTCGTTTTAGTGTAGCATTTTATGTAATTGATTTACACAAAATATTACTGCATAGCTAATTATATCTCATTGAATATCTGCGTATTATAATTTTACCCGGTGTAGCAAAGTGTAGCATTAAACGATATTTTTATAGGTAAAAACGCTACGCTTGTGCTACATTTCGCTACACTTTACCGCCCACTCAAGTGTCGACAGTTGGGTGATTTAAGTTTTAAACGTCCACGCTTGAAACAGCATGAAGATTGGGTGATTAGTTGCTATATTTAGCCCATTAAAACAACCTAACCGTTATGATGGAAGTTGAATCACAAGATAGCGTGAGCATTTATATCGACTTTTATAAATCTCAACTAAAAACCCGCCTAACTAAACTCATCCCGCTCTGGGTTATATTGTCGTTTTTTCTTTTAAGCGATACCTTTGATAAATTCACTTGGGGAAAGCTGGGTACTTTAACCTTCGTAATCATTCTATTCGTCGCGATTGTATATTATCTGCCATTATTAATTTTCAGCATAAAATTAAACAAGCGATTTGCAAACGATAAAGTGCTTCTTCGAAAGCGTAAACTAATAATCAAAGATGAAGGATTAGAACAAGTGCGTGGCGAGCAAATCCTGTTGAGAAATTGGAATACGATAAGATCTGCAAATACAAATGTCCGGTATATCTATATTAAGCTAATAGATAAGAAAACGATTTTAATACCCAAAAAGGATTTCCCAACGGATGCTGATGCTATCAACTTTTTAGGTGAAGTGCAATCGCACATCAGAAAAACGAATCCAAATTATTTTCCTGAGCTTGCTGGTATCTCAAAACCAAATTACAGTCTAGGCTTTTTATGTCTGATACCATTAATTGGCGGCATAGCTGGGTTGATCTTTTTATTGCAGGGAATATTCAAATACAAGGACAAATGGTTTGCGGTGATTGGTCTATGTGGTATAATTTTCACTGTATGCATTTATGGTTCAATGTTTATTTACAATAACAGTAAAGCCATGCATAAAGAGTTCATTCCTATTGCACAAACACAAATGAATGGCCTTGTAAAAGAGATTGAATATTATAAAATTGAACATGGTAGTTATCCCGACAGCCTCCAACAACTGGAAGTGAAAGATGACTTTACAAATATCCACGACCCTGTAAGCCCCAACCTTAAACATGACATTTATAATTACCACCGCATAGGCAATAAATACACACTATTTTCTTCAGGTGTAGATGAAGTACCTGGCACTGCTGATGATATTTACCCTTCATTAAAAATTGACACAAGTAAAATTGGCCTGATAGTAAAATAAATAATAGAAGATATGTCACCGCTAAAGTCAACATTCTTGTTAATTACCTTTTTGGTGGCAATACCGTTGAGTAATCTATTTGCTCAGAAACCCACTTTAACCCAATTAACCAAAACAAAAGTCGATTCGCTCAGGAAAACCGGCGCAGATGCCATTATGTGGTATAAAAGTTATTGCGGCGAGTGTGAAGTGATATCACACGAAACTCATCCTGCAAGTATTCCTGCTAATCATTATTGTACAGTAGATGCTCAGGGATATACTTTAACCGATAACGTTATACTTTATAAACAAAACGATAGCTATTATAAATTGATATTCGACTGTACTTATCCTTTAAAAAAGGAAAAGCTGGATAGTTGCCGCTCTATAGCATACTTTATTTCCATAGTACCTGTGTTAAACCACAGGGATAGAGCGATAAAGGCCCTCTATAAAAGCGGCAGATTCTTAGGCCCTTCGCAGTCCGACGGCGGGTTCGAAGACGTAACGCTTTACCTTAAAAAAGCTTCGCAACGTGTATCTATGGCCGATGGTGAAAAGGGAGATATGTATGCCGTCTACAAAAAGTACTTTTGGATAAACAAGGAAATAAAATTATTGGATCTGATCGAAAAAGACATCGCCATAAAAAATAAATAGTATCATCGCCCACTCAAGTGTCGATACCATAGCCGTTAACGCTTGAAACGGCGGGAAGAAATTGAAGGGTGTGCTGGGGATATAAGTTTTGTTTATATTTCTTTCAAATTTAATTCACTATTATTGGTAGCCCTATGCCTTTGCAATGATGGAAATGAACAGTATAGTGAAGGAAATAGAATTTTATAAAATTGAACATGGCACTTATCCCGACAGCCTCAAACAATTAAACGCAAAAAACGAATTCCTTGATATTTACGATCCTGTACAAGGCGACAATAATGCTATTTTCAACTATCACCGTATCGGCAACAAATACACTCTCTTTTCATCTGGATTAGACCAGGTCCCCGGCACCGCCGATGACATTTATCCTTCGATAAAAATTGACACCAGTAAAATCGGTTTGATTGTTAAATAATCACTAAACTTCAGTCTGCTTATACCCCCTTTCCATTACAACATACATTTATTTGTACAGTAAACTGGTCGATTTTCATTAAAAACATCACCGCAACTTTAGCTAAAAACAATTTCCTGCCTGTTGGCATCAGCTTTGCAAATAGTATATAAACCCCTATTAGGGTAATTAATTCAACTGCACAACGGGTGCAGGTTATTGTTAAACTAAAATCAAAATCATGAAAAGATTAATAATGCAAACGCTGCTGATAGCAGGAGCTTTATTTGTATCTGAAACAACTTTTGCTCAATTAAGTATCGGCGCTACTACCGCCACAAAAATTGTAACACAGGCTACCGTGCCTACCGTTGCTACACAAAAGGTAGTTAGCCAAAGCACCAATGCTACCAACCAGGTAGTGAATCAAACACAATCTACCGTACAGGCCAGCCAAAACCAGGCTGCTAATGCTGCAACACAAACCCAGGCAACCGCACAAAACCAGGCTGCAAACGTTAACGACAAAACAACCGCAACCGTAAATGCTGCAAAAAGCAGCTCTGCCAATGCAAGCGGCAATGTTAGCAGCACAACCAGCGCTACTGTTGGCAAAACAAGCGCCGACGTAAATGGCTCAGCAAGTACATCTGCCTCAAAAGCAAGCGGTACTGTTAGCGGCGCCATGAACGAAAGTTCATCAGCAAAAGCCAGTGCAAACAAAGCAGCAACAAATGCTTCGGCCAGTGCATCTGCAAAAGCACGCAAAACTACTGCTGCTGTAAAGGCTAATGGAAGCAAGGCAGTTACAGGCACAAAAATGGCTGTTAGCAATACAGGTAAAAAGCTAAGCAGCAAAAAAGTGGCTGTTAACAGTTCTTCTTCGTTAAGCGGCAAAGGAAGTCTTTCTGCTTCATCAAAGAAAGCCAGCCTTGGCAGCAATGGTTCGACATCATCGGCAACCAGTATTAAAGCCGGTAAAAAAACAGCCAGCCTTGATGCTTCTTCATCAGGCAGCACAAGTGCAACAACTGGCAAGCAGTAAAAACAATATCGAAAACAACAGACAGAAAGGCCTTAAATGGCCTTTCTGACTTTTTGGGCATCACCTATTACCTATAAAAACATGCGTAATTTTAAACTTATTATTGTATCGATTACAATACTTTCCTTTTGCTTAAAAGCAGCAGCGCAACAAACTACGCCAGATACCGGTAAAACAACAAAAGTTGCCAAAAGCCTGTTTGTGAATGCCGGGCTCACCTATTTGTCGAACCTGACCTACGCCGGGCGCAAGGATATTACAAGCGTACCGGTCATATTGCCAACGCTTACCCTGATATCAACCAAAGGCTTCTTTTTAAATGCGATAGGCTATTTCGATGTAAATGGCAGCAACAGTCAAACTGAAGGATTGAGCGTAACGCCGGGTTACGTATTCTCGTTTGATAAAAGCAAAGAATATGGCGGTGCGATATCGGCAACGAAATATTTTATTACTGACGCCAGTCCTATCATCCTGTCGTCATTCAATGCTACTATAGACGGGCAATTATACATCAATCCCGACAAGGTGGTAAAGCTGACCGTTGCCGGCAGTTACCGTTTCGACAAAAATAACAGCAATGATATCGTTAACGATGCAGAACTCTCCAAAGAAATATGGCTGCTTAAAACTGGTCCTAAGAAAACTGACGGGCTTAAAATAACGCCGGATGCCATGCTGTTTGCGGGCACTCAATCATTCTACCAAACCTATTATAGCAATTCGGAGGTTCAGCAGGAGATCACTACGCCGGCCAACAACAATTCGCCAATCAATATCCTTTTCCCGAATCAGCCAAAGCAAACCATAATTGACAAAACCGTTACTACCGAAAAACAGGAGGAAGTTAGAAAATATACCCTGCTCGCATTGAGCGGTTCTGCGCAACTGACCTATGTTATTAAAACCTGACAAATCAATTTCACGCCCTATTTTATTAAACCGTTCAACCAGGTGGATTATACCAGCAATACCAGCCAGAATGGCCTGTATTTCCTGTTCACCACAGGGGTAAGCGTAACATTTTGACCGATTAATAAGCACTTACGGAGGTTTAACACCGCGGTAAGTGCTTATTCTATCAGCAAAACCATCATCGCTTCCATTACACGCTCTTCGGCAAGCAATTGCTGCGCTTTCAGATGCAGCTGCAATTCTCGTGTCTGGCTGTCGCCGATGGTAGCATCGAGGATGTCTTTTATCTCGGGTGACTGAGCGTACGTTTCAATATCCGCATCAGACGGGAAAGATTCCAGGTTGCCCAGTTTGCCTAAACAATTACCTGTAAGTATTTTTGAATTACGTACATGGAAAGGCAGCATATCAACACCTAATCCTAATTTGGTGTTAGGTTTAGCTACTTTAAATAAGTTATCCATTGTTATCCTACAATACAGATCCCCGCCAAGGCGAGCCACCAAATCCATTTTTGCCTGGTCGATACGGCCATCTTCATTTAAAACAGATTCATTGATATGGATGATCTTCACCTCCGCAATAACCAAATTACCTGCACCAGCCCCATCGCCTAAAGGGTAAATGTCTTTCACCAGGCATTCCAGCTGCACATAAGATTCTGCTACCCGCGGCGGTTTTACCAGTTGGGATGGAATAGGCGTTAGCCCGCATTTGGTAAATTCATTTATGCCCTTCGCATATTCCACACTCGATAGGGAGGTTTGCTGCACGATATCGTGATTAACGATATTGATGACACACTCGGGCACCTCCTTTATATTTTCCAGCGTGTGTTTCGTCGTGCTATCCCTCACCCTGCGTGATGGTGAAAACACACAAATAGCAGGGTTTACGCTGAAGATATTGAAATAGCTAAACGGACTGAGGTTGACATTACCGTCTTTATCTACTGTGGATGCAAAGCAGATGGGCCGCGGCGCTATCGCTGTGTTAAGATAGCTTTGGATTTGGACAGGAGTGAGATCGGATGTATTGAGTGAGAGCATATGTTGAGAATAAAAAACACTAAAACACAATGTCATTTCGAACCTGCACGAGCAGCGGCCTTGAGCGGTTAGGGCATGGTGAGAAATCTTTTGCGCCATGCCCGATTGCTATCTGTCTGGTGCAAAAGATTTCTCCTCACCCATCCTTTTACCCCTCCCACGTTCGTCGAAATGACATATTTGATATTTGTCATTCTGAGCGATAGCGAAGAACCTGCAAACTTTGTTAGCACGCGGACAGGTCCTTCGCTATCGCTCAGGATGACATGATGATAGTTATTTTTTTATCGCCAGGAGTGAAAAATTACTATCGGCCTTTTTAATAATGTTCCCCAAAACGCCCAACCCCGTCACTTCCATCTCTACCAAATCATTCGGCTGCAGCCATTGGGGTTGATAGTTGGGATCATTCAAAAGTCCTGTGCCGTTCAGTTCCAAAAAGCATCCTGTGCCAACTGTTCCGGAGCCGATCACGTCGCCCGGCAATACATCGCAGCCATAGGCAGCACGCTCAATAATTTCGGCGAATGTCCAGTCCATATCGCCCATTGTGCCGGCGGATACTTGTTTGCCGTTTACATGGCACAGCATTTTCAGACTATAGGCATTGCCGGTATGGCCGGTTTTCGGCCATGTTTTGTAAGGCTCCAGCTCATCCGGCGTTACCAGCCATGGGCCGATCACCGTGCTGAAATCCTTTCCTTTCGCCGGGCCGAGGTTGAGCAGCATTTCTTCCATTTGCAGGGTACGGGCACTCATATCGTTCATGATCATATATCCGGCGATATAACTGTCGGCGTCGGCAGCCCTGATGTTGCGGCCTTTTTTATTCAATACTACCGCAACTTCCAGCTCAAAATCCAGCTTGTTGAAATGGTCCGGCATGCATTCTATTTCGCCCGGGCCTTGTATGGCATTATGGTTGGTGAAATAAAATATAGGGTATTGGTCGAACTCCGGTATCATAGGCGCCTTACGGTTACGGCGTGCAGCAGCCACATGCTGGCGGAAAGCATACCCGTCACGACAAGAAGTCGGATGCGGAACAGGCGCTATCAGCTCATAAAAAAGTTCTTCTTTGGCCTCTATCTTCCCTGAATGCAGGTCGTCATTGACTTTTCGCGCGCGATCCATCAGCTCTTCCCCTCCCCACAGGAAATCATTCATATTGTCGGGTACCAGCTTATGGAGTGAATTAAGGTTATATATATGACCGTTAACATAAACACCGAGATGCTCCCGGTCTTCGGTTTTATAGGATACTAATTTCATAGAGTTATAATTGGTTCTGCTTCAAAGCTAATTCTTTTAGACCATAGTCCATAGACCATTGACCATAGTTTACCACATTTGCTATGGTCTATCGACCATGGACTATGGACTACTAAAAAACTATGCTTGCATAACAATATTATTCCACCTACATTCGTACAACAATTATGCACATCATTAAAGGCTTTTATTGTTCCTTAGGCTTAACCTCCATGAGCGGCGCTTCGCTCTTCAGGGATGCTGTGCTCTCCAGCATGATCCTCGCCCAATATTAAAGTGTTGTTTTAATTGTAAGCTTTGCCTTACACTGCTTGAAACTATCTGCATTTCAAACTGTTTCAATTTTTACAACCAATTTAATACCATGCCTATTTATCATACATTGGGAAAGATCCCACCCAAGCGGCATACGCAATTCCGTAAGCCGGATGGCACTTTATATGCCGAAGAACTGGTTTCTACCGAAGGTTTTTCGAGCCTTTATTCGCTGGTTTATCATGCTTATCCGCCAACTATCGTAAAAGAGCTGGGCGAACCGTACAGCGTTGAGCCGAAGATCGCCCGCGAAAAACACCTGAAACATACCAGCCTCATCGGCTTTAATGTTACACCGGAGGATGATTACCTCAAAAGCCGCAAACCCGTGCTCGTGAACAGCGATCTGCATATTTCGCTGGCCGCGCCGCGCAAATCAATGACGGATTATTTCTATAAAAACAGCCAGGCCGACGAAGTGGTGTTCATCCACGAAGGATCGGGTACGCTGAAAACCGGGTTTGGCAAAATAAAATTCGTTTACGGTGATTACCTTGTGATCCCGCGCGGCACCATCTACCAGATGGAATTTGATACGCCCGATAACCGCCTGTTTATTATAGAAAGCTTTAGCCCGATACGCCCACCGAAACGTTACCGAAACCAGTATGGCCAGCTGATGGAGCATTCACCTTATTGCGAGCGCGACATTAAACGCCCTACCGACCTGGAAACGCACGACGAACATGGCGATTTTAAAATTCTGATCAAAAAACAAGGCCTCATCTATCCCTACATCTACGGAACACATCCTTTTGATTTTATCGGCTGGGACGGTTTTCATTACCCATGGGCGTTGTCGATCCATGATTTTGAGCCGATAACCGGCAGGCTGCACCAACCACCGCCGGTACATCAGACATTCGAGGGCAACAACTTTGTGGTGTGCTCCTTCGTACCGCGCAAATTTGATTATCATCCGCTATCTATCCCTGCACCATACAACCACAGCAACGTGGACAGTGATGAAGTGCTGTATTATGTAGATGGCGATTTCATGAGCCGTAAACACGTGGTACGCGGACAGATCACGCTGCATCCCGGGGGCATCCCGCACGGGCCTGCGCCGGGTTCGGTGGAGAAATCGATAGGTAAAGAATCGACCGAGGAACTGGCGGTGATGATCGATCCGTTCCGTCCGCTGATGCTGACGGAGGATGCGATAAAGATTGAAGACCCGAATTATTACAAAAGTTGGGCGGAATAAACAGGATGACAAATCCTCCCTGCATTCCAACTTAAAACATTACAAAAAATGGAAACACAAACATTAGATAGACCAACAAAAACTACCGATTTCCTGCCTCTTAACGGCACCGATTACGTTGAGTTTTACGTAGGCAACGCCAAACAGGCGGCGCATTATTATAAAACCGCTTTTGGCTTCCAGGACATGGCTTATGCCGGACCGGAAACCGGCGTACGCGACCGGGCATCGTATGTAATGCAGCAAGGCAAAATACGTATTGTATTGACCACGCCTATGCATTCCGACCATCCTATCGCCGCACACATTAAAAAACATGGCGACGGCGTAAAGATCCTGGCCCTTTGGGTTGATGATGCTTATGACGCTTTTCAGCAAACCGTTAGTCGCGGCGCCAAACCATATCAGAAACCGCAGACCATAACTGATGAATTTGGCGAAGTGCGCACCAGCGGTATTATGCTTTATGGTGAAACTGTACACATGTTCATCGAGCGCAAAAACTACAAAGGCATTTTCCTGCCGGGATATAAGGAGCATAAAACAAACTATAACCCCACAGATACCGGCCTGCTGTATGTCGACCATTGTGTGGGCAACGTAGGCTGGCATAAGATGAACGAATGGGTGAATTTTTATGAAGAAGTAATGGGCTTCCGGAACATCCTGACGTTTGACGACAAGATGATCTCGACCGAATATTCAGCACTGATGAGCAAGGTAATGAGTAACGGGAATGGCTTTGTAAAATTCCCGATCAATGAGCCTGCTGAAGGTAAAAGGAAGTCGCAGATAGAGGAATATCTTGAATATTACGAGGACGAAGGCGTACAGCACATGGCGCTGGCTACGCATGATATTGTAAAAACAGTTACCGACCTGCAAAGTCGTGGCGTAGAGTTTTTAACCGTACCCACAACCTATTATGATGACCTGCTCGATCGTGTTGGCCATATCGACGAAGACCTGGGGCCGTTAAAGGAATTGGGCATCCTGGTTGACCGTGATGACGAAGGCTACCTGTTGCAGATCTTCACCAAGCCGGTTGAAGACAGGCCGACATTGTTCTTTGAGATCATCCAGCGCAAAGGCGCCAAATCATTCGGTGCGGGTAATTTTAAAGCACTTTTTGAGGCGATTGAAAGAGAGCAGGAGATTAGGGGGAATTTGTAAAATTTCGGAATTTAAATATATCGAGCCGGGTTATGCCCGGCTTTTTGATTTGCAGAGATTTTTATTTTACATTTAATTTTAATATTCGACCTAATCCTATATATCGATGGCATTAAAACCCTTAACATCATCTCAAAAAGAAAAAATAAATCGATTAGCCCCATCTCTTAAAAAGGCGGCTGCTGATGGTGATATCAACTTAGCAAAACTAATAATCAGTGATTTAAAAGATTTGCTTAATAACACTGGTAGATCAACAAAGTTAATGGAATATAAATGCCATCTTTTTGAAGCTTATATGGAAGCTGGTGATATTGATTTTGCAATAACTGGGTTTATAGGTATCAGGTCAAAGATTGCTAAAAATACGCGTACTTATCTCGAAGCCACTTCGCTTTTGGCAATTTGCTACATAAGAAAAATAGATATAGATAAAGCAGAACCATTAATTAAAGAAGTATTACAAAACGATAAAGTAATAAAATCTGAAGAAAGGAGAAGAATATTTAGGAAAAATATCATCGAAAGATTTGATGAAGAGGGAACTTTGTTTGCTATTAAAGATTTAGGATATGATAATCTAAATGCAGAAGATATTCAAAATGAAGCAGGTAGTGTTTTGCAAAATTTAAATGAGGACGAAATTTAAACTTAGGTATAGGAATAAAATCATTGGCTATCTATGTAACAGCTTTGATTATTAAATTTGGCATAGAAGTATACTGTGAGAAATACAAACCTGAAGGTATAATGGAAATGAGATAAACTAATTATTCGACAGCCTTAAGATGACTATCGACGAAGTTATACTATTAATAAAAGAAAAATCCACGCCGTCCTATCTCTCTGGCATGGCGCGTTTCGGGATAGACAGCTCCAAAGCACTGGGCACTCCCCTGCCCGAATTAAGGAAGATCGCCAAATCCATCAAAAAAGATCATGACCTGGCGCTGGCGCTTTGGGATACCGGCATTCATGAAGCCCGTATTATTGCGTCATTAATTGATGATCCCGCAAAGGTAAACACCCGAACAGATGGATAGCTGGACAAGTGTTTTTTACTCGTGGGACCTGTGCGACCAGGTTTGCGGCAATCTTTTCGACAGAACATCATTTGCACTCGAAAAAGCATTAGAATATAGCAGGCACGAAACTGAATTTGTAAAGCGCGCCGGCTTTGTGCTGATGGCGGAATATGCCGTTCATGATAAAAAAGCAAGCAATGAAAAGTTTATTGAACTGCTGCCGGTTATTGAGCGCGAAGCCTGGGATAACAGGAACTTTGTAAAGAAAGCCGTAAACTGGGCGCTACGGCAAATAGGTAAAAGAAATGCTGAACTGAGGCCGGCCGCCATAGCCTGCGCCCAACGCATCCTGCAACAAAATAGCAAAGCGGCTAAATGGATCGCAACAAATGCACTTAAAGAACTCGTATAAAACTTATTAGCGTAACCGGTGACTATTATAGTGGACAAAGGCAAAATGTTGAAAAATATTTCGCACCTGCTGATTTCTTAATAGTTAATAGTAGTTAGCTTAATAATAAACTTATAACCTGTTTAAATCGCATAACCTTTTGACATTTCTGAAATCTATAAATTTCCGCAACGGAATCCGGTATCCAGACATTAACCAATAGTTACACTTTTGTGATTTTGACAGTTGTAAATGGCAGATTTATAGCTATTTGTAGCTATAAAACACATATATTTGAAAGTTATACTTTAATCTAAATTATAAATTAATCCTAATTTACAACTATTGGTTGTAAATGCCGGCATTTATGAGTAATGGCACATAAATTACACATGAGGATGCGTTATGAATGGTAAAATAAAATGAGTTTGAATCAAGATCACGATATGCAAAATAGCGGATCCCAATTTACTCATGTAATTAATCATATTAATGCAGGGATATGGGAGTTTAACATTAACACCGGCGAGGTGAAATGGTCTGAAGGCTTTTACAGGCTTTTAGGTTATGAACCCGCCGAGATTGAATGCTCGTACTCCAGTTTTTATGAACAATTGCTTTATCATGGCGACAGGAAACTCTTCGTTAAATCAACCAACGAGCGCTCGCCAAACAATTCATCAACCGTTCAGATCAGGATCTTAACAAGGGATCACGGCTACCAATGGTTTGAAAATACCAGCTGGCGCATTGACGAGCCTGCTGCTTCAAAAATTTACGGTGCTATAGTTAACATCCACGAGTATAAACTGGCCGGGCTGGAATCGGAGCGAAAAGACATGCTTTTCAGCGAGACCGGCAAGATAGCCAAGCTTGCGTTATGGGAAATAGATGTAAACTCGATGACCTTGTCGTTATCCGGAGAGGGTTATGATATTTTTGAATTAAATAGCCAAGTGAGATTGACGGCCGAAGAAATGGCCAGCTTTTTTGAGCCGCCCGGTCGTGATGAGGTTACTGCGGCTATCGGTAATATTGTAAGGTTATGCAAACCGTTCGACCTGGAACTGCCTTTCCGTACGGCTAGGAACAGACTGATATGGGTAAAGATAAAAGCATTACCGATAATTGATAATTATGGCAAATGTGAGCGCATCCGTGGCATTATACAGGATATCGACTACATTAAGAAAGGGCAAGCCGCACTGCAGGAATCGCTCGACCTGACCAACGATCAGAATAAACGCCTGCAGAATTTCGCCTATATCGTTTCACATAACCTGCGTTCGCACACCGGCAATCTTAAATTTATGGTCGACCTATTTAAAGAGACCGCGCAAAAAAGCGAGCGCGACGAGATCTTCGAGCATATCCGTTCCATAAGCGACAATTTAAACGGCACGGTTAAACATCTTGAAGAAATTGTTAAGATCCAAACCGAAATAGGCAAAGACAGGAAAGTAGTAGAATTTGAGCCTGTATTTAAAAGCATAGCCGGCGCGCTGGCAAGCAATATAGATGAGCTGGATGCCAAGATCGAGTATGATTTCAGTCGCTTACCGGCAATCAATTATATCCCGGCTTATTTGGAAAGTATCCTGCAAAACCTGTTGACCAATTCATTAAAATACTACCAGCCGCACCGCAGGCCGATCATCAAATGCACTACGTTTGAGAATGAGCAGCATGCCTATCTTACTTTTGAGGATAACGGCAAGGGAATCGACATGAAACGCTTTGGCGACCAGGTATTTGGCATGTACAAAACCTTCCATCAAAACCCCGATGCACAAGGCATAGGCCTCTTCATCACCCGTAACCAGGTGGAATCACTTGGCGGCAGCATCGATGTGGAAAGCACCGTGAATGTCGGCACCAAATTTATCATCAGGCTGAATTAGTGTTTATAGATTAGAGACCGGAGATTAGAGATTAGTAAAGCTTCCTAATCATTATCCTTTTTATCCTTCACGATCACGTAAACATCCTCATTTTCCTTTTTCATGAGGTATTTTTCGCGGGCGAATTTTTCGAGCTTGGCTGGGTTTGAGGTCAGCTCGTCGAGGTCTTTGTTTACTTTGGCAGTTTCTTTTGCATAGAAATCGCGTTCCTGTTTCAGCTTGCTTAGCTGTTGGTGGTATTGGTATTGCGAGAAAAGATCGTTCTTATCAAAAAATATCATCCATACAATAAACGACATGCTAACCCAGAAGTATTTGTTCTTGAAAAGGTCAATAAGGCGTTTCATTTTATGGATAATAATTTTGATTAAAATTAAAGCAAAGTTTTTATCGTTGCAATAGGGTTTTTCAACTTATTAACAGCGGAAATCTATCGATCATTCCGTCTGCCTGAATTCCTTCGTGCATTGCCGCTCATACCGCTGCCTGCGCTGCTTTTTCCGCCGCCGCTTCCGGCGCCTTTATCCCTGCGGCCATATCCGCGGCCTCTTTTCGGGCCGGATGGCCTACCGTTGGAATCTTTAGCCACATCCTGTGGTTTTACAGTTGCCGGGTTCATCGGGTACGGATGTCCTTCGTTTACCGGTATTTCTTTAGCGATCAGTTTATGAATATCCTTCAGATAAGCTAATTCCTCGGCATCACAAAATGATAATGCGATACCACTTGCCCCTGCCCTGCCTGTACGGCCGATACGGTGTACATACGTTTCAGGAATGTTGGGCAGCTCGTAATTAATCACGTGGGTCAACTCATCTATATCGATACCTCGCGCGGCAATATCCGTCGCGATTAAAACGCGGGTAGTGCGGGCTTTGAAATTATTCAGCGCGCGCTGCCTTGCATTTTGCGATTTATTACCGTGTATGGCTTCGGCAGTTATGCCCGTCTTTTGCAGGTCTTTTACCACCTTATCCGCGCCATGCTTGGTACGGGTGAACACCAATACCGTTTCAATATTTTTATCTTTCAGGATATGGTTCAGCAGCGCCCTTTTATCGTTTTTCTCTACAAAAAACACTTCCTGCTGTATGGTATCGGCAGTTGATGATACAGGTGTAACGCTAACTCTTTCTGGCTTTGTTAAGATCGTATCTGCCAGTTGCTGGATCTCTTTTGGCATGGTAGCCGAAAAGAACAGCGTTTGCCGTTTGGCGGGCACCCTGGCGATGATCTTCTTTACATCGTTTACAAAACCCATGTCCAGCATACGGTCGGCTTCATCCAATATTAGTACCTGGATATGGTTCAGTTGAATATACCCCTGGTTAATGAGGTCGAGCAAACGGCCTGGGGTAGCGGTCAGTATATCAACACCACGCCTTATAGTATCTACCTGCGGATTCTGCGATACGCCGCCAAAAATCACGGTATGCTTTAAGCCGGTATAGCGGCCATAAGCGGCAAAGCTTTCATCAATCTGTATAGCCAGCTCACGGGTTGGCGTAAGGATCAGTACTTTAATGGTTTTTTGTTCCTTGTGCTGCAGCCTGTCGTTATATAAAAGCTGCAATACAGGGATGGCAAATGCCGCTGTTTTACCTGTACCGGTTTGCGCGGTGCCAAGCAAGTCGCGGCGCTGAAGTATGATAGGAATGGATTGTTGTTGTATTGGGGTAGGCGTAGTGTATCCCTCGGTTTTTAAGGCCCTGAGGATCGGCTCAATTAATTTTAAATTTTCAAATGACATGTAATATTTTCTAATATGTGCTAACGCGATTGCATAGCGGATCTGAAGAGTTGTCGGTGATCAAAACCGTAAAGCTAACGGGTATTATTTGCAAAGATACGTTTTTTTATTTGGACTGGGTTTTTGAGGTAAAAGGTCAGGAAAATCGCTTTTAAAAATTTGCGGAGACTGGAACTGGTTTTAGTTCCCCTCTCGAGAGGGGATTTTAAAACAACTCGTTTAAAAAGCGATTTCCCTGGGCGAAAGGTCTATCTTTCTTTCCTTTATGAAGCAATGTATATTTATACATTAGTCTTACTTTAGTCGAAATTTCAATAGCCAATTATGGAACCTGAATTCATAACCTACCAAAAATTCAATGAAATAGAATTTGCAAACCTGCTGGTTGAGCTTTTGGAGGAAAACGATATCCCATTTATATTGGAAGAAGAAGGGCCGGTATTCGACCCGACATTTTCATTTAGGGAAGATTTGACTAATTACGCCGTAAAGATCAGGAACGAGGATTTCGAGCGCGTAAACGAATTGCTCCTGCAAAATGAAGCAACAGACGACCCCGCCACTGAAGAAGATTATTATCTGTATGACTTTACGGATGCAGAGTTAAAAGATGTGCTGGAAAAGGCTGATGAATGGAGCCCATTTGATGTTACCCTTGCCCGCAAAATATTGGAAGACAGGGGCAAAACGGTAAGCGATACTGAATTACGCAATTTAAAGGATAAAAGGTTAGCGGAATTAAAGGCTCCCGAATCGTCGCAAAAGATCTGGATAGTTATTGGCTACATATGCGCCCTTTTAGGTGGGGTATTGGCACTGTTTATCGGCTGGCATCTTTTCACTCATAAAAAGACGCTTCCCAACGGCGAGAAAGTATACGGCTATACTGAGCACGACCGTAAACATGGCAGGATCATATTTTATGTAGGGCTTGTATCTACGGCAATATGGGTAGTAAGCAAAGTGATCTACTCCTATAATGTGGGTTACTGAACTTCAGCCTCTGCCTGCTTCGCTTTCTTCCTTTCCAGGAAAGCATCAAGCAGGATAATGCCCATGCCGGCCATGATAGACATATCGGCCACATTGAATATGCCGGTTTGGAAAATAACAAAATCGATATGCATAAAATCCGTTACCGAGCCGTGCATAACGCGGTCGTACAGATTACCTATACCTCCGCCTATTATCAGGATAATGCCCAGCAGCTTGTATTTGTTGATGCTGGTTTTCATGATAATATAACCTAAACCCAAAAGCAGCGCCACAACCGGCAGCACCACCAGCAGCACAAAATGAACCGGGCCGCCAAGCGTATCGCCCAGGCTGAGGAAAGCGCCGGTATTTTCAACCTTTTCCAAAGTAAAATGATTGCCGAGATAACCGATCACCTGGTACTCGTGCATATCCTTACGCACGATGGATTTTGATACCTGGTCGCAGCCGATATTGAGGGCAAGAATAAACAGGATAAGGAAAGCGCGAAGCCACTTGTTCATTTTCATGGGCGCAAAGATAATCACAGATTTTACAGATTGATGGATTTCGCAGATAAAATCAGCGCAGTCAAATAATCAGTTTAATCAGTGATTCAGACAAAAAAGCCGGCGATAAACCGGCTTCTATAATTCGTGAAATTCGCACTAATTCGAAAGAATTCGTGTTATTATCTGTTTTTGTAGTATTTGAAGTTCTTACCGATAAACTTGGCGTTGCTGCCCAGTTCTTCTTCAATACGCAGTAGCTGGTTGTATTTAGCAACCCTGTCTGAACGTGAAAGTGAACCGGTTTTTATCTGGCCGCAGTTAAGGGCAACGGCAAGGTCAGCAATGGTGCTATCCTCGGTCTCGCCAGAGCGGTGGCTCATTACGGTAGTGTAACCATGCGTTTGAGCAAGGGTAACCGCGTTGATGGTTTCGGTAAGTGAACCGATCTGGTTTACCTTTACCAGTATCGAGTTGGCAATATCCTGGTCGATACCCTGTTGTAAACGGATAACATTGGTAACGAACAGATCGTCACCTACCAGCTGTACTTTATCGCCGATCTTCTCGGTCAGCAATTTCCAGCCTTCCCAATCGTCCTCAGCCATACCGTCTTCAATAGAAATGATCGGGTATTTTTCGGTTAGCGAAGCAAGATATTCAGCCTGTTCGGCGCTGGTGCGGATAGCGCCTTTTTCACCTTCAAACTTGGTATAGTCGTATTTACCATTAACATAAAACTCAGACGAAGCACAGTCGAACGCCAGGCAGATATCGATACCTGGTTTGTAACCTGCTTTTTCAATAGCTTGCAGTATGGTTTCTACGCCGTCTTCGGTACCGCCGAAAGTCGGTGCAAAACCGCCTTCGTCACCTACTGTGGTGGTCAGGCCGCGGTCGTGCAATGTTTTCTTTAGGCTATGGAACACTTCAGCGCCCCAGCGCAAAGCTTCAGAGAATGACGAAGCGCCAACCGGCATGATCATAAATTCCTGGAACGCGATAGGCGCATCAGAGTGCGAACCGCCATTCACGATGTTCATCATCGGGATAGGCAGCGTATTAGCATTAACGCCACCAATGTAACGGTATAAAGGCTGGCGACTTTCTTCGGCAGCAGCCTTGGCAACAGCCAGCGAAACACCTAAAATAGCGTTTGCGCCCAGCTTGCCTTTGTTTGGCGTACCATCAATCTCCAGCATAATGCTGTCTATCAGGTTTTGGTTGAACACGTCAACACCGCTCAGTTCTTTAGCGATGATGTCGTTTACATTTTCAACGGCTTTCAATACGCCTTTGCCCAGGTATTTGGTTTTGTCGCCATCGCGCAGCTCAACAGCTTCGTGAGCGCCGGTAGAAGCGCCTGATGGTACCGCAGCACGGCCAAAAGCGCCATTTTCGGTTAAAACATCAACTTCGATTGTGGGGTTGCCGCGCGAGTCGAGAATCTGGCGGGCATGAATATCAATAATCAAGCTCATAATGGTAGTTTTAGTGAAACTCAGTGCATTACATAGTGTAGTTTCTACACTAAGATGCCCTCGGCTTCAAATATACAACGTTTGAGCAAAATAAGGCAAAAAATAGAAAATATTCACATTAATTTAATGTGGGGAGGGTGATTAGTGATCTGTGATTGGTGAGCAGTGATTAGTATATCTGAACGAGGTAATACCCTAATCACTAATCTCTGATCTCTAATCAACTAATCTCTAAAATAGGGCATTGCCTGCGGCCCGGGCTATCCACTCATACTGCACGGGCCTTAACCACGGGCCGGTATCCGTTTCTATCCCTAATGCAAAAAATTGTCTGAACCAGGATTTTTAACTGTTAAATTGTTTTCAAAGGTGTTAAAGAGGGCTTCGCCGTTAAGTGGATTAACAAATTATCAGGATACAGTTCTATTCCCCATACACTTCCCCATTCACAATGTTCGGCAACTTCTCGCCCTGCAAACTCGCAATAACATTTTGCGCAGCCATTACCGCCATTGCATTGCGCGTTTCAACCGTAGCAGAGCCAATATGCGGCAAAACACATACCGAAGGCATAAACAGCAGCGGGTTATCTTTGGCCATCGGTTCAGGATTGGTTACATCCAAACCGGCACCCCAAATGATGTTGTTTTGCAACGCGTGTAACAGATCGGCTTCGTTATGCTCCTCTCCGCGGGCCGTATTAATAAATATAGACGTTGGCTTCATTTTGCTGAAAGCATCTTTATTAAAAAGGCCTTTTGTTTCCTTTGAAAGATTAGCATGTACGGATAACACATCGCTCTGTTGCAGCAGTTCATCAAACGAAACATATTTGGCATCTATCTCCTCTTCTGCCTCTGCATTTTGGTGGCGGTTATGATAAATAACGTCCATGCCATAAGCCGCCTTACATTTTTTGGCCATCTCCAAACCGATCTTACCCAAACCAAAAATGCCAAGGGTTTTATTGTACAGCTCAATACCAAGATTGGCATTCGGATCGTAGAAATCCCAGTCGCCATCTATAATGCTCTGGTGCAGGTAAAATGCCTTGCGCGATACTGCGATCATCAGCAAAAAGGCAACATCGGCGGTGGCTTTGCTCAACACATCGGGCGTATTGCTTACCGGTATTTTGGCCTTAGTAGCGGCCGCCACATCCAAATTATCATATCCTACCGACATCAGCGAAACAACCTTCAGATTGCCGCATGCTTTAAAAAAAGTATCGTTTAACTTGTTGGGCCCAATGCTGATCAATGCATCCTGCGTTTTGCAGGTTGCTATCAGCTCATCCTGTGTAAGGTTACGCTGTTCGGTATGTTCTGTTACGGTATGACCTGCATCCTTTAAGAGCTGAAGGCCTGCGTCGGGGAATTTTCTTGTTATAAAAATATTCATCCTGGAGTATCAATTATATATTAACCAGAAAGAGACGCAAAGTATTGCGTCTCTATATATTTTAAATTAGCGGTCAAAAAAAGACGCAAGTATGCGTCTCTACACATGTTAAATCAGCGTAATCAAATCAATTACCACTAATCAACGGCCTTATTCCCACTTAAACGTCTTTACCGCAACCGCATATACCACCACGAACCATATGCCCAATATCAATAGCTGGTGACCTACCTCGTTAAGTCCCGCGCCTTCAAATGCCACCTTACGCATGGCATCGTTCAGGTAAGTAAGCGGCAATATATTACTGATATGCTGCAGCCAGCCCGGGAATGCGGTGGTGGAAAAGAAAGTGCCCGATAGCAGGAATTGCGGCAACGTTATAATATTGCTCAGCGGCGGCACAGTGCTTTCGTTTTTGGCGATACCGGAAATGATAAAACCAAAACCCATAAATACAATGAGCCCGATAGCCGCGAGGAGCAGCATATTGATCACCGTTACCACGCCATGTACCAGCGTGAAACCAAAAAAGTAATGCCCCACCAGGATAATAACTAAGGCCCCTATCCACGAGGTAACGAGCCTCGCCATCGCCTCACCTAAAACGATACTGTATTTTTTAACCGGTGTAGCAAAAAACCGCTTGATCACCAGCGTAAGCCTTAAGCTTAAAAACACGAACGCCGTACCAAAAACCCCGCTGCCCAACAGCGAGAAGCCAAGCATACCCGGCAAAATAAAATCGATATAATGGTATGCGCGGCCGGTAATGGTTTCTTCATGCACATCCACAGCCTTTAAGGGTGATGATGTACCCGATAGGCTGCTGATCTTATCTATAAATGCCGATTGCAGCTCATACAAGATATTATTCAGGGCCGTCTTAAATATACCGCCCTTATCTGAAGCTTTGCTGTATTGCACGTTTATTGAAAACAGGGCTTTTTTAGGTGTTGAGTCTGAACCCAAAGCCGATAATGGCGGGTAGATCGTCCAGCCTTTGCCATTGCCGTTTGCTTTTATGTCGACAACTGCATCAAGGTTTCCTTTTGCAAGGTTGGCGTGCATATCAGCCGCGCTCTGGTCCTTCACCAGGTGGATAATGCTGTTTTTTGACAGGGCTTTATAGATGACATTGTTGGTATCGCAATCTTTTGCTACGCCAACATCCACTTTCAATGCGCTGCCGCCTATATTGGCAAACACGATAATAAATATCAACGGAAAAGCCAGGTTAAACACCACCGCCGACGGGCTGCGGATAATGGAACGGAAACTGGCCTTCGCTATGGCAAGCGTAGCTTTAAAATTGCTGTAATTATTGTTCATGTCTTTTATTGAGTCTGGAAGTCGGAAAGTATAATATTTGTAATTGATTTAAATTTTCATCTTACGGACTTTCGGTCTTTCCGACTTCCCGACTTACGCGGACTTCCGGACTAAAATTTACCCCTCGCGCCATTCCTTGCCCGTCATGTTGATGAAAACATCTTCAAGGTTGGCCAGTTTAACCTGTTTTTTGCGCTCGAAACCGGATGCAACCAGTTTATCGATGAAATTGCCGGGCGTATCTATACCGATGATATGGCCGCCGTCCACAAAAGCTACACGGTCGCAGAGCTCCTCGGCTTCGTCCATATAATGGGTGGTGATCACTACGGTTGTGCCGGCATCGCGGATCTCGCGGATCAAGTCCCAAAGATTACGGCGCGCCTGTGGGTCGAGGCCGGTGGTAGGCTCGTCCAAAAATATAATACGAGGGTTATTGATCAGCGTAGTGGCAATAGAGAAACGCTGTTTCTGTCCGCCGGAAAGTTCCTTGTATTTCGCCTTGGCCTTATCAACCAGCGCAACTTTTTCCAGCATCTCTTTCGCTGTTTTGTTGATGCCATAAAGCCCGGAGAACAGTTCGATGAGCTCGGACAGGTTAAGATTGGGGTAATAACCAGCGGCCTGCAGCTGTACGCCGATGCGTTGTTTGATGCTATCGGCGTCATCATCGATATTGAAACCGTCTACGGTGATGGAGCCTGAGGTTTTATCGCGCAGCGTTTCAATAACTTCTAATGTGGTGGTTTTGCCGGCTCCGTTAGGGCCGAGCAGGCCGAAGATCTCGCCCTCGTAAACTTCGAAGCTGATATTGTTTACGGCCGTAAAATCGCCGTACTTTTTTACCAGGTTATTTACGGTGATAATGGGTTGTTTTGCCATGTTGTAAAAATGCGACAGATAATTCAATTAACCATAAACTTTTCGGCGAATGACGGCTTTTTTGAGGTAAAACGCAAAGGCAAAAGGTTAAAGGTAAAGGTGAAGGGCAAATAATCGTGATTATATGTGAAAATCGCGGCGCTTGGACAGTCCCACCTTTTACCTTTCGCCTTTTACCTTACGCCTTCTTTAGTTCACTTTCAGATTTAAGCACCTTGTTGCCGTTTTCCTGCTTTATTTCGTAAGCAGGTTCATCCTCGCTGGCATTGCGCTTTACTTTGACGCCTTTTATGGTTTTGGAAACGGGTTTATCGTATTCCTTTTCGATCTTGCCTTCGGCTTTTGAGGCGCCCCAATTCCATTCTACTTTATCTCCTTTTTTCATAGCGATGATTTTAACAGGATGATACAAAATCATTGCCAAAGGTGAATTAGCTAATAAGATGGCCTAACGAGTGCAGGATGTTTACAGCATGCTCCAGGTAATGTACTACCGCGTGACTGATCGATATAAGTAAGATAGTTTTCATGGTTGTTTTTTGTTTTGACAATGCAAATATGTGCAGCAATCGCGCAGGCCGGCAAACATATTTGGGGAGTGGTTTTGAATTGTCGGTGAATGGCGGGATTTTGGGGATGAAAGGGTTTTACCGACATACCGGACTTGTTTCATATTTAACCACAGAGGTCACAGAGATTTACGCAGAGAGCACAGAGAGATTTTGACTCGTCCTGAATTAGGTTGACCTTTTAACTCCGTGTTCTCTGTGTTTTTTCTCTCTGTGTTCTCTGCGGTTAAAAAAATAGCGGCATTTCATTGTGTTTTAATAAGATTCTTATCTTTAGCCGAAAACCAAAATCCAATGAAAAAGCTATTCCCATATATCGCCATTGCGGTTTTATTCTGCTCATGCCAGGGCAAAAATACCGGACTGCTTACCGATTCGACCGCGACAAGCAACTCATCATCTTATTCCGTACCCGATGAACAGGCCATTAAAAAAGCGGTAGATGATGCATATGCCGCCATTAGCTTTAAGAAAGGCGATACGGCCCGGTACGATTCCATCAAAAATTATTTCATACCTAAAGCACAGCTGATCAGTTTTCGCAGCGATAGCATGCAGGTAATGAACATAAGCCAGTTTATTACGGTGTACCGCACCTTCATTGAGGGCGACAGCGTGAAAATGTTCTACGAAAAAGAGCTGTATGGCAAAACCGAACAGTTCGGTAAGATCGCCTCGCGCATCAGCACGTACAAAACCTATCTCAATACGATGGACAAACCAGAGGAACAGGGCGTGAACAGTTTTCAATTGGTAAAAACGCCGGAGGGCTGGAAAGTAAGCAGCATTATTTGGGATGTGGAGCGGGAAGGATTGAAGATACCGGCGTATTATTTGCCTAAATAAACTTGTTTTATTTATCAAGCGTGGACGCTTGAAATTTTACGCGGTCAAGTGTGGACACTTGACCGGGCGGAATGGGTTTCGAAGCATGAGCGTTGGGCATAACGAACTATGCATATCGAATAAGTATGTCGTATAGGCCTTTGCCCGCATGTCTTCGACAAGCTCAGACTGACAACGCTCGTGTGCTTCAGCATTGCACCGCTAAAAATATTTTTGGAAAACATGGGATTCAAGCCTATCGCTATTTCAATACCCTACCCTATACCAATTCTGCGCCATCTGCTTAACCGTAGTATCGCTGTTACCATATCTCATCTTATCATTAAAATCCTTTATCTGCACTGGGTCATTAGTATAAAGAAACAGCGAAGTATCGCCCAAAAAGCCGCGGTTTGTAAAGAATCCTATCGAAACGGCGCCCTTATTATCCTTCCAGATGTCCACACTGTTATCGCCGTCGTTCGATAAGGGGAAAAGATCATCCCCAAGATGTATTGTTCGCAGTTTGCCGTTTTTAAATCCTTCCACTATCCTGTTCCGGTCATCCAGTCTTAACCAGAAATCAAGGTATTCCATCCCGGTGCCTGTAAGTGTAGTAGCGCCGATGATTACCGATACTATCAAACCAACAATATGGTAAGCGGTATTGCTGTAGCGGAATTTTATTATCCGTATGGTTAGCAATACTGAAAACCACAAGCCCATGCAAGCCACAGGCACCAGGAATATCAGCTTTACAAAACCGCTGGCAAAGTAATACAGCACAGGGCCTTGTATAAAAGCCAGCACCAGTAAAGTAGTGGTGATGATGGTTTTGCCCCGTCTGCTCATAATAGATTAATAAAAAAGCTACGCAGTTTCTTACGGGGCAATATAGTTATTGTTAGTCTTAACCCAACGGCAACAACTTATTCGTTCTTATTTAACTGTTATCGAATTAACTTTCAGCCCAAATCCTGATAATAGTATTGTCAAACGCTTTCAATTTCTTCACCTGCACTCAATTTGTATAAAAATGATAGCGCATATTTGCATATGGCAAAATTGATCTATCACCCGGCAGACTCACGCGGTAAAATCGACCTCGGTTGGGTATTAAGCTATCCCACTTTCTGTTTTGGCAATTACTACAATCCGGAGAGGATCAGCTTTGGTGCGCTGCGGGTATTGAACGACGATATACTTAAAGGCGGCGAAGGCTTTGGCGACCATCCGCATGATAATATGGAAATTATTTCCATCCCGTTAAAAGGCGGCTTAAAACACGTGGACAGCCTGGAGAATGTGGCCGTGATAGCAGATGGAGATATACAGGTGATGAGCGCCGGTACAGGTGTATTCCATGAAGAGCATAACGAGGATGCCGATGAAGCTGCACAATTTTTGCAAATATGGGTCTATCCAAACCAGTTGAACGTTGAACCGCGTTACGACCAGCTTACTTTAGATAAAACAAAACGGGACAATAAATTTCAGCAGATCTTATCGCCATATAAAGACGATGACGGCGTTTGGATCTACCAGAACGCATGGTTTTTCCTGGGCAATTTTGATAAGGGGCAGCGTATCAGATACAGCGTAAAATCGAAAGAAAACGGCGCATACATATTCCTGGTAGACGGCTCGATAAAAATAAACGGGCAGGTATTAAACCCACGCGACGGTTTAGGCGTTTGGGATACAGACGAGTTTATGATAGAAATACAGGAAAAGGCAGAGATCTTGCTAATGGATGTACCGGTGAATGTTGATTATAAATAATATGAAAGAATTTGAAATATTGGTAGTCGGCAAGGATCAGCGGATCATGCAGACCATACTCCGGCTGATCAACGGAAAACCCAGGTTCAATGGCAATATTGCTTTTTCGGCAGATGAAGCTATTGACAAAAGCCAATCGGTTAGGTTCAATTTAGTGCTGCTCGGGGCCGGGTTAACCCCGGATGAATCCGGATCGCTGCGATCTTTTTTCACCGTACCGGTTGTGCAGCATTATGGCGGCGGCAGCGGGTTATTGTATGCAGAGATTTACCAGGCATTAGGTATAAACCCCGCAGAATAAAAGAAAGAAAATGAATTTTATAGCCTACGAACAGTTATTCATCGATATTTTGGCTGACGCAAGTGATAAACAGTTAGCCGAACCGTACAATAATCCTGATTATCTCAATTACCTTAAATTAAACCTGGCACGGCAACAGCGCTGGCTGAAGATCGGGGTACTTTCAAATGAGCTTTCTGCTGCAATAAAAAATATAACCCACCCTCAGGTTTGGACGGTTATTACCGAACCCTGGTGCGGAGACTCGGCGCATACCATCCCTTTTATTCAACGCATTTCAGAATTGAATACGCTGATCAAGGTTGATTATCAGTTACGGGATTCGCCGCCTTTCCTGATCGAGCGCTATCTTACACATGGCGCTAAATCAATCCCCAAACTGATCATCCAGGATGATACCGGCAAAAATATAGCGATTTGGGGGCCACGGCCGGCCGCTTGTCAACTTTTAAACGACCAATTAGAGCGCGACCATGTGGAAATGCATGAGAAAAAAATAGCTTTGCAAGAATGGTATAATGCAGATAAAGGGAAAAGTTTTCAGAAAGAATTGTTGGATTTGATTATTGGCAAATAAAAAGTAAAGCCTATCGATTGGCAATTAACTGTTTCAACTCTTTGTCTGTTATACTTTCGGTTTGTGACTTATCATAGATAGTGATCAGGTTTATAGTAGTTAACGTCTCGTTTGTATCCGCGCTAACTATTAATTCCGTTTCAAGATAAGATATCACACGCGCGCCGCCACTTTTTCCTTTGCCCTTACTGGCAATTTTTAGCCTTATCTTATAGCAATTATTACCAAGTGAAATACCTTGCTCTGGGTTTAAAAGCAGCTCTTTTTCAAGATCAAGCAAATCATTCTTCAATGAAGCATATTTTTGAGCAACGGTTTTGCTTCTTTTTTAAAATTTGAAGTAACGTTAACTATTATCTTCACTTAGAAAATCCGATAGGGTTTGTAATTTTTTACCCGATACACTGGCGTTCTTTATTTCTGCTAATCCCTTTTGTATACCAGTTAAAATACTTAGCTTCTTGTTGAGTTTTTTGTAATCATCGTTTAGCTTTTGCCATGTTTTTACCGGTACCAAAACGGTTGTTTTTTGGCCGCTATCGTCAGTTATATATTTTAAAGCTGTTGCCATGAAATAGACTAATGAAGTTTATTTATTCAAATATACAAACAAACATTCTCTTAATAAAAACCCTTATCGGCTACTGACAATAAAAAAAGCAGGATAAAATCCTGCCTCATATTTGATATTCATCTGCACATCCGCATATCCACGCATCTGCACATCTACCCTATTGCATAGATTCAATAAATTGGTCGAACAAATAACGGCTATCATGCGGGCCTGGCGAGCTTTCAGGGTGATATTGCACCGAGAATGCCTTTTTGCCTTTTACCCTGATGCCTTCAATCGAGTTATCGTTCAGGTTTACGTGGGTGATCTCTACTTTGTCTGATGCCCTTACCGCTTCAGGCACTACACCGAAACCGTGGTTCTGCGAAGTCACTTCGCAATGGTTGATGATGATATTTTTTACCGGGTGGTTTAAACCGCGGTGGCCGTTAAACATCTTTTTAGTTGGTATATCATTAGCCAAAGCCAGCAACTGGTGACCCAAACAAATACCAAACATCGGTTTTTCAGCCGCAATAATTTCTTTAACAGTATCTATCGCATAAGGCATTGCAGACGGGTCGCCGGGGCCGTTGGAGATGAAATAGCCTGATGGCGCAAAGTCCTTTTCCATTTCCTCGAAGCTGGTTTTTGCCGGGTAAACTTTGGCGTATACATCGCGGTCGTCAAAGTTGCGCAGGATGTTTTTCTTCACACCCAGGTCAAGCACAGCCACGCGGTATTTTGCTTTTTCATCGCCAAAAGTATAAGTCTCGGTGGTTGAAACCTGTGACGACAGCTCCAAACCATCCATCGAGGGCACTTCGTCCAGCTTCGTTTTTAATTCTTCCAGGTCCAGTATTTCAGAAGAGATAATAGCGTTCATCGCACCTTTATCGCGGATATGGCGCACCAGCTGGCGGGTATCGATATCGCTGATCCCCACAATGTTCTGCTGCTGGAAATAATCCTGTATGCTTTCGTTAGCCTGTTTGCGGCTGTACATAATATTGTAGTTCTTGCAAACCAGGCCGGCTATCTGTATATGGCCGCTTTCCACCTCGGCATCAGCTATACCGTAATTACCGATATGCGCGTTGGTGGTCACCATGATCTGTCCGAAATACGACGGATCGGTGAAGATCTCCTGGTAACCCGTCATGCCTGTGTTAAAGCAAATTTCGCCGGTCGTGGTACCGATCTTACCAGCGGCTTTCCCATGAAAAACAGTTCCATCAGCCAATAACAATACGGCCGGCAATTTGGTGTAATGCGTCATTCTTAAAGAAAATAAAATGATTAACTTGTTGGTTAGCTTTGTGATAAGCTCCCCTTAATGCGGTTGGAGACACGAAGTGAAATACCTCATTTTTCACGCTGCAAAGGTAGGATTTTATTTCGAATGTGGAATGTGAAATTTCGAATTTTTTGCATGTGGGTTACAAATTGTTCAACTATTATTAACCGATTTTTAACCTTGCTATTTGAGATTTCTCAACTAATCTCTATTCTCTAATTAACTAATCTCTAAACCAGGGCGTTGCCTGCGGCCCGGGCTATCCAGGGCTCCGCTGCGCTGCGGCCCTGCGGGCTAAACCCTTCCTATCCCTAACGCAATTTGTCTGAATCACAGATTAAAAGATTTTCATGATATAAGATAAGATTGTAGAGACGCTATACTTTACGTTTTATTAAGCTTAATCTTACCGTTTTTAAAAAGTTGGTGCACAGGTGGTGCATTTAAGGTGGTGCGTTTTGTAAAAAAGCGTAAAAAACAGCCTTACGACAAGAAAATAATACTGATTATCAAATACTTAAGTACTCCGTTGTGGTGCAGGTGGTGCGTGTG
>Ga0206937_10079_pt1 | contig 30355 bp, 18 predicted proteins | sample Alteio_BWOrgHeat_11_FD_152923 | JGI IMG/M metagenome (GOLD analysis project Ga0206937, IMG submission 152923) | Enriched cells from forest soil in Barre Woods Harvard Forest LTER site, Petersham, Massachusetts, United States -... | ecosystem: Environmental > Terrestrial > Soil > Temperate forest >... | reverse complement strand
TCCATCATTCAATAACAGCATACTTTGTGGTGTCACCGGGTATTTGCCCGGTATTACCCTGCCGCCTACAAAAATATCAATGGCGCCATCGCCATTTACATCTGCAGCTTTAACGCAGCCTTTACTAAATAGCATTGCCGGCAACGAACCTTCGCTTTTGGTAAAATTCCCTTTGCCATCATTCAAATAAATATGATCCTGGAAACCGGGGTCATTTGCCGCGAATTCATATCCGCCGCTGGCAACGTACAGGTCAGGCTTACCATCGCCGTTTACATCGATAAATTCAGCCTTTACCGTTTCGCAAAGCGAATCCTTTTCAATAGCCGGCTCAGCCTTGTAAGTAAACGAACCATCAGCCTGCTGCACGTACATTTTGCAGGGTTGCCCTTTTGCGCCGCCAACAAAAATATCCTCACGGCCATCGCCGTTGATATCTGCCTTTGCCAGACAAGGCCCTTGCCGCGACAAATAGTTCGGCATCATCGCCTGTACTGTGAAATCATTAAAATCATTTTCCTTATGCACAAATCCCGGCGCTTTGGTCTCCTTGAAATATTTTTTGTGAACGGTGTCGGCTTTCCATTTCAATGGCGAATTCTCCCATTTCACATTCAGCGTTTGGCGTGCTTTTACATCGTAAAGCTTCATCATCCTGTCGTCAGGCCATATCACGATCACAGAATCCGCCATATTGTGGTTGCCTAACCCAAAGTTCAATACCTGGTCAACCGACGACTGAAAACCCCGTACCGGGAACTGTTCCTGGTAATACAAATTGCCCTTGCAATAAACCTTTACCTTCGAGCCTATGCCAAACTTATTTTTAGGGCTCCCCTGGAATTTTACTTTTAGCCATGCATTCTCTTTATCCAGCAATGCGGCATTGTTCTTATAAATGAAAGCCTTTTGATTGGTATTGTTCACCACCAGGTCCATTGCGCCATCATTGTTCAAATCCACGTAAACCGCACCGGATGATATCGATTTCTGGTCCATGCCCCAATCCTTCACCTTATTGGAAAACAGGCAGTTGCCTGAGTTCTGATAGATGTAATTCGGAATAACAACCGAAGGCATTTTCTCCACGATCTTGGTAGGCGATTGATGTACGCCAAAGCTTTGCTGCATCATCAGGTCTGCCTGGTATTTCACAAAGTCCATGTCGTTAAAATCGCGAACATACCCATTGGTGATGTACAGGTCTTTATTACCATCGTTATCAAAGTCCGAAAACAAAGCAGCCCAGCTCCAGTCGGTATTTGAAACGCCTGCAAGCTGCCCAATCTCGCTGAACGTGCCATCGCCATTATTACGCTGCAGCATATTGCGGCTGTATTGGTAATAAAACCCATTTTTAAACAGGAACTGGAACTTGTTGAAATTATCGCCGCCAGCATGCATCTTTTGCGCATGATTACTTTCAGGCAGCATATCCAGCGTCATCAGGTCCGGATTGCCGTCATTATTGATGTCTGCAAAATCGGCACCCATCGAATTTAATGGCACCTGGTCCATTGACTGGCTGAGCTTTTCGCTAAATGTGCCGTTGCCATTGTTCATGAAAAGATAATCCGGCTCGTTAAAGTCGTTACAAACGTAAATATCCGGCCAGCCATCATTATTAATATCCGATACAGAAACTCCTAAGCCAAACGACAGCACGTTGGAAGTGATCCCCGCCTGTTTGCTTACATCTGTAAAATGCCCGTTATCATTCCTGAACAATTTGCAGGCAAATTCCGGACGATGCTCGCGGCGCAGATAAACACTCTGCAATGCCCCGCTCGAATACTCCTGCAGCGAGTGGTTGATGAGGAACATATCCAGGTCGCCATCCTTGTCATAATCAAAAAATACAGCTTGTGTTGAATAACCCGGGTCATCCAACCCATATTTTTTACCCTGCTCGGTAAAAGTACCGTCGCCCTTATTGATAAACAGCAGGTTGCGGCGCTTTTCAGGATCTTTATCCGCCGAGCGGCAGATATAAATATCCAGTTTGCCGTCGCCATTTACATCGGCCATGGTAGCGCCGGTGCACCAGCCCATTATCTTCGACAAACCGCTTTTTTCAGTGATGTCTTCAAACTGAAAATTGCCCTTGTTCAGATACAGTCGCGTTGGCACCTGGTTGCCGGTAAGCAAAATATCAGGCAGGCCGTCGTTATTAATATCTCCAACGGCAACGCCACCACCATTATAAAAATATATATAGTTTAATAAGTTCTGCTGATCGTTTTCGGTAAGCGTATTTTCAAAATCGATACCGGTGCGGTGGCTGCTCAACAAAGTAAACAGGTGTGAAGTGTCATCTTTACAGCTATAAAATGACATAAAAAAAGCACCCAAAATACAAATGGCTGCTCTACGTATCAGGGCCGGAAATTTCAAAATAAGTTTATTGGTTTATGATCGATAGTTATCAGTATCAAACATATCATATTATTTTAACTGTAACAATACTATTACAGCTATTTACTTATAAAATAATAAGAAAAATTATGCTAAAAGCTTAAACCATTGAGCACAGAAGCAATAAATGCTTACTTTGCAACTCGATCTTACCCAAGCCGGCCCACTCCATTTAAACCACATTAACATGAAACGAATATTTACCGGCATATTGCTGCTTATTGGCTTTGGCGTTCTTGCCCAAACCAACGTTGCCCAAACATTGCCAAAAGCGCTGTTGGCAAAAAAAGATACGGTGTTGGAAAAGGATACTTCCAAAGAAAATAAAGAGCCACGTTATTTTTACGTCTCTGCACTTACAGACGTTTTTGTAAATACAAAAGGCGGCTTTGCACGGCGTTTTGCCCCAGGCGTGGAATTTGGCCGGACATATGGCATTTTTGATATCGGGCTGGCAACAGGCCGCGTTAATTCTTTCGGAAAGGATACGGCGCGATACATAGAATTCAGGCCTACCATCAACATTTTCTCTGCCGGTCGATTTGCAGAAGGCCTTTGCCTGGGTGCTGGCTACATTTTTGGCGCGAAGCAGGCATTAATGACCGAGATCTGTAACAGTATCAATTTCAATATTACCACTAAAATTGCCGTCGCCATAACACAGGGCTATGTGTTTTACGATGGTACTAACAGCAACCGGAGCGCACAATATATGGGCTTTTCCTTTACTTATAATTTACTGAAAAGTCACAGCGTAAACAACCAACGTAAAAAAGCTGCAATCACAAAGGACAATTAAACGTTATTGTTATCATGAGTGAAAAAGAAACTCCCCAAAAACTGGAGATCAACACGGCGCCACTTGATCGTTTTGCAATATGGATAACCGACACGCTTGGTACACTATGGTTTCTATATGTGGTTCTTCTCATCCTGTTGGTTTATATTCTTTGGAACATGGGAATTATTCCGGGTGTAAAACCTTTCGATCATTATCCTTTCGACGGACTGGATACAGGTCTTTCCATATTTGCCGTGATACTTTCCACTACGGTACTCATGAGCCAGAACCGGCAACGGCGACTGGAAAAAGTGCGCGAACAGGTAGAATTCAAAATAAATGTGCAGGCAGAGCACGAAGTGACAAAGATGCTTGAAATGCTGCACGAGATACAGCATAAGCTCGGCATTGACAGGCAAGATCCTGAACTTGAAAAAATGAAGGAGATTACAGATTTGAATGAATTACATAAACAAGTGGATGAAGAACAAAAGGAATAATGTAAATGAAAGAATTCATCCATTGCTTTAGCTGAAAAATCCACCTCTTTCTTTATTTTAGTTGCAAATATTATCACAGTGTCAAAACGCCTTATCCCCTTTGTCCTGCTTTGCCTTTTTCATCTTATTTCATCAGGCCAGGCTTTAGATAATGCCGCCATCCTGGCGCGAAAGCAGGTGCCCGTTTTATGCTACCACCAAATACGCGACTGGCGGCCAAGCGACAAAAAGATCGATAAGGATTATATTATCCCACCGGCAACTTTTAAGACGCATATGAAAATGCTGGCAGACAGCGGCTACCATACCGTTTTGCCCGATCAATTGTATGATTACCTCACCAAAGGCACAGCATTACCTACCAAACCCATCATGCTAACATTTGATGATACAGATGGCGACCAATATAACGTAGCACGGACTGAGTTGCTTAAGCATGGCTTTAAAGGTGTTTATTTTATCGTCTTCAATAATATTAATAAGAACAAATATTACATGACCAGGCCGCAGCTGCGTCAGCTTTCTGATGAGGGAAATGTGATCGCCTGCCATACGCTTACACATGCTAATTTCAAAAAACTGAAAGGTGACGGCTGGAACAGGGAAATTGTAGTACCTACCCAAAAACTTGAAAAGCTTACCGGGAAGCCCGTGAAATATTTTGCCTATCCTTATGGTTTATGGAATTCTGCAAACTTGCCGGAGCTGCATAAATTGGGCTTCCTTGCCGCCTTCCAGTTAACCGAACCACGTGATCCCAATGATCCGATCATGACCATCAGGCGTTTGATAGATTGCGGTTATTGGGATACCGCTACGTTTAGTTACAATATCAATCACGATTTTGGGCGAATAGGAAAGAAATAATCCGTTTAGTGCATGGTTATAGGCTCTTCCATTTCTTCCAGGTTTTTGCCTTTGGTTTCTTTTATGCGCACCCATGCAAATACAAAGCCCGCTGCGCATATCCCGGCATAAATATAAAAGGTGTTTTCTTTTAAATGCTCAAATAAAACCGGGAAGGTGAATACCAGCACAAAATAAGCCAGCCACAAACTGATCACCGCTATGGTTATAGCCGCAGCTCGTACCTGCACCGGGAAAATCTCCGAGATCAATACCCATATTACCGGCGCCAGCGTCATAGCATAAGTGCCTATCGCCGCCAGTAACCAAACTGACAGCATACCTGATCCTGAATGCAACGCGCCAACAATTAACAAGTAAAGTATGCATAGCCCCCCTGCCCCGATCAGCATAAGCGGTTTGCGGCCAAGTCTATCAACCAGCGCCATGGCAAGGATGGTAAATACCAGGTTTACTACGCCAATAAAAACGGTTTGCAAAAGCTGGTCGTCCTGCGAAGCCCCGATACTTTGGAATATTTTAGGTGCATAGTTAAACACTGTATTAATACCGCAAAACTGCTGAAATATCGCCAGCCCGATACCGGTCAATACTGCCGGCAGCACCGCACGTTTAAACACCGCCATATAGTTAATACCAACCACGCCGGTAAATGATCTTTTAATAAGTGATAATGAATCCGTCACAAACGCTTCATCACCGATCTTACCAAGTATAGATTTAGCCAAATACTCTTTATCGTTCCGAATAAGCCATCGCGGGCTTTCCGGTAAAAAATACGCACCAATGAAAAATAATCCTGAAGGAACTGCTCCGCAAGCAAACATATACCGCCATGCATCAGCTCCTGTATTACGGAGTGTATAATTAATCAGGTTTGTGATAAGGATACCCAAAACAACCGTAAGCTGATTCATGGCAACCAACCTACCCCTGATGGCTGCGGGCGCTATCTCCGAGATATACATCGGCGATAACATTGATGCCATACCCACTCCCGCCCCTGCTGCAAACCTGGCTGCCAGGAAGAAATCGCGGTTGGGTGCAAGCGCCATAGCAAGCGATGATATAGCAAACAATGCCGCCGCAAGCATAAGTCCCGGTCTGCGCCCGTACTTATCTGCCACCTGACCGGCAAATATGCAGCCGGCTATAGCGCCTATAGCCAATATGCCTGTAGCAAAACCCTCCCAATAGGAGTTAAAAGCAAATTGTTTTTGAAGAAACGGTAATGCGCCGGATATCACGGCAAAGTCAAAGCCAAACAAATAGCCGCCCAGTGCCGAAATAAAACAAATACCCAGGGTATACCGGTTTTTAAAGTGCGATTGCTGCATTTTATAGGATTGAGATCAATTGTCAATTACAGAAAATTCATACACGGTTTCACTGATAAACCGCTGGCCCGGTCGTAGTATCGTATCGGGAAAGCCGGAATGATTTGGTGCATCAGGGAAAGCCTGGGTTTCCAGTGCTATCGCACTATGTTTGCCATATACATACCCCTGCGGACCGGTAATATTCCCTTGCCAGTCGTTGGCGGTATAAACCTGTATACCCGGCCTGTCGGTAAACACTTTTACAATCCGGCCTGAAAGCGGTTCGGAAAGCTCTGCAGCTAAACGTACTTTGCCGGGGAAATGGTCATATAAAACATAATTGTGATTATATCCATCTGAAGCGGCCACACCGGCAATATCTGCGCCGATGGTTTTAGCATGTAAAAAATCCAATGGCGTACCTGCTACCTGTAGGATCTTACCAGTAGGTACATTATGGTTATCGTTTTCAGTGTAAGCAGCAGCATTCAGCCGAAGCGAGTGACCAAGCACGTCCGTTGCAAACCCGCTTAAATTGAAATAGGAATGATTGGAAAGATTAACAGGCGTAGCTTTATCAGTTACAGCATCATAAACGATCTTCAGTCGATTGCTCTTATCGAGTGTGTATTTCACCGTTACCCACAGGTTACCGGGATAGCCTTCATCGCCATCCTGGCTAAGGTATTCCATTATTACGCCTGTCTCCTCGTTTTCCTGTATAAAGGATTTGATCTTCCACACTTTTTTATTGAAACCTTCAGCACCGCCGTGCAAATGGTTTAAACCATCATTTCGGGAAAGAAAAACAACATCGCCATCCAGTTCAAATTTTGACCCGGAAATGCGCCCGGCATACCTGCCTAACAGGCAGCCAAAGTAATGCGGATTATCCTGATATTGATCAATATCTTCATACCCGGCTACGATATTCTGGTATTCACCGTTGTGGTCTGCTGTGAATATGGCGGTTATCGTCGCCCCAAGATTTGTTAGTTTTATCGTCGTATCATCATTACAAAGCGTGATGAGGTATATAGGTTCACCATCCAACTCACCGCAAGGCGTGCTTACCACCTGGAACTGTGCTTTATTATTATCTAACATATGCCTTGTTCATTTGCTCAAAATAATCAGCCATTTGCAAATGAGTTGCAGCCCCCTGGTGATTAATATCCATTTCTAAAACCTTTTCAAGATACGTTTTACCTTGCTCAATTTCGCCCAAACCTAGTTTCCCTAAGCCGATAAGATAGTTACAAAAAATATGATTACGACGGTTTAAATCGATATCAAATACCAGCATATCCGGTAACGATACAGCAAAATAGTCAATTCGTATCAGATCATCCTTATGCGCTGTTCCAAAATCAATAAACCGCTGGAATATTTCTTCGGCTTTATCCTGTTTGCCTAATTTTTGCCACGCTAATGCCTGGTATAGTATTTTGTCGGGTTGCGCATCGTTATAGTAGATCGCCTGTACAGGTTCACTATTCCCCGTAGTTGCTGCGATAAATTTAATGTTTGCCTGATCAGCCTGCTGTAACCCTGCGTAAGCGCAGCCTAAAAGGTAATCGATATCGTTTTCAGGTGTGCCGTATAATTTTCCTTCGCCGAAGTTTTCCGGGTAATATTCAAGTTTGGATAAAAGACCGACCACTTTTTCGTATTCACCATTCTGCAAAGCCCCTTTAGCCAACTCGATATAACACAATAAAAACTGCCCGATCACCTTACCTTCACCACCCTCCCACGGGTGAAATTTACGTGCAGCCAGTAATTGCTGCGCCGTTTCGTATTGATGCAGATTATTCAATAAGGTGATCCGTTCAAGGTATAGGTCATCACGCTCGTTCACGAGTTCTGCATACTTGTCGAGCAATTCGAGCCTTTCCGTAAATGGCTTTCCGCTGATCTTGTACAACTGATCCAATTCCATCAGCACACGCGAATCCGTCGGATCAAGTTTAAAGGCTTTTTCCATTTCTTCCAGTGATCTTTCATGCAGATTTAGCTTATTATAATAAGCTAACGACAAGTTACGATGCACAGTCGGAAACGCCTCTTCCAGTTCCACGGATTTCTCCCAGCATGCTATCGCTTCAGTGTATTGGCGTTTATCATACCAAAGGTTGCCCAAATAATAATAAGCCCTGGCATCTGTCGAATTGATCGCAATAGCATTCTGTAAGATCAATATTTCCTCTAACTTATTCGGAAAATAAAGCCCGCTGGTGTTGGCAGCCGCTTGTTTGGCATATAATAATGCTTTTTCCGCATCGCCCAGCTTAGTTGCAAACCAGCATTTATAATAGGTTACTATTTGATTTTTGATACTAAAGCTTTGTTCATAAGCATCCAAGACCTGTAATGCTTCGGTATACAAACCAGCCTGCGCATAGCTCAATGATAATTCGAGATAATTGTTCGGCTCACTCCGCATGATACCGGTTATGCCTGCCAACTCCTCTTTCTGCGCCCCATTAACCAGGTACTGCTCATATAAGCAACCATAATTAAACGGGTCTATCACTAATGATTCTTCAATAAAAGCCAACGCCTCTTTGGTTTTACCCTCCAACCGCAATAGCGACGCTTTCAGATGACGGGCAGATGAGCTATGGTAATTACGGATCAGTGATTTTTCAACCAAAACAAGTGCCTGTGCAGTTTTTCCCTGCGCTGAGGCTATCCGCGCCAGTTCGAGATAAGCGCTGTGCTGCATTGCATCGTTCCATGCGGCTTTATAAAATGCATTATAAGCTTCATCCAAACGGCCTTGTAATTTAAGGCTCAGGCCGAGGTTGAAATACGGTTCGCCATCATACGGATTAGGGTTTCTTTTGATGATGGTTTTGATGGCAGTCCTGAAATAAGGCTCCGCCTTCGCAAACTGTCCGCGTTTTAGTAACAGCAAACCTATGGCATTATTGCAACGGATATCGCCCGGGCTTCTGCGTAATGCTTCCTCGTAATAATCCAATGGGTTATAAGTAGCATGCCGGTATTGCTCCAGATGCAGGCCATTCAGGTATAGGTCTTCTATCTGCTCAATTTCATCAGGTTGTTTTGCCGCTACAGCAGCTTCGGGGATTTCCCTATCGGTATTTTTTTCGGGTTGGTAGCTAACCAATATTAAACCATCATTGGCCGAAACCACAATTTGTAATTCGGTTTCATCCAGATCAACCGGGATATCAAAGCTTGTTTCAAAAACAGCATCAGGTGCTATAGTTGCAGTAAAGGTTTTAAACTCCTGCCCATTATATAATACTTTTATAGCAGCATGCCCATATTTAGCAGTGGCATACACTTTTACAACATACTTGTCCCCCTCTTTGCCTGCGCTGATCATGGCTTCTTTCGTAGCATTTTTCACCACGCCAATTTGCGTGTAAGGCATAAAATACTGTTCGAATGTTTTGCCTTCGTTTGGCTGCAGCCATGAAAAATCGGGCTGGTTATCGGTAAACATACCGGTCATTAGCTCGATATATGGGCCATCCTCGTCTGTTAGGTTCCTGTCCCACGCAAAGCCGAATTCACCATTCCCCCAGGTCCATTGTTTTTTGCCGGGCGATACGTGATGATCGGCTACGTGCAACATGCCACCCTGGGTATCGTGCTCATAGCAGCCCATAAAATCGTATTTGGATTGGATAGCCATATAAGATGTAGGCACAGGAATATTTTTATAGCGCGAGATATCGGTACCCGGCGCATAATTCACTTTGTAATACGTGCCGGTTGCAATTGGGAAGTCGGATACATCACGTTTACCATGGTCGAACACAGCGTAAACATCGGGTGGAAATACAGACTGATAATGATCATTCACCTTTACTGCAGGGTTTGCCCACCATAAAAAGGTTTGGGGGAACGGCGTAGGGTTAAACAGCTTACCGCTTATTTCCAAATAAGCTTTGCCGGGATACAACGTAAAGCCGGCCTGGCCTTTTGTGCGGAACATAAGTTCCAGCTCATTAACCCAAACGGTTTTACTGCCATCGGCGTTCTCCTGTATTTTATAGTCGACCGGCGAAAATGTGCTGGGCCTATGGTGCTGCGGCCAGTTAAACTCAATGCCGCCGGAGATCCAGGGGCCTGCAAGGCCAACCAGCGCAGGTTTTATCACCTGGTTATAATATACAAAATCGCGTTTTTTTACTTTGTCGTACGCACGCTGTACCCTGCCGCCCAGCTCGGGCAATATCATTATTTGCAGGTACTCGTTTTCTATAAATACTGCTGTATATTCCCGGTCATGTTTTTCATCTTCTATCTTTTCAATTACAGGATGAGGATAAACAACACCACTGCTGCCCTGATACACTCTTTTCTCCAGGAACATCGGGTTCTTTTCAGGTTTCCCGGTTCCGTAGGTAGGAATGCTGACTTGCTCAACCCAGGCTTTAACTTCCATATTCTATTATTCTGTTTTATTAGTTAGATGGCACCAGCTTAACCATCATAGCATCGGCAGCCGGTACGTTTAATGCAAATGAATCCTGGCCTTTTTCAATCTTCCCGACAGGCTGACCGGTCAGGAAATCCTTTATGATATATTCACCGTTTCCGAGGCCAAGATCGGTGCGGCGCCAGGTTTGGTTAAATTGCTTTTTATAATCGAAATTGAACAGCGAGAGCAGCGTTTCGGTACCCGGCAGGTAAAATGCCAATTGCTGATCCTGCGTTTCACCATCAGCAAACTTTAAAGGCGTAAATGCCTTCGGATCGCTAAAATAGGCGCAGATATTTGGATTGTTGAGGTAAATATTTGCCCTGTCTGCAGCCAGCTTCACCCTGTAATCGGAACCATCACCCAATATGCTGCCCATTGACATCATGGCAAACAAGCGCAATTTGACCTCTTTTTCACTCAGATCACTATTCTTCTCAAAATTTTTCATGATGGCCACATCCAGGTTGGTATAAGGCCAAAGCGTACCCTGCACCCACCACAGGTGCGAGCCATTTGCCAATGAGCCTTCCGCACTGCCATAATGCGGGAAACCGGGTTCATCATCGCGAAGGTGAGAATATACATCCGTCGAGACGAAACGGGTATGTGCATACTGGCTTGGAAATATTGGCGAAATGGCCTCGGTAATAAAAATATCCTTACCCATTATCGAATCGCACAATGATTTGAGCATTTTCATACCATAATTATAGGCCTGCAAACCGGTGCGCACATTCGGGTCATAACGCCTGGTTGATTCCAGTGCACCAGCAGTCAAAAAATCTATCTTAATGAATTTGGCCCCGATCGCTTTTGCCTCATTTAAGCGATGGATGACAAACTGCCGGACAGCCGGATGCGTAGGATCCAAAGCCAGACATCCCCAGTCGCCATCCTTAAACCAAATGGGCTGATTGTTGCTGTCGCGAAGCACTACGTCTGATAAATTATAATCCGTCCCCGCAAGTTTGGTATTATCTGTATTATTCCTCCATGCCCAATTTGCAAACGGGATAAAATAGAAACCCAGTTGCTGGTTCTTTTTTTCGATATACCGCCCAAAAGAAGCTAAGAGACTTGTTGTATAAATGGATTGATCGTATGAGTCGATACTGATGACCGGTTTAGCGTACTTATTAAAATTAGGAAGCGTTTGGATGAAGTCCGATATCTTAGTTATATCTTTTGGCATCATTCTACCCTCATAGCCCAACACGCCTTCAACACCAAAACTATTCCAGTAAACAGGTGCATAGCCTTTCCAGCTAAGCCTGCCGTTAAGAATGGCGTTGGCATTACCATATTCAACAAAACCTTTGCGTGTATCGCCACCACATAAATAAATGATGGATGAATTAACGGATTTGCCTTTCATCGTACCATGAGGCGCATGATCATGCGTGCCATCATTGCCGCCATAATCCGGCGGAAGTGAAGGATTATCTGCGGTAGCGGCGCCATCGTAAATCTTTAACGAATCGATAACGCCTTTTTGCGATGACGCCCGGTAAACGATACCCGTCTTCCAGAAATCATGGGAAATACTGCCCATCACCAAACCCGAAAAATCATCGTTATTATAAGTCGAAGCAAACTCGTAACTGATACCCGTGAATGCCGGTTTCCCTTGCTCCCATTTACGTTCGAGGATATGCGACCAGTTGTCATTATCGAAAGGCACATCTAAAAAACGTGGTTCAATACCGGGCTGTAACAATTGTCCTTTTTCCTGCGGGAGAATAGCAAGCGCACATATGTCGCGACTTTCCAGGTCCATGATCGTGCCATCGCCTTTTATTGCGGTGACATTGGTTAAGAGGTACTGATGATCAGTATACAATAATACTTGTTGTGTAAGCGTAATCCCGGCATCATTGCCCGAATGACGGACTATGATACGGATGCCTTTGCCGAAATCATTTTCAAATTCACCTGTGGCTGCCTGGTGTACCCGGCATGCCGAGGTGGAGATATAACCGTCGTTCAATTCGTTTACATAAGCAATGGTATTGTTCATTACAACACCATTGCTAAAGCGATAATTTAAACGCCCCGTTTTGTAATTTACCGATACCGATGATTCGCCGGCACTGACAACCAGGCTGTCATCATATTTTGTTACTTTCTGTGCCGAAACGGCTCCGGACAGCAGCAGCAAGCATGGCATCAAATATTTTATAACGGGGCGCTTTGAAAACTTCATCTATATATTTTATTTAACAATTAATAGCCAGGGTTTTGTGCTTTCAATCCCAATGCCTGGTTGTTTTGCAACTCGGTTAGTGGGATCGGGTACAACATATTTTTCGAAGATATATTCTGCTTCGGATGCGGATCGTTGCCGCCACCTCTCTCAACATAAGGATTGTCGCGTTGCTGTACAAGAGATACCAGCAGCCCGGTACGCTTAAGATCGAACCAGCGCCAGCCTTCTGCACCCAATTCCCGGCTACGTTCATCCATGATCTCGCTGCGCAACGTGGCTTGGTCGGTTGGCCCAAAATCAAGCGTGTTATTACCAAAAGCACGTTCACGTATTTTATTAAGTGGCGCTAATGCAGCTTGCGACTGCCCCAGCTCATTAAGTACTTCTGCATACATCAAAAACACATCTGCCGAACGGAGGTAATAAATGTTTTTACCTGAATGCGCATAATCAATGTCGCTGGAAGTAATATCATATTTTTTGACAGTAGGTTCTCCCGGGTCCCACCACCAGTAGTCGCTTGAACCATTGTTGGGGTCATAACGATAGCCATTGATTGATGCGTTGTAACGGGCATCATATTGATATTCCCACGAATAAGGCCTCGCAAAAACCGAATCTGAGTAAAATGAAGTAGTGCACACAACGGTACCGCCGTAACCTGGGGTATGCACATTCCAGGTTTCCCATTGTATTGGCGGCCCTGCGTAAGAACCATAATTATTTTGGAGACCTTGCGTATCATTCAAATTATCGGTTGAGTACTGTATCTCGAACAGAGACTCCGCATTGTTTTCATGCTGTCCGTCAAACAGGTTAGCATAATTGGGTAACAGACTGATCTTATCGTTATTGATCAGGTCCTCGAAAGTAGTTTTTGCATCGGTATAATCATGCAAGGTAAGGTAAACTTTACCCAGCAACGCTTTAGCTGCTTCAACACTTGCACGGCCTGCATCACTGCCGGTAAGTTTACTTTTTGTCCAGCAATTTGCGGCAGCAAATTTGAGATCGGCTTCGATTTGGGCATACACCTGGTCTTGCGGCACACGGGGCAGGCCATTTGCAAATGATGTGTTCTCCAATGGCATGGGCACATCACCAAACAATTGCACTAAATAAAAATAGTACACCGCGCGCATAAAGCGGGCTTCGCCCTCCAGGCGGGTTTGGACTGCAGGATCGGCAAAGTTTTTAATCTGCGGTATATATAACAGGGCCGCATTTGCATTGGCTATACCCTGGTAGCAAACTGCCCAAAAGCCGCCAATATCTGAATTTTGGCTGTTAAACGTAATGTCGTACACGTCCATACCAACTACACCTGCATAATAAGAGCCATAGCCCTGGGCCTGGTAGCAGCAACGTACCTCATCGGTGCCAATTACCCCTATCAGCTGGTAGTCAGATTTTTTAAGGGTTTGTAATTGCTGATAGATCCCGGTTACACCGGCAACAGCCCCAGCCTCATCCTTATACACGCTTTGCGCCGAAACGAAAACTTCGGGGTTGTAGTCCAGCTCTTTCCGGCAACTGCTGAACATCTGTACCATGACGATGATCAAAACGACCATCCATAGATTTTTAAAATACTGTTTAAGATTTTTCATATCAAAATATCGTTAATGTTATAACCCTAATTTTGCACCAAGCAGAAATGTGCGGTACCTTGGATAAACTTCATTTGCGGCATCGGCGCCTGCAATATCCGGATCAACCCCCTTGTAACCTGTTATCAGGAAAGGGTTTAATACCTGGGCATAAATGTTCAGGCTATGCACCTTTATTTTATTCAGCAGGCTGGTAGCAAAATCATAACCCAATGTAATGTGCTGAACTTTGAAATAGCTTGCATTTTGTATAGAGTAGCTTGAACCCTGCCCAATACCACCCGGAAGCGTCTTCAGCGATGTGCCGAATGAATTTGGCCTCGGGATATTGGTATTCGTGTTGGTCGGTGTCCAGTAATCTCCACCCTGTACAGTTACGTTGCCTGTATTGCCATACAGCGAGTTGTAGTAAGTAAGGTCGGTATAAGTGAGGTTATTAAGTTGCTGTCCATACTCATAAGTGCTGTAAACAACAAGCGATATGCTCTTATACCTGAAATAGTTCCAGAAACTGCCCCACCCTTTCGGATTACTTGAGCCTACAACTACTTCGTCTTCAGGGGTGATCTTGCCATCGCCGTTTACGTCCTTAATCTTGATATCGCCGGGTTTGCCGTTTGGATCGAGCGCGAAATTATCACCCTGTTGGTACAGCCCATCGAATACGTAGTTAACATAGGTGCCGCTTGGCGGTAAACCAACACGTAATGTAAGGTTAACCGAGTCTCTGCCAGGGAATAATTTGGTAACCTTGCTTCTGTATGCCGACCAGTTTATCGAAGTCTGCCAGGTAAAGTCTTTGGTTTGTACAGGGGTAATTTTCAATGCCACATCAGCACCTTTTGTATTCATCGCGGCAACGTTTACATATTCTGTTTGGAAACCAGATGAAGGCGCCAACGGCAGCGGCATCAGCAGGCTGCTGATATTTTTATTGTAAAAGTCCACTGACAATTGGATGCGGTTGTTCAGGAAAGCGACATCGGTACCCACGTTAAATTGGTGCTGTACTTCCCATTGCAATGAATTATTGCCAAATACACCATTGGTACCCGCAACAGCATAACCGCTTGTTACCGATGAGCCATTAAACGGATAGGTTGCAGGATCATAGCGTGTGTAGATAGCATCATAAGGCAGGTTTTGGTTACCTACAAGGCCGTAGCTTAAACGCAATTTGAAATCGGTGAGCCAGGTTTTCAGTTTGAAGCCCATCCATGGCTCGTCAATTATACGCCATGCGCCGCTCACCGTTGGGAATACACCAAATTTATTGTTTGAACCGAAACGGCTTGAACCGTCCTGGCGTACAGTAGCATTTAAAATGTAGCGGCCTTTATATTTATAAACAGCCCTTGCAAAAAGTGAGCGAACATCCCATCCGTCATAATTGCTGTTGTCCTGTATCCTTTCGCCTGCGCTGCCGATGGATTTATAAGACAGAAGGTCGGTAGGGAATTGATCGGCTTGCATATCGGTAGCGAAATCTTCGTGTTTTTCAAAAGTAAAACCGCCCAACAGGTTTACCTCGTGATCGCCTGCGGTAAAGTTATAGGTTCCTGTATTTTCCCATAACACATCTGTCGCCCTTGTATTATAGATCTCGGCAAGGCCATTCCTCGGCGAATACCCCGGGCCTGTAGTTCTCGGATAGTAGGTATCCTGTTCGGCCTGGTAAATATCACCGCCAATGCTCGACCGTAAAACAAGGTTCTTTATCGGCGTAAACTCCACATAGATATTCGCATTTGTGCGGTTTGTGGTATACATGTTGGTTGCATCAAACGCCAGTGTCGCCGGGTTGAAGATGGTAGGGGTGCCTGTCGAGTTATCGACAACCACCAACGGCTGACCGGTGGCATCATAGATCGGCTGCAGCGGGCTTTCAGTCAGTGATTGACGGTATTCGTCAGGCAACGGGTTGTTGGTAACGTCATGCGTATAGTTTACACTGCCGCCAAATTTCAGGAACGGCCTGATCTGGGTCTCGTCGCTGAAATAGCTTGAATATTTTTTATAACCGGTATTAATTAAAATACCTTCCTGGTTCTGATATTGACCGCTGAAATACACCCGGTTTGAACCGGTGCCATTGGATATGGATAAAGTATAATTTTCAGTTGGGGCATTATTATGCATAATGGCGTTTTGCCAGTTATAATCGGTATAACCGTTTTTAATGCTCTGCAATTCATAGCTATTAAAAATTTTAGCATCGGCGGTATCTGTGCCCGGCGCGCCGAATGTGCCCGGATCGGCATCCTGGTACGCAGTGCGTTTTAATGTTGCATAATCCTTTGAACCAAGCATTTTGTAAGCCGGGTTATTTACCTGTATGCCGGCGTACATATCAAAATTAATGCTGGTAGCGCCGGCTTTAGGTTTTTTGGTGGTGATGAGGATAACGCCCTCGGCAGCACGTGAACCGTAGATACCTGCAGCGGCAGCGTCTTTTAATATTTCAACGGACTCAATGTCATTTGGGTCGATATTTCTGATATCTCCCACCAAAGCCACACCATCAACAATATACAAAGGCCCCTCCAACTGGGTTATGGAATTTAGCCCGCGTACGTTGACCGATGCGCTTGCACCCGGCTGAGTGCTTGTGCTGTGTACTTCAAGGCCCGGCGCGCGTGATGCCAGCGCTGTCGCCAGATTGGTTGACGGCGCTTCACTGATCTCCTGCGCCGAAATGGTAGATACCGCGCTGGTAAGGTCTTTACGTTTCTCCTTACCATAAGCAATCACAACAACCTCGGCTAAATTGCCGCTGCTTTTCAGGTAGAGGGTAATGCTGGTGCTGTCGCCTACAGTAACTTTTTTCGGCTCGTAACCTGTAAAGCTTACTTCGATAACAGATCCGGTTTCGGCATCTACAGTAAAGCTGCCTTTTGCATCCGCAGCAAATCTGTTAACGACCTTGCCCCCGGTCTCCAGGGAAATGGTTGCAAATGGAAGCGGCTCCTTCGTTTGCAAATCCTTAACTGTTCCCGTGATTTTCTTCTGTTGCGCGGAGGCAAAGGCTATGCCTGCGATGAACAGTGTAAAAATTAGTAGTAGTTTTCTCATTCTTTATTTGGTTTAATCAGGTGTTACTTTATCGGATAAGATGGACAATAAAACGCCATGTGCAAAATCAAGGATTGCATTTTCAAAACAACATTTTTAATGGAACTCGATAAATCCTTCTTAATTTTATCCTTATCCTATTGAATAAATATTATAATTGGTATAATGTAACAAACCTAATACGGTTACAGGAAAATTAAAATGCCTAAAATTATGATAATGATGGATTTTTATACACTTTTATTTTGTTATTGCAACTAAATCGATGTCAAAAGAAAAATTGCCCCGGAAAAGAGATGGATTTGAAGGCCAGCGGCTTATCGTCATCCCCAAAAAAATAGTTTCAGAGTTCCTGGTAAAGGATCCTGTAACACGGCAAATATATATTACCGATATTGGGTATTATCCAAGGGCGATGTTTCATTATGCAGAAAGGTCACATGGGATAAGCCAGAACATTATCATTTATTGTATTGAAGGTTATGGTTGGATAGAGATCAATAAAAAACGAATAGGGATCTCGCCGTCGCAGTTTATTGCCATACCTGCAAACACGCCACACCGGTACGGTGCTGATGAAAAGAATCCATGGTCTATTTATTGGGCGCATTTTAAGGGAGATAATGCAGCATTTATTGCAGACCTGATCGTAAAGAATTCCGACAACTATAAGCCGCAGCTAACCTTTAGCGAAGACAGAATCGGGCTTTTCGACGATATTTATGAGAACCTGGAAAATGGCTATGGGGATGACACGCTGCGCTATGTAAACATGATCTTTTACCATTTTCTCTCTTCCATGATCTACGAGGACAAATTTAACAGGAAGAAAAAGACGGTTACAGCAGATGTAGTTGACACAGTAATTAAACTAATGCAGGATAATATCCAAAAAACCATCACGCTTAAACAAATGGCCGATTCATCCAATTTGTCAGTCACTCATTTCTCATCATTATTCAGGAAAAAAACGGGGCACTCGCCTATTGAATACTTCAATCATCTTAAAATACAAAAAGCCTGTCAGTACCTGTCTTTTACCAACATGACCGTTAAAGAACTCGCATTTTGCGTAGGTGTAGATGACCAATACTATTTCTCGCGCATGTTTACAAGGTTAATGGGAACATCCCCTTCAGCCTATCGAAAACGTAATACAGATAATAAATCAGTTTTAGAAACTAATCATGGATAAGGTCGGCTATATATAAATAATGCCGTTCATTTTAATTGAACGGCATCGGTATGATTAAATTAACTGTGATCGGATTCTATCAGTTAACTTGGAAATTTAAAGTCGCCTTATTGCCTGAAGGTGTTATCCAAAAAGATGCACTAGTCTCCTGATGTAAAAAATAGCCATCCTTTGCCAGCATACTATAATGTATCCCTTCAAATTCGGCAGTAATTTGCTTGTCGCCAATATTCGTAAAGGGCAGCGCTTTTCCTTCGGCAGACGTAAACTCAAAATACCAGTTTAGGGTATTATTACCTTTTAGAGAGATGGATATTTCATTTTCTGTCAACCGTATTTGTAAGTTTCCGGGAACTTCTTTTAACGGCCAGCTGATATTTAATTGACCGGGCACTTTATCCGATACAACCGGCATCCCTCCTGTCAAATCTTCAACTTTGCCGTCCACTGTGCCTTGTAAGCGTAAACCCGACAGCAAACTTTGGCTGCTCCACAAATAGCCATCTATCACCGGTAGCGTAAAAAACTCACACTCGTTTGCGGTAGCTACTCCTGTTTCGTATTTAGAGGTCATTTTTTCATCGAACAGGTGAATATCGCGTATGCGCAGCCGGCCGTCTTCCCACAAAAGGTTTATTCTATAAAACCTGCTATCGAACCATACCGATTTACGGTTTTCACCGGGCAGGTCTTCCAGTGCAGTTACCGCGGTAACGGGCGTAACTTTAAAATGAGACTTGAACCATTCACCAGATGCAGCTAACGTTTCTACCTTTATCTTTTTTTCATCGCGCAGTTTTGCTATGAGCGGAAATTGCATTTCCAATCCCTTCTCCATAGCAGGCCAGGTGAATGAATTTTCCTGCCCCGCTTGTGTATATGCAAATGCGCCCGCAGCACCATCGGTAAATTGTTTAAAAAACCAATTGATCCACGTTGAATCGCCGCCGGCTTTTGGATAAACTGGTTCCAGCGTTACAACACCTTGCCGGGAATGTTCAAGACCGTTATCATATTGCCTGATCGGGTCGCTGCCCAACATGCGGAATATCGGTACCGGGATTTGGTTTACGGCATGCTGTGCAGGCATATAGGAATTGACCTTGCTTGGATAATACGCCTGGTTCCAGTAACCGCCCCATAAAGTGTAGCCATCCGTACCGTACTGATCCTTACAATTGGCGGAGGCAACGATATGGTATTTCTCATACATGTATTGCAGGCTATGCGCATCAATAAACCATGACGCGACGGATTTTGGATAGTAACCAAATATTTTTTTAAAATCCCGCATATAAGTGTCGATCAGCCGCTCCCGTTCTGCCGGTGTATAACCTGTAGAAAAGCCGATATTTGCGCGCCAATCCCAGGGATAACGTCCGCGCCATTTCATACCCGAGTTTTCAACCAGCGGCTGCGGGATCTCCCACCACGCACCGATCTCGAATGAATCGCGGGGCAGGCTTTTTAATAATTTTTTATACCGTATATCTAATAACGCATCATATTGTAAAAGAAAAGTACCGCCAAGATGGTATTGCTTCATCAATTCCACTTGCTTAACTACTGTTTGATACAATACATCCTCCGTGATATTGGGATCGCGCGGCTCCAGCAGGCGGATAAAATTGACAATATTTACGATATGTGGCGAGTTGCTTTGCTGGGCTTGCAGCTTAACAATAAACAAGCTAAAAAATAGGCAGAGAGCGATCTGTTTCATAAGTAAGACTAAAAAGGATGATCAGATTTATATTACTGTTGGCTCACATTCATATCCCATATTTTTAATGATTGCACCAATACATTATCATTGGAGGATATAAATAACGAGTTATTATCCTTGCCGGGATATAGCATGGTCGATATAACACTTTCGCCGTCATTACCAAATACCTCAAGTGACGATTTGTCCATCAGTATACTCAATTTTACGAGGCCATTAACAGGCTTGAGCGGTGCTGTTTGTACCAGGTTGCGCGCATCTTTATTTGTACTTTCGGTTGCCGAGCAGTCAATATATAACTCCTGTTTCGTCGCATCATAGCCAACTTCAACCCCCTGAGAGCCGTCTTTAGATGCTGCAACCCAAAATATGGTTTTGCCTGAATTTCCGGGTTTGATGGTTGCCTTTATCCAGTAGGCATTTTGGTCGAATTTTCCGGGGCGGGATAATTGCGTTTTACCACTTACCTGCAAGTTCTTTTTTACCTTTGGTGCTGCATTTGCAAATCTTGTTATTGAAGCGGTTATAATCGATGCAGGCGTTTGAACAAGCCTGATACCTTCTGATGTAGTTCTGAATGAAAGATCACGCGGGATAGACATTTGCCCTTTCCACGGGTAGGTCTCCTGTTTGCCATTGATCATCCAGCCCAAAAATATCTTTTTATCTTCCGGTGCGTCCCGCCAGGATATGGCTGCATAAAAACAATCGCCATAATCCACACGCAGCATTTTATCGTCCGAATTTAGATTCTTAAAGGTTGTACCGTCAAAATTACCAACAAAATACTGCATTTGCGGGCCATGATCGCCAAAGCAGGATACAAATAAAACATACTTGATATTTGACGGATCACCATCTACCGCCAACGGCAAAAGCGAAGGGCACTCCCAGCCGTTCTTAGTATAACCTGCCGGGCCGAAATCGCTAAGCTTTTTCCAGTTTTTCAAATCTTTTGATCCGTAAAAGCGGATCATGTGCTCGTTCACCATCGATACAGTCATCACCCATTGTTTTGCCGGCTCGTACCAAAACACATTCGGGTCGCGAAAATCATGCATGTTTAAATCGATAACCGGGTCTTTATCATACAGTTTATACGACATCCCGGCATCATTACTATAAGCAATAAATTGTGATTCCTTTTTTTGCTTAGGTTGGTCGGCTGTAAAGATTGCGATAACCGGCGGCTTGCCATTTAAACCGAATCCGCTGGTATTATTTTTATCCAGCACTGCCGATCCGGAATAGATCCAGGTGGTAGTGTCTTTAGTTACTACTTCGGGTATGGCAACAGGTAAATACTTCCAATGTACCAGGTCGATACTTTCGGCATGCCCCCAGCTCATGTGCCCCCATTTGTTTTCAAATGGGTTATGCTGATAATACAGTTGGAACTTACCGTTCAAATAGATCAATCCGTTCGGGTCATTTGTCCAGTATTTATCCGGTGTAAAATGATAAACCGGGCGCCATTGCGGTGTTGGCGCCTGGTTGTCCTGCGCGAAGCTGCGATAGCTTATCAATACAATTGAAAAGATGAATATACAGCGTTTCATATGTTTTAATTTATATTCGAAGTAAGCATACCAATGGCCTGTTAAAGCGCAATGCTGTTCATAGCCACGCCGGCGGATATGTTAATGAGCGGCAATATATCTATTTGACTGAACATTTCGTGATTTCCTGCACTTCCTTAAAAAATCGGGTAAAGGGCCCGCTATACCAGAAAATTAATGCGCAAACATTATTAAAAGCTACGTGTTCGAAAGGAACAACCAGTACACCTCATGCAGCCCAAAAATAGCAAAACAACATCCTATACTCAAAAAGTCTGGCAGACTGTTGGCATCGTAGCCTTGCTGGTATCGGTCATCCTGATAGCCCGTGTTGCCTTTAGTGTACTCCTTATGATACTGGCCGGCGCATTGATCGCGACTTATTTTCATGGACTTGCCGACCTGATAGAAAGGCGGACGAAATGGAAGCGCTGGCTTGCCATGTTGATTGGCGTATTCGCAACCTTTATCATTACCGGCGCCCTCATCTGGTTTATGGGTACTAAGATACAGCAACAGATCAAACAACTAAGCGAGACGCTACCCGGTACTGTTCATAATCTAAAGGCTAAACTGTCGCAAAGCGACCTTGGGCAAAAAATTCTCGATGCTACCGGCAGCGATAATGATCAGCAAGCCGGTAAAATGATGAACACCGTCAGTTCCTTTTTCAGCACAACCTTTGGCGTACTGGGTGATATGTACATTATTTTATTCCTTGGTATATTTTTTACGACAAACCCCTCGCTCTACAAAAATGGTCTGATCTTACTCGTACCACCCTCCCGGAAAAAAATAAGCCGGCATATCCTGGACCGGATCAGTTTATCACTAAAAGGCTGGATCAAAGGAATGATGGTTTCGATGGTACTGGTGACCATCATGATCACCATCGGGCTAACCATTATCGGCATCCCGGCAGCGATGGTTTTAGGCTTGCTTACCGGGTTACTGGAGATCGTCCCGACATTGGGCTCCGCTATCGCCATGGTACCGGGCGTACTATTGGGGTTAACGATCAGTACCAATACCGCAATCTTCGTAGCCATCGTTTATATCGTTTCACAAACCATTACTGCCAATATTGTCAACCCCCTGGTTCAGAAAAAGATGATCAATCTGCCGCCTGCATTGACGTTGATCAGCCAGTTGATCATGGCTGCGGTTTCAGGCGCTATGGGTATCATTCTTGCGGTTCCATTGCTGGCGATAGGTGTTATTTTAGTTGATGAGCTTTACGTCAAAAAAATTCACCACATTCCTGTAGAAGAAGGAAAACCCGTTACTGTGAAAGGAATGAGTACTGAGGAATGAGTTTGGTTAGGACAGCATATCTAAAAAAAGCCTGTAGACCAAATGATCCACAGGCTTTTTACTTTTAGCGGTCTTTGACCGCCGAAGATCGCTTCAGCGACCGAAGGCGGTGAGGGAGGGATTCGAACCCTCGGTACAGTTTCCCGTACGTCAGTTTAGCAAACTGATCCTTTCGGCCTCTCAGGCACCTCACCATTTCTTTGCTCCTGGTGCTAATACAGGAAACAAGCGTCAATAAAACCCCCTTTTTTCGGGACTGCAAATATAGCAATTCAGATAACCGGGCAAAAAAAAATTTCAGTTATTAATTGATTAAGTGTGGAGGGTAAATTTTTATAGTTTGAACCATGTTTTTAACTCCTCACACAATCAACCATTTAACCACTCACAAAAGCTTAATAATTTATCCGCACATGGTAAATGCTCATCAGCATTTTTTTGAAGATAGCCTTTATAGTTTCAATGTCTTTCAACGTTATCGCGCTGTCATTCAGCTGCCCCTGGTCGAGTTTATATTTTACAATGCGGTCAACAAGATCGCTGATAGATTTCTCATCCGGCTCCTTTAACGAGCGTGAAGCCGCCTCAACAGAATCGGCCAGCATCAAAACACCGCCTTCTTTTGTAAATGGTATAGGGCCGGGATAATGGAATACGCGCTCATTAACTGTTTTCTCAGGAAAATTCTTCAGGAACGACTGGTAGAAGTAATCCACCCGTGTATCGCCGTGATGGGTACGTATAAAATCGACGATCACCTTTGGCAGATCGGCTTTCTCAGCCAATTCCACACCTTTGGTAACGTGCCTGATAATGATCTGCGCGCTTTCCTCATAAGGCAGCTTATCGTGCGGATTAAAGCCCGAACTTTGGTTCTCGATAAAAAACAGCGGATTTTCCAGCTTACCAATATCGTGGTACAAAGCCCCTGCCCTTACCAATAATGCGTTACCGCCTATCGTATAAATGGCATTTTCTGCAAGATTGGCCACCTGTAGCGAATGCTGAAATGTACCTGGTGCAGCAAATGCAAGCTCGCGCAGCAATGGTGCATTGGTATTGGTAAGCTCGATAAGCGTAATATCCGACGTGATAGCAAAAACTTTTTCGAACAGATAGATAAGCGGATAAGCCAGTAAAGTAAGCAGCACACTCACAACAAACGGCGTAAAATCAACCCACCTGATATTGGTAAATGTACCCTCCCGGATAAACGAGATGCCCAGAAAAGCCACAAAATAGCTAAAGGTGATAATTACCGCCGAAATCAGGAACTGCTCCCTGCGGATAAGGTTCTTGATGCTATAGATAGATACCATGCCGGCCGTCAGCTCAAAATAAGCAAACTCGAAACTATTGGGCACAAAGAAGCCGGCGATCAGCACCACGAGCAAATGTATATTCAGCGCCAAACGGGTATCAAATAATATGCGGATAATGATCGGCACTATACAATAAGGTATATAGTACAGGTTTGGCATTTGTAGCTTTATGCAGAGCGAAAGCGTGCTCAGCATTGCCGTAACAACGAGCAGGATCAATCCCACCAGCCTGTTATCATTATAAATATCGCGCCTGAAGAGGTATAGGAATATCATCAGCAGCGTAATAGCTATAGCAACAAGCAATGTTTGGCCCACCAAAACCAACCGGTGGTCGCCGTTAACCCGGGTATTATCCTCAAATGCTTTTTTATACGACGCCAGTTTCTGAAAAACCTCGTCGTTAACAACGGCCCCTTTGCTTACAATGATTTCGTCCTTTTGCACCATTCCGCGTGTGAAAGAAATATTCTCCAGGGCTTCCTTTTCCAGTCGCGCGCTAAGCATATCATCATAAACCAGGTTATTCTGCAGGCGGTTGATGATCAGATCGAGCATAAAGGTTTTGTCAATTCCTTTGTCATTGTCCAATGATTTGCTGCAATAATCCAATGCTTTTTGGCGCGTGAATAATTCTGCAGTATTTTTATCTGTAGCAATATTTTTGTTCAGAATGGTAATAGCATAATTCGCACCATTTTGCTGATATTTAGGATTGGGGCGAAACAAACCGGTCTCATAAATATTTTTAAGAAGACTCGTCCCGATATTCAGATATGCCTGTTTCTTTTTGTCGTCCAGTCCGGACGCGTGCCATTTTAGCTCGAGCGTATTTTTAAAAGTATCCAGCTGCGACTGCTCTATGTCCGGGTGTAACTGATAAATTGGTGTGATGCTGGCAAGCGCAATATGGCGGTCGTTATCTATTTCCTGCGGTGTTTTAAGAATAGCGAAGTTGTATGGCGATACCAGGTCGTTCTGTGTCCACACACGGCCCTTTTCTATCTCGTACATAAACTTAGCCTGCTTGGGCAGCGTAAGCACAATAACAAATACGCTTACAACCATCATCAAAAACTTGATGTTATGCGAGTATTTGCGGAGGATCGCTTTCTGGCGGGTAGGTGAAATGGTTGCCATTTACTGTATAGTGTACAAAATTAACAAGTTTATGTTTATAAACGCTTTCTTTTTTTGGCGCACGTTTGCATTGCGCAGGCATTTGCTACATTTGCTTAACAATTGACCTTTTATGAGAGAAGTAGTAATAGTGGCAGCCACCCGTACGCCTATAGGCAGTTTCGGTGGCAGCCTGGCATCGTTAAGCGCCACACAGTTGGGCAGTATTGTTATCCGCTCTGCCGTTGAAAGATCGGGGTTGAAACCCGAATATATCCAGGAAGTTTTTATGGGGAACGTAATGTCTGCCAATATTGGCCAGGCGCCTGCAACACAGGCAGCAATTTTTGCAGGCCTTCCCTATTTACCCGCAACAACGGTAAATAAAGTGTGTGCATCAGGAATGAAGGCCATAATGCTGGGTGCACAAAGTATAGCAACCGGGCAAAACGACATAGTTGTAGCCGGCGGCATGGAAAGCATGAGCAACGTGCCCTATTACCTGGATAAGGCACGAAATGGTTATCGCCTTGGCAACGGGCAGATCATTGATGGACTGGTGAAGGATGGCTTGTGGGATGTTTATAAAGATTACCACATGGGTTCAGCCGCAGAGCTTTGCGCAACAGAATGCAACATCAGCCGCGAAGAACAGGATGCTTTCGCGATAGAGTCATACAATCGCTCACAAAGATCACAAGCCGAGGGTAAATTTAAAGACGAGATAACCCCTGTTGAACTGAAAGACAAAAAAGGTGATGTTACTTTATTTACTGAGGATGAAGAGCCCAAAGCTGTAAAATTTGATAAAATACCATCTCTAAAACCAGTATTCCAGAAAGACGGAACGGTAACCGCCGCGAATGCGTCTACGTTAAATGATGGCGCAGCAGCGGTAGTATTGATGAGCCGCGAAAAAGCTGAAGCAATGGGCATAAAACCACTTGCACGCGTTATAGCCTATGCTGATGCCCAGCTTGCCCCGGAATGGTTTACTACTGCGCCTTCGAAGGCTATCCCTTTGGCATTGCAACGCGCCGGGTTATCCGCTGAGGACATGGATTATTTTGAAATTAATGAGGCTTTTTCAGTAGTGTCTATTGCGAATAACAATGTATTAAAGCTTGATCCTGCGAAAGTAAACGTAAACGGTGGTGCCGTTTCTTTGGGCCATCCGCTGGGTGCTTCAGGGGCTCGTATAGTAGTGACCTTGCTTAGCGTTCTACAGCAAAATAATGGCAAATATGGCGCTGCAGGAATTTGTAATGGCGGCGGTGGTGCAAGTGCAATTATTTTAGAGAATTTGCGTTAATTGTAGCGATGAAAAAAATACTATTTGCCTGCCTGATCATATTCGCAATTCCGATGTCACATGCTTTTGCCCAACATTCGGACGAAAGCGGTTATTTGAAACAGTTACGCGCATACCAGGATAGCCTTGCAGAATTGGGCAAGACATTTGTTAATAACGAAAACGACCTTGAGCGTAAAAATGCCAATTACGATTTCATCAAAACATTGGTAAGCGCGCTCAAAGTTCCTAACTCGTTCCTTTTTCCTTTCGATTCTTTAAAAACCATCAGTATATTAAATGCGCCCGATAACCGTTTCCGGATATTTACATGGCATTTGATGAATGATGACGGCAGCTATCGCTTTTTTGGCGCCATACAGATGAACACAGGCGGTGGTTTAAAACTTTTCCCGCTTGAAGATTATTCGCCGCTGTTAAAAAGTCCGGAAGATTCGGTTTTAAGCAACCGTAAATGGTATGGCGCGCAGTATTATAAGATCATCAAAGTTGACGCTGAACATCAATACTACACCATACTAGGCTGGAAGGGAAACAATGCAGAATCCACCAAAAAAGTGATCGAAATATTATCATTTAAAAACGATATGCCTGTTTTTGGCGCGGCAGAATTCGGCCTGAGTAAGAATAAAAAACGCATTATTTTTGAATATACCCGCCAGGCATCTATGCTGCTGCGCTATGTGCCCGAACAGGAGCTGATCGTTTTTGACCATCTCGCCCCTGCAGATGACACCCACAAAAATGATCCAAAAAGCTATGGCCCCGACCTCACTTACGATGGCTACAAACTAAAGAACGGCCATTGGGTACTGGTTGAAAACCTGGACATGCGCAACGTTCCCGATGCACACGACGATGAATATATTGCACCCAAAAGAGCCTCTAAGGTTGAGGATAACAGTAACCCAACGGGAAATTAAACCGCTGTTTTACAATTATTAATCGAAACAACAAGTGTCATTCTGCTTTTAAACCGATATAAAATTTTGAATTGGCAGAATAATAGTATTTTAGGACAATTTTTAACTGATTGATTATGGCGCAAGACATTGCATTAGACCCTCCTGTACAAAAGAAATCCCGTTTCCCCAAAGCTGTACCTTATATTATTGGTAACGAAGCCGCAGAGCGTTTCAGCTTTTATGGTATGCGGTCGATCCTTACCTTATTTTTAGTAAAACAATTTTTTAACCCGACCGGCAGTGCGGCATTGTCACAACAGGCCGATGCGCACGCGAATAAGCTAAATCACTTATTTGTGATGGTGGCCTATGCACTGCCATTTGTAGGCGGCATGGTAGCCGATTGGTTTACAGGCAAATATAAACTGATATTGTATATATCTATGGTTTACTGCCTCGGCCATTTGTTATTATCCATGTTCGATGGCAGCCTGGGTGGCTTTGAGATAGGTATGCTGGTAGTTGCAATCGGTGCCGGCGGTATTAAATCGTGCGTATCAGCCAACGTGGGCGACCAGTTTGATGCTTCCAACCAGGATCTGTTGTCGAAGGTATATGGCTGGTTTTATTTCAGCATCAATGCAGGCTCTATGATCTCAACCGTAGCTATTCCATGGACATACGATCACATAGGGCCTAAATGGGCATTTGGAATCCCTGGATTATTAATGGCATTGGCAACTGTGATATTTTTCCTTGGGCGTAAAAAATATGTGCGCGTACCTCCTGCCGGGGTTAACCGTAATAATCTTGTATTTATAACTTTTTATGCGTTAACGCACATGGGACAACGCAAACCGGGCGAATCGTTACTTGACGTTGCCAAGGGCCCGTTTGATCCTGAAAAGGTAGAGGGTATGAAAGCGGTTTATCGTGTAATAGCCGTATTCTTTTTTGCCCTGGCTTTTTGGGCTGTTTGGGACCAATGCCTCTCAGAATGGACTTTGTATGCTCAAGCATCAGATCGTAATATCAATCTTGGGTTTACATCATTTACCGTATTACCCGGATCGGTTTCAACAGTTAATACAATTTTCCTGCTGTTATTCATTCCATTTTTTAACTATTTCGTTTATCCCCGCCTTGACAAAGTCGGACTTACAACCAAACCATTACGCAGGCTTGGCGCAGGTTTAATTTTAACAGGTTTATCATTTGTGGTAATTGCCTTTACGCATAATAGTATAGAGCATGGAGGCACGCCTTCCATCTGGTGGCAAATATTGGCTTTCATGATCCTTTCGGCAGCCGAAGTGCTGGTATCTATAACAGGTTTGGAGTATGCTTATACGCATTCGCCAAAATCAATGAAAAGTACCATGACCGGTATTTGGTTTCTCGTAGTATCTTTTGGCAATCTAATTACAGCCCTTGTTAATCAGTTTATTGAAGGTGGCGGCTGGTGGGCGCGCAATCTTAAAGGCGCCAATTATGAGTGGTTCTTTGTAATATTTATCGCAGTATTTGTGGTGGCATTCCTGTTTGTTTCTCCGCATCTAAAGGAACGTAACTATATCACTGATCCATATTTAACTCCTGTTGATGAAGGCAAAATTGTAGCAGACACAAACAATTTATAACGTAACATATCGTTACAGGAAACAGGATAGTTATAGCTATCCTGTTTTTTATTTTTTATAGATAATAAATTCCCCTATTTTTGGCGGTTTACATTTACCTACTATTAGATTAAGTGCCGGATAGCTTAGTAATTATACCTACTTACAACGAAAAGGAAAACATCGAGCGGATGATACGCAAGGTATTTTCACTCCCGTATGATTTTCACGTATTGATCATTGACGACGGCTCCCCCGATGGTACGCAGCTTATTGTGAAAGGCCTGCAAAATGTATATCCAGATAGCCTTTTTATGGAAACGCGTGCTGGCAAGCAGGGGCTTGGTACGGCTTATATCCACGGCTTTAAATGGGCGGTTGAAAGGCAATACGATTACATTTTCGAGATGGATTGCGATTTTTCGCACAACCCGGACGATTTGCTGCGGTTACGCCAGGCTTGCAATGATGCCGATGCAGCAATTGGATCACGCTATATAAAAGGCGTTAACGTAGTGAACTGGCCTATGAGCCGCGTACTGATGAGCTATTTCGCATCGGTGTATGTTCGCTTCATTACACGTATAAACATCCAGGATGCTACCGCCGGCTTTATGTGCTACAGGCGCAAAGTGCTCGAAACGGTAGAGCTCGATAAGATCAAATTCGTTGGTTATGCCTTCCAGATAGAAATGAAGTACACCGCTATTAAGCACGGTTTTAAGTTGGTGGAAGTGCCGATCATATTTACCGACCGTACTGCAGGCACCTCAAAAATGTCGACCAGCATTTTCCGCGAAGCATTTTTTGGTGTGATACAGATGCGGATAAACAGTATATTTAGGAAGTATCCTGAGGGATAGAGATTTGTAATTAGTTATAAAATTAATACTAATTTTATTAGCTTTGGTTCATAATATCAGGGCGTTTCTGGTTCTACTAATCTCCAGTCTCTAATCTCTGATCTCTAAATAAGCAATGAACGAAAATCTGGATCCCAACAGCGAGCGCCTCTCCCCTGCCGAACGTGACATTGAAAAGGTTTTGCG
>Ga0206937_10069_pt2 | contig 31384 bp, 28 predicted proteins | sample Alteio_BWOrgHeat_11_FD_152923 | JGI IMG/M metagenome (GOLD analysis project Ga0206937, IMG submission 152923) | Enriched cells from forest soil in Barre Woods Harvard Forest LTER site, Petersham, Massachusetts, United States -... | ecosystem: Environmental > Terrestrial > Soil > Temperate forest >... | reverse complement strand
CCGGCAACATCAATTCCTTATACCGCACCATGGAATGGACGCCTGTGCATTATTACTACCGTTCGTTCCCGATAGAAACGCTTTCTGCCTTGTATTATTCGGCAGATGTGTGCCTAGTAACGCCTATGCGCGATGGCATGAATTTGGTGAGCAAGGAGTATGTGGCAAGTCGTATAAATAACGACGGCGTGCTGATATTGAGCGAAATGGCCGGCGCATCTAAAGAACTGATCGATGCAGTGATCGTTAACCCGAATAATATCGGGCAAATGTGCGAGGCTATTATAAAAGGCATTGAAATGCCGCTGGTAGAACAACAATCGCGCATGCAGCAAATGAGGCAACTGGTAGCAAAATTCAACGTTGCGCACTGGGTGAAGATATTTATGGACAGGCTAAAGGAGGTAAAACAGTTACAACGCTCCATGCAAAGCCGCCACGTAAGCGGCGCTACAGCCCAATCCATTATTAAGCGCTACGCCAAGACCAGAAAACGCGTTATATTCCTCGACTATGACGGTACATTGGTTGGTTTTAAAACAAGTGTAGACCAGGCAAAACCCGACCAGGAACTTTACGACCTGATCGATCAGCTAACGGACGACCCTGCAAACCATGTGGTGCTCATTAGTGGCCGCAAGCACGAAAACCTCGACGGTTGGTTTGGCAAAACCAACCTGTACCTAATTGCTGAGCATGGCGCATGGTTTAAACAGCTGAATACCAGCTGGCACAAAATAACAGGCCTTTCAGATAGCTGGAAACAGGATATTTACCCCATACTGGAAACCTATGTCGACCGTACGCCGGGTTCCTTCATCGAGGAAAAAAGTTATTCGCTGGTGTGGCACTACCGCAAATCGCAAAATGGCCTGGGCGAGTTGCGTGCAAATGAACTGATCAATAACCTTAAATATTTGGCTAACGATAAAGGACTGCAATTGATGCCAGGCGATAAAGTGCTGGAAATAAAAAACATGGAGGTAAACAAAGGCCGGGCCGCATTATCCATCATCGATCACGACCAATATGATTTTATGATAGCTTTTGGCGATGATTACACAGATGAAGACATCTTTAAAGCACTGCCCGAATCGGCTGTTACGGTAAAAGTAGGCAGCAATATATCATCAGCCAAGTTCTACCTCCGCAGCCCATGGGAAGTACGCCGTTTCCTGCACAACATGGCAGATCAGTCCGTTGTGCATAATGATTAAGTTTTTTGCAACGACAAATGCAGCTACCCTCTCTTTCTGCGCAGTGAAGAGAGGGGATCCACCGGCGAAGCCTCGGTCCGGGGGGCTCCTTCGGAGGATGAGTCCACCGGGGCACGTTTTGCGTTAGATTGCAGCGGATACCGGCACTTCGAGGGCCTCAGTGTGACAAGCTGTGGTTAAGGCCTGCGCAGTATGAGCGGAAAGCCCGGGCCGAAGGCAACGCCCAATAATTCTCCATTTTACACTTCCTGCCCCTCAAAATATTTTCTTTTAATCAGTTGATTTTTAGTTAATATTAAAATTAATATTATTTAAATTTACAGGAGTGAAGAAAATCTACCCATTAGCCTTTTTACTCTTACTTATTTGTTGCCTCACCTCATGTGTCGACATAGAGGAGAGTTATAACTTTAAGGCAGATGGCTCATGCAGTGTAGTTTATGGGTTCGATATGAGCCATGCGGTGTCGATCCTGAAGAACCTCATGTCTGATTCCCTGCAGGCTACGCCGCAATTCTCCATGGTGAAGGATACCTCGCTCAATTTCTACAGCGCACTGCCCGACAGTACCCAGCAAAAACTTTCTCCTGAAGAAGCCAATATGGCCAAAAGCAGCAACCTGTCTGTAAAAATGAACTTAAAGGAAAGCATCATGAAGATCAATATCTCACATGTTGCTAAAAACTACGCCGATTTGCAATATTATCTCGATCATATTTCTAAAATTTCCATGAACAGCAGGTTTGGAAATTCGGCAAAGGGAGATAATGTGCCACTGAGATTCGATTCGCAGCAACTCATGGCAGGGCAGGATTATTACAACTATGATGTTACCCCGCATAAATTTTACCGGGTAATAGACAAGGCTAAGTTCAATGCTTTTTTAAAGAAAACTTCCTCAACACTGGCTATGGCAAAAGCCATGCTGATAGACATGCCCTATAAGGTTGTGCTGAATTTTGCCCACCCGGTAAAGAAGATAAACAATAACAAGGCCATTCTTTCTGCCGACCGCAAGCACGTGACACTGATCACCAATATAGACGAGGTGATGAAAGACCCCAGCATCATGAACCTGAAAATAGACTTCTGAACTAACAATGAAGTGGTTAAAAGTGCCCGTTGGCCCGGAAACAGATCAGCCTTATTTAAAAAAAGTAAAAGTTGACGGCAAAGCAGTCTGCATCATCTGCCACGATGGTAAGCTATACGCCACCTCAGCCTGGTGCCCGCATGCCGGCGCAGACCTGAGCTATGGCTTTATCAGTAAAGATGGCAACCTGGTTTGCCCGGTACACCGTTTCTGCTACAACCTCGAGAATGGCCGCGGCTGCGAAGGTCAGGGGGATTATTTGGAAAATTACCCGGTGAAAATAAAGGATAATGAAGTTTACATTGGCATCACCGGTTTTTGGGAACGGGTGATGCAGGGGTTTAAATAAGATTTTGTTAAAAGGACCGGAATGAATTAAATTTGTTAAAAAACGTGATGGCAAAAGCATTAGACCAGGAATTATATAAATATATACTTCAGCTTGACGAGGCTGAAAAGAAATCTGTATTGCAAATGCTAAAAACATTTGTTAAACGACGTAGCAATAGTTCAAGAATTAGCATTGAACAGTACAATAAAGAAATTGACGAGGCGATAGCGCGTGTTGAGGCCGGAGAATTTTATAGCCAGGAGCAGGTTAAAGAAATGTCTAAAGACTGGTAATTGTGAAGAAAATAAGTTGGGATAAACAAGCCATTACCAATTTTAGGGAAGCCATCAAATATATCCGTAAAGAGTCGAACCAAAACGCTGACAAGGTAAAAAGTGCTGTATTGGATAAAATAGATGATCTTTTAGAACATCCTGAAGCACACTATCCCGATAAGTATAAGTTAAATAACGACGGAAATTATCGCGCTTTTGAAATATATACTTTTCGTATTGGTTATTTAGTAAAGGAGAATGAGATAATTATTGTCCGCATTCGTAGTACTAAACAAGAACCGGCAAATTATTAATTATCAAACAAGTTTTACTTATACACTTCTTTCTTAGCCGAAGCTAAAGTATTCTTCAGCAAGCCGATGATCGTCATCAAACCCACACCACCCGGTACAGGTGTTATCCAAGAAGCTTTTGGCGCCACGTTTTCAAAATCCACATCGCCATATAGCTTATAACCCGATTTTGTGACGGTGGATACCTCGCGGTTCATCCCTACGTCTATCACTACAGCGCCCGTTTTTACCATGTCTGAAGTGATAAAGTTCTTTTTACCGATAGCCACGATCAATATGTCGGCATCAAGCGTGAACTCTTTGATGTTCGGCGTACGGCTGTGGCAAAGCGTAACCGTACAATTGCCCGGATAGGTATTACGCGCCATCAATATGCTCATGGGTGAGCCTACGATATTGCTGCGGCCAACTACTACACAATGTTTGCCGGCGGTTTCAATGGCATATTCCTTTAGCATCAAAGTAATGCCATACGGTGTAGCCGGGATGAACGAAGGCAAATTACGTTGCATGCGGCCAAGGTTAACGGGATGAAAGCCATCCACATCCTTGCGGTAATCGATCCGTTCGGTTACTTTTTCAGGATCGATATGTTTTGGGAGGGGGAGCTGAACAATGATGCCATCAATATCTGCATCTGCGTTCAGTTCGGACACTTTAGCTAAAAGCTCATCTTCAGTAACATCGCTTTCATAACGCACCAGCGACGATTTAAAACCAACCGCCTCGCAGTTCTTCATCTTGCTGGCCACGTAAGTTTCACTGCCGCCATCATGGCCAACCAAAACAGCCACCAAATGCGGCTTGCGACCGGTCTCAGCCAGTATCTGCGCTGCTTCTTCAGCTATTTCAATCTTAAGTTTTTCTGATACGTATTTTCCGTCTAACAAATTCATTATGCAATATTTTTTAACCAGCCTTCAGGCAACGGGGGTAACTCTAATTCAACGTGTTTTTCTTCTTTAGTCAATTCCAAAAATGGTCTCGATCCAAGAGATAATCTTACATTTTTATCTTTGTTGATCTTTTCCAGAATACTTTCTATAGTTTCTTTCTTTGTTTTGAGGAGATCATTTATTTGGTTTCCGGAAACCGATCCATCGAGTACATCAACATGATATACGGGTATCCTGTCGTTGTAAATTATCCACTCTCCATAGGTCATATCAGAAAGTTTGATTACTTTCTGAATTCCGCTCAAGGAATAATAGCTTATTTCAAGATATTTTCTCATTAAAATATAATCTTCCCGCTTTTGCTCCCCCTTCAGGGGGCCGGGGGGCTTAGTCTAACTTCAGCACCGCCATAAACGCGCTTTGCGGTATTTCCACATTGCCTACCTGGCGCATGCGTTTTTTACCGGCCTTTTGCTTTTCCAATAGTTTACGCTTACGCGAAATATCACCGCCATAACATTTGGCGGTAACATCTTTACGCATTGCTTTAACGGTTTCGCGTGCAATGATCTTGGCGCCTATGGATGCCTGTATAATAATTTCAAATTGCTGGCGTGGCAAAAGCTCTTTTAACTTTTCGCAGATCTTTTTGCCGAAATCATACGAGTTGCCGCGGAAGATCAGCGACGAAAGGGCGTCAACCGGCTCGCCGTTCAGGCGAATATCCAATCTAACCAGGTCGCTTTGGCGGTAGCCTATCTGGTGATAATCAAAAGAAGCGTAGCCTTTTGATATGGTTTTCAGCTTATCATAAAAATCGAACACGATCTCGCCCATAGGCATCTCGAAGATCAATTCCACACGATCAGATGTCAGATACGACTGATTTTTGATATAGCCGCGTTTCTGTATACATAGCGACATTACCGGGCCAACAAATTCAGATTTGGTAATGATGGTAGCTTTAATGTAAGGTTCTTCCACACGGTCTATCTTGCTTGGATCGGGCAGGTCGGAAGGATTGTTTACTATAATCTCGTCACCTTTGGTAGTGTAGGCAAGGTATGATACGTTGGGTACGGTGGTGATCACCGTCATGTTAAACTCACGCTCCAGGCGTTCCTGGATGATCTCCATATGCAGCATCCCCAGGAAACCGCAACGGAAACCGAAACCCAAAGCAGCTGATGACTCCGGCTCGAATACCAGTGAGGCGTCATTAAGCTGAAGCTTACCCATAGATTCGCGCAACTCTTCAAAATCGTCTGTATCAACAGGGTAAATACCGGCGAAAACCATTGGTTTTACTTCTTCAAAACCTTGTATACCCTGGGCACACGGGCGTTCCACAGTGGTAATGGTATCGCCAACCTTAACCTCTTTGGCTTCTTTTATCCCCGAAATGATGTAACCCACATCCCCGGTTTTAATTACATCTTTCGGTAGTTGGCGCAGTTTCAGCGTGCCTACTTCATCAGCAAAATATTCTTTTTCGGTAGCAACAAATTTCACCTTGTCGCCTTTGCGGATCTCGCCGTTAACTACTTTATAATAAGCAATAATGCCACGGAATGAATTAAAAACCGAATCAAATATCAACGCCTGCAACGGCGCTTTTGGGTCGCCGACAGGGGCGGGGACGCGCTCCACTATGGCACGCAAAATCTCATGCACACCCATACCGGTTTTACCCGAAGCCGCCAAAATATCCTCACGCTTGCAACCGATCAGGTCGACGATCTGGTCTTTAACCTCTTCCGGCATTGCGCCAGGTAAGTCCATTTTGTTTAGTACCGGGATGATCTCCAGGTCATTCTCTAAAGCCAGGTACAGGTTAGAGATGGTTTGCGCCTGGATGCCTTGTGCAGCATCAACGATCAGCAACGCGCCTTCACAAGCAGCAATAGAGCGGGAAACTTCGTATGAAAAATCCACGTGCCCCGGTGTGTCGATCAGGTTGAGCACATATTTTTGTCCATCCTGGATATAATCCATCTGTATGGCATGGCTTTTTATAGTAATGCCACGCTCACGTTCCAGGTCCATGTCGTCGAGCAACTGGGCCTGCGCCTCGCGCTGGGTGATGGTATTGGTATATTCTAACAACCGGTCGGCAAGAGTGCTCTTACCGTGGTCGATGTGTGCGATGATACAAAAATTACGAATGTGCTCCATATTTGATCGGCAAAAATAGCGTTTTTGAGGGACAAAATTTGTAGTATTTTAAAACCATTTACCTAACTTGGTAGTACATTATATATCTAAAATAGCTCTTATGAAAACCAAATTGATAATATTAACGATATTACTGTCAGCGCCTTTGCTAAGTTTTTCGCAGGATATTACTTCATACAAAGCCACAAATGGCGTTACCTATCACCTGAACGACACCGTTCGTTTAGGCAAAGGCTCTGGTTCAAACGGTTCATTTGTGTATGTTGCAGATTACGGTCCGATTGCGATGCCATCTATAGACCCTAACCGGGCACCGTCGGGACGTAGCTTGCCTAAGCAATTCACCAACACAACCGTGGTGCTGAAAGCCATTCGTAAAACAACAGCAAATGGCGCCAGTAAATATATATTTATGGTGAACCCCGGCGGCCCGTTCCGCTATACCATGTTTATCGATGACGCGATCTCAGCCTGCGAAGTAAAACCATGTGCCGACGATGCAACAAAGGTTGGCTCAGTTGCCGACGAAATAAAAAAGCTGAAGGCATTGCTCGATCAGGGCGCCATAACCCAGGCTGAATATGATGCGCAGAAGAAGAAATTGTTGGGGGATTGATCTTTATTTGAAGTGGTTTTCAGTTAGGCCAGACTGGCGAAGTATAGAATGAAATGTACCTAACGGCATTTCTTTTCTGTCAGCCGGAATAATAGCGGTTAGAGTTGGGTTACCTTCTTTTCGCATTTTAATGTGACTGCCTTTCTGAGAAATAAATACGAATCCATTTTTACTCAGGATTTTCAAAATATAAGCGGAGGAATAAAGTTTAGGCATATTTCAAAACCGAATCAACCAATTCGGGGCGCTCTATAGGGTTGATTTCGGGATGGTCGTTATCCTCAAAATAAAGCTCGAGGGCTTCCTGCAAGTTTTTTAAGGCGTCTTCTTTAGTGCTTCCAAAGCTTGAAACGTCAACATTTAAACATTGGGCTACAAAATAATCCCCCTCTTTCCACACCACATTATTTAGCTGAATAGTTTTCATTATATGCTTTTTTCAAATTTAATAAAAATATTCAAATTGTGTTTTTACAATGCTTGATAAAATACTTCTCAATACCATCCAAAAGCGACTTTCAATTAACATTTCGTCAGCAATTCCCGTCAGTGGCGGCAGTATTAACGCAGTTTATTGCCTGCAAGCATCAAACAAAAAATACCTGCTCAAACTAAACAGCCGCGGTCAATTCCCCGGCATGTTTAAATGCGAAGTTGAAGGATTATCAGCATTGGCGAAAACAAAGGCAATAGGAATACCGCAGATGATTTTACAGGATGATATTGATGATAAAAGTTTTTTGTTGCTGGAATGGATCGATACCCGTCGCCCAACGCCAAAATCATCAGCTACGCTTGGCGAACAATTAGCGCAATTACATCGCTCAACGGCTAAAAGCTTTGGTTTTGAAGCGGATAATTACATGGGTTCGCTGCCGCAATCCAACCGAAGGCATGATAAATGGAGCGATTTTTTTATAGAAGAACGTTTAATGCCAATGGTGAAAATGGCCGCTAACAAACAACTACTCAACAGTAATGACCAACAAGCTTTTGAACAACTGTATAAAAATATACCGAATTTATTTGATGAAGAACCTCCGTCACTTATCCACGGCGATTTGTGGGGCGGGAATTATCTGATTAGCGAGGATGAAAAGCCTTACCTGATAGACCCGGCAGTAAGCTATAGTCACCGGGAGTTTGATATAGCAATGTCGACTTTATTCGGCGGCTTTTCGCAAGAGTTTTATACCGCATATCATGAGGCTTTTCCACTGGCTAAAGGCTGGCAGCAAAGGATGGATCTGTGGAATTTATATCCGTTGCTTGTGCATTTGAATTTATTTGGGGCTGGATATTTAGGGCAGGTGAGGGGTTGTTTGAGAGAATATGTGAACCAGGATTTAAGGGATTAAACGGATTTACTTGATATTGTCAATCAGACTTACGAAGTTTTTAAAACTTCGTAAGTCAATAGCAAATCTTAAAAAAAACTCGGCTCTCCGTGTAAATCTCCGCGCCCTCTGCGGTTAGTCGCTCACATCCTGATAATCTGTTAAATCCGCTTAACGGCGCAGCCCTCTTTAACGCCTTTAAAAAACAATTTAATTGTTAAAAATCCTGGTTAAGACCCAAAATCATCGTCAAAGAAAATCTTTTCCTTTTCACCCGGACGGCTTAGAGCCCCCGCTTTATAATCCAGGTCAGTCAAATCCTTCACCGAGCCAAAGCCGATCACATCCTTAATCACCTTGCCGTCGGTCATCTCAACAGCACGTATCATTTTATCCTGCCCAAATTTTTCTTTGATAGCGTACATCGTTTTCAGCGCTTTATCTTGTTGCTCCATATCTTCAAACAGGCTGTAAAACATGTTCTCAGTATTTACAAAATTGGTAACGGCAACCCGCATGGTGGTGATACCGGTACGCATCAAGGGCGCGCTGCCGGTCAATTGCTCAAATTTAGCAATGCGCTGGCGAATCATTCGCATCAGGCTCACCGCATCTTGCACAGGTATACTGATGGTGAAGCCGTCATCCCAGCGGGTGCCATCTTCGTACTGTGCTGTAAAACCGATGGATTTGCTATAAAACTTATGATGCACCATTCGTTTTTCCAGCGTAAGGCAAAGCGTCATGAACAATTGTTCGATATATTCAAGGTGCTTACGTTTCTCAGCCGAGATCTGCCGCATGGCCTGCATACCACGGTAATCATGCGCCACGATATTGGTTTCAATAAAATTGAGGCGGTAATGCCAGTAAATGCCGTCGATGCTTTTAAATATGGCCTTCAGCCGCTGCGGCGTGGCATAGCGCATTTCCAGCGGAGTTTTTATACCATTGCGCTCCAACCGGTACGACATGTTGGCGCCAATGCCCGGCAAATCGCCCAGCCGAAGCTCACTCAATACTTCATCGATATTTTGCGGGGTGATCATCATTAGTCCGCCTTTCTTTTTGCCGCGTACCGATGCCAGCTTGGCCAAAAAAGCGTTCGGCGCTATACCGACTGAACACTCGAGCCAGTCGCCCACACGTTCCAGGATATCTTTCTTTATGCGTTTGGCGATGGTCAGCGGATCGGTATGCTCATAATTGGTGAGGTTGATGATCGCCTCATCGATGCTTTTTGGCACCACATCTTCGCAGTGCTCCATCAATATGCCGATGATCTTTTTGTGGAAATCGCGGTATCGTGCAGGGTTGCTTTCTATGGGGATAAAGTCGGGGCACATTGCCATTACCTCGTTCAGTCGCGTACCTGCTTTAATGCCCAGTTCTTTAGCTTCGGTAGAAAGGGATATCACACAGCCATATTTACCCGTATAAACACAAACACCCACAGGCCGGTTGCGCAGCCAGAAATTCACCTGCTGCTCGCACCGTGCAAAAAAGCTGTTCATGTCAACAAACAACACCCTTGGCTCGGCTTTTACCTGTATGGAGTTTTGATTCACGATACAAATTTGCTAATATTTTTAGTAAAAGCAAATCTTTTTATGAATTTGTAGAGACGCATACTTGCGTCTTAAAATACTCGGGCATCAAAAAGTATTTGGGCGTTGCCTGCGGCCCGTGCTATCCACTCCAAGTCCTCGCTGCGCTCCGGGCTTTCCGTTACTATCACTAACGCATTTGTCTAAACCGTGATTCGCTTGATTAAAGAATTTCTTGATGTCCTGTTGGGATAAGTCATTAAATCATGAAAATCTGTTTAATCCGTTAAATCCTGGTTCAGACAACTACAAATATCCCCCCGCTTGCGGCCCCTGGTTAAACAACAAATCAACAATGCTCAAATTCTTTTGAAAGCCATGCCTGTCTTCAAACAACTGGAAGTAAGGCTTCTGCTCAAACGCAAACTCTTTTTTAGGACTGATACTATTGCGCAAGTCGGTTAATGTGGGATATTCAGCTTCGTATGTTTCCGTATAGTTGATAGGTTGGTTGATCTTTAACAGCTTCAGGATCACAGCCAGCAATTGCTCATTATAATCAAAAAGATAAACCGGCTTATCCTCGTAGAACGGTGCAAAGTCGTCCTCATAATATTCAAAATAAGCGCTGCGTCGGTAACAGCCCTGCAGGCTCATCCAGTGCAGGCGCTGCCAGTTAAAATCATAGCTGATCTTAACATCGGTTATTTTGGTATGATTTTTTGCCCCTTTTACTACCGGCACAACCAGCGGCAGCACACCATCGGGCGAATAAATATTGGCCCGGTTGCGATAGGTTTGTTTGGGAAAATGCTCTTCGCGCTCAAGCACAACATTGGGCTTAAATTTATTCAACTCAACAAACCACTCCACCGGCGGAAGGTAGCACATAGGTAAAACGGCGCCGCTATCAATCATATATTATTTTTATGTTTGCAGAAAATCGCGTCGAAAATAATGATAAATAAAGGGCTTTCAAGGTTAGGTATTGGTTTTTTGTACCTGCTGTCGTTGTTGCCCTTTTGGATGCTGTATTTAATTTCCGATCTGCTGTTCGTCATTATTTATTATCTCATCGGTTACCGGCGCAAAGTTGTACAGGAAAATCTTGCCAATTCCTTCCCCGAAAGATCAGAACAGGAGCAACGTGATATCGAACGCAAATTCTACCATTACCTGTGCGACCTGATGGTAGAAACCGTAAAGATGATCACCATATCGCAAAAGGCCGTTGCCAAAAGGCTTTCATCGCCCAACGGGCAATTGATGTTCGATTACTTTGCAGAGGGCAGGAGCGTGATAGGTGCTGTAGGCCATTATTGCAATTGGGAAATGGGTAATCTTGGTTTATCGGCTTATTTCAATGCAACGCTGCTGGTGGTGTATAAGCCATTGAGCAATAAGGTATTTGATGATTTTTTTATTAAAGTACGCTCGCGGTTTGGGTCTATATTAATCGCCATGAAAAACACAACCCGTGCAATGGTGCGACACAAGGATGACGTAACCCTCAGCCTGCTGGTTGCCGATCAGACACCCGCAAAACACGAAGCGTTTTACTTTACCGAATTCCTGGATCAGCAAACCGCATTTTTTTTAGGAATTGAAAAATTAGCTAAATTAACCGATCAGGTTGTCGTATTTTGCGACGTGAAACGACTAAAACGCGGTTATTACGAATATACTTTTATACCGATAACCGAAAACCCAAAGCAAACTGCCGAATACGAAATCACCAACAACTATATCAAATGCCTGGAAGAAATGATCAGGCGCACGCCGCAATACTGGCTATGGTCGCACCGCAGGTGGAAATTTAAGCCGGAGGATAAGCGTAAATGAACACTGCACCAAAAGTTGCCATTGTTATTTTAAACTGGAACGGCGTAAAACACCTTACCACGTTTATGCCCTTTGTTGCCGCCTCCGACTGGCCGAACCTGCAGATCGTACTGGGCGACAACGCCTCTACCGATAGTTCTGTGGAGTTCATTAAAAGCCGGTATCCACAGGTAACGATCATTCAAAACGATCAGAATTATGGCTTCACCGGCGGCTATAACCGCGTATTGGAAAAAGTTGAGGCTGATTATTATATCCTGCTCAATTCAGACGTAGAAGTACCCGCAGGATGGATAAAGCCGGTTATAGACTTAATGGAAAGCGACCCGATGATCGCGGCGGCAGCACCAAAGATCAAAGCTTACTATCAGAAAACACATTTTGAGCATGCGGGCGCAGCCGGAGGCTACATAGATGAATTTGGTTACCCGTTTTGCCGCGGACGCATGTTTTACGAGATAGAAGAGGATAAAGGCCAATACGATCAGTCCGGTGAAGTTTTTTGGGCCACGGGTGCAGCGCTGTTCATTAAAAAGAAATACTGGGACGAAGCCGGCGGTTTTGACGAACGATTCTTCGCCCACATGGAAGAAATAGACCTGTGCTGGCGCTTAAAGAACATGGGCTACAAGGTGATGTACTGCGCCGAATCGGAAGTATTTCACGTTGGCGGTGGTACTTTGAATACCGAGAACCCTTTTAAAACTTATCTAAACTTCAGGAATAACCTGTTACTACTAAAAAAGAACCTGCCTTACTGGCGCTCGGTATATGTCATTTTCATCCGCTACTGGATGGACCTGATGGCCCTGGTACGTTTTGTAAATGAAGGCAAAAGAAAAGATGCCGCCGCAGTAAGCAAAGCGCATGTAAATTTTTTAAGAAACGTTTTTAAACGCGAACCTATAAAAATAGAAGGTCATTCCAGATTAAAGGGCATGTACAAGCGCAGTATTGTGGTTGAATTTTTTGTGAAGAAGAAGCACATTTTTTCCGCACTTGATCCGAAGGATTTTTATTGAATTTTTAGTCAGGAAGCCCGAACAGTCGGGAAATCCTAAGGATTGAGATTGGCACTGGCTGTTTAAACCGCTTTTATAAACTTAAGCTTTTTAAACTTCGTAGGCTCCTGAATTATTCATGTCTTAAAAATCCTGTTTAAGCCTTAGTTCATACAAAAATCTGCACATTTGCACATAAGTACATCTGCACATTCCTTAATATGCACTTTCTGTATCCGGCTTTCTTTTTTGCGCTGCTTTCACTTGCCATACCGGTGTTGGTGCATTTGTTCAATTTCAGGCGGTACCAAAAGGTTTATTTCAGCAACGTACAATTCCTGAAGCAAATCAACGAGCAGCAATCATCCCGCCGTAATCTTAAAGAACGATTGATATTGGCTACCCGCTTGCTTGCTTTGGCATTTCTCGTACTGGCATTTACGCGCCCTTTTATCAGTGGACAGAACCAGCAAAACGCGGGTACCCAACATGTGGTAAGCATTTTTGTAGATAATTCCTACTCGATGGAAACACTGAACCGTGAAGGTTCACTATTGGATGAAGCCAGGCTTCGGGCAAAAGAAATAGCTTCAGCCTATGGTATAAATGACCGTTTCCAATTGCTTACGCAGGATTTTGAAGGTAAACATCAGCGTTTAGTAAGCCGGGATGAGTTTAATGATGCGGTTGATGCCGTAAAAATCAGTCCGCAAAGTCGGGATCTACAGCAGATCATTAACCGGCAGCAAAGCTTACTGGCTATACAGCCAAATGCGCTTAAATCAATTTATATCATTTCAGATTTCCAGAAAAACATATCCGGTGGGCAACAATTAGAAACAGATTCATCAACCCGCATCAATCTCGTACAATTGCAGGCGAGCAGTTTGCCCAATGTTGCCGTGGATTCTGTGGCATTGCTGAGTGCGGTTCACCGCCCGGGTGAAAGCGAGAAGCTAATCATCCGTCTGCATAATTATGCCGATGCGCCTGCCGAAAAGATACCGCTTAAAGTAACTATTAACGGCGAACAAAAAGCGCTTGGCAGCTACACCATCAACGCGCGCGGGGTACAAACGGACACACTTATATTCTCGGGCCTGGCGCCCGGCTGGCAGCGGGGTGAGATCAGCCTGCAGGATAACCCTGTCACTTTTGATAACCAGTTCTATTTCAGCTTTAATGTGAAAAAGCAGATGCCCGTTTTATTGATCGATGATGGCACGCCAAACGCATTCCTGAAAGAAGTTTTTGCTGCCGATCCGTTTTTCGCAGCTACCCGTGTTCCGGCCGGAAATGTGGATTATGCAGGATTGAATGCTTATCCAATGATTGTTTTGAGCGATATTAGATCTGTCTCGCCAGGCATTGCGCAACAGCTAAAAACTTATGTAAGCAAAGGCGGCTCGCTGATTGTTTTCCCTGCAAAGGATGCAGATGTAAATAGCTACAAAGCATTGCTTCAGCAGTTAAATTCGGCATATCCTGAAAAGATCATTACTGAAAACACCAAAGTTTCGGCTATTAATCTGAAAAGTGCTGTTTTCAAAAATATATTCGATTCCTTCCCGCAAAACCCCGATCTGCCGGTGGTGAAAAAATATTATGATCTGACAAGCACTGGCGGTATAGCAGAAAACCTGCTACAGTTGGCCGGCGGTAAACCTTTTCTTGCGGAAAATGCAAACGGCAAAGGTAAGGTTTATGTTTCAGCAGTGCCTTTGGATGATGATTTCAGTAACCTGCAAAGGCATGCGCTGTTTTTGCCCATCATGTTCAGGATAGCATTGTTGAGCGGGCATGATCAGCCATTGTTCTATACGTTAGGTCATGACGAAAGCATGGAAATTCCACCCATTCAAACCAACGAAAAACAATTGCTAAAGCTGGTTAAAGGTAATATAAGCATCATTCCTGACGTTCGCCAGCAGGAGGGAAGCACCTTGCTGTATACTTCGGATGAGTTGACTGAAAGCGGTACTTACGATCTGCGTAAGCAGGATAGCACGCTCGCTGTGCTGGCTTTTAATGATAACAGGAGCGAATCCGATCTGAGCTATTATACCAAGGCCGATCTTGCTAAAATACTCCCCAAAAATGGCAGCATACTGCAAAGCGGCAATGCATCCTTGAAAAGCATTATAGCCGAAGAAAATATAGGCGTACAATTATGGAAACTTTGTATAATTTTGGCACTGGTTTTCCTGGCAGCCGAGATTGTGCTCGTCCGTTATTTTAAAACGGCGAAAGTTACAACTCAGCAGCCTGTACAAACCAGCTAAAACCCTCAAAAGCAGCGCAAATGAATTTGCTCATCAAATCCGCTACCATAATCGATCCTCAATCTTCCTTTCATCAAAAAACCGCCGATATACTCATTGAAAAAGGCTATATCACACGTATAGCAGCGGGCATTAATGAGGCAGCTGAGGTGATAGATGCTGAAGGCAAATATGTTTCGCCCGGATTTTTTGACCTGAATTGCAACATCGGCGAACTGGGATTGGAGACTAAAGAAGACCTGGATACGGGTACAAAAGCAGCCATGGCGGGCGGATTTACCGGCCTTGCACTGATGCCCAATACACAGCCACCGGTACATTCAAAAGCCGAAGTGGAATATTTGCTTAACCGCGCAAAAAACAATATTGTTGATATCTATCCGCTCGGTACGCTTTCTCAAAAACGTGAAGGGAAAGACCTTGCCGAGATGTATGACATGTTCCTGAGCGGTGCGAAAGCTTTTACCGACGGCAATCGCCCGGTACAGGATGCCGGCCTGATGGAGCGCGCGTTATTATATACCCTGGGCTTTGGCGCAACGGTGATATCTTATCCTGAAGACCTGGCCATTGCGGGCAAAGCTAAAGTGCATGAAGGGGAAGTGAGCACGTATCTCGGTATGAAAGGTATACCATCGCTGGCCGAGGAACTGATGATCGTACGTGATCTGTACCTGGCTGAATACGCAGGTTCAAAAATACATTTCACTACCATTTCAACTGTTCGCGCGGTTGAGTTGATCAGGGATGCCAAAAAGAAAGGCTTGCCGGTTACATGCGATGTGGCCGCACATCATTTGGTACTTACCGACGAGGCTTTAAAGGGCTTCGACAGCCAATATAAAGTTAAGCCGCCACTGCGTACCCAAAGCGATGTAAACGCATTGCTTAAAGGCTTAAAAGACGGCACAATCGATGCCATAGTATCACAACATACTCCGCATGAAGTTGAGTTTAAGGATGTAGAGTTTGAAGTTGCCGAATTTGGTATCATCGCACTGCAGACGGCATTTTCGCTGGCTTTGCGTGCGGGATTAAGCATCGATCTCATCATTGAAAAAATGGCCATTAATCCACGCGCTATTCTTAATGTAGAGCCGTCAAGCATCGCCGAAGGCAGGAAAGCCAATGTTGCTATTTTTGATACCAGTGCAGAGTGGGAGTACACCAAGCAAAACAATCGCTCAAAATCATACAATTCTCCGTTCATCGGGCAGAACTTAAAAGGAAAAGTGCTGTTTGTATTCAATAACAATCACCTATTTAAAGCATAAAATTATGATCAACCCCAAAATTGAATCGGCCATTGAAGCAGCATTAGGCGCTTTCTCTGAGTTTAATGATTTTGACGCGACGCCGCTCGTGCCGGATTTCTTCAATGTATTTTCCCTCGAAGCAGATTATCTCACAAAAGTAAACGCTGTTGACGCCATTTTTGATGAAAACCCTGCAGTGGAAGTTCTGCGCGAAGTGTTTTTCGACATGCTGCTGATCAATTTCTTTAGTGAGGATGTTAAAAAGCTGGAAGAGGATTACCTCGAAAGCGCAGAATGGGAGGATATTGAAGAACAGACGCTTGACCGCGGTACCGAGCTGCTTAACCTGCTGCTATACCTGAACGAGTGTGAGGACGAAAATATAGAGCCTGCGCTGGAAGATTACCTGAAGGAGTTTTTGCTGGTGGATGAAGACGAGTTCCAGGATGAGTATTACATCTATGAGCCGGTTATCGAAAACCAGATATTGATAGAAAGCTCGGTTGAAGAAATTGCCCGCGTTGCGCAAGAGCTACCGGAGGACACCGAAATTGCTGAATTGTTCTATCCCATGATGTGCTTTTTCCAGAACCTGGAACCAAGCGATGCGGAGTGGGGCGAGATAGCTGAATTTTCTGCTGAGCCGGATTTTGATATGGCGGTATTAGAAATACTGCTATCGTTTAATTGATTTACATGGAAGATATAGAAAAAGAACTCAGAAAAATTGGTTTTATAAGAGGGCTGCTGCTGGGAGCGATTTTATTGTTAATAGGTATTATATCTTATTACCTTATTATAAATAATGCCGGCCCGTGGTGGTTTCCGCTAATCAGCTCTTTCTTTTTTAACTTGATATTACCTGTAGGTTTAGCAATAACTTTTGTAGTTAATTTAAGAAAGTCAATTGGCGGATTTTGGAGCTTTAAGCAAGCTGTTACCGGTATTTTTATGATGTTTTTGGCCGCTTATATTGTACAAGCTATTGGCCGGGATGTTGTATTCGCTAAGATAATTGAACCGGATATGGTTCAAAAGACAGAAGCCGCTATGATAAGATCTATTACCACGGCTGCAAAACCATTATCGTATACACCAGCCCAAACAGCTGCAAAAATTGCCGATACAAAAAAGCAGTTTGAAGAAAACCAAAAACCAACCGTTACCGGAGTAATACAAGGGGTTATCGTGTCTATTATCTTCCTTTTTGTTTTTGCGATTATCTTTAGTGCAGTATTCAAACGGGAATTGGCTCAAACCACTTAACAATATTTAATTTATCCATTGGTTAACAGCCTGTTAGTTCGCCTGGCAGGCTGTTTTTGTTTGCTGCTATTGATAATCTCCTGCTATTATCTAACTTTATTAAATAAACCAAACTCATTATGGCAGCAGTAAGCTCAAACAAAGTATCCGTAAAGTGGTCACTATTCTATGTGATTGTAAGCATTATTCTTATTTATGTTTATCAATTTTTAAATATTGATCAAACATCAGGTATAAAGTATATCGCCTATATTCCATATATAGGTTTTATGCTTTTAGCTCAAAAAGAGTACAAAGAACAACTTGGCGGCTTCATGACCTTTGGCGAAGGGTTCATGACCGGATTCAAATACACTATTATTACCGCCGTTCTTATTGCATTATTTATGTATCTCTATTGGACAATTTTAAGCCCGCAGGTATATCGGCAATTAATGGATGCGTCCAAAGCCAAATTAGAAGAAAAAGGTAATTTGACAGACGACCAGATCAATACCGCATTGTCATACACAACTGCCGGCCTCATGTCTGTTATCATATTAATTTCATCGCTGGTAATGGGAACCATTATTTCACTTATCGGGGCAGCAATTTTCAAAAAGGACAGACCTTCGTTTTTGGCGCAGGAACCTACAAACTATGTGGATCCAGCCGTATAATGTTTGATGTTATCAGAGAAATACGAAACGACTTAACTTACGAAGTTTTAAAAACTTCGTAAGTTTTTTTTGTGATCCAGATCGGCAGTAATACTCAATGCTGCTTATTATCTGTTGTGCTTCGTGGCGTATTTAAGTACGGGCACTGTATCGGTAAAATCGGCAGTCACCGTTTGCGGGGCAGTATAAGTACTTTGCAGGTTAAACCATTCGTATCCGCTTTTTGCAGGCAGATTATTCCCTTTCACCCATATACTATAATAGCCGGGAGTGACATTTGCCGGCGTGATATAATTAAGCAATTGCTTTTGTTGCTTGGCATTGAAAGTACGCGATGCAACTGCGATATTGGTTTTATTATCAAGTGAAGACCTATCGATCTCTACTAATAGGTTTGCCCTTTTATTCCAATTTTTGATATTGTATGCCAGTAAAGTAGAAGTTATTGTTTGGCCACCATCAACCCATATACGGCAAACTTCATGCATTTTATCATTGGCCGGAGGGATGCTAAGGTCATCTGCTGCATCCCACTCTTGTGTAACGCTTGTTTTATTAACAGCAAATGTACCGGTAATCCCCGCCGGGGCCATTACCAAATATCCCCGGCCATTTTTATTGGCGGGTACGGTTACAGTGAGCGTGCCATTGGTTACGGTTGCGGTGATATGATGATCCGTATAATCCGTTAGCACAGTTCCATTTGGTATACTGGTTGGAACAGTAACCGGCACATCTGCGTCCTGGTTGCTGTTTAGCAGAACCACGGCTTGCTTACCGCCTGTTTTTTGAAATGAATATATCCAGCCATTTGATGCACTGTATTCATTGGTGATACCGCCGCTGCAAATAAAATTGTGGCACCAGATCAGTTTGTTAAGATGGTAGTTCAGCTTGTTGGCATCGATTATTGTACCGCCGTAGCAGCCTGCATCTGTGCTCCAATCCCGATAAGGTATACATGGGATGCCAAAACCTATCGTAAGAATATAAGCATACCCTATGAGACATTGCTTTGGCAATACCGGGTTTGGCCCGGATTCAGAATCAACTTCGTTAACAACAGTAACAACCTGCGCGGTATCCGTAACTAATAAACTGCGATAAATATCATAAGCTCCCGGGTTTTGTGAACCCGCTGCCGGGTTCATCTCGTTAGTAGCGCCATAGCTCATGTATTTAGTTTGAAAAGCAGGCATATAAAATTTATTAGTCTTACAAAGAGCAGATAACGCGCCTTGCAAAACCTGGTCGAACATAGTGAAATTGCTGCCGCTTTGGTCCATGTTGGTTTGCATCCATGTTTTTAACTGCGCAACGCCAAAGGGCGATCCCGCGAGTTCGGTGACGGAGAATTTCCCCTTCATGGCGCCATAGTTCACAAATTCTTTCAGGAAATCCCATGAAATACCAGAAGCGTCATCCAGCCTGTAGCCTTGTATACCCGTTGCTTTGATTAGCCAGTCGCCCCATAGATCTAATTGTGTGGAACACCAAACACCCGGGGAACCATTCGCATTTTGCTGACCGGTAATATGGGCGAAATCGGGCCCGAAATAACCTTCTTTTTGCCCTGTTGGCGAACCGTCGGGGTAAGTAGTCGCCGGTACGTCAGGATCTTGTGCGCCACGGGGCGAGCCGGGTTTACCGCCGGGTGGGTTATGGAAATCAAGCGTATATTTTGAAAAACGGCCGCCGCCAACACTATCAAAAGCATTTTTGTATTGGTACCATAAATAAGCTGGCGCAACGGGTTTTACATTTGAAAGGATGGAAAGCTGGTTGGTGACAAAATCCTCATAAGCATCCAGTCCGTTTGCACGCAGCATTGCAACACACCTGGTTAATTGTGTACGCGAGCCGTACCGGGTTTGATAATTACCCATTTGTAGCTTATCGCCCAGGTCATAATGGTCAAATACACCATAGCCTGAATCATAAATACCGCCTCTGTGAAACACTAATTTATCTGCCGGCCCGGAAAAGCCAAGTCCCCCTTTTGACATGGCCGGCAGCCATATGGCCGTAAACCCGTGAGCGGCAATCGCATTGGCTTGTTGGGCCAACCTGTCGTAAAACCAGGTATTTGTTTTTGGGAATGAGTTCGAATCGAGCGGGCAGGGGACGGCTTGTGTTGCAGTAGTGATCAGCGTAGTGCCATCGTTATAATTTCCTACATAAAAACCCAGCAATATTACTTTTTTGTTTTGCGCTGAAACGCTGTTACAGAGACATGTTATTATGAACAGACATACAATGATCCGTTTGAATAAATAAACTATATTATTGTTATTCATAGCTATTGAGTGAGTTAAATATAAGCACACAAAATAGTTATAGCCGGAAGGATTGTTATCTTTTAAGATATAAATGATACGCTATAACGATATGGTTACGTCCCATATCATTATAGCATAAATATCAGATAGGATTATTTTTTGAATATCAGCCGGATGGTATCGTTGCCGAATACAAAAACCATTAACGTTACCAGCAACACAAAGCCCACTATCTGCGCACGCTCAAGGAATTTGTCACTTAATGGTTTACCTTTTATCATTTCGATCAGCAGGAACAACGAATGGCCGCCATCCAATGCCGGGATGGGCAACAGGTTGGTAAAAGCAAGGATCATAGAAAGTACGCCAACCAGGCTCCAAAACCTCAGCCAGTCTACCTCGCTGCCAAACATGGTTGCAATCGCAACCGGGCCGCTAACGGCTTTGTTAAATTTCACGTCGCCCCTGAATACTTTACCCAGCCCTTTGGCATCGTCGGAGATGGTCGTCCATGCACGCGTTGCACCTACAGGTAACGAGCCAAAAAAGCCATAAGCGATAGTTTTTTGATGTGGCAAGTTAAAATGCGCCAGGAAGCCGACAGTACCATCCTTAGTTATTCTTACGGGAAGGTTCAGCGTTTCATTATTGCGCACTACAACCAGGTTAACTTGCTTATTCTTGTTACTGTCAAGTGTGGCTTTCATTTGGTCGAAGTACACTATTTTTGTTTTGTTTACGGCAATAATACTATCACCTTTCTTCAACCCGCTATTTTTTGCAGCCGGCGAAATGGAGTCAACATGAAAAGTGGTCCGTGGCATGCGGCTGATAAAGTCCTCCATGGTCTTATCAGCAATATCATTCAGAATGCCCTTTGGAATTACTACATCGGTGTCTTTATTACCGCGATGAATGTTCAAAACACTCTGGTTAAGCAATACATTTGAGCCGGTCAGGTCTTCAAACTTCTTAATCGGTTTGCCATTTACGGCATATACCTGGTCGCCTGCTTTTAACCCGATCTTTTTGCCGATGCTGCCCGGAACGATGCCATATTTCACGTCGGCATTTGGCGTATAGCTCTCGCCATAATGCGCGGTGAGCATCCAGAAAATAAATATACCCAGTACGATATTTACCGTAACACCTGCAAGCATCACAATCAGACGCTGCCAGGCCGGTTTTGAGCGGAATTCCCACGGCTGCGGCGGACCGGCAAGTTGCTCAGTATCCATCGATTCGTCGATCATCCCTGATATTTTCACGTAACCACCTAAAGGCAGCCAGCCAATCCCATATTCAACACCTTTATAAGTAAATTTGAAAAGGCTGAAATTCCAGGCATCAAAAAACAAATAAAACTTCTCTACCCTGATCCCAAACGCACGTGCCGCGACAAAGTGGCCAAGTTCATGCAGTATCACTAAGATCGATAATCCCAGTATCAACTGGCCAACCATTATTAAAACATTCATCAGTATCTCTATATATGCAATGCCTTTAACGGCATTTTTTGTATTAAGTTTTGCGCAAAAGCGCGTGTTTCTTTATCAGTACTCAAATAATCATCAAGCGACGGCTCGTTTACAAAAGTGATCTTCTGCATACAGGTTTCTATCAGGTCACTCATCGCGAGGAAACCGATATGCCCATTCAGAAAGCCGCTTACCGCAATTTCGTTTGCCGCGTTGATAATACAGGGCATGTTACCGCCTTTGTTCAGCGCGTCAAACGCTAATGCAAGATTACGAAAAGTTTTTATATCGGGCTTCTCGAATGTGAGATTAGGGTAGCTCACAAAGTCGAAACGCTTGAAATTGTTTTTTAAACGCTGCGGATAAGCAAAAGCGTATTGAATAGGTAATTTCATATCCGGCAGGCCCATTTGCGCCTTAATAGAGCCATCCTGGAACTGCACCATCGAGTGAACAATGGATTGCGGGTGAACGATCACATCGATCTGTTCTGTCTTCAGCCCAAATAGCCATTTCGCTTCGATCACCTCTAAACCTTTGTTCATTAACGAAGCTGAATCGATTGTGATCTTAGCGCCCATTACCCAGTTCGGGTGTTTAAGCGCATCTTCACGCAGTACGGTCGATAAAAACTCTAAAGTTTTGCCCCTGAACGGGCCGCCTGAAGCGGTAAGGATTATCTTTTCAATAGCATTATCCTCTTCACCTGCCAGGCATTGGAAGATGGCCGAATGCTCAGAATCAACCGGTAATATTTTTACGTTATGTTTTTTGGCTAACGCAGTGATCAATTCGCCGGCAACAACCAAAGTTTCTTTGTTGGCAAGGGCAATCTCTTTCCCGGCTTGTATGGCTGCAATAGTGGGCTCCAAACCCGAAAAACCAACCATAGCGGTTAACACCATATTGATCTCCGGATGCGTTACCATTTCGGTAATGGCCTCAATGCCGCTTAGTACCTGTACTTTAGTGCCTGTTAGTGCATCTTTAATGTATTGCTGTTTGCTTTTGTCGCAGATGATGACATATGCAGGATCAAACTGCAATGCCTGTGCGATGAGCAGGTCGGCGTTTGATTGCGCGGTAAGCAAAAACGGACGGAACAGTTCTTCGTTGCCGCGTATTACTTCAAGCGCCTGTGTGCCTATACTTCCTGTCGAGCCAAGGATGGCTATGTTTTTTTGTCTGTCCAATTTATCCTTTCGCAATTGCGGGTTATGAAACAATGGCGAGTTATTTTATGTACGCTGAAAGCCCTTCAGCAATTTTTCTGTCGTTTGATAGTCGCGGCACTTTATTCTGGCCGCCAAGTTTACCCTGGCTGCGCATGTAATTTATAAAGGTATCCTTTTTTAAACTCCTGACAATCAGTGGCTGTAAAATATTACCCTCGATAAGGTCAAAATAGTAAATATTTTTCTTTTGCAGGGCTTTATCAACTTTTTGTGCCAAAGATTTTATATCCTTCGGTTCTACGCCAAATTCCACAAACCATTCGTGGTAGGGGAGCTGGCCCGGTTCGGGTGTTACCTGCGGCGCCACTGTAAATTCTACAACGTCTATCCCTTCCTCTTTAGCAACGCTCATCAGCGCATGCTCCACCTCTTCACCGATCACATGTTCGCCAAAGGCAGATATAAAGTGTTTTATGCGGCCGGTGACCAATATTTTGTAGGGATCTTTCGAGATGAATTTTACGGTATCGCCAATGCTATATCCCCATAAACCGGCATTGGTATTCATAATCAATGCATAGTTTTTATTCAGCTCAATATCTTTTAAGCTGAGACGTGTTGGGTTCTCATTAAAATATTCATCAGCCGGGATAAACTCATAAAAAATACCGGAATCAACCTGTAGCAGCAATCCTTTTTCTTTTTGCGAATCCTGGAAAGCGATAAAGCCTTCAGAAGCAGGGTAGGTCTCTATGGTGTCGATAGCAAAGCCGATACTTTCCTCAATACGTGCGCGATAGGGCTCATAATTCACACCTCCGTACACAAACAGCCTGAAATTTGGAAAGATCTCCTCGATCTTTTTGCCGCCCGTTTTGGCAGACAGCCTGTCGAAATACATCTGGCACCAGGGCGGGATGCCTGATATAAGGCGCATATCTTCTTTGCTGGTTTCGTCGACAATCGCGTCAACCTTTTCTTCCCAATCCTCTATACAATTGACCTCATAGCTGGGCATGCGGTTCTTTTGCAGGTAAGCAGGCACGTGGTGCGCGACAATTCCTGAAAGCCTTCCGGTAGGGATGTCATTCTTTTCGCTTAGAACAGGGCTGCCCTGTAGAAAGATCAGTTTACCATCTAAAAAATCGGCATTCCCTGTTTCATAAATATAAGCCAGCAAAGCATTCCGGGCTGAAATAACATGACTTGGCATGCTTTCCTTCGAAATAGGAATGTATTTTACACCTGATGTAGTGCCTGATGTTTTGGTAAGATAAAGCGGCTTTCCGGGCCACATCACGTTTTCCTCACCATTGGTTACACGTTCGATGTAAGGGCGCAGTTGCTCGTAATCGCGTATAGGAACCAGTCTTTTAAAGTCTTCGTAAGTTTTTATCTGGTCGAAATGATGGTCTTTGCCGAAAGCGGTATCCTTTGCCTGCTCTATTATTTTCAGGAAGGTTTTTTGCTGTAATATGGGTGCATTGCGGCGCAGGTTGTTTAACTGGCGGTTAACCAGCCTGGCAAATAATTTACCGAATACTGCTTTAATACCCATAGTTACACAGTTTCGGATACATCATCATCCACATCCTGGTGGCTGTAGATGAGCTTACGGTAGGCCACAACCAGCACGATATCCACAAAAGGCACAACCAGCAATACGCCAATAACGGTTATAGATGAAACAAACAGGAGTATTTCGATGAGTACAAACAGGATAAAATAACGCAGGAAATTACCTTTTATCAGGCTAAAGCTTTGCCCGACAGACTCGAAAGGGCCTGACGAATCGTCAACGATAAAACAGGTACATACCGGGAAGTAGAAGATAAAAAAGAACTGGAAAAACAAGCCGACAAGAATGCCAAGGACGGTTTGTGCCAGTTCGTTATCTACATTCTCAATAAGATGAGTCAGGAACACGGAAAGGGCGCTTACAATAATAAGCAAGGTAAGATAGCTAAGCAGCATCTTGATGCTAGGCAGAACATCCCGGAACTCGAATTCATATAAACCCTTATCGAGAAGCCTGAATATGAGTCTGTTAAAAGCAAGGAAAATGAAACTTATACAGATGAGCAGGAAAATAACCGATATGGATGCGAGTACATCATCTGTAAAAATATTATAAGTGGCAAAGCCTAAAACAAAAACAATGAGGAATGATATAATGGAAAAAACCAATATGATCACAAAATTCTTTTTCAGAAGGCTCCAGGAACCTTTTAGCGTTTCAACAACCGAGAATTCGTGATACATATATTATTTATGATCTTTTCAATATTATCCGCTTCCAAAAATCCTGCATAAAACCTATGCCATAAGCAGTTAATTGTGTAAAGGCGGCTCCAACGCTCAAAAATGCAATTTTTAATGACTTATTTTTCAACCATGCATGAAAAAATATCAACAAAATAAATATTGTTAATAATATGTCGCACGGCAGCCAAAGCGGGCATCTGAACGCGTTAACTATAAGTGTAAAAATAAGAAATAAAACGAAAAGCGCCGGAAAAAAATGCATGGGCTTTAGCTCGTTGCTATAGAATTTATACAGGTTGATACGCCCCCGGCCAAAGAAATGCAATTGCTTATAAAACTGGGCAAAATTTGTGCGCCTTTTGTGGTAAACCTTTGCTTCGGGTATCAGGCCGCTTTTAAACCCCAGCCGTTGCGCACGGATGCTGAACTCCAGATCTTCGGCCATGCGGGTAATAATAAAACCACCTGTTTTTTCCCAAACCTCGCGGGAGATGCCCATATTAAAGCTGCGCGGATGAAATTTAGCTATGCCTTTTTTATTGCCGCGCATACCGCCGGTAGTAAAAGGCGAGGTCATGGCATAGCTGATGGCTTTTTGGGTTGGGGTAAATGATGGATGCGCATCATCCGGGCCGCCGTACAGGTCCAGCCAGCTTTTGGAAAGGTGGTCGTTTACTATCTGCAGGTAATCTTCGGGGATCAGGCAGTCGGAATCGAGAATAATAAAGTAATCGCCTTTGGCGCGTTCAAATGCATAATTCCGGGTAAAACCCTGGCCTGAGTTTGGCTTTACGTAGTAATGTATGTTCAGTTTGCCAGCAAAGCTGTTTACAATAGCTGCTGCGTCATCTACAGAACCATCTTCTATCACTAAAACTTCAAACTGCTTATAAGTTTGCAGTGTAAGCGTTTCCAACAGTTCTTTTATTTCCTGCGGGCGGTTGTATAATGGGATGATGATGGAATAGAACATGTAAGATGTACGAATGTGCAAATATGCGGATGTGCAAATGTTTAAAAAAGGATTATTGGCTTAATTTTTAATCTGCATATCTGCACATCTACTCATCTGCAAATCAAAGAATCTCTTCTACCTGGTATTTATTTCTATCGCTGCCGCTGCGGGCTACCAGTTCGGCAACAAAGCCGGTTAGGAATAATTGAGAACCTAAAATAATGGCCACCAAGGCAATATAGAACAGTGGTTGCGCGGTTACATCACGCACGTGCTTTGCGTGGTTAGCCAGGCCATTCAGTTTATCTACAATGATCCATATAGCGCAAATTGTGCCTGCAAGGAAGCTTAACGTACCCATCGAGCCAAAAAAGTGCATCGGGCGTTTGCCGAATTTGCCCACAAAGAATATGGAGAGCAGATCGAGAAAGCCATTTACAAAGCGGCTTAATCCAAACTTCGTCTTCCCGTATTTGCGGGCGCGGTGCTCAACTACCTGTTCGCCTATCCTTGAAAAACCTGCCCATTTGGCTATTACAGGGATATAGCGGTGCATTTCGCCATAAACCTCAATGTTTTTAACCACTGCTTTGCGATAGGCTTTCAATCCGCAATTAAAATCGTGCAGATTGTCTATGCCAGACATTTTGCGGGTGGCGGCATTGAAAAGCCTGGTTGGTACGGTTTTACTGATCGGGTCGTATCGTTTTGCTTTCCAGCCTGAAATGAGATCGTAATGTTCTTCGGTAATACGGCGGTAAAGCTCGGGGATCTCGTCGGGGCTGTCCTGCAGGTCGGCATCCATGGTGATCACTACATCACCCTGCGCAGCATCGAAACCAGTATTTAACGCGGCAGATTTGCCGTAATTGCGCCTGAACTTAATGCCTTTGATATTTTGATTATGCTGACGAAGCTTTTTGATCATCTCCCATGATCCATCTTTGCTGCCGTCGTCAACCAGGATGATCTCATAAGTGAAACTGTTATCATTCATTACCTGGCTAATCCATGAGGTAAGCTCGGGCAACGATTCTACTTCATCATATAAGGGAACTACAACTGATATATTCATTTATTGGTAAGGTATGGAATGTGGTATTCCAAACGCTGCAAAAATATAAAAATTATTGCTACCCACGAGACGTCCCGATGGGGCGTGTTTAATATTATAGCTATCAGTTAGTATCTTTTACTTAAATATACCCCCTTTGGGGTTAATTCCACTATCACAAATATTTTTACATTTGCGATCACATTTTTTTGAGAAAGAAGCTATTAACGATAATATGAGATATTTTAAAATGATGCTGCTGCTTTTATTGTGCGGCGGTATGCAACCTGTATTTGCGCAAAGCAACGATTCTGCGCAATCTAAATACGACCAGTACAAGGTGTTCAACCCGGTATTCTATCCGCAATCGAGTAATGAATTTCGCGAGGTAAGCGGCGCACCCGGCCCTAAATACTGGCAAAACCGTGCAGATTACAAACTGAATGTGACTTTGGATACCGCACAGCATCGCGTTAGCGGTACTACCATTATTACCTATACCAATAATAGCCCCGATGCATTGCCATTTTTATGGCTGCAGCTGGATCAGAATATTTATCGCGAAGACTCGCGCGGTACAGCTACCAGCCCGGTTGGCAGCAGCAGGAATGGAGTGAAGGATTTTACCGATGGTGATGAAATAAAAGGCGTATACGTGATCAAAAACGGTAAAGAAGAGAAGGTTGATTACATTGTTTCGGATACCCGGATGCAGATCAGGTTGAAGGATAGCCTGCGTGCCAGCGGGAGTAAGCTGGAGTTAAAAATAGATTACGCCTTTAAAGTCCCTGAATATGGCACCGACCGTATGGGCCGCCAGCTTACTAAAAATGGCTGGATCTACGAAATTGCGCAATGGTATCCGCGCATGGAAGTTTATGATGATATAACCGGCTGGAACGTGATCCCTTACATGGGCAATGCAGAGTTCTATTTGGAATATGGAAATTTTGATTTTACCATAACCGCACCATCAGATATGATTGTTGCAGGTTCAGGTGAATTGCTTAACCCGAATGAGGTGTTAACGCCTGCTATTATTAGTCGTTTGGCCGCTGCTGGTAAGAGCGATAAAACCATGTTTATTAAAGACTCGACAGAGGTATTGAACAGCAAACTTCATCCCGCAAAAGCGCAGCTGACCTGGCATTTCTTCTGTAAAAACGCACGTGATGTGGCCTGGGCTGCTTCTAAAGCATTTATGTGGGATGCAGCACGTATTAACCTGCCCGGTGGGAAAACTGCTTTGGCGCAATCCGTTTACCCGGTTGAGGCCGCAGGCTGGGATGGTTATGGCCGCTCTACTGAATACACAAAATACTCGATTGAATTATACTCTGACAAATGGTTCTCCTACACGTATCCCATAGCTACCAATGTAGGCGGAACAGTTAGCGGGATGGAATATCCGGGAATTGTATTTTGCAGCTCTACATCTAAAAAAGAAGAGCTTTGGGATGTGGTGAACCATGAATTCGGCCACAACTGGTTCCCGATGGTTGTTGGGTCGAATGAGCGTAAATACGGCTGGATGGATGAAGGTTTTAACACGTTTATTAATGATGTGGATACCAAAGACTTTAACCATGGCGAATATTACCACAAGACCAACGAAGAGCGCGCAGCAAATGGTTTGTTCCCAACCACTGAAAATACGATCATGACATTGCCGGATGTTACTACGGAAGACATGTCTGGCTCAGTAATTTATGATAAGCCCGCGCTTGCATTAAGGGTTCTGCGTGAGGAAGTTTTGGGGGAAGACAGGTTTGATTATGCTTTCCAAACTTATATCAAACGCTGGGCATTCAAACATCCTACGCCATGGGATTTTTTCCATACGATGGATAACGCCGCAGGTGAAGACCTGGGCTGGTATTGGAACGAGTGGTTCTTCCATAGCTGGAAGCTTGACCAAGCGATAAAAAGCATCGACTACACCAATAACGACCCAACACAAGGCGCGTTGATCATCATCGATAACCTTGAGGGCATGGCGTTGCCTGTTACCATCGCCATAAAAGAAGAAAACGGCAAAAGCGCCACGATAAAATTACCTGCCGAAATATGGCAACGCGGCGGCGAGTGGACTTTACCATATAAATCGACCTCTAAAATTGTATCTGCGGTTATCGACCCTGACCATATGCTGCCTGATATCGATGAGTCGAACAATTCATACAGCGGGTTGATGGTTGCCGATGACGTTACTGCCAAAGAGGTTATCAAAAAATATATTAGCGCTATTGGTGGCGAAGACAAACTGAAAGCAATAAAGACCCTTACCGATACGGCAACTGCAGAGGTGCAGGGCATAGGCGTAGTGTCGGTAGAAACTTATAATGCGCCGGTTTCCGTTACGCAAAGCCTCATTATACCCGGGTTTAACAATATGGTTTTTACCCAAAATGCGGTAAATGGCGACAGTGTGTCTGTTAGTGAAAAAGGGCAGCCTGTGCAATTACCTGCCCCGGATAAAAATATCCTAAAAGAGAAGGTGAAGCTATTCCCCGAATTAGAATACTTTAAAAACGGCTACACCATTGAGCTGGAAAAACGTGTACAGGTAGTTAATAACCAGCTTGCCTACCTTGTTAAAATAACCACGCCAACCGGTGTGAAAGTGAAAAACTATTATGATATTAAAACCGGTTTTAAGCTAAGACGGCAGATCGATGCCCCGGATAATGGCGCTGTAGACCTGGGCGATTACCAGGCATTGCCCAATGGCATAATGATACCTTATTCCATCAGTTCTCAGGCTTTTGGCCAGCCGCTTGATTTTAAGGTGAAATCGGCACGGGTGGAGTAAGTTTGCAGTTTTGAGTGGGCAGTTTGCTTAGTATTGTTCAACTGCAAACTGCCCACTCAAAACTGCAAACTTTATTCATATCTCAACGCCTCGATAGGATCAAGCCTTGATGCTTTTTGGGCCGGATAGTAGCCGAAAAAGATCCCCGTAAGGGCGCATACAATAAATGACAGCACAACCGATGATTCGGAAATAATTGTCGGCCAGCCGAGCGTAAGGGTTACTATCCGGCAGGATAGTATACCCAGCAATACACCGATAATACCGCCGGTAATACTGATCAGTACAGCCTCGGCGAGGAATTGCATCAGGATATCTTTACCGCGTGCACCTATGGACATGCGCAGGCCGATCTCTCGCGTACGTTCGGTTACAGATACATACATGATGTTCATGATGCCGATACCGCCAATTACCAGCGAGATACCGGCAATTACCGTAAGCAGAACAGTGAGTAAACTGCTGGTTGAGCTAAGCGTATTGATTAGCTCTTCCTGTGTACGTACCTGGAAATCGTTGTCCTCGTCACTTCTCAAACGGTGCGATTCGCGCAGGATATTGGTCATCTCGGTTACTGCCGCATCAGTTACCTGTTCATTGGAAGCTGAGGCGTAAATATTTTGATAGTAGATGGTTGCAAGGATCCGTTTCTGGACGGTGGTGTATGGTGCAATGAGGATGTCATCCTGATCCTGTCCGAAAGCATTCTGGCCTTTTGGGTTTAGCACGCCTATTATTTGGAATGGGATATTGCCGAAGCGAATAACTTTTCCGACAGGGTTTTGATTAGGAAATAAGTTGTCGATAACCGTTTGGCCTATGAGACAAACTTTTGCCGATGTAAGCACATCCTGCTCGGTAAATGCAATCCCATCTTTAAGACTTAGCTTACGGATATCGAGATAGGCAGGATCGACGCCGGACATAGTTGTGGGCCAGTTTTGCGCGCCGTTAATCGCCTGTCCTTTCGCGCTTACCGAAGGCGAAATATCGGTTATGTATTGCGCCTCGCGTTTCAGCGCTACGATATCCTTACTGGTAAGCGTTTGGAAACTTGAGCCCGATATTTTTACGCCGCCATTCAAATTACTTGCAGGCGAAACGGTGATCATGTTGGAGCCCATGTTCGATAATGAATCATGGATGCTTTGTTTTGATCCCTGCCCGATAGCTACCATCGCTATAACTGAACCCACAACTATGTCCGGCGTCGATCCTGCCTATCTCGATATCCGTAAGCTAAGTCTTAAAGATGGGAT
>Ga0206937_10077_pt1 | contig 31720 bp, 27 predicted proteins | sample Alteio_BWOrgHeat_11_FD_152923 | JGI IMG/M metagenome (GOLD analysis project Ga0206937, IMG submission 152923) | Enriched cells from forest soil in Barre Woods Harvard Forest LTER site, Petersham, Massachusetts, United States -... | ecosystem: Environmental > Terrestrial > Soil > Temperate forest >... | reverse complement strand
AATTGGTGATGATGGAGAAAGGCAAGAGGAATATATTCGGATTTCTGTTGCTCAATATGTTACTCAGGAAATTGTTAAGGATAAGGAGTTTTTGAGATTTGATAATAAGATTTATGAACAGATTTTTGAGGAATATATTAACAGTTTATCTGAAGATATTATTCTTGATGAGAATCATTTTTTAAATCATACGGATAAGGAAATAGCACAGCTGACAACTGATTTGGCTTCTTCTCCTTATGAACTTAGTTTGGGATGGAAGGATAAACATAAGATTGATGTGGTGAGGGAAGAGAAATTGCTTTATCAGGCAGCTATAAGTGCAATAAATAATTTTAAGATGAAGAAAGTTCTGGCACGGATTGATGAAAAGTTTTCGGAACTGAGGACGATTGATTCGGATGAGGACAGAAACTTGTTACTGGAAAGTTTAATGGAATGGGTGAATATTAAAAAGACTCTTTCTGAGGCTTTAGGGATTGTGGTTGTGAGATAAATAAAAACTATTTAATAGTACTCAGCTTGATCATATTTGCTGCGCCCTTATCGGTTATAGGGATGCTGGCGACATTAATTACTAAATCATCTTTTTCAATATAACCTTCTTTTTTAAGGATTTTTTGGATGTCGGAAATTGTGTCATCTGTGCTTTCGAATTTATCATAGTATAATCCTCGAACACCCCAAACGAGGGATAGTTGGTTGAGGAGAAAATGATTAGCTGTAAAAATAAAAATAGCAGCTTTAGGACGGTAACTAGAAATCTGGAAAGCTGTAAACCCTGAATTGGTCATTGCAATAAGGGCTTTCGCATCACTCTGTTCAGCCATCTTGCATGCATTATAACAAACTGAGATTGGTAAAAAATCAGGCTCTTCAATATTGGGTTCATGTTTACGGTAATAAATATTCATTGCTTTTTCAGTCCTTAGAATAATTTTTTTCATCGACATTACAACCTCTACCGGATATTTCCCTGTAGATGTTTCACCGCTTAACATCAGGGCATCTGCACTGTCAATAACACTATTGCAAACATCGCTAACTTCGGCTCGGGTTGGACTGAAATTGGTTATCATGCTTTCCATCATTTGAGTTGCAATGATGACTGGTTTCGCGGCTTTTATGCATTTTTTCACAAGCATTTTTTGAATTAATGGAACTTGCTCTAAGGGAATCTCGACGCCTAAATCTCCGCGGGCAACCATCAATCCATCTGTAATAGCAATTATCTCATCAATATTTTTTATTGCCTCTGGTTTTTCAATCTTTGCAATAACTTTGGTTTTTTTATTTTTTGATCTGATGATTTCTTTTAGCTCAATTATATCTGTTGGTTTTCGGACAAATGATAATCCAATCCATTCAACATTATTATCAAGAGCAAAATCAAGGTCAGCTAAATCTTTTGGAGTAAGGCAAGGTAATGAAATGAAGGTGTTTGGAAGATTTACTCCTTTACGAGAACTTAATACTCCACCATTAATAACTATTGCATTTACCAAATCTTTATTATTTGATGAGGTAACCTGTAACTTCAGTTTCCCATCATCAATCAAAATAAAATCTCCTTTTTTAACATCCTTTGGAAACTCGGGATATGTAATAAAAAGTTGCTCAATTGTTCCCAACTGCTCAATAGTAGTTATCTTTATTGAATTTCCTTCTATTAATTCAATCTCTCCATTTGCAATCTCTCCTATTCTAAGTTTTGGACCTTGCAAATCAACAAGAATTCCTACCTGTGTTTTAAGTTTTTTATTTAATTGGCGAATGAAATCAATGACTTTTTTATGTTGTTCATAAGTGCCGTGTGACATGTTTATCCTGCAAATATCCATTCCTGCCTGAATTAATTTCTCCAACATTTCTTTTGATGAGGAAGCTGGACCTATGGTGGCAACTATCTTAGTTCTGGTGTGATGCTTTTTCATAAATCGAAGATTAAATTTTGTTTTGATTTTAATGTATCAGGAATTATTTTAGTCAGCAAAACAATAATTGGAATGTTTTTTAATTCTGAAACTAATCCTGAAACGTCAAAATCACGGTTTGTATTTTTAATTAATAGAAAAAAATCAAATTTATCATACTCAGGAATTAATAATGATTTGCTTCCTGAATTGGCGATAAGGTGATAAATAATATTGTATTCATCCTCAAAACTAAACAATGGGAACTCAGAACTCTGACTTGTTTTTGAATCAACTACTATCAAATCGTCCTCCTTTTTTAGTTCAATATTTAATTTATTATTAATTGCATGACAAAGGGCGTAATCCCTGTTATAGCAGGAAATTCCTATCATGATAAAATCATAATCATAATTTAGTTTTAGTTTCTGCTTAGACATTTTTGGTCTTTTGATTTTATAAATACTATTAAAGATTCAATGACTTACAGGTAGCTTCAGCAGCAGTTTGTTCGGCTTTTCGTTTATTAAAATCAGTTCCTGTTCCATATTCAATTCCGTCAATGAGTACTCTGACTTTCATCAATTTTCTGCCTTTATCCTGAATTTCTTCTTCCATGAGTTCAAAAACAACAGCTTTCTTTTCTCTCTGCCCCCAATTGATAATTTTGCTTTTGAAATTGATTTCTGTTGATTCTAATAAATCTACGTCAATATGAAATTTAATTATCCTGTCTGTTATAAATCTTCGGGCAGTATTATAGCCTTTATCTAGATAAATAGCCCCGACCAACGCCTCAAAAGCATTTCCATAAACCGATTTCCCTGCGGAATTAATATCAGGACTTTGAATCAAAACAGCCAATCCTATTTTTTGTGATAATTTATTTAATGAATCGCGACTAACCATTTTGCTGCGCATCTCCGTTAGAAATCCTTCTTCTTTATAAGGAAATTTCTTAAATACATATTCGGCTACAACAGCACCTATGATAGCATCACCAAGATATTCTAATCGTTCATTGCTATTTTTAAATCCATTCCGAACCTCAACAGCCATAGACTTGTGACGAAAAGCCATTTTATAAAGACTTAAATTTCGAGGGGCAAAACCGAGAATATTACATAAAATCCTATATAATTTCTTATCCTTTGAAAAGAAACTATTGAAGAACCAGGAAAAAATATTCAAGATTGATTAAGAAATAAATTTCTTAAAGATGACAGAAGCATTATGTCCACCAAAACCAAAGGTATTACTGAGAGCAGCTCTAATGGTTCTGTGTTGTGCTTTATTAAAAGTAAAATTTAATTTAGGGTCAAAGTTAGGATCGTCGGTAAAATGGTTAATCGTTGGTGGCACAAGATCATTTTGAATTGCAAGGATGGTAGCAATTGATTCAATCGCTCCGGCAGCTCCTAATAAATGTCCTGTCATAGATTTTGTAGAACTGATATTCAAATTAAAAGCTTGTTCACCAAAAACATTAATTATAGCTTTTGTTTCACTGATATCACCAAGTGGAGTTGATGTTCCATGGACATTAATATAATCAATATCAGTTGGAACCATTTCAGCATCGCTTAAAGCATTTTTCATTACATTGATAGCACCTAAGCCTTCAGGATGTGGTGCTGTAATATGATGTGCATCGGCAGACATTCCGCCACCTGAAATCTCACAATAAATCTTGGCTCCTCTTTTAATAGCATGCTCATATTCTTCAAGAATAATACATCCTGAACCTTCACCTAAAACAAATCCATCCCTATCTAAATCAAAAGGGCGAGAGGCAGTTTGAGGAGAATCGTTTCTTTCGGAAAGGGCTTGAAGAGCATTAAATCCTCCAACACCTGCTTCATTAACTGCAGCTTCTGAACCGCCTGAAATAATTATATCAGCTTTATTTAATCGAATGTAATTAAAAGCATCAATTAATGCATTTGTTGAAGAAGCACAAGCGGAAACTGTAGTAAAATTAGGTCCTCGGAAACCAAATCTGATAGAAATATGCCCGGACGCAATATCTGCAATCATTTTAGGAATAAAGAAAGGATTGAAACGAGGTGTTCCATCTCCTTTTGCAAAACCTATTACCTCTTCCTGAAAAGTTTGAAGACCACCAATGCCTGAACCCCAGATTACACCAACCCTATCAGGGTCAATAGATGGATTATCAAGTTGAGCATCTGTATATGCCTGTTGGGCAGTTACAAGAGCATATTGAGAAAAAAGGTCAAGTCGTCGTCCTTCCTTACGGTCGAAGTGATTTAAAGGATCAAATCCCTTCACTTCACAGGCAAACTTGGTTTTAAACTTGGAAATATCAAACTTTGTAATAAAGTCAGCGCCACTTACTCCGTTAGATAATCCGTTCCAATATTCAGGAACGGTGTTTCCTAAGGGAGTAATAGCCCCAAGACCGGTAACTACGACTCTTCTCAGCTTCATCAGCTTAGAAAGAAATTATTACTTGGCGTTCTTTTCGATGTACTCGATGGCCTGACCAACGGTAGCAATCTTTTCAGCCTGATCGTCAGGAATAGCGATATTAAATTCCTTTTCGAATTCCATGATCAATTCGACTGTGTCGAGCGAATCCGCTCCTAAATCATTAGTGAAACTTGCTTCAGGTGTAACTTCTTTTTCGTCAACACCTAATTTATCTACTATGATAGCTTTTACTCTTGTTGCAATGTCTGACATTGTTAATTGTTTTTAATTTTTTAGAGGTGCAAAGAAACAAATATTTAATGAGACTATCAAAAATTTAATTTTATTTTCAGATAATAAAGCATTAAATCACCTATAAGAACCTTGAAATAATGAAATAAATGATGGCGCTTATTAGCGCAGAGGCAGGAATAGTCAATATCCAGGTGGTAATGATATTGCCTGCTATTCCCCATCTAACGGCAGAAAATCGTCTTGTTGTACCTACTCCCATGATTGCTCCGGCAATGGTTTGGGTCGTACTTACAGGAATTCCCATTGCTGTAGCTGAAAATAAGGTCATTGCTCCTGCTGTTTCGGCGCTGAATCCACCTATTGGCTTTAAATGGGTCAGTTTCATGCCCATAGTCTTTACTATTTTCATCCCTCCCAATAAAGTTCCTAAGGCTATAACAGATAATGCCAATACTTCTACCCAAAAGGGTATTTGCAGGTCTTTATAAGAATATAAGTAATCGTGAACAAACGGGATGTCTTTGGAGGTGAAAAGCAGCATTGCTATTATTCCCATGGTTTTTTGGGCGTCATTGCCTCCATGACCTATACTAAAGGATGCTGAGGATAATAATTGACCTATTCGAAAGACTTTATCAACCTTTTGAGGACTGAAATTCTTTGCTATCCATAAAGTCAGGACCATTATAAAATAACCTAAAATAAGTCCTATGACGGGGGCTAATCCGATAAATAAAATGGTGATGAATATCTTGGATTTAAAAAATCCGATGCCTGTGCCTATTACTAATGCAGAAAAGCCTCCTTTTACAACCGCAGCTCCTATTAACCCGCCAATTAGGGAATGCGAGGAGCTAACCGGAATTCCTAATCGGGCGCAGAAAAAATAAGCCCAGATAATGGCTCCAAGCAATGCAGCGAAAATAAGATATACTGAAATAAATTCCTTATGAACAATATCACTACCAATGGTTTTGGCTACCGGAACACCAAAAACAAATAATGCAACAAAATTGAAAAATGCTGCCCAGATTACTGCCTTCTTTGGCGAAAGAATTCGGGTGGAAACAATAGTTGCAATGGAGTTTGCGGCATCATTCATACCATTCACGAAGTCGAAGGTGAGGGCGGCAAGAATAGTGATTAAAACAATAGTAATCATAATTATTAGCTCGATTTAACTATGATTGATTCGAGTATATTTGCTGCGTCTTCGGCTTTATCGGTGGCTGTTTCGAGAGAACTTAATATTTCCTTGATTTTAATGATTTCTATGGCATTAGTTTCCGACTCAAAAAGGCGGGCGATAGAATTATCAAAAATATCATCAGCATGATTTTCTATACTGTTTATGCGGATACACGCCTCTTTTATTTTAGAAACATTGCGCATATTTCGTAATTCATGAATGGCTTTATGCAATTCATCTGCACATTTTTCTATCAGGGATGCCAACTGAACCAAATCATTGGTAATGACATTGATTTTATAAAGTTCAATTCTCTTGGCAGAACCATGAATATAATCCACAACATCATCCAAAGCCGAAGTGAGCGCATGGATATCCTCCCTATCAAAAGGCGTGATAAACGTGGCGCTTAACTCATGGAAAATCTCGTGAGATATCTCATCACCCACATGTTCGAGATGCTCAATCTCTTTTATTAATTCTTTTCTTCTTTCGGGAGAACTTGCATTTACCATCTCCACTAAAGAATGAGAAATGGTTAAAAGATTTCCGGAAGCTTTTTCGAGGAGGAGATAAAATTTCTTATCCTTTGGGATAAGATATTGAAGAAAATGGTCTACTTTCATAATGATTATTTATTTGAGGCGGCAAATGTATCAAAAAAACTTCCAATGTTAAGGATTTGTAAAGTTATTGTTAAGAGAATTTAAAGACAAGGTTTTTCATTTCATCAATTTTATTAAAAATCCTTAGGCTTAATTAACAAATTTTGGTTTAAAAATAATTTGATGACGATGATTTTCAATTCTGATTATTTAATACTTTTGGCATCTGTTAATTCTATTTTAATTATTAAATAATTTTAAACAATGGCAAAAGGAAAAACTGTAAAGAAAGAAACCAAAAAAGCCCCTTCAAAATCTCCGAAGGAAAAGAAAGCTGCTAAAGCCGCTAAAAAAGGCAAATAGGTTTCATCGAAAAGGACGCCTCACTCAATGTGGGGCGTTTTTTTGTGATATCATTGATGAATAGGATTTAACACAGAGTAACAGAGAACACTGAGTTTCACAGAGAATAATAATTAAATCTCTGTGAAACTCAGTGTTCTCTGTTACTCTGTGTTGTTTTTTCTAATTTTGCAAGATGAAAACATGGGAAAAAGATTTTTCGAAAGAAATAATTTACCGTGCCAGCCGCAGCAGTGGTGCCGGCGGACAGAACGTTAACAAAGTATCTACAAAAGTAGAACTGAGTTTCGATGTTTTGAATTCTTCTGTTTTATCGGATGAGGAAAAGATGGTGATGATGGAAAAACTATCTGCCAAAATAAACCAGGAGGGGATATTGAAAATAACATCTCAAACAGAACGCACGCAATTGGGAAATAAAGAAGTGGTGACCGAAAAGTTTTATAAGCTCCTCCAAAAAGCATTTACAAAAAAGAAGAAAAGGATACCCACAAATATCAGTAAGGCGGCGAAGGAGAAACGACTTGCTGATAAAAAACTGCAATCGCAGAAGAAGGAGGAACGAAGATTTAAATAATTTTCGGAATTTCATTTTTCACGTATATTTTATCTTTTTATCCATTTTAACAGTTTTCTATAAAAGGGGGCATTTCTTGGATTATTCTCAGTAGTTATTGGAGGATTCGGGGTAGTTTGGTCGGGATTGGGAGTAGTTGGGACAGGATGAGAGGTAATTTGGAGGGGATGAGAGGTAGTTTTATCAGGATGGAAAGTAGTTGGGTCGGGATGGAAAGTGCGATTGAGAGGATGAAGAGTAAACTATACCGGATGGAAGGTGCAAGGAACAAAATGGAAGGTAGAAGATAAAGGAGGGAAAGTAGGAGGAAGAGGATGGATTGAGGGTTTTAGGGATATTGATTGTGAGTTTTGGAAATGAGGATTGAATTTTGAGGGAGTGGGGTGGGGCGATTGATTGAGGTGAATTGAATTCGGAGAAGTGAACCTTGAAGACTGCGCCCGATAGATACCATTTTTCTGCCAGAATAGAACTTTGAATTAAGAGCTGGAATATCGGCAGAAAAATGGTGATAGAGGGACTGAACTTGCCAGCGAGAGGTGAAGTACCCGCCCAAATAATTATAAAATTAATCCATTATCAAATTGATTTTATTTCCCAACCTTAATCCTAATCCCCTCCGAGTGCGAAGTAAATTCAGGAGCATACATGCACTGAATGGTTGTAATCCCATTGGAGAAATCGCCGCTCTGAGCAACGCGCAAAGGATATTCGAAAACATAAGTGCCGCGGGGCAACCAACTGAAAAAGAAATTCGTGGCAGCATCGCGGGTGCTTTGATAATAGCCCAATCCATCCTGATATTTATAGGTGGAGATAACATCTTCAGGCTCCAATCCGGAGGCGCGCATGTCTTTCATGTGGACGTATTCCATATCGCGGTCAACACGGATTTCAATGCGGACTTTCAATAAATCACCGGGCTTTAAGATGGTGTTTTCATCAACGGGTGAGATGATGGGACCTGTGTCGCTGTTGCGTTGCAGGAATAATTTCTTGTTGAGTTTAAGCGGAGTTTCATGAGGAGTTATCTTATCCAATTGCTCGAAATACTGCCAGTAAATTGCTCCCCATGCCGCACCGGAATCGGATTTGGTAACGGTGATGGTTCCCATATCCGGCTTGATATCCCCACCCGACCAGGAGGTTTTGAAATAACCTGTTCCTGCCTCTACTTTTACATCATCACGTTTGCGGGGTTCAATCTTTTCAGAACCTACAGTTACATCCACTAATTTATCGCTTGCCAGCATATCAGCACCTCTTAATAAGAGCGCATAACAGGCTTCAACCGTGGCTTTGGTGTTACCCCAATCCTGCGTTTGCTTTTGTTTTAATAGCCACAATTTCATTTCCTCCACGGCATCTTTATCCTTGCCCACTTCATCGAATGCCTCTATCAGCAATGCCTGCGTTTCGATGGGTGCCTGATACCAATAATATCCGCCGTCCATATCTTTCCAATACATGCCGAGTTCTTCGGAATGGATGGAATTTTCTTTTAATGATTTGATGATATCCTGCGGCAGATTCGGGACAGCATAACGATATAAAGCCAATGAAATCATCCCTTGCATGTAGCGGGAATTCTCTAACCAATACTTTTGTGCCTGTCCTTTATAATAATCAAATGCCTTCTGATTATTAGAAGAAATTTTAATGTCTTTGAAATAACTACGGACATATAAATAATGAATCTGAATATAACTCAAATGATTTTTTGTGAGGTCAACTTTATATTTAATCAGGTCATCATAGTCCTCACGAATTCTGTCATCAAGATAAGGAATTGCCCTTGTAATCATGGTCCATATTTTATTATCTGAACGAACTTCTTTGCAACCTAAATGATCGAGATGCCCGAAGCCTGCCATGATGTGTTGGGTGATATATCTATCATCAGGCATTCCTTTCCACCATGCAAAACCTCCGTTGGATGTTTGCATGTTTTGGAGTTTTCTCAATGCGGTTCCCATTTCATTTGCCATCCTGTTCAGGTCGAATAGCAGCCCGACTCTTTTCTTTCTTTCAGATTCATCCTTTGCATTCAATACCCAGGGAGTTTCTTCAAGCATCAATGATTTTAATTCCTGATTCTTTTCGAGATTTGATAACAATGCCTCAGGGCTTTTATTCTTCCATGAATCAAAAACCGCTTTAATCTTTGGATTCGAGTTTGCGATATGAGAAGCGATGGTGTTTGCATAATATCTGCTGAAAGTTTGCTCGGTGCATTCATAAGGATATTCAATCAAATAAGGCAATGCCTGAATAGCATACCAAGCAGGATTGGAGGTAAATTCTAAGGTTAGTTTATGATTTTTGAGAGTAGTTGAATTACCTGAATTCAATAATTTACTAAATATAAAAGTCCTTGTTTGATTTCCTCTCATCGGTAAGGGAAGACTCTCAGTAACCAACATTCTATTGGTAAGAACAGGGATGGTTTGTTCCTCCCCATCTGTGAAATTCCCTGATTTTGCTACAACTTTATAAGTAACTGCTTCTGTTCCATCAGGAATAAAAATATCCCAACCTAATGATGCGCTTTGTCCTTTTTTAGCTTCGAATGATTTGATGGGGTTGGAATTATTTAAAGGAATGTCAATAGGTTTCATGGTCAAAGCATCGTATAAAAACAATTGAGCTGTTCCATTGGTCATATCGTTTTCTGTAAGGTTTGAAACATTTGCAAAAATTGTGATATGATCTCCCTCCCTCAGGAAACGCGGCGGATTCGGCATTATCATCAAATCTTTTTGAGTGACTAATTCCTTTTCAATCTGAGCATATTTTAAATCTTTTGTATGCGCCAATCCCATGATTTTCCATTTCGTCAAAGCCTCTGGAACGGTGAAAGAAATAATCACTTCTCCCTGTTCATTGGTTTCCAGATGAGGGAAAAAGAAAGCGGTTTCTGCAAAGTTGGAGCGACCTTTTATATCCGACATTCCGGCTTCATGTCTTCCACCTTCATCTTGCCCTCCTCCGCCTTTACCACCTGTGGCAATACCCTTATCTTTGTCTTTGCCATCAAATCCGGTATGTGAAGAAACGCCCCCTTGTGGACCTTCATCTGCAGGAGTATCAGTTATCTCTGCATTTTTATATTCTGCTTTTCCTTTCTTTGAGGGAATAGAAGAGGTTGTAATTGTTTGATCCACTTCAGTCGCACCGGCAAAGTCACCTCCTTCTGCAAAATTATCGCCTTTAAGGCTATTTGAATAATACCTGTTCCTGCTATATCCATAATACTCAAATCCAAACCAGTTTAACCTATCATAGCTTTCAGGAATCATTTGTGGATAGATGTTCCAATCTCTTTCAAATAGCTGAGAGTTAGCTATTTCGAAAACTGTGTTTGCCTGCCAATATAAAGAGGCATAATAGGATGTATATAAACTGAAATCCCAACTATGCGCACGGAATTTATCCAGCGAAGCATCATACATGGCAGCAACCATTTCGGCGGCAACCTTCTCTCCATTCTTACCTTTGATTTTTATCTTCCATTCTTCTTTTTGTCCCGGATATAATTTATCCCTGAAGGTTTCAAAAGAAATATCAAGTTCTTTATTTGTATATGGAACAGTGATGACAGCTGCTTCCTGGTAAACTCTACCTCTTCTGATTGTGGTTAGGTGGAATGATAAATTACCTCTGTCCTCTTCAGTTATTGGTATCTCAATTAGTTTTTGTTCATTACTGAGATTTAACCATTGTTTACTGATGATTTTCTTCTTTCGTTCAATCTCATAAAGCACAGAAACATTTGTATCCTTTGAACCAACCAGGAAAGAAATTTTATCTCCCGGTTCCGCTTTATCTTTCAATAGGGAGAACCATAATACATCATTAACAGGAGTAGTTTTTTCCTTTGTGGATGATAATGTAAAGTATTTAATTGTCTTTACATCTTCTCCAAACTTATCTTTTGATGTCATCTCAATCACATACTTCCCAGCTGACCATTGGGAAAGTGGTTCTAATAAAACATAATTATTTCCTTTAACATTACTTGGAATTTTATCAAGATGTAACATGCTATCGGTTAGAGTATTGAACTCTACTTCAGCAACTTTCTTTTCCTTTTTCCATTTACTGATTTGATTCTCATCATTGTAAATATCATTCGGGAAAGATGCATGATATTCTTCCTCAGTGTATATGAATTTATCAGGTTTGTTCCATTTTCTATCTCTTAATATGCGTTCAGGTTGATGTAAGAGGTAGATATTTATTTTCCCTGTAGAAGGTTCTTTTTCTCCTGCGAGGTTATTAGTTGTTATCTTATACTCTTTATATTGCTCCTTATTAAATTCATTTGGGATATTTATATCTAATGTTAATGCAGTGTATCCGATTCTTACGATTTGAGTCTCGCTATGCGTTTCTCCATTCTGATCTGTAACATCTGCCTCAACTGAGTAATTAAAAGTTGGTTCCATATCTTTTGATAAGGATAAATCGGGAATAGCTTTGAAGTTAATTTCAAACTCTCCGTTATCATCTGTTTCTGCAGTTCCATTGGTGATTTCCATCTTAGGTGAGTTCGGATAATATCCTCCCCAATAATACCACCAATAGGGGAAGTTAGCCGTTCTTTCAACACGGTATGTTACTTTAGCATGGTCAACAACATTTCCGGAGAATGCTTTTGCCAATCCTTTTACAGGAACATTTTCATTGAGCTTAAAACTTCCTTTTATTGGTTGAAAGATTACTTCAAACTTTGGTCGTTTATAATCTTCAACGGAGAATCCTAAAGAGCCAAAACCATTATTAATGCTCATATTACCATTCAAAACTCCTTGTGGAGCGGTGAATGTTCCGCTGAAGGTTCCGTAATCATTTGAGGTTAATGTTGTGGTTGCGATTTGCTGATAATTTACATCATAAAAATATACGGTTGAAGAAACATTTGGTTTGATAACCGTTGTTTCTCCATCAGTCTCGAGCATGATTCCTTTGTAATAAATTGTTTGCCCGGGACGATATATGGAGCGATCAGTAAAGAAATAAGTTTTAAGTCTCTTGCTTGTATCAGGTTTGTATTGTGCATATTGATAGAAGCCATCATCAGTAAATAAATCATCATTATGATAAGTTATTTCAACATTGTAATTACGATATTCTTTCATTGGTGGTATTTCAAAATACCCATCTGCATTAGTTGTATAGCGTGCACCCTTTACATATAAATATTCACGTAGTATGTAACTGTAATCTTCGTACCAAAGCTGAATGGAAGCATTGACAACCGGTGCTCCTGATGTTTTATTGAACACATTAAAATCAGTGCTTCCATCATCTTTTCTTCTTGTTATATAAGTAAGATTGGATATATAAGTTACACCATAAGCTATAGCATTTTTTGTATATTTAAAACTACTATCAGTTGCTGCTAAGATAACATATTCTCCCACGGGTAAATCATCAACTTTTATCTCGGTACTATGCGAATAATAATCACCATCATCAGGTAAATCAACACTCCATGATTTGATGTATGGAAGTTTAATTAAATACTTTATAAACTTATCTTCGTAGTATTTTCCATATTCATTTTTATAATCCTGCCTGTCCACTTTGCATACTCGTAAATATGTTTTGGTAACATTCTTATAACTAATCAAACTGCGGAACGGTGCATTTGGAGTATTGACTTTCTCTACCGTAAATGCTAATGACTTTGCTTTTATCTGACCCTTAAGATAATCTGCATCGGATGCTGCAACTGTATTTGGAAACCTTGTTGTTATACTATCGCAAATTGCAAATGCCCTTTTCTTTAATGACTTATCTTGATGATCGGATGAGTTTGAATCTTTCTTATCATTGCTTTCTTTTTCATAATATGCAGCTAACTGAAAGGAAACATCTGCTGATGCAGGATTGTTTATGAAACGTTTCTCTAAATCTCTTAGTGCTTGTTCATAAAGTGTTTTCTTTTTATCGGAGACTGAGTTATTATATACAAAGTTTATTCTCTTTATATCCACATCAACCAAGGCAGCAGGGTCCTTATCATTCTTATGAAAGTTCAACAGGTTCTGCATCAGCAATAAGGCATGATAATCGAAGGAAGAAGAATCTTTGGTGATGATATTCAGTCTTGCAAAATCAGTATAAGGAAGAAAGTAATCGTTAGAATTTATCTCGAAGCGATAAGCCGGCTTGGATAATAATGCTTCCTCGTTTATATAAAAATCTAATGCTCTGTGTGCAAGGAAATCATACAAAGTGGGTCTAAGGTTTTCAGTATGGTAACCCTTTATTAATATATCATCATAATTATCTATTTGAACCTTTTGAAGTTGTTCTTTATTTTCCAGTGACTGTTCATAGTTAGATGTAACTTCTGCAACTAACTTTTTCAAATCCCATGTTTTAATATCATCTTCTTTAAATCCCAATGTCTCTGTTCGATTCATGAACTTATATCTGTTTATCTCATAGTATCTCCAATACATATCGGCGAGAATTGAATGAAGCACAGGGCGAACATTTACACCACAAGTTGCTATATCATGTTTAATTTCTTCAATGATTTTTACGTATGCATCATGCTCTACATTGTTTTCAAATTGGGAACGATAGATAACTGCCTTAACTAATTGCGGCGCATTATCATCAGCCTTTGCTTTGTCATAAATGCCGAGAACAATCTCTAATGCTGACTTGGTTAATCCTTTAAACTTTAAAGAATCTACTTTCTTCCACTCTGTTTCATAGGAACTCCCTGAAGGGAAAACATAAACAGTATTACAAGTACCTCCTGAACTGATTAGTTTAATACTTGTGAAAAGAACAACAGCTACAATACTCGCTGTAAATAAGATATGTGACTTCATATTATAATGGTTTTATTAATGGAGATGTAAAACTAAACATAATTCCATAAAACTTACCACTAAGACACTAAGAACACATAGAAACACAAGAATAAAAATAATTAATACTTAGTGTTCCTATGTGTTCTTAGTGTCTTAGTGGTAGGTTTCTTCCTATCTCACTAACCCAAAAGCAAGGCATAAAAGTATAGAGCCATGCGTGTGATAGCCATCTATATCTGCAAATATCTGGATGCCTGCTCCGAAGAACTTGATGGGTGTATAGAAATACTTTCCTTGTATTGCCAAGCCTGGTTTACCGGTTTCGGTGGTTACTATTTGATGGGTGTTGAAATCGGGTTGGGTATCGTAATAATATCCGTAGCTGGGTCCTAATTCGAAGGTGGCAACGGATCTCTTTCCTTTAAAAATCATTCCTGCGGTGGCATAATATTCTCTTGCCTGAACTATGTGGGTTCCGATATCCCAGCTACCTGTAGCGCCCAATGATACTATGAAACTATCTATGGGCTGATAGGAGATGTTTGCTATTGCACCTACTCCCCATGTGGTATAACCTACTCCGCCATCTACCCAGATGCTGTGCCTTGATGGGAAACCTTCCGGGATTTCTGATATCTCGAATTGAGAGAAGCATACTTTGGGTGCTGCTATATATATAAGGAGTAAAAGGAATAAACTTTTGAGGTACTTCATTAATTATCTTTTAATTATTCAAAAGCTTCTTTTAATGCTTGCTTAATAATATCATCTGTAAGACGAAAGTCTGTTTTAAGAATCTTATCGAGATAAGGTTTTATAGATGGTATTATTCCACGATGCTTAGCCTTAATAATCACACCAAGGGTTCCAGTAATATTAATGTGCAGGTGTTCAGCAACTTGCCTTGCTTTATAATCATCTAGTATAAGAGTGCAATCTGGTATTTCCAGAGCTAAAGCAATAGCACTCGCTTCACCTTTATCTACTTGCATTTCAAGAATCTGTTGACGGGATTTGTCAACAGGAGCATGTATTACAACCCAATCAGGGAGAGTTTCTCCATATTCATTTGCAACTTCAATAGTTGTAATTATCTGACCATAAGTTTTATACAACAAATCAATTTCTCCAATGTTAGATAGTATGATAAAACAACTGGTGTCTGAAACAATTGTTTTAGGCATTTCTTACATCTTTCGAGAGATCTGAAGCAGGATAATTAAATACAGATACATTATATTTACCAAGCAATTCCATAAAGGTTCGCTTTGATAAACCGACTAACTCAGCCGCTTGTCCTATAGACAATTTACCATGCTCATATAAACCTGCGGCTAATACCATCAATAAATCTTTTTCATCTAAATCAAGGGTATCTGGTATGTTTACTATTAATTTTCTCATACGGCAAAGATACGCATGTTTTTCATCTGCCACAAATCAAAATGTCTGAAATACTACAACTCTGAATTGTATTGATTATTATTGGGATAGGGGGATTTGAAGGGGCAATACTTATTAATTACCTCTTATCCAGAAATTATTATTTCTATCAAGAATACTGATCCACCCTTTATCTCGAGTATAATAGGAATTATGCTTTATATTTAAAGTATCAGTATAATATAGATTAAATACATTATAGAATTTTAATCCTGCTAAGGAAATACTGTCTAATAATTTATAAGTGGTATAATCGGGCATCCATAAGCCAATATTCTTATATTCTGAGGGTAGATAATAAATTGTGTCTGCTTTATTCATATCATTAGGATTAATAAGTCCGCTATACCAATATAAAAAACAATCACTATTTGTAGATGCGTATAAATTATATTGAATTTCTCCAATTAATCTTTGATACATTGTATCTTTAGTAAGATAATAAGTACTTGTAATTTCTCCTGGATAATCATAGTGACAATCATATGTAGTCAAATCACCTCCTTGATTGCCATAAAAAGTTACTCTGTTATTTGTAACAGAGTCAAAAAACATTATTGAATCTCCTAAAGTTGCTACTGCTATTAATTGTTTTTCAGCAGGAGTTAAGAAATAATTAACAGTACATTGGGTTTGGCGCCCATTATCTGTTTTTTGACATCCTCCAAAACAAATGACAATAAATAATATTAAAAGCAGGGTGAATTTATTTCTCATGCCGTCAAAGTTACCAATTATTCCTCATCCACCAAATTCCCATCTTTATTATATCTAACTTTGTCTTGTTAAATCAATAGCTACTTCTTTTAATATAAATCAATCATCTCACTTCATCAAACAACAACAAACACTATAATTTCAAAGTACAAAAGAAAAGAAATAATTATGAGTGAGGGAAGGATTTATCCATTGTAATTTAACTACCTTTGCAACATGAGAAATCAAGCGAACATGTTTAAATCATGTTTTAAATTAATTGTTTTTATCTTTATCATTTTGTTTCTCAATAGCTGCAAACAAAAGGGATGCAATGATAAATCGGCTTTAAACTACAGCATTGCTGCCAAAGAAAATGATGGTTCTTGCATTTATTGTTCTACCACAATAAGCCAAAATGGAACTAACACTATTTATCTTACTGATCTAAATACATTGAGTGCACATTATAATGATACTGTCGCCATATTTTATTTAACTCAATCAACATTTTATCATAACTACCATGAATGTGGAATTGATTCTACGTATCTTTATCTGAGAATTAGAAATATAATTAATCAGGGGGAAAACTTCTTTTTTAACTTTAATGCGAATTCTCTTTGTGACTTTGTAAGGACATCAATGACTTATGTTACTATACCTGCAAATCAAATAACTGATGAGATACTTTTTGATATGAAAAAATTTTCAGGATGCAGTATTACCGGTTCAACGCCCTCTATTTTCATTTCAGGGCGTATTAATTATCAATAAGCAAACACTTTGATTACTAAACTCATCAGTAAAGAAATGGTTATGGGTGAGGATATTACTTATTCATTGATTAATTAAGTATCTTTGCACAATGATACGTAAAAACTCAGTTCTATCATTAATTATTAAACATCTGGAGATAAGTCGCCCGAAGACACTTCTTTTGCCACGTGCTAAAAGCTATCTTCAGATATGCATGAGCTGATATACTCTTCTGGTTTTGTTTCATTTTTAACTGTTATAACCTTCACTTCAAGCAGGAAAATCATAATTCCTGCCATTATAACGATACCAACAAGCATTATAAAGATAGTGTCTGCCATTATAACAATACCAACGAGCATTATTAAGATAATGTCTGCCATTATAACAATACCAACAAGCACTATTACGATAATGTCTGCCATTATAACGATACCAACAAACACTATAACGATAATGCCTGCCATTATAACGATACCAACAAGCATTATAACGATAATGTCTGCCATTATAACGATGCTGCGTAAAGTTTACAGAATACCTTCAACAGAGTACGTGTTTCATCCTTATTCCTTACCAATATAACTTGAAATAATAAATATAAATATGAATAATATAGATAAACTAGTCCATAACAATTCAATAGCCGAGGTTAAATTAGAAATACTGAATGTTGCTGATGTGGTAACGCCTGAAGCTACCATAGTAATAGCTGCATTGAAGAGAAAAATAGCTAAATATGAAGTTATTAATGTCAATAAAATGAGGAACAAGTTGCTTGAGATTGAAAGAACGGAAGCCAGGCTGGAGAAAATGAAGTATGAAAATTATTTAATAAAACACAAAGCCTGCATGTTTAAACCATTAAACAAAAGCCAGTTGGAAACAATCAGGATTTTGGAAGATGCTGAAAAGATGGGAATCCTTTTAACTCCCAAAGAGGTGCGGATGATTAAAAAAGAAAGAAGAATTCAGGCAAAGATTGTTCATCCTATGCAGGAAGTCCGCTATTTTAATATATTAGAGGAGAGGGTTGGAAGGAGAGGCATGTGCATTATTTTAATGGCTGTAATATGGATAATCAAAGCCCGATGTCCTATGTCGAGAAATGCACGAAAATATCAATTGAAAGCAGTTGCTTTGGCAAAGGCTCAAAGTGATAATACATTAGGTTATTTTGATCCTGCTTTCGATGGACTTGACACGATGATTGAAAGCAATGGGTTAATGCTTACGGTCATAAAAAATTATGAAAAGCATAACGGCAGCGCCACTACTGAAGATGTAACTGCAGCAAAGGCATTAGTAAAGATTTCGGTGGATGCATTGATATTTTACGTAAATTCTCTTTGTATAAAAGATCAAAAAAACAGTCTTTCAATTATTGCAAATGCCGGTATGATTCCGAGAAAACAAAGGGCAAAAAACACTAAAGCTGATTTTTCGCTTAAGCATGGAGCTTCGGGTGAAATTATTCTTACCTCACTCGCCGCAAAGTTTAATGGAAAGAAAGTACATGCGACTTATTACTGGCAATATGGATTAATGATTGAAGGCGTATTGACATGGTTTGACCTCCCCGAAACAATGAATCAATGTAAAACAACAGCAACAGGAATGCCGATAGATGTAACAGTCTATTTCAGAAAGTCAATACAAACTAAGAAAGGTGGAAGGGGTGACTGGTGTGATAAATTGGGTATCTCTCCAAGATAATGGATGGTAAGATTAAGTAAATAATGAAATCCTCATCTGAAACGGTGGGGATTTTTTGGGTTCTATTTATATTATTATTGTACATTTGCTTCTTGATTTTATTAATTAACTTAAATAATTAAAACCATGAAGAAAATAATTACTTTGGCTTGCATGGTTGCAAGTATGATGGGCATTGCACAGACTGCTTATATTACACAAAATAGTAACAGTTGTGTATATGTTATTAATGTGGCAACCAATACCGCTTTTGATATAATTCAGGTTGGGAATGGTCCTTTAGGAGTATCAGTATGTCCTGATGGAAGCAAAGTATATATTGTAAATCAAGGTAATGATACAGTAAGTGTAATAAGCACTGCTACCAATAGTGTTACTGCACAAATTCATGTCGGTCACGGACCTTATGGACTTGCTGTAAGTCCTGACGGCAGCAAAGTATATGTTTCAAATGAGTTTGGTAATACAGTAAGTGTTATTAACACGTCTAACAATACTGTTTCTGCAACAATTCCTGTTGTTTCAGGACCTGAAGGCATTGCAATAAGTCATGATGGGAGCAAAGTATTTGTTGCAAATTCCGGGAGTACGATTGTAAATATAATAAGCACCTCAACTAATACAGTGACAAACATAATTGAAGTTGGTTCATCACCTCGTGAAATTACTGTGAGCCCCAATGACAGCACTGCTTATGTTACCGATTATGATTATAACAGGGTAAGTGTGATAAATTCTTCAACAAATACGTTATCCCTAAACATAGGAGTTGGCAATAATCCTTTTGGTATTTGTATAAGTGCTGATGGAAGTAAAGTTTATGTTGCTAATAATGCTGATAATACCGTAAGCGTAATTAATACGGCGACTAATACGGTTTCTAATACGATTGCTGTTGGCACATCGCCAATGGGAGTTTCAGAAAGCCCTGATGGAACCAAAGTTTATGTTGCAAACTTTCAAGATAATACAATAAGTGTAATCAATACTGCTACCAATACCGTTTCAGCTACAATACCTGTTGGTCTTCATCCGGTGGCATTTGGAAATTTTATATCCTCAAATACATCTGGTATTCCTTCCTTAAGCAATGAACCCGCAACCATTTCCATCTATCCCAATCCCAATAGTGGAACTTTCACACTACATTCTCAACTCTCAATTCTTAATTCACAATTCATTATATCAGATGTATTGGGGAGGGAAGTATATCATCAACCAATAAACCAATCAACTCAAGCTACCATCGACATTTCGCAATGCAGTAATGGAGTTTACTTCTATCAGATTACCAACGGAAAAGAAACTGGGAGAGGAAAGTTTGTGAAGGAATAAACTTAAAGCACATTAATATTAACAACCTCAAACAGAAATCCTCATCAGAAACGGTGGGGATTTTTTGGTTTCTATTTATATTATTATTGTACATTTGCTTCTTGATATTATCAATTAACCTAAATAATTAAAACCATGAAGAAAATAATTACTTTGGCTTACATGCTTGCAAGTATTGTTGGGAAAGGGCAGACGGCTTATATAACTAATGCTAATGGTAGTACAGTAACTGTTATTAATGTTTCAACAAATACAGTCACAGCTACTATTCCGGTTGGTCATTATCCTGAAGGTGTTTCTGTAAGTTCTGATGGAACAAAAGTTTATATTGCAAATTGGGGTGATAATAATGTTAGTGTAATAAATACTGCTAATAATAATGTTATTGCTACAATTGCAGTTGGATCTGGTCCACGCGGTTTATCTGTAAGCCCAGACGGAACTAAGGTATATGTCACTAATGGAAGTGCTAATTCAATAAGTGTAATAAATACTTCTACCAATATTGTTGCTGCCACAATAACTGTTGGTTCGTATCCTTATGGTATAGCTGTTAGCCCAAATGGAGAGAACACATATATTACTAATTTGACAGATAGCTCAGTAAGTGTAATAAACACATCAACAAATACTGTTTCAGCTACAATTACCATTGGCTCTCAACCTATTGGGATATGTGTTAGTCCTGATGGAACTAAAATATATGTAGCAAATCAAACATCTAATACAGTAAGCGTAATAGATCCAACTACAAATTCTGTTTCAGCAACTATTCCCGTTGGTACTCATCCCTGGGGTATTTCTGTTACTCCTGATGGAAGTAAAGTTTATGTTGCCAATCAAGGCTCAAATACAATAAGTGTTATAAATACTTCTAACAATACTATTTTGAATACAATTAACATTGGAACTTTTCTTGAGGGTACATCTGTGGACCCTGATGGTTCTAAATTGTATGTTACAAATCCATTAAATCATAAAGTATATGTAATAAATACAACTACCAATTCTGTTTCTGATTCAATTATACTTGGCTCTACTGCGGACGCATTTGGTAATTTTATTGGTCCAGTCAATGTTGGTATCCCTTCCCTAAGCAATGAACTTGCAATCCTTTCCATCTATCCCAATCCAAACAATGGCATCTTCACTTTACATTCAAAAACCCCTTTACTCAATTCTCAACTTATTATAACAGATGTATTAGGTAGAGAAGTTTATCATCAATCAATAAACAATTCAACTCAAGCTACTATAGACATTTCGCAATGCAGCAATGGAGTTTACTTTTATAAACTTAACAATGGAAAAGAAACTGCAAGAGGAAAGTTGGTGAAAGAGTAAACAAGCATAGTTTCTTTAACAATATAATTGAAGATAAATCCTTTCCGAAATTTGGGAGGGATTTTTTTGTTGATAGTAAGATAAAGATTTAACTAATTATAAGTTCAATCAAATCTATTCTACAACAAATTTCCCATCCGCAATAAAAGTATTTCCGATACTCGCACGATAAAAGAAAATGCCACTATTAAATTCCGTGTTACCTATATAGATAGTATGGCTATCCGATTCTTTGGTTAAGATATTTTGCCCGAGGATATTATAGATATTTACAGTTACTTTTCCTTGTATAGGAGATTGAACTGATATTGTTGAAACAGAATTAACAGGGTTTGGAAATAAAGAAACAGTGCCGATATTTTTATTGATTTCAGAAACTCCAGTAGTAATACAGCTTTCATTATGGGCAAGATATGAAGTTATAATAGAATGACTGCTGATTCCATAAACAGGATTATTAAGAATATCAGTTCCATAAGCAGTCAGGCTGTTATATAATCCGGCATTCGTTATCTGTCTGTTCGAACAAGCATCATGATCCCAGCTCCAGCACAACCAATTCATGTTCAGTTCCTGGCACATTTCGAGTAGCTGCTGATAGTTCAATGTATATTGGCAGTTTGTATTTCCATCCTGAAGATCAGCAACTTCACCAAGTACAAATGGGGCATTATAGGCAAGCGCAGCAGTAAGAATTCCACGCTCTGTTGCTGAATCATTATTAGCATAAGCATACCAGTAAGCATGGGCGCTGAATATCATATTATGCAAAGGATCATGGTTCTTTAAAGCAACAGCTATGGTTGAAAGTCCTGTGAGGTCTGAGCCGCAATCAGGGGCATCAATCATAATGGGAACAGTGATGCCTGTATTTCTCATGTGACTAACTATGGTATCATAAGTAGCTTTATATTCTGTTAAATATTGTGCAGGATTATTCGCCCAATTATGGTAGAGCGCCTCATTTGCAACATCAATGATCAGGCTACTCTTATAGTTATTAATGATGGCAAGAACACTTGGCTGAAGATAATAATTACTGAGAGTTATTAATGCACTTGCCGAACTGTCGCAAGTGTTATCATGCAATTCAATGATTGGAATCATCTTATATCTGATGCACTGTGCAATTGCTGAATCAAGATATTGAAGCTGGTCATAAAGAGGAGCCCCACCACCCGCAGCACTTGAAGAATACCAAGGAATACGAACGCAATTTGCCCCTGATAAAGCAATTTGAGCAAAGCGATCATCAGTAAAATCCCAGCCCCAGTTGAAGGGGGCATAATTAACCCCACGCAGTACAATGGTATCTCCGCAAATACCAATAATGTATTTACCACTTACATGGATAGTAGTTGAGGCATTGGATTTTAAAACACAGAGCGAGGAGATGATAATCAGGTTCAGAATAATTCTTTTCATGTTATCTATTATTTAAAGTGAGAAGCAAAAGTAGTGAAAATTAATTTATGAGCATGACAATCTTTAATCAAAAATTACTATTCCAATAAATTTTCGTTTCTTTGTAACCCATAAACTAATAACCAAATGAATAAAAAACTTCTTATTGCAATTACTGCCTTATTTATAAGCATTAATTGCGTCGCCATTGATGAGGGGATGTGGCTGCCCTTGCTCCTCAAGAAATATAACGAAGCCGATATGAAGGCTAAGGGTTTCAAGCTTACTGCCGATGATATTTATAGTGTCAATCATGCCAGTTTGAAAGATGCCATCGTGAGTCTTGGAGGTGGTTTCTGCACTGCCGAAGTGGTGTCGGATGATGGACTATTGCTCACCAATCATCACTGTGGTTTCGAAGCAGTTCAGGCACATAGCTCCGTGGAACATGATTATGTAACCAATGGTTTCTGGGCTTATACTCATGACCAGGAGTTGCAGAATGAAGGACTTACTGCCACCTTTTTAATCCGAATGGAAGATGTTACCGATACTATTATGAAGCAACTGGATGATTCCATGAGTGATAATATGAGGACAATGACCATGAGGGCGATATTTTCTAAACTCACCAAGAAAGCTACCGAAGGCACTGATTATACAGCCGAGGTTAAGCCGCTTTTCAATGGCAACCAGTATTTTATGTATGTGTATTATGTGTTTAAGGATGTGAGATTGGTGGGTGCACCACCATCTTCCATCGGTAAATATGGTGGCGATACAGATAACTGGATGTGGCCCCGTCATACTTGCGACTTCTCTATGCTTCGTATTTATTGCGGTAAGGATGGAAAGCCAGCACCTTTTTCAAGAGATAATGTACCTTATCATCCGAAAAAACATCTTGATATATCTCTTAATGGTTATCAGCAAAAAGACTTTGCAATGATAATGGGTTACCCGGGAAGGACTGACAGATACCTGACTTCGTATGGAGTTTCAATGGCTGTTGACCAGACTGCAAATGCAATAGTAAAAATCAGAACCAAGAAGCTTGCAATCATCAAAGAAGACATGGACGCAAGTAATGTAGTTCATATAAAATATGTTTCAAAGTATGCTCAATCAGCTAACTATTGGAAATATTATATAGGACAAAGAAAGGGATTGCTTCGCCTGAAAGTAGAAGCACAAAAGAAAGCCGAAGAGAATGAATTTAAGGCTTGGGTAAACAGTGGTGATGATAAACGGAAGGCAAAGTATGGAAAGATTTTGGATGATATTGCCGATGCATATAAGGATATGAGGAAGTATAATATTGCAAGGACTTATATTGGAGAAGCTATATTCCAGGGGCCGGAGATACTGTTGCTGGCTTATGAATTCCAGGACCTTGCATCTAACCTTGACGAAAAGGGGCATAATCCGGCGGACGTAAAAGAGATGACAGAGAAACTTAAAAAGACTGCCGCCGAACATTTTAAAGATTATGATATGGCAACGGATAAGAAACTGTTTGCTGCCTTGTTGAAGATGTATCATGATGATGTTCCGAAAGAACAGCAGGCGCCTATCTTTACAGAAGTAGATAAGAATTATAAGGGAGATTTCAACAAGTTTGCTAATGATGTATTTACTAAATCTATCTTCAGAGACAGTGCTTCGGTAGCTAACTTCCTTAAGAAACCTGATGGAAAAGCAATTGATAACGACCTTGCTTTCAGAATGTTTGTTTCTATATATAAGGATTATACATCAAAGTATCGTCCGATTATTTCTTCATTAACACAGCGATTGGATAAAGATAATAGATTCCTTGTTTCAGGGATGATGGAAATGAAACCCAACAAGAAGTTTTACCCCAATGCAAACTCTACCTTGCGTTTGACTTATGGAAGTGTATTGGGATATACTGGAATGGATGCTGTGAATTATAATTACTACACCACCCTCGATGGTGTGATGGAAAAGGAAGACAGCACCAACGAAGAGTTTATAGTTCCTGCTAAATTAAAGGAGCTTTGGGAGAAGAAGGATTATGGAAGATATGGAGATAACGGCGTGTTGAAGACTTGCTTCATTACTAATAATGATATTACAGGCGGCAACTCAGGAAGCCCTGTGATGAATGCTTATGGTCAATTGATAGGAATTGCCTTTGATGGTAATTGGGAAGCAATGAGTGGTGATATTGCATTTGATACAGAATTAAAACGATGTATCAATGTTGATATCCGATATGTTCTTTTTATAATTGATAAATTCGCAGGAGCTACAAATCTTATTAAGGAGATGACGCTGGTTGGGAAATAATAAACCTATAAAGTCGGTTTGCTCGTATGAATCCTGATTGCAATTAAAGATAACCAAACTCCAGCAATTAAAGAAACAAAAGCGCCTATATATAACCCGGGAACTATTTGTTGAATTATAAAAAAGTCGTAAGTTCCATGAAGAAGAATAGCTGTTAACAAACCAAGGAATAAATAAGATTTCTTATGATTCCTGAACTTAGCTAAACCTGTAAAGAATCCCATCAAAACTCCAAAGGTTGCGTGTGCAGGAACTGCAGTAAACATTCTGATTATTGCTGCCTCCCAGCCACCGATAATAACATAATGTATATTCTCGACTGTAGCGAAACCCAAAGAAATCATAACTGCGTAAGTAATACCATCATAAGGCTCGGAGAAAGCACTTTTAGGATAAGCATATAATCTTAAGAAAATATACTTGCAAGATTCTTCAACCAATGCAATAAAGACAAAGGCATTTAATAAAGTATTTGTTATGGATGAACGGTTGGTAAAAAAACCTAATTGTTCAGGAAGATTCTCTAATATTATCGCTGGAATTATACTTATCATTCCTAAAAGAAAGCATATAACAAGGTATTTTAGAGGTTCCTTCTCGAACTTATCTCTCCAATAAATATAAATAGCAATTGCTAAACCCGGTGCTATCGAGAGGGCAATAAGAAATAAAAAGGGGAACATTAATTAATGTCAGGAAGCGGTTTCCGTTTCATTAGGTATTTCCGTTGTAACCTCTTCTTTTTTATGTTTGAAGAACTTCTTTTGGAAGATTAAAATTAATGCAACACCGATAGTTATGGATGAATCTGCGATATTAAACACAGGACGGAAGAATTCAAAATCTTCTCCTCCCCAAAATGGAAACCAATGCGGAAAATGACCATGAATAAGCGGGAAATATAACATATCAACAACACTTCCATGAAGAAATGGTGCATATCCATGTTCAGGAAACATAGTTGCCAATTGGAACTCGTTGCTTTGAGTAAATATTAAACCATAAAATGCGCTATCAATGATATTACCTATAGCTCCCGCAAAGATTAAAGCACCACTTGCAATTAATCCCGGATGGGCTTTTTGCTTAACTAGATTTCGCAAATACCATCCCAAGGCTATAACAACAACTATTCGGAAAACACTAAGGAATATCTTTCCATAACTCCCTTCAAATTCCATTCCGAAAGCCATGCCATTGTTTTCAATAAAATGTATCTGAAACCAATGACCGAAGATGTTAATAGCTTCATTTTTGAGCATGTGAGTCTTTACCCAAATCTTAACCGTTTGGTCTATTAAAAGTACAAGAAAAATAACTATGAGGGGTCTTCTCACAGGTAATCTATTTTAATAATTTAAACGAAGTAAATAAACTCAATCCTTATATTGATTGTTTTTTGCCTCAATACTTTGTGTGGTATGTGGAACTGCTCTAAGGCGTTCTTTAGGAATTAATTTGCCAGTTACTCTGCATATCCCATAAGTTTTATTTTCAATACGAATCAACGCATTTTCCAATTGTTCAATGAATTTCTTTTGACGGATAGCCAAAGCACTTGCTTCTTCTTTTGCAAGAGAATCTGAACCATCTTCCATAAGTTTTATAGAAACTGCAGTGTCATCTGTTCCATGGTCATCACTATTCGTAATGACTTCCTGTAAGCTATTTAATTCCTTTCTTGCATCCTCCAACTTTTTATTGATAAGTACTTTGAATTCCAAAAGTTCTTTGTCATTGTACCTTGTTCTTTCTTCAGTTTTCATTATTAAATTTATTTATAAATATTCTTGTTTTGATAGTATCATCTACTTCAACCAAATCTCCGTTTCCATTATCCATTTGTTTAACCATTTCAAGAGAATTCGCTAAAATTTCGGTGCAAATATAGTCTTTATTATTTAAAACGGCTTTATTTATTAATTCGTGCTCCTCAATCTTTACATTTATTTTATCAGTAACCTCATAGTTTTTATCCTTCCTCAAGTTCTGAATTCTATTAACTAATTCCCTTGCAATGCCCTCATCTTTCAATGTTTCAGTGATTGTTGTATCCAATGCAACGGTCAGATTTCCACTATTGGCAACCTGCCATCCGGGAATATCCTCAGAGCTTATTTCAACATCTGTGAGGTTAATTGTTATTTGCTCATCGTTAATGGTTATGAGATATGTTTCTTCCCTTTCAATTTTAGAAATATCCTCCTTAGTAAATTGATTTATCGCAGCAGCTACTTGTTTCATTTTACTTCCCACTTTTGCACCTAATGCTTTGAAGTTCGGCTTTATCTTTTTAACCAGCATACCAGTTGTATCAGTGATATATTCCAAATCCTTAACATTAACTTCGGAAAGGATTAATTGTTTAACAGCCTCAACTTTACTTTTAAATGAGCCATCCAAAACAGGCAGCATTATTTTATTCAATGGTTGTCGAACTTTAATATTTACCTTCTTTCTTAATGATAAAACCATAGAAGATATTTCTTGTGCCAGTTCCATTCTTTCCTCTAAGCCTTTATCAATTAAGGATTGATTGTATTGAGGAAAATCAGCAACATGAACCGAAGAAACTTTATGTTTATTGGTAATGGAGTTCAAATCCTTAAATAATCTTTCAGAATAGAAAGGAGCGATGGGGGACATTAGAATTGAAATGGTCTCAAGACAAGTATATAGCGTTTGATAAGCTGCAATCTTATCATGCTCATACTCCCCTTTCCAGAATCGCCTTCTTGATAAACGAACATACCAGTTGCTCAGATAATCATTTGTGAAATCCTGAATTGCACGGGCAACTTTGGTTGGTTCATAATCGGCGTAGCATTCATCAACTAACTTAATAAGAGAATTAAGTTCCGATAAAATCCATCTATCCAATTCAGGTCGTTCATTAATTGGAATGTCTTTCTCTGAATATGTGAAATTATCAATGTTGGCATATAACGCAAAGAAGGAATATGTGTTATATAAAGTCCCGAAGAACTTCCTTTGAACTTCTGTAATTCCTTCAAGATTAAACTTCAGATTATCCCAGGGCTGTGCATTGCTTATCATATACCAACGCGTGGCATCGGCACCATATTTATCCAGGGTTTCAAAGGGGTCGGCGGCATTGCCAAGACGCTTAGACATCTTATTTCCATTCTTATCCAATACCAAACCGTTTGAAATAACATTCTTAAAGGCAACGGAATCAAAGACCATCGCAGCAATTGCATGAAGCGTAAAGAACCATCCACGCGTTTGATCTACACCCTCGGCAATGAAATCGGCAGGGAAATTCTTCTTGAAATCTTCTACATTCTCAAAAGGATAATGCCATTGAGCATAAGGCATGGAACCGGAATCAAACCAAACATCAATTAAATCTGATTCCCGAGTCATCTTTTCTCCTTTGGCAGATACTAAGTATATTGTGTCAACATAAGGTTTATGTAAATCGAAGGAATTATAATCTTCAACATTCTTCAAAGGATTTGATTTCATGAATCCTGCTTTCACCGCTGCATCTATTTCGTTCTTTAAATCCTCAACCGAGCCAATGCATTTCAATTCACTTTTATCTTCATTAGCCCAAATAGGTAAAGGTATTCCCCAGAAGCGAGAGCGGGAAAGATTCCAATCCACAAGGTTCTCCAACCAATTTCCAAACCTGCCTGTGCCTGTAGATTCAGGTTTCCAGTTGATGGTTTTATTAAGTTCCATCATCCGTTCTTTCATAGCAGTGGTTTTTATAAACCAAGAATCAAGCGGATAATAAAGAATCGGTTTATCAGTTCTCCAGCAATGGGGATAGCTATGTTCGTATTTCTCAACTTTGAAGGCTTTATTCTCCGCTTTTAATTTCTTGACAATTGATACATCCACTGGTTCATAATCTGGTGCAGATTCATCGGCATCATTATAATTCTTCACATATCGTCCCGCAAAATCTGTCACCGTATCAACAAACTTTCCTTGCTTATCAACCAAAGTCAATGAACCAATCCCATTTAATTTGGCGACACGAAAATCATCTGCACCAAAAGAAGGAGAAATATGAACCACTCCTGTTCCATCTTCTGTGGTGATGAAATCACCGGCAATTACTCGGAATGCATCGCCATTATCAGGCTGAACATAGGGCAATAATTGCTCATACTTCCATCCTAACATTGCCTCACCTTTCAATTCATCAATAACTTTATATGGAATATGTTTTGCACCATGCTCATAATCATCCATGCTCAATCCGGCATTGGATTCAGGAAAATACTTATGCAATAGCTCCTTTGCCAGATAAACAATTATCGGGAAATATGTATATTGATTGTAGGTTGCAACCTTTACATAAATTATATCCTTGCCAACTGCCAAAGCGGTGTTAGAAGGCAATGTCCAAGGAGTGGTAGTCCAGGCAAGGATGTATTCATTATCTTTTCCGATGATTTTAAACTGGGCGGTAACTGTGGTATCCTTAACCATTTTAAATGTCCCGGGCTGATTTAATTCATGCGAACTCAAGCCTGTTCCTGCCGCAGGAGAATAAGGCTGAATAGTATATCCTTCATACAACAATCCCTTATCAAAAAGCTGCTTTAATAACCACCAAACCGTCTCGATATATTTATTATCGAAAGTAATATATGGATGCTCCAAATCAACCCAATAGCCCATCTTCTTCGTGATATCATCCCATAGGTTTTTATATTTCATCACCTCGCTTCGGCAGGCTTTATTATAATCTTCAACCGAAATTGTTTTACCTATATCCTCTTTATGAATTCCAAGGGTTTTCTCTACGCTTAGTTCAATAGGTAACCCATGTGTATCCCAACCGCCTTTACGCTTTACCTGATATCCTTTTAGTGTTTTATAACGACAGAATATATCTTTGATAGCTCGTGCCATAACGTGATGAATCCCGGGCAATCCATTAGCGGATGGTGGCCCTTCATAAAAGGTAAAACTCGGCTTACCTTCCCTGTTGGAAACACTTTGTTCAAATATTTTCTCTTCCTCCCACCAATCCAGAATCTCCTTGCTGATGGCTGGGAGGTCGAGGTTCTTATATTCTTTATATTTACTCATTAATTTACTAAAAGGGCTGCAAAATTAAGAAATTTACCTGTAATAGAGGTATTGACCCTATAAGTTAAGCCTTATCACCTGTTCCTGGATGATAATTTCGTATCTTTGCACCTTAAATCAGATATTTAATATTTATGGAAGATTCAAATAAAAAGGACGGAACCCAATGGAGATTATGGGAGGTCTTTACTCAAAAGAAAACCGGCGAACCTCATGAGCATGCTGGGAATGTTCATGCCCCTGATGCTGAAATGGCTTTGCAAAATGCCCGTGATGTTTATTCGAGACGTGGTGAAGCCACTAATCTTTGGGTAGTGCCTTCGGAGGAGATTATATCTTCCAAGCCTGAGGATTCGGACTCTTTCTTTGATCCTTCTGAGGACAAGATTTATCGTCATCCGCAGTTTTATAAAATTCCTAAGGGTGTAACAATTGATTAATTATGGACGAATTAAATAATGCTTTGTTTGAATATTGTTTGAGATTGGGCGATAGCAGCTTGATTGCCGGTCAGCGACTTGCCGAATGGTGCGGGCATGGTCCGATTTTGGAGGAGGATATTGCCATGACAAATATTTCTTTGGATTTGATTGGTGAATCTCGTGCCTTTTATACTTATGCAGGGGAATTGGAGGGCAAGGGAAGAAATGAAGATGACATAGCTTATCTCAGAGATGCGATGGAATATCGTAATGTATTATTGGTGGAGCAACCCAATGGTGATTTTGCGGTTACGATGATGAAGCAACTTTTCTTCAGCACTTATCTTTACCTGTTATATAAGGAGTTACAATCGAGCAAGGACAAAACCATTTCTGCTGTGGCGGAGAAATCGGTTAAGGAGGTTACTTACCATCTTCGTCATTCAAGTGAATGGGTTGTCAGGATGGGTGATGGTACTGATGAAAGCAAGAAAAGAACACAGAACGCCTTGAATGATTTGTGGATGTACACAGGAGATTTATTTGATATGGATGAAACAGATGCCACCTTAATCAAAGCAGGAATTGCTGCTGATATGAACAAGATTAAATTGGAATGGGATAAGATGATTGCCGATATTCTTACAAGAGCTAAACTAACTATCCCTCCTGCTGATACCTGGATGGCAAGAGGCAGCCGTGCAGGTAAACACACCGAATATTTAGGATACATATTAGCCGAAATGCAAGCATTGCCTAGAGAATTTCCCGGTGCAAAATGGTAACCACCGAAATCAATAAAGAACAAATCTGGGATTTTCTCAAACAGATTCCTGACCCCGAAGTACCTGCGATAAACATTGTGGAACTCGGTGTGGTGAGGGATATTTTAATAAATGATGATTCAATCCAAATCACCATTACTCCCACATACAGCGGCTGCCCTGCCATGAAAGTTATGGAGGAGGATATCTTATCTACCCTGAAAGAAAAAGGATTTCAAAATATCAGCATAAAAACCGTTTTCTCCCCTGCCTGGACTAC
>Ga0206937_10076_pt1 | contig 31813 bp, 28 predicted proteins | sample Alteio_BWOrgHeat_11_FD_152923 | JGI IMG/M metagenome (GOLD analysis project Ga0206937, IMG submission 152923) | Enriched cells from forest soil in Barre Woods Harvard Forest LTER site, Petersham, Massachusetts, United States -... | ecosystem: Environmental > Terrestrial > Soil > Temperate forest >... | reverse complement strand
TGAATGAAAACAATCTGAAATGCGCCTTGATTTTTATCTACAACAAGAAAGAATTGGAGACTTACAAAGCGGTTGAAGAGAAAATAAATCTCACCTTAATTCGTTTAGAAGAAGCAATCAAAAAGGAGAAAAATCTAATAAAAGAATGAAATTGGTGTTGAGTAAAGTTTTTATTTTCTTAATCAGGATTTATCAAAGAGGTATATCTCCTTATTTTATGCCGGTTTGCCGTTATACCCCCACTTGCTCTGAATATGGAGTTCAGGCAATAAGTAAATATGGACCTTTTAAAGGTGGGTGGATGACTTTTAAACGATTTCTTTCTTGTAATCCCTGGGGTGGGCATGGTCATGACCCTGTAAAATAATTTGGAAAAGTTAAAAACATATAATATGAATACGTTAAAATCAGTTTGGAAAAGATTCAAAATCGGAATAATTGCAATTGCCATCCTCGGCGGATCATTTATTTCTTATAGTTTTGTTAATGATAATTTCTTCGAGATTTCGAAGAACCTCGATATTTTCGCTTCGGTTTACAGGGAGTTGAATATATATTATGTTGATGATGCCGACCCCGGAAAGTTGATGAAAAAGGGGATTGATGCCATGCTTGAATCATTAGACCCTTATACAAATTACATTACGGAAGCGGATATTGAGGATTATCGTTTTATGCAAACAGGGCAATATGGTGGAATAGGCGCAACGGTCAGACAAAAGGGCGAATACCAGGTAATTACCGACCCTTATGAAGGTTGGCCCGCTCAAAAAGCTGACCTTAGAGCTGGGGATATTTTATTGGAGGTAGATGGAAAATCTGTAAAAGGAAAGAATACCGAAGAAATCAGCAAGGTTTTAAAAGGACAGGCAAAAACACCTATTAAATTGCTAATAAAAAGAGAAGGTGAGCCAAAACCTATTGAAAAAACAATTATGCGTGAGGAGATAAAAATAAAAAGCGTTCCTTATTCCGGGTTTCTTGATAAAAACACCGGGTATATTAAACTTACAGGTTTCACTCAAGATGCAGGAAAGGAAGTTAAGGATGCTTTTCAATCATTAAAACAAAAAGGTGATTTAAAAGCACTGGTTTTTGATTTGAGAGGAAACCCCGGAGGATTACTTAATGAAGCCGTTAATATCTGTAATCTCTTTGTTGATAAGGGTCAGGAAATAGTAAGCACTAAAGGTAAGGTTAAGGATTGGGAGAAAGATTATAAAGCAGTTTATGAAGCTGTTGATGCTAAGATTCCGATAGTTATTTTGGTCAATAGAGGTTCGGCATCGGCTTCCGAAATTGTTTCGGGCTGTTTACAGGATTTGGATAGGGCAGTTATTTTAGGTCAGCGTTCTTTTGGAAAGGGTTTGGTTCAAACTACCCGTCCGATTAGTTATAATGCTCAACTAAAAGTGACGACTGCCAAGTATTATATTCCAAGCGGAAGATGCATCCAGGCATTAGATTATTCTCATCGGAATGAGGATGGAAGCGTAGGGCATGTTCCCGATTCACTTATCACCCCTTTTAAAACCGTTAAATCAAAACGCACAGTTTATAATGGTGGCGGAATTATGCCTGATATAAAAATGGATGCCGAAAAGCTGAGCCCGATTACCTTAAGTTTATCAAACAAGATGTTAATATTTGATTATGCAACACAGTATTCACTCAAACATCCATCGATTGCTACTCCGAAAGAGTTCCAATTGACTGATGCCGACTTCAGTGATTTTGTAAGCTTTATTTCTGATAAAGAATATGATTATTCTACCAAAAGCGAAGCCGAGTTAAAAGACCTGAAAGAAATTGCAACGACAGAAAAATACTACGATGGTGCAAAAGCTGAATTTGATGCTTTAAAAAATAAATTAACTCATAATAAGGCGGAGGATATTCAGAAAAACAAAAATGAAATCATGTTGTTATTGAGAGAGGAAATTGTTTCAAGATATTATTATCAAAACGGAAGAATTGAAGCCACCCTGAATGGTGACCCTGAAATTAAGAGGGCTATCGAGGTGTTGAATGATGAAAATCTTTATAATTCAATCCTTGCAGGAACGTATAAATCTCCCGACGATAAACCAGAAATGAAGAAGAAGTAGAATTAAAATACTTCTTCCATTTAGACCTGCACAAAACCAACCACTAATACTTCCATGATGAATTTGAAAAAGGAAGACTTAGAAGATAAGATTTACTTTTTCGGACTTATGATTATGGCAACTTTTATGCCCGAGTCAAAGTTGCTAATGAGTATTTCACAATTTATCCTTGCAATTGGATGGGTAATTGGAGGAAATATTATCCCAAAATTAAAATCGTTTATCAGAAATAAAACTGCTGTTATCATTTCTTTAATATTTCTTTTACATCTAATTGGATTGGTTTATACAGAGGATTTTAATTATGCGCTCAAAGATTTAAGGATAAAACTTCCATTACTTATTTTTCCATTAATTGTTTCGACATCAAGAACACTATCAAAAAAGAAGTTTGATACGCTTCTGTATTTATTTTGTGGTTCTGTTTTGTTTGCCACCATTTACAGTACCATAATTTATAAAGGATGGACACATTATGAAATTCATGATATAAGAGAGATTTCTGTCTATATGTCTCATATCCGATTTGGATTGATGATTGCATTTGCAGTAATAATCCTTATTTATTTCATTTACAAAAACTATAAAATTTATAATCCAACCATCACCATTGGAATTACAGTAACTATTATTTGGTTCTTCACCTTTTTAGTAATCCTCGAAGCCATTACAGGAATAATTATTCTTGGAATCACTATCCTCTTACTATTGATTTATCTTATCTGGAAAAAGGAAAATTTGTTCTTAAGAATTGTATTATTAATACTCTTGATAGGAATACCAATATATAGTTTTTATTTTGTTTATGATATTTATAAGCCATTTAAAACAATCAGGGCTGAAGAAGCCATTTTATTGGAAACTAAAACTCCAAGAGGAAATACTTATGATAATAATACTCAATCCAAAGATAGAGAAAACGGGCATTTAGTTAATATTTACATTTGTTGGGATGAGATGAAAGATGCCTGGTCAAAAAGGAGTAAAATTAATTTTGATAGCACTGATAATCGCGGGCAATATATCAAATATACCCTCATTCGATTTCTGGCTTCAAAAAATGCCAGAAAAGATTTGGATGGTGTCAATGGGTTGACGGATGATGAAATTCATGCCATAGAAAATGGAGCTACAAATGTAAATTATCAAAAGTTAAGCAGCCTAAAAGCAAGAATTTATGAAACAATTTGGGAGTATGATGATTATATTCATGGAGGAGATCCGAATGGACATTCATTGGTGCAACGCTTTGAATATTGGAAAACATCTTTCAACCTGATTAAAAAAAATCCTTTGATTGGTGTAGGAACCGGAGATATCAATTCAGCCTTTGAAAAGGAATATGCACTTGAAAAATCTCCGTTGGATAAAGAACATCGTTTAAAATCTCACAATCAATATCTCTCTATTACGGTTACTTTTGGTTTAATCGGATTGCTGATTTTTCTGTTTGCTTTGATATATCCTCTGTGCGTAAATAGAAACTATAAAGATTATTACTTAGTTACTTTTTTGATTTTTATTTTGATTAGCATGCTTACCGAAGACACGATAGAAACACAGGTAGGTGCAAGTTACTTTATCTTTTTCTTCACAATGTTTCTTTTTGCAAGAGAAAAGAAAGAATCATCAGACTGAACCTTTGGATACTCTGATTACTTTTCCGTTGATGCAACCAAACCCATTAATTGCAAAATCAACAATAAACTTAGCCATGTCTTTTGAAGTTACCTGAGCCTTATACCCAGGAAAAGCATTATTAAACATTTCCGTCTGTACCGAACCTAAGGCTAGATAATTAACCGAAATGTTTTTGTCTTTAAATTCTTCGGCAAGGCATTCAGTTAAAATAAGCAGCGCTCCTTTGCTCGATGAATAAGCGCTCAATCCTTTAAATTTTGAAGTTCCCTCCACCCCTCCCATACTGCCGATATTGACAATATGGGATTGTTTCTTTCCCATCAAAGGTAATAAATCCTGAATGGTTTTCATCACTCCAAAAACATTTACTTCATAAACTTCTCTGATTTCTTTAATCGTGAGTTCTTCAAAAGGTTTATTGATTAACTTACCTGCATTATTAATCAAAATATCAACATTCCCCATTTCTTTTTTAACCAATAATTGCAGATTTTCAGAATTATTTTCAACACTTATATCATAAACCAATGTAATTAATTGACTCTTTGCATTTTGTTTAAGTGCAGTTTCAGATAAATATTTTAACTTATTTTTATCTCTTGAAATCGCAATAACTTTATTCTCCTCATCGTTACTGAATCGTAAAGCGGTTTCAAATCCGATTCCACTACTGGCACCAGTTATAATTATGTTCATATTTTTAAATTAAACCCTTACTGAAATATAAAGTCAATAATCAACGATTCAAAAATGCAAATAAATTTGTTATTATCCTATACAAATCCCTTTAATCTTCGTAATTTTGTGGTCATATATTAATAATAAGAGCAAAATGAATCTGAAGTCATGTTTTTATAAATCCCTACTTACCCTTTTAATCCTTTTCAGTTTTGGAAAAGTTTCCTTAGCTCAACTAGAATCAGATGTTCCAAATCGTTGGTATTTCGGAGGTAATCTGGGAGCTAATTTTGGTTATGTTACCGATGTCGAGATATCTCCATTAGTTGGATATCGCCTTAATCATAATTTTTCTTTAGGAGCGGGCATGACCTATATTTATTATAGTGTTCAGGATCCAAATTACAGTTATGACAATTATACAACAAGCATGTATGGACTCCGCTTTTTTGCAAAAGAAATGGTTTACCGAAACATTTTTGCTTACGCCGAACTGGAATTTCTTAATCTTAATGAACCTGACCCATTCGGATTTTCACCAGGTTTATTTAATCGTACTGTTGAAACTCCATTTATTGGTGCCGGATTTAGTCAGCCTTTGGGAGGAAGTGCATTTACCTATCTTATGGTGCTATGGAATTTAAATAATACCGACCCCTTTTCGCCATATTACTTTAACCCGGTTATCAGAGTAGGGTTTATCTTTTAAGGGATTCCGAATTCCAACCTTTTCAGCCATCTTCCTTTTTCTTGTATATTTGCACCCTTATTAAAAAATAAACTATGGGAAGAGCATTTGAATTCAGAAAAGGACGTAAGATGAAACGCTGGGATAGGATGGCGAAAGCGTTTACCAGGATAGGAAAAGATATTGCCATTGCAGTAAAGGCATCGGGTCCAAATCCTCAAACAAATCCACGATTAAGGGTTGCCATTGCCAATGCAAAAGGTGTTAATATGCCTAAGGATAGGATTGATGCAGCCATAAAAAGGGCATCTTCCAAGGAAGAAAAAGATTTTTCAGAAGTAAATTATGAGGGTTATGCACCCCATGGTGTTGCGGTGCTTGCCGAATGCGCCACCGATAATCCTACTCGAACTGTTGCTAATATCCGGATGTATTTTTCAAAGTGCGATGGTGCATTAGGCAAAACTGGCTCATTAGATTTTATTTTCGACAGAAAAGGAGTTTTTAAGATAAATCCCGATGGGCTGAACCTGGAAGATTTAGAATTGGAGTTGATAGATTTTGGTGCCGAAGATATTTTTCAGGATGAGGAAGGTATCCATGTTTATACCAAGTTCGAGGATTTCGGGATGATGTCGAAGGCATTGGAAGAAAAAAATCTGAATGTCATCAGCCAGGAATTACAAAGAATACCAAATACTTTGGTTGAGCTAGATGAAACCCAGGAAGAGGGCATTTGGAAGCTGATTGAAATGCTGGAAGAGGATGATGATATCCAGGCGGTTTATCATAATATGAAGTAGAAATGTAAAAGGTTCCCGATTATTCGGAACAAAGTTAAGCCGCTGATTTCATTTTTCCTGCTTCAGGGATATGAAATCTGCGGTTTTCTTTATAAACACACCCCAACTCGAAATTATTACATCCCATCTCGAGATCTTTACGAACCATATTGAGTTAGTTACACACTATCTTGATATATTTACACCACAACTCGATATAGTTACACTTTATATCGAAATAGTTACTCATCATCTCGAAATGTTTACATCCCATCTCGAAATAACTCCAAACCATCTCGAGATCTTTACGAACCATCTCGAGTTAGTTACACATTAATGTCTATAGGTTGAGATTTCCTCGCATAAAAACCCGTTTTTCAGGCAATTACTCACCACTTAAGAAATCTTGGGTTGAGGTTTGTGAAGCCGTGAGGATTAACTAAAACCTACTTTCAACAACCACCGTTCCCTTTAGTTTTATTATTCTCATCAAGGCAAAAAGTCTTATAAAAGGATAAACAGGGTCAAATTCGTGCCATTTTTTTCCAAAGTTTGGTGATTTTGGGTAGCGATGATGATTATTGTGATAGCTTTCGCCCAGCATCAGGAAATCAAAAAACAAAAGGTTTTTAGAAGTGTCTTTTAATTTAAAGGAAACATATCCCAATTTATGAGCAAACCAGTTAATAATTGCCCCGTGAAAAGGACCCATCACAAAATGAATAGGTAAAAGCAGAAACATCCACCATTGAGTAGCAAATCCAACATAAAAGGCAATATAAAACACCCCCCAGCCAACACGGCTATACCAGGAATCTGCAAACTTATCCAAACCCTTCCATTCCGGTAATCCATCTGTGAAGTGCTTATCCAATTCTATTCTATCATAACAGATATTTGAAAAGATAACTTTGGTTTTCCACATCATATCCCATAAATTCTTTGAATATTTTGGCGAATGAGGGTCGTTTTCGGTATCGGCATAATAATGATGCATCCGATGAAGCGCACCATAAGCTCTCGGACTCAGATAGGAAGAGCCCTGAAATATGTAACATAGAATAAAAAAAATCTTTTCCCATCCTTTAGACATTGTAAATGCCCGATGGGCAGCATACCTATGCAAAAAGAAGGTTTGCGTAAACAGGGAGAGATACCAATGGGCAATAAAAAATATTAGAATGGGCATTTATTTTATTTAGATATTAATGATTCGGCAAAATTAGGGAATTTAATCTTCAATTGGGATAAAATAAAAAACCATCGGTATAATACCGATGGTTTTTTATATTTTTTTCTAGAAAATGATTACTTAGTTGCAGGAGGTGTTGATCCTTTCCTTACATTCATCATTTTAGCTTTGCAATCCATCATTACCATTGCAGTTCCGTCAGTACATTTTCCGGCTTTATCGGAAACAGTACCTTCTTTTGGGCAATAATAAGAATGATCTTTAACTAAAGCAACACCACATTTAGGACATTTACCTTCCTTTTGAGAAGTAAAATCACATTTAGGACAACCATACCAAGCAGCAGCAGCCGTAGATGTTGCAGAAGGACCAGCATTTGCAGCTGTAGTTGCTGTAGCTGGTTTAGAAGTTGTTGGTGTAGAAGTGCTTACTGCAGAACCTTGTGCAGAAACAATTGCAGCAAAACTTAATGCGGCAATAACAAGAATTAATTTTTTCATTTATTTATAAATTTAATTGTTAATAATAAAGCAAAATTACAAATGCTTAATGAATATTGAATGAATATCGAAAATATTGTCATTTTATTCATTAAAATGATTTAAATCAACCCGTTTTTCACCAGGTATTCTCCAATCTGAACGGTATTTGTTGCTGCCCCCTTCCTCAGATTATCAGCAACAATCCATAAATTAAGAGAATTTGGGTTCGATTCATCCCTTCTTATCCTTCCAACAAAAACCTCATCCTTGCCATAAGCAAAAAGTGGCATCGGATATATATGATTCTTCGGGTCATCCTCCACAATTACCCCATGAGTTGATGAAAGTATCTTCCGAATCTCATCTATATCAAAATCATTCTCAAATTCAATATTAACCGCCTCCGAATGCCCTCCCGAAACAGGAACCCTAACCGCCGTTGCCGTCACCCTGATAGAATCATCTCCCAAAATCTTCCTTGTTTCATTCGTTAGCTTCATCTCCTCCTTAGTATATCCATTATCTAAAAACACATCACAATGCGGGATGCAGTTTTTATCTATCGGATAATGATATGCCATTTCACCGCTAATACCCTTTCGTTCATTCTCCATCTGTTTCACAGCTTTTGCACCCGTTCCACTAACAGATTGATAAGTAGATACAACCAACCTTTTCATCTTATATTTCTTATGAAGAGGCGCCAATACCATCACCATCTGCATCGTAGAACAATTCGGATTTGCTATAATCTTATCCGCTTTAGTTAAAAGATTTGCATTGATTTCCGCCACCACAAGTTTCTTATCCTTATCCATCCTCCATGCCGATGAATTATCAATAACAGTAGTCCCCACAGCAGCAAACTTAGGCGCCCATTCCAATGATGTATTTCCACCCGCAGAAAACAATGCAATATTTGGCTTCTTTGAAATAGCCTCCACCGCACTCACCACCGAATATTCTTTCCCCTTAAACAATAACTTTTTACCCACCGAATTAGCCGTAGCAACCGGAATCAACTCCGAAACAGGGAAGTTCCGTTCCTCCAAAACCTTTAACATCATACCGCCAACCAATCCTGTGGCACCAACAACTGCAACTTTCATAATACTTTATTTTTCTTTAAATCAAATTAAACCCCGATATGTGATTATTAATGCGTAATTTTCGCCTTTTACTTTTAATCTCTCTCATTTACTTTTAATTTTTAAAATCACGATGCAAAGATACATTTTAAAGAGTTTCAAAAACTCTCTCGCTAAATTATTGTTCATACTTTTTTTCATGATGATGATTGCTCCCCCTTCCAAAGCGCAGCTTTCAGATAATTTCTCCGATGGAGACTTTACAAGCAATCCCGCCTGGGGTGGCGATGTTACTCAATTTAAAGTCAACACATCCTTCCAACTTCAGTTGAATGGCGTTGCCGCAGCTACTTCCTATCTTTCAACTCCCAATGCCGATATTAATAATACCGAGTGGGATATGTGGGTAAAAATTTCCCTCGCCCCTACTTCCGGCAACAATGAAAGAATTTATTTAGTTTCCGATCAAGCTGATTTATCCGCAAGTTTAAACGGCTATTACATCTTTTTAGGAACCAATAAGGATGTTGAATTAATCAAACAAACAGGATTAACATCCACCGTAATCTTTAACGGAGTACCCCATCACGTCAGTTATTCTGTTAATAATCTCGGATTAAAAATCATAAGAGACAGCATCGGCACATGGACAATCTCTTCCGATACTACAGGCGGCACAAATTATCTCCCCGAAGGAAATTCTTTTGTAGATAATACCTTTACCTCCACATCCTATTTCGGTGTTTATGTTCAATATACCATCAGCGATGCCACCAAGTTTTATTGGGATAATTTCTATATCGGTCCCATTATTTTAGATACCACTCCTCCATCCATCAGCAGCTTGGGAGTACTTTCAACCACTCAATTGGATGTCCATTATTCCAAAGCAGTTTCTCAGCAAACAGCAGAAATGACTATAAATTACACTGTAGATAATGGCATCTACAATCCTTTTACTGCAATCAGAGATGGTTCCGATTTTAGCTTGGTTCATCTTACTTTCTCCAATCCATTTGCCACAGGAGTTACTTATACATTAATTGTATCCGATATAACTGATCTTTCAGGAAACACTCTTTTATTTGACACTGCCCGCTTTGCAATCCCCGTAACCATTGATAGTTTCGATATCGTCATCAACGAAATCATGTACGACCCCTTGCCAGGTGGCGAAGATTACGTCGAGCTATACAATCGTTCCAATAAAATCCTCGATTTAAAAGGCATGCAGCTTGCCAATGTCGGTTATACTTCCGGTTTGGTGATGGATGTAAAGCCCATTATCGCGGCAAGTTACCTCCTGTTCCCCGGCGATTATGTGGCGCTTACCATTAGTGCTTCCATCGTCGAAAGTCAATACTATACCTCCAATCCAAATGGCTTTATTCAGTTGGCTGCCATACCTTCTTTTTATGCCGATAGCGGCGGCGTTGCCCTCTTAGATACCAATCTCAATATCATTGATAAGTTCCAGTATTCATCCGCCACCATGCAATATCCTTTGCTCACCGATTTCCATGGCGTTAGCTTAGAACGGATTAACTACGACAGAACAACTCAGGACGCTACCAATTGGCATTCCGCCTCTCAAACCAGTGGTTTCGGCACTCCCGGTTATAAGAATTCGCAATACGAAGATGCCTCCAATACCAATAATGCCTTATCCATCGAACCCCCGATATTTTCTCCCGATAATGATGGACACGATGATGTGGTAAACCTCCATTATCATTTCCCCACAGCCGGAAACGTGGGCACCATCAATATTTATGATGCAAAAGGAAGACTCACTCGCAGTCTGATTAAAAATCAATTATTAGGTACCGATGGAGTCTTTAGCTGGGATGGAATAAACGACCAGCTATCAAAATCTTCCATCGGAATCTATATTGTTTATCTCGAAGTATTCAATCTCAATGGACAGACACAGGGTTTTAAAAAGACTTGTGTGCTTGGGGAGAAGTTGTAATAAAAAAAGCCCCCGTTTCCGAGAGCCTTCATTCCTAATTCGTAATTCCTAATTAATACAACCCCTTCACAATCAAACACCCAACAATCCCATCATCATTACTATCAGGATTATAAATAATAACATACCGTCCCTTCCCCGGAATCATCTTCAATTTCAAAAGATATTCAACACCCCATTTCAACTCCATTCCACCCTCAAAAACACCATCTTTCCTGTCACTCCTCAAAATATACAAACTCCTTTTACTCTTACTTCTCACAATCAGTTTCATCCAATCCCTCGCCACCATATCTGTCTGATAAAGCAGGTGCGAAATTCTATAAACCATCCTATTCCTCATTTTTTTTTCCTGTTTAGGAGTGAAAGTACTTATCAAAGCCTCTACAGTAGCCCTCTTTTGAAGTTTTTTATCCCCGATATCAACGCCATATATCCGCGTAGCCTCAATAATCCTCTTACAACTCCCCAAAAACGTCTTCCGAATCAACAAGTTCCCCTTACTCGTCTCACCAATCTCACCCTTCAATTCAATCTTCGAAACATTCAATCCCCAAGCCTTATCATGAATCATTTTCATCGAATTTATTTTAGCCCTCGGAAACCCTGAAGCAATCAACGCAGCCTTATTAGCAGGCGAAATCACCCTTCCATAAGTAATCATATAAGCCAAATGAAACAACTTAATATTCCCCTCACCAATCCCCCTGAAAAATGTCCCAAGCCCAAACGAATACAAACTATCCGTAATACTCCCATCCTCAATACACTTCTCAATTTTAAACTTCAAAAAAATCAAAACCAACCACATTTTCCGCATCCATTTATTCCTCGCCTTCGTCTGCGCCTTACTTTCACCCTTCATTCCCTCAACACCAACAAGCCCATCCACCGCCATCATCTGAACAACAAAAACATCCTCCTCCCAACTCCCGCCAAGCGATTCATCCATCCCCGTCACACCATCATAATGATTATCAAACATCACCTTCACCGCAATCCCAAAACTAACAATATTCTCCGCCTTCATTTTAATTTCAATGCCTTTTATTTTATAACGAGCTAAAACTACACTTTATAATTATCAATAAAGAATTACTAACTCATTTTATAGTATATTTGCGCCATGAAGATTACACGCTTTGTCATTTCCGATTATCATCAATTTGGTTATTTGAACATTGATTTAACCTATCCCAAAGGTCATTCAAAAGAAGGAAAACCTTTAGATAAAGTTTGTTTTATTGGTAAGAATGGAACTGGGAAAACTACTATTCTCAAAATTATTAAAAACTTCTTTAATCAACTTCAAGCTAACAATAATCATATTGTGGCACTTGATAATATTATTGATACAAATAACAATAATACACAATTTTGTCTTGAGGTTGAGTATAATAATAATCGCTTTTTAATTGGGAAATTTAAAAAGTTTCATGTTGATGGAGAATTTCGATCCATAGTATCTAATCAAGGTTTACAGTTATTAAAGAGTAATTATTACGACAATATACCAAATTTTTTTGAAAAAGTGTTTTTTTTAAAGGATGCAGACCTTGCACAAAATGTTTTGCATAATGATTGGGAGAAAACTCAAGATTATAAAATAAAATCAATCCCTAAAGAAATTCAAAATGAACTTTCTTTAAATGGATTACTTATTTATTCTCCAACGGAATATAATACAAATTTCTCAAATTCTGATATTTTATCTTTAAGTACTTTGAATGATGCTTTGAGTTATGGGGTTCATTTTCCATATTTCCATGAGATATCTTTTCAATATCTAAAAAACTTCTGGTCGGTATTAACTTATCAGGTTAATAGGCGAGAGCAGGAATTCAAAGATTTCTTAAACAAACCTCAAAATCAAGTAAGGGCTGTTGCAGATGTTAAAGAAATATTTGAAAGAGAAAATCCTGATATTTTAAAAGTAATTGCCGAAAAGTGGAACTTTATTTTAGAAACAGCAGGCTTGTATTTTGATTACGACAATGCAAAACGACCAATTCAATTATCAGACAATTTGATTGCTTATATCAAGACTATTAAAGATAATAAGGAGATTAAATTTCATGATTTGAGTTCTGGTATAAAAAACCTAATCATTAATATTGGTTATCTAGTTTCTCTTTATTTTCATAGAGATGTCAAATCAGCAGTTGTATTATTTGATGAGCCTGAGTTCAGTTTATTCCCTGATATTTTATTAAAGCTAATTGACTTTTATACTAACCCAAATGATTTTCCAAATACTCAATTCTTTTTCGCCACTCACAGCCCTCTTGTAGCATCACAATTTGAACCTGAAGAAAGGATTTGTTTGGATTTTGATGATGATAGGAAGATAACCTATACTAAAGGAATTGCTCCTTTGGGTGATAATCCTGATGATATTCTTACAAAAGATTTTAAAATAAAAAACTTATTGGGAGAAAAAGCTTACAATGATTTTCAGAGATATATTGAGATTAAAACCTCAATGAAATTTGAAAAAGATCCAAAGGAAAAAGAGAAATTGGCAAATGAGTTTTTGGAATTGGGAATGAAATATAATTTCTAAATGAAACGAATCATTAAAAATGATGATTCGGATATCATAACCGAAAACTTAAACTATACTACCCGCACTCAACGACCTCGTATTATTGAAATATTATTGGATGAACAAAATTATTTCTGTGCCTATACAGAAGAAAGATTTGCACCAACAATTGCTTTTGAAATTGAGCATTTCAATCCTGACCATGATTCGGCTGAATATAATACTTATAATAATTGGTTTGCTGCTTGTCGAAGTTGGAATCTAATTAAAAAAGATGAACAATGGCACAATCTTCAACCTATTTTACATCCAACTGCCAAAGATTTGGAAGCTAGAATTATTTATGATGATGGTTATTATATTCATAAGCCTGATGACACTCCAGCAAAGAATTTAAAAGTTTTTTTGGATTTGAATAACTTGGCATTAGTTACCGAAAGGAGAAATTATATAGGTCAATTGAGAACAATCCAAGATGCTGGTATTCCATTAACCGCATATCTCGCAAATCATCCACAATTTATTAGATTTAGAAGAGCAATTGAAACAGAGTTTTTAATTGAACTTCAATAAAATCACAAACACAATATCTATCACCATCATTGCCGTCAGTTTCAACTGACTGTCAAAAGCAAACAATCCGGCTTCAGCCAAATCCTTTAATAATCCCTGTTAATCTGCATAATCTTTGGTGAAAACTCTCTTTTTTTCAATAAATAACCCATTTTATTCCCCCTCCAAATTTCAATTTATAACCTAAAATCAACCCCTTTCAAACATAAATCCACTCGAATCCTTCTTTCAACTACCCTAATCGTCCTTACAACCGCATTAATCCGACTTCAACCCACCCTAATCGTACTTACACCCACCAAAATCCCCCTTCAACCCAACCAAATCCGACATCTGCCTCCCATTTTCGTCTAAATATCCACTCAAATCCAACATTCAACTCCATCTTTCCATTATCCACCTAGCATAATCGTCTTCACGCCCTCCAAAATCCACTTCCCACCTGTTCTTTTCCTATTCCCATCCATTCAATACCAAATTACACCAATAATCATTAAAAATCAACCAACATAAATCGTCCATTAACCTTAAACTAATTTACTATCTTTGCGGGACATTTTAAAAATATAATATCATGGCAATTCGAAGAGCATTTAATTTTAAGAAATGGATTGATGAGAATCGTCATCTCCTGAAGCCGCCGGTGGGCAATCAGCAGGTTTATAAGGATGCTGAGGATTTTATTGTCATGGTGGTTGGTGGTCCGAATTCGCGGAAGGATTATCATTATAATGAGGGTGAGGAATTTTATTATCAGCTGGAGGGTGATATTGTGGTGAAGATAATTGAGGATGGGAAACCTGTTGATATTCCTATAAAGGAGGGTGAAATATTTTTGTTGCCGAGTAAAACTCCGCATTCGCCGCAGCGTGGTCCGAATACTGTTGGATTGGTGATGGAGGTGATAAGAGAATCGGCTGAAATGGATGGTTTCCAATGGTATTGTGAGAAGTGTGGGACGAAATTGCATGAGGAATTTGAACATATAACAGACATTGTAAAACAATTGCCGCCGATAATGAATAAGTTCTATTCGTCCTTAGAATTTAGGACGTGTAAGAAGTGCGGAGCGGTGATGGAGAAGCCTGAACCCAAATGATAAATTATAAATGGTAGATTATAAATTGAATAATTAATCACTCTTAATTTATAATCTACCATTTATAATTTATAATTCCTATGAAGATAGATATTCACACACACATCATTCCGAAAGATCTTCCGGATTTGAAGAAGAAATATGGTTACGGAGGATTTATATCCCTCGAGCATCATAAGCCTTGCTGTGCGCGGATGATGATTGATGATAAGTTTTTCAGAGAGATAGAAGATAATTGCTGGGATGCCGAAGTGCGGATGCATGATTGTGATAAACATGGTGTGGGATTGCAGGTGCTGTCAACGATTCCGGTGATGTTTAGTTATTGGGCAAAGGCGGAGGATGCGCTGGACCTTTCGAGGTATTTGAATGACCATATTGCAGAGATAGTGGCTAAATATCCTGACCGATTTGCGGGTCTTGGAACGATACCTATGCAGAATCCTGATATGGCTGCAAGGGAATTGGAGCGGTGCATGGAGATTGGATTGTCGGGTGTTCAGATTGGTTCTCATGTGGTTGAGGATTGGAACCTGGGGTCTATTGCTTTGTTTCCGGTGTATGAAACTGCTGCGAAATTGGGTGCTTCGATATTTGTTCATCCCTGGGATATGGCTGGACAGGAGCGGATGAAGCGGTATTGGTTGCCATGGTTAATTGGTATGCCGACGGAAACGGCACTGGCAATTTGTTCGTTTATATTTGGTGGTGTGTTTGAGAAGCTTCCTACACTAAGGGTTGCTTTTGCTCATGGCGGGGGTGCTTTCCCGGGATTGATAGGAAGAATAGAACATGGATTTGAAAGTCGCCCTGACCTTGTGGCTATACATAACAACGTAAATCCGAGGGATTACCTGGGGAAGTTTTATTTTGATTCATTGGTTCATGACCCTTTTGCTCTTGAATATTTGATTAAATTGGTTGGAGAGGATAAGGTATGTATGGGTAGTGATTATCCTTTCCCACTTGGCGAACATGAGCCGGGGAAATTGATTGAATCTATGGGATTTAATGCGGATATTAAAGCGAAATTGCTTTATAGGAATGCCTGGGAATGGTTGGGGAGAGAGGGGGAATAGGCTTTTAAGAAGTTTATTTGTAGAAGCTTTTAATTGAGTTACAGACCCTGGAAACATCTTCGGGATTGAGTTCATAAAACATTGGTAATCGGATAAGACAAGCAGAATAATTATCGGAATTTACCAATTCCGGACCATTATATTTATCTTTATAGTAGGGGCTTTTATGGAGTGAAAGGTAATGAAAGACGGCGTATATATCTTGTTTTTTCAGATGTTCGATAAGCTTGATTCTATCACTTTCATTATTAGTAACTATGTAAAACAGATGGGCATTATTAGTGGCATAATCGGGGATGAAGGGGAGTTTAAAATTGCCCTCTTTCTCCAATGATTTAAGTCCGTCGTAATAGCTTTGCCAGATCAATTTACGTTTTGTTTGGATCATGTCAAGATTTTCTATTTGAGCAAATAAAAAGGCAGCGATGATATCGGAAGGAAGGAAGGAAGAGCCAATATCAACCCAGTTATATTTATCTATTTCGCCTCTGAAAAAGGCAGAACGATTAGTGCCTTTCTCGCGAATTATTTCTGCACGATTGATAAACTGTTCATCATTAATAACTAACATGCCGCCTTCGCCGGAGATAATATTTTTAGTTTCGTGAAAGGAAAATGCGGCGAGATGACCGATAGAGCCAAGGGGCTTATCCTTGTAATAGGAATCAATTGCTTGTGCAGCATCCTCAACAATTAAGAGATTATACTTCTTTGCTAAAGTCATTATTTTATCCATATCACATGCAAAGCCTCCATAATGCACAACAATAATTGCTTTTGTTTTAGGAGTTATCAGGGATTCTATTTTATCTGAGTCAATATTTGGAGTGGAGGATTCACTATCGGCAAAAACAATCTTTGCTCCTCTTAGAACAAAAGCATTTACAGTAGAAACAAAACTATACGAAGGTGCGATTACTTCATCACCCTCCTTAATGTTTAAGAGTATGGCAGCCATTTCAAGGGCATCGGTGCAGGAGGTTGTGAGTAATACTTTTTTAAAACCGTATTTGCTTTCAAAGAATTGATGGCACTTTTTTGTAAAGATTCCATCGCCGGAGATTTTGCCGGACCTGACGGCTTGCTCAATGTATTGTGTTTCGTTACCTGTTAGGAATGGTTTATTGAAAGGAATTATCATTAGCAAGGTTTCAATTTTGATTTATTAAAATTTTGAAAATAAATACAAATAATACATACTGAACCAATTATTAGAAAAGGATATGATACAATGAAGAAGCGTGCTTCAGTTGTTTTAGACACAAATGGAAACATGATAAGTAATAATATCGGAATAAATAAATTCATATAGGTTTTTTTGTTGCTTTTAAGAATCAAGATTAGTCCAGTAAATCCAGCAAACAAAGTAAAATAATAAAGAATTGATTGAGAAATCTTTATTAACAACTGGTAACTTTTATAACAAGGGAAATCCTTGTTAATAGGTAAAAAATAGGAGCCGCTGTGGAAAATATATTGTTTAAAAATGATTAATGGGGAAATAAAATGATATCTAAAAGGATGGTATTTAATAAATAGATTTTTTAATCTGTTGAATTCACAATAAACAGAATCTTCTAATATAGGGGTAGGATTTTGTTGATAACGAATATACATATCCTTAACCTTTTCAATATCATTCATATTATACCCTCCAGAAATTGCATAGCTTGGAAAGTGAAATTCATTATGGACATCCTTGGAAGGTTGAAAATAGCTGCCAGCACTTCTTTTATCCCAAAAAATGTAGCTACCTCCCCAGGATGTTACAAAATTCCTATAGGCAAAGTCAGCTTTAGTATATGTAGCACCTGCATATAATTCAGAAGAGGGAAGAAATCTATGATAATTGATTAAATTCCTTAAAGTATATGGAGCAGAAAGTAAAATCAATGGAGATACAAAAAGACATATTTTAATTATGGTTTGTCTTATTTTCAAAGGTTTTTCTATCAAAAATCCAATTCCAACCGGAATGTACAATAAACAAAAATAAGGTTTAAGTAAGGTACTAAAACAAAGGAAAATTCCTGCAATTATAAGATATTTATTCCTTTTGGAAGTCAAATATGAGTAATAATAGTAGCAAAAAATAATAAGGAAACTAGTCGAAAAACTTTCTGTGAGTAAGTAATTTGAATAAACCGTCAAATTCAAACTTAACATCATCAGGACATAAGTTAACCAAAATGAAAATTGATTTGAGATGATTTTTAAAGAAAGAAAACATAGAAATAAAATGGAAATTGATTCCATAATTATTTGGGACAAAGCAACAAGATCATAGGCGAGATTTGGTGACGCAAACAACCTGAAAATATAATAAACAGAACCATAATAAGGTGCTCTTCCAAAAGAGGTTTTATTTTTACCCTCCCCGTAAAAATAGGAGCCTTTTTCAATAAAATTATCAATTGGGTCAAGATAAGTCGGAGCGTCACCTGATTTCTGGGCTAAGATAGAAATTGGTTTTTCGCTTTTTGAGCAATTGCTTAAACAGGATAAATAAAGACATGAAAAAAGTTTGATTCCCAATGTTATAAATAAAAGTAATATAATAAATTTATGTTTTGTAAAGTTAATCATTATACAATTATTTTATTTGAAATACGACAATGCAACTACCACCTAAAATTATCTCCGGAATATACGTATACTAACAATTTAAAAAGGTTTATATTCTTAATTGACAAAAAGTTTTGAATATGATTTTCTGATGCTACTTTCAATAAAGTTTGCTGCAGTCTTTTTCTTAGGACTCGGTAAGGAATACTTCTTGCAAATAAAATACGAAGAGGCAAATAAAATATAAAATAGCCTTTGAATAATCTCTCCAAACCTAAGCTTTGCATATTCATAACATCAAATCAATAATTATTTTTGGTTTGTTTTATTGCTAATTATTGATTTAATAATATAAAGTGGTCTGTTTTTAATTTGATTAAAAACCTTTGCAAGATAAATCCCTATTATTCCTAAAGATGATAAAATAAGGCCTCCTACTAACCATATTGATAATATAACTGATATCCATCCAGATTGGAAATTAATAAAAAACAATTTCAAAATAACAAACGTAAGAATTCCAATAAATGAAATTAATGTTATAAATATTCCAAGTATACCTATTACTACAAGTGGTTTCGAAGAAAAAGCTGTTATAGAGTTGAAAGCAAGCCTAAGTCTTTTTTTAAAGGTATATGAAGTTGAACCTTTGTAAGTTTTATCTATTAAAATATAATCTTGATTGAAGCCAGTAATGACCATAAGCCCAGCTGGAAGTGTTTCAGCTTCTTTATGAAGCAAGAGGGCATTTTTGTAATTTTTTGTCATCAAAATTTGCCAAGAAATATTTTTGGGAATATCTAAATCAGAAGACCAACGAATAATTCTGTAAAAAATGCCCCCTAAAAAACTTTTGACTATTCCACCAGATCTATTACTTGTAACACCATACAAAAAGTCAATATTTTGGTCTAAAATAAGTTTATTATATAATAATTTAATATTTTCAGGTGGTTCTTCTAAGTCACTATCAGAAGTATAAATTAAATCCCCCTCTGCATATGCCAAACCAGCAAACATTGCTGGATATTGCCCGAAATTTCTTGAGAAAATAATAAGTTTTATCTTAGTGTCATTTTGAATAAGTTCCTTTACTTTGTCACTTGAATCATCCGGTGAGCCATCATCGACAAAAATAAATTCATAGTCCACTTTCATTTCTTTTAAACAAGCTAAATGTCTTTGATAAAATTCAAAAACATAATCTGAAGATTTGTAGAGCGAAGTTACAATTGAGATTTTTTGCATTTGATGAATATTCTAAAACTCTAACTAAACAATATGACCATATCTATACAAATCCAATAACTCAGGTGGAATACCCCATTCAAATGCACCAACTTTGTCATGGAGCTCCTCTAGTTCCTTTCTGTACATTTCCTTAATTTTTTCTCCTAATCTGTCATGAGATGGAACAAATCCATGCTGATAGGAACTACTAATCAGATGTTTAATTGAAATCTCAATCGCTTTTTCACGTGATAATTCTCTTATTAATTTTCGTTCTGGACTAAAAACCTTAAATCGAGAGTCTATCTCCTCTTCATAAATAATCTTCATTAAAACTTCCGATAAGAGTGGTGAAAGGTGAAAACCATCTCTTTTTGTACCTGTAGCAATTATAAGGTTAGATATGGAAGTTCGTCCTATTACAGGATAAGTATCTGCACTTACTGGACGATAGCCTAGATTTATAGCTGTTATTTCTGCTCTGAAAAAATTGGAATTTATTTGTTCCATTGCTCCGTTTAGAAGTCCTTGAACTGAACCAACTCTTGCTCCTTTGATTGGAACTGGTGATAGATAACTACTTGCCCCAATAATAATTTCATCCAGTGGAACATTTGGAGAAGTATAAAAGGGAACTGTATAAATTCCACACGCTAGTCCTCGATTAGGAGTTCGTATTGCTTTTGTATGCGGATCATTTGGACTTTTAATTTGAATTGAAACCCCGGCACCATAAAATATTCTTGGAATACTTATGCCTAAATTACTTCTGTCAATGATTTCACTAGAAGTGGCTCCTGTTGCTAATAAAAATTTATCCCCTGAAACCCTATTTCCGTTTTTCAAGATTACATTCTCGACTAAGTTTCCATTTTTCTCTATAGATTCAACTTCTTCATCGATAAATTCAATGCAATCAAATCCTTCAAGAGAAGCATCTAACGACCTTAGTGTTAGTTTTGGATTTAACCAACCTTCATTGGGAATATAAATGGCACGTGTTGCTCTATTTCTTTCAAACGGTTTATAATTTGGAATATCTCTTGGATCAACTACTGAGTAGGGTTCAATGAAATCATCTAATGCCTTTATAACTGCGTTATAGTTTGCATCATCCAAAGAATCTGTGGCAGTATTATTTATCAGATAGGTTCCTAATTCAAAACAACCACCTGTAGCACCTCCACAGTCTTTACAATCATCAATCAAGCAATCATGTTGCATAGCAACTTCCAAATGGTCCATTACAAATTTAGGCCACATTCTTGTAGCCTGATAGCTTAATTCAAAACGAAAAAGATCTATTTCAGATTCAAGTGAGCCCTCTTCAACTTCACAAAAAGAATTAAGCATTGCAGCTGCAGCCATTGTAGCAGAGCCAGGTCTTGATTTCTTTCCGATAATATAAATCTTGTCGGATTCCTTTGCTCTTAGTGCAAGCCTTAATGCAGTTGTAACAGCAAGAATTCCATTACCAATTATGACAATGTTCATAATTTTTTAATTCTTTATTATGTAACAAAGTCCTGGATAGAACTGAGATCTGTGTATAGTATGCTTGACTTTATTTAAGATGGTTCCTGCATAAACCATACCTTCAGCAGGTGTCGCTTCTCTGGTCAATTGCCAAAAGGCAATGATGCCTCCAGGAACTAATTTTTCATAAATAAGTGCGAAAGATTCAGAAGTGGGCTCAAAAGCGTTTACATCAAAAAATGCCAATGCAACAACTTCATTTGAGTTTTTCTGGAAAAATTCAGGAACAGTCAATCTGCAATCTCCCTTGATAACCTTATGTTTCCCAAAGTTATTGCCCATAACATTATTTTTTTCATGCAAAATCAAAAGCTCATTCAAAAGATTTGAATAATCACCTCCGGTATTATACGTTCCGTCTTTATGAAGCTCTGTGGCTTTATCTTTTTCAGTAAAGCCCTTGTATCCCTCAAATGTATCGAAACAAATAATTCTTCTGTTCAAATGCAAAGGTTCGAAGATAGCTCGAAGGTTTTCGCAAAGCACAGCAGTTTGCCCCCTCCATGTTCCGAGGTCTATGATAATTCCGGGATACATTACAATTTTTTCATACAATTCTCTTATTCCAAAAATCCTTGCAAGCAGAGACCCACGAATAAAAAGTCCCAATGAGCGTTCCTTTTCAACATCGGTGGCAGGATAATTATTAAATAGTTCAAATAATTCTGTACGTGCCTTTAAACTTTCTTCATTTGAATAGGTAATTGCACCTGACTCGTGTTTATCTTTCATCTTTTTATTTGTTGTTAAATTTTTTAACCAGGATTGTAAATTCATAAAGTGGATAATCATGCAAAAGGGACACATATTTAGAGATATTCCTTTTGCAGTAATCAAACCAATAACATGGGTCGGCATAATATAAGTTATCCTTCATAAATTCTTTGTCAGAATATTTTGTGAGTATATTAAATGAAAATCCATTAGTAGAAAGTAGGTTCATAGTTTGAATTGTATCAGTAACATAATCCATCCAATTTTCATCTGAATTATTTAGCTTCACATTAAAAATTCCACTTGCTATAACATAATTGTATTTTTCAATCGTTTCAATATGATCGGTAAAAACTGCATTGTTTCCCTCAAATTTAATTTTTGCCTTACCCAGCATCTCCTTTGAAATATCATATCCTGAATAATGAAAGGAATTAAATCTACCCTTCAAATATTCATAAAGAGAGCCGTATCCACATCCATAATCTAAAATATTAAACTCTCTGTCATCATAAATAACTTTTGAAAGTTGTTCAAAACGAAGCTGTTGCGATTCTTCTGAATTCCAATCTACACCCTTAGCAGTGGCACCAAAAGTTCTTACTTTTTCAGAGTAATAATCATCAACTTCCTTTATTATTTTATCGTGATTCATCATTTAGAAACTCTTCATGTATTTCTTTGCATCTTCTCCTTCATTAAATAACAAATCTATGATACTCACATCGTGAGCAAATTTACCAAAAAGCTGGGGATATTCCGTATATCCTGAATAATCAAAATAATGAACTTTGATAGATTCATTGGCAAACAGACTTTCATTCATATAGGCTTTTGCTGCCGGACCCGAGTAATAATCTGTTGCTCCTGTTTTCTTGCAAATATCAACTAATCGTTCTGTCCTTTCTTCTTTTAATTCAAAATCCGAAGAGAAACCTATAATAGTTTTTATCCCTAATATTCCACATATAAGTTGGATAAAAAGAAGGTTTATCTCACTAAGGTATTTTTTCTTATTATTTAGATAGGCATTTTCAAAAATGTCTTTGTAGAGATTAAAATATGGGGTTTTGTGATAATTATATAGAATGGTTTTCCAATGGTCAATTCCCCAATTTGGATTACTAACAACAGTTTCGTTTATCTTTTGATGATATTTACCCTTAACTTCTACGGGTATAGTGAGCCAAAGTAATCCATCTTTAGTTTTTATCTTATTTCTGTTTCTCCAATCTCGACGGGTAAATTGCATATCATCATAAATAATAAACTCATCAACCATATTTATAGCATCAAAATATCCTTTCCAAGGAATGTAATTGGATTGGGTGATGACGACTTTTTTCAAATGAAAAGAGGTTATTTAGATAAATTTATGAGTTTAGAATCATTTTGGAATACTCCGAGGTGACTTCCATGACCTTCGAAGCGTCTTCCATGACCTTCGAAGTGTCTTCCGAGACCTTCGAAGTGTCTTCCAAGACCTTCGAAGTGATTTCCAAGACCTTCAAAGTGTCTTCCATGACCTTCGAAGTGACTTCCAAGACCTTCAAAGTGATTTCTGTGACCTCCGACGTCAATTCTGGAAATCCCCAAATAGCTCTTCATAAGTCTTAAATAACCCAAAATCATCAAAATTTAATAAGTTTATTAACAATTATCTTATTCTGATACTCAACCGATAACAGGTAAACCCCATTGGCATAAGGAGATGTATCAAATTCAAATTTATTAAATCCTATTACGGCTGGTCCATCATAAAATATGGTTACCAACTTGCCTATTGCATCATACATTGAAATCTTAATTTCATTGGTGTAAGGAACAATTGTTTCAAGAGTAAAAGTATTCAAAGTAGGGTTTGGATAGATATTAAATACCTGGAAATCGGGTAATAAACTTGCACATTGTTCATCATTTGCAGGATTATTATCAGGTGATATGCCGTTGGGATTTTTTGCAGTTACACACACGTAAGGAGGAGGATTATGTGGATTTACCGCAAATGCCTGATTAAAAGTATAAAAAGAGGTTCCAAAGGGATTGAGAGTATCATTAAGGTGAACAAGGACAATGTTTCCGGCTACATTTACAGTCAAATCGTAATAGTAAATTATTTCGGAGCCTTTATTCTGAATAATAGCTGAAACATTTAATACATCACCATTAGGTGTTGCAATTACAGTATCCACAGCAATATCAAGAATATTATGATCAAGACAAATAGTATCAGTAAATAAACCTTTACAACCCGTCAAGGTATCGGTAACGAAAAGTTTTATGGTATCGCATAAAGTATCCACATATATATGGACAGGATCGAAAAAGTTACTGCTATCTCCATCTCCAAAATACCATAAATAGGTGTTACCTCCACTAGAAGTATTAGTAAAATCAACATTGAGAGGCGGTGCTCCATTTATTGGAGAAAATGTGAAACTTGATATTGGTGAGGGTAGAATATTCAGTGTATCGATTATGGTAGCTGAACATCCGCCAAAGGTAGATTCTGTTAAACTAACAATATGATTTCCTGTTGTTGTAAAGGTATAATAGGCAGTATCTCCAAAGTTATATGCTGTGTCAAAAATCCAGGAAGACCAGAAAATGCTGTCTAAGTTATTTACAACATACCCGCTATCAACAAACTGAATCGGATAATTTACACAGGCAGTAGTATTTGTAAAATGAGCAATTGGTAAAGGATGGATGATAATTGGAATAGAATCATAAGATATACATCCTCCATTTGTGGATGAAATAGTTAAAATAACAGTGTCAACACCTGGATTTAAATATAGATGGGTTGGATTCTCCAAGGTTGATAATGATGACCCATCTCCAAAATTCCACAAATAGGTTTGAATTGTGCCTTGAGAGTAATTATTAAACTGAACAGTTGTTCCGAGACAAATTAGAGCTGGAGTGGTATTAAAAAGAGCTAAGGGTCCTGTAAATAGAATGTTTACTGTATCAGTAATTGAACTTATGCAACCATGATTATTTGTAACTGTTAAAGTAACTAAATAAGGTCCTGGATTAATGTAAACATTTGTTGGGTTTTGTAAAGAGGATTGATTGCCATCTCCAAAATCCCAATGCCAAGTAGTTATTGAACTTAAGGAATCAGAAGTACTTGCGTCAGTGAAGTTAGTTAGAGTATTACTGCATAATCCAACATAATTAAACGCTACCTGAGGCGCACAATAAACATAAACAAACTGGGTATCTTTACCAATGCAACCGATATTAGTAGAATCGATGTGAATGACCATATTATTTCCGCAGGTAGTAAAACTGAAACTAGCATCCATTGTAAATGAAAATGATGAATCAGGGAATATCCATTTGTAACCAACTATTGTGTCAGATAATGTTGTTGAATTGTCTAATAATTGAACTGGAGTTCCAACACAAACAGAATCCCATGTAAAACTTACCATTGGTCCTGGTCCAACTGCTATAGTATCAAAGGCAGAATCAATACAACTTGTTCCGGTAGTAGCAATTAATTTAACAAAATAAGTTCCGGGAGTTGAATAAGAATGACTTGGGCTTGTAAGAATTGAAGTAAATGAATCGCCAAAACTCCACAGATAGCTAGTTGGAGGATTAACATAAGTATCCGTAAAATTTACTGCTATGCTTCCACAAATATTTGGAGGTGTATAGCTTATAATTGATTGGGAAGGATTGCTGATTGTAACAGGAATAATTATTGAATCGACACATCCTGAATCGGAGGTTACTACCAAAGTAACATTATAAGTCCCGGCTGATCCATAAGAATGTGTAGGATTTTGAAATGTAGAAGTGGATAGGTCACCAAAATCCCAGTGATAGGTCATGTTATCATAACAAGTGGAAAGGTTTTGAAAAGTGACAGTTTGACCAACACAGGTATTTGTAACATTGAACATCGCAATTGGCTCATCTTTAAAAACAACAGTGTGAACTATAGTATCTGTGCAACCTCCATTTATAGTGATTACATGGGTGACGGTATATGTTCCGTCAGTCAGGTAGGTATGTGTTGTGTCTTTTGCAGTGCTTGTTCCTCCATCGCCAAAGTTCCACCACCACGAAGTAACAATAGTGGAGTCGGCGGTTGTATCCTGAAACAAAACAGGTAGTGTTGAACAACTAGGAGGAATGATGAAACCTATGGAAGGTGCATCAGGATTTACAACAATTGTTTGGCAAAAGGATGAATTAGCTCCTGTGGTTGTATCCGTTGCGGTGAGAGAAATATTATAGGTTCCGGGAATGGAATAAACAATATTATTCGGAGAAAAGACGGTAGAAGTATCATAATTTGAACCCGAATTATTTGGGAAAGCCCACCTATCTAGAGAATTTGGACCATTTATAGGACTAAAAATCCGATAGCGAGAATTAACATTAATACACTTTAAAGCGCGTGGGTGAATGTTTGTGCCAGCAATTGAAGAAATCGCCGGAGAGTTTGTAATTGCAGTTCCATAAGATAATTTATGCATAATGGCATCGCCATCATAAGTCGCAAATCCATAAATATTACAATTCTCCTCAATCATATCTACACCCGTTGCAGAATTGCTGCCTAGAAATCCTAAAGAAACCGGTGTTATCGTCGAAGTCAACGCGGTCGCAAAATTTATCTGAGTTAATTCCCCGCTATTCCAGTTTCCTATCAAACCTACCCATGTATCACAAAACTTTTTAATGGTTAAATAGGTAGGGGCATTTAGTCCGCCTATTGCCAAATTGTTAGAAACAGGAATATTTGTAATAAGTGAGCCGAAATCGAGCCTGATAATATTTGACCCATAATCTGCTACAAATCCATAATAGTTGCCATTCTCTTCTCTGATGACAATTGATGCGCTGTTAACAAGTCCGCCTGGATTTAATGTTGTCAACATCGGTATATTATTCAAACTGGAATCAAAATCAAGTCTGTATATTAAACTGCCAAAGCTACATATGAATCCATACCATTTACCATTAACCCTTATAAAATCAGAACCATAAGCATGGTTAAGGGAAATGCCAAATGTTAATTGACCCGGAGTAAGACTATCAATATTATTTCCAAATGTTAATCTTGTCAATGTTCCATTTGTGTAATCGGAGGCAAAACCAAAAATACTATCTGTTGCATCATCATAAATAATTGAAAATCCATCGGCATAGGCATTACCTGTCAATGCAAAATTATCGAAGGTTGGGGTATCAATTAAATCACCGGCACTGAAATCCCAGGAGTAAATTAAATTGTTGCCGGAGGTAGTATCTGTAAAGGTTATAGGGCTGCCTGCGCATATTATGGAAGGATTTATGGTAAACCCCGGATTAGGACATTGAGCAATAATCTCAACAGAAAAGAAAATTAAAAGGCAAAGAATGTATATTTGTTTCATTCAAATTGTATTACTTTGCAAATATATGAATTTTAAAACTAGCGTTTCGCATCTTTATTTGTAAATCTTATAACATTCGACTATGGAAATCGTTTTTGCCACTCAAAATGCTCATAAGCTTATTGAAATACGTAAAATCTTAGGAAAAAGTTACACAATCATCAGTCTTTCTGACATTGGTTGTTTTGATGAATTGGATGAGAATCATGATACTTTAGAAGCCAATGCTCTTCAAAAAGCACGATTCATCTACCAAAATTATCATAAAAATTGTTTTGCCGATGATAGCGGAATGGAAATAGATGCCTTGAATGGTCGCCCGGGAGTAAATTCTGCTCGATATGCCGGAAAAGATAAGGATATGAATGCCAATATTGAGAAGGTTTTGGACGAAATGAAAGGAATATCGGATAGAAAAGCTCAATTCAGGACGGTTATTGCCTTGGTTTTGGATGAAAAGGAATTTCTATTTGATGGGGTGATAAAAGGTTCAATCATCAACCAAAAAAGAGGTAATAATGGATTTGGATACGACCCCATCTTCATCCCCGAAGGGTATAATCAAACTTTTGCCGAAATGACTTTGGAGGAGAAGAACAAAATCAGTCATCGGGCAATGGCTGTGGAGAAATTAAAGGAGTTTTTGAACTAAAAAGAATAAATGAAGGATCGTTCTATTTTGATATATTTTTATGAATTTAGGTTATAAACCCAATTTTTCGACACTATAATTGTGGCGCTGATAGCTAAAATAACTCCAAAACCCGTCAACAAGGTCTCCCATTTAGCTATCAGCACAACAATTATAGTTATCAGCACAACAATTTTAGCTATCGGAGCGACGCTGATAGCTAAAATAACTCCAAAAGTAGCCAACTGGGTCTCTCATTTAGCTATCAGCGCGACAATTTTAGCTATCAGCGGCGTAATTATAGTGCCAATTTCCTGAAAAAACCCTAAGTTTTCAGGGCTTGCATTGCAACCTGACAGGAAATTCGTACCTTTCAGGTTTTTCAAACATCTGCCCTCTTACCTCTTACCTTTTACATTTTTCCTATCTTTGCAGCCTATGAAAATCAAGGTAGGGATAATTTTCGGGGGCAGGTCAAGAGAACGCGAAGTTTCATTTGCGGGTGGAAGAACGGTTTATGATAATCTGAACAAAAGCATTTTTGAGCCCGTTCCGATATTTGTGGACAGTTTCGGGAATTTTGTCCTCTTAAACTGGCAACATATATATAAAGGTAGTATCCGCGATTTTTATCCTCCGATAGATAAAGTGCCGGTAACGCCTCATGAATTTCAGATTTATGCCGAAAGTCTGGGTGATTTGAATCGGGAAGAACAGGAAAAATTGATTGAAAGCATCGGGACAAAAATAAGTGTGGAGGATTTAAGGGAGGAAATTGATTTTGCGTTTCTGTGTCTTCACGGACCTTATGGCGAGGATGGTCGGATTCAAGGTTTGTTGGAATATTTTGGGATACCTTATTCGGGTTCGGGCATACTTTCGTCAGCCATCGGGATAGATAAAAGCCGACAGATGGTGATGATGGAAAATATTGGTTTCGATTCTCCGTCAAAAGCAATAATTTCTTATGGAGATTGGATAATGCGCGTTGAATCGGACAGGAAAGATTTCTATAAATTTATCGTTGATGAAGAGGAGTTTGAATTTCCATTAGTGGTAAAACCGGCAACTCAAGGTTCGTCTATCGGTGTTACAATTTTGAAAAAAGCGGGTTACGAAAATTTTAAGAAAGCCATTAATAAAGCTTTTTTCACTTACGAACTAACCATGGAAGATTGGTTCAATAAAGATGAAACCGAAAAAATAGATTTCATAAAAACCATTTCTGATATCAGGGAAGGAATCGGAATGCCGATTACTCTTTGGTCGGATGATGTTGACAGACATCAGGTTTATCATCCGAATGAATTATTGGATTATTTAAATTTTTATTATCAGAAATATCACAGCGATTTGGTTTTGCGAGGAAATGATACCGATTCCTATGTTTTGATAGAGGAATTTATTGAAGGAAAGGAATTTTCTTGTATTGTTATTGAAGACCATCTCGGAAATGGAGAACCTTTTGCCTTGCCTCCAACAGAAATTATTAAGGGAAAGGCATTGTATGATTATCGTTCAAAATATCTTCCTGGTCTATCCCGAAAAATTACTCCGATAGATATTTCGGAAGAACAACTTAATAATATCATCGTTGACTGCGAACAATTATTTATTGAGTTTTTCTTCGATGTTTATGCCCGTATAGATGGATTTATAAGTGATGATGGAACAATTTATCTGAACGACCCGAATACTACTTCGGGGATGTTGCCCTCTTCTTTCTTTTTTCATCAGGCAGCGGAGATTGGTTTGAATCCTTCGCAATTTCTAACTTATATCATTCAAACTTCCATCCAGAAAAGAATAGTTGATTTCAAAAATTATTTTAATCTAACCCAATTGTGGGGAGATGTTGATAGAGGATTACAAAAAATAGAAGCCGGGAAATCGGAAAAGATAAAAATTGCGGTTATCCTTGGCGGTTATTCTTCTGAAAGACATATTTCGGTGGAGAGCGGGAGAAATGTTTATGAAAAATTATCATCATCTGAAAAATATGAGCCCATTCCGATTTTCCTTATGGGGGATGAAAATAAGTATGAACTTTATAAAATCCCGATAAACATTTTATTGAAAGATAATGCTGATGATATTCGTGAGAAAATAAAAGATTATCAGCTTCATCCGGTTGTTGAGGAAATAAAAGGAAGATGCAAAGGGATTACCGAAACGTTTGCAAATAAATCTAATCTTGAACCTCCGAAGAAAATATCATTCAAGCAACTTGCCGAAATGGTTGATGGAGTTTTTATTGCCTTGCATGGTCGCCCGGGTGAGGATGGAACGATACAAAAGGAATTGGAAAAAGTTGGATTGCCTTATAATGGTTCAAACCCTGAGGTGTCTCAAATCACGATTAATAAATATAAGACCAATGAACTGTTAATGCAAAATGGATTCTCAGTTGCAAAACATTTATTGGTTCATCAAAAGGATTGGGAAAAGGATTCCGGGAAGATGTTGAAAGACATTTCTAAGCAATTCTCCTTTCCATTCATTGCAAAGCCAGTTGATGATGGATGTTCATCTGCGGTTAAGATGATTAAGAATGAAGGTGAATTAAAAGCCTATTCCGAAATGATTTTCCGTAAGGATGAGAAACTGATTACTGCAAATCTTAAAATATTAAACCTCCAACCGAATGAAGAATTTCCAAGGAAAGATGTTTTTTTGGTTGAGGAATTAATAACTGCTAACGGCGCAAAACATTTCCTCGAAATAACTGGGGGCTTATTAACTCATTTCAAAAACAATAAAACAGAATACGAAATCTTTGAAGCCTCCGAAGCGCTTTCGGTTGGCGATGTGCTTTCTCTTGAAGAAAAATTTCTTGCCGGCGAAGGACAAAATATAACTCCTGCCAGATATGCATCCAATCCAAATGAAAGAAAAGCAATCTCTGATAAAGTGCGAGCAATTTTCCTGAAAGCTGCCAAACTTTTAAATCTTGAAGGCTATGCAAGGATAGATGCATTCGTTCGGATATTTGATGCTGATAAAATCGAAGTTGTGTTTATTGAAGTTAATTCCTTGCCCGGAATGACGCCTGCTACGTGCATCTTTCATCAGGCTGCCATCAATGGTTATAAACCTTATGAGTTTATTGATGAGATATTAGATTATGGCTTTAAAAAAGCTGCTTCTTTACAAAAACAGATTCAGTAAAATATGGCAGAACTAAAAAGCATTCCTCATAATATCTGGATTTTCCTTAGAGGAAAGAAGTTCGTGTTCATTAATATTCTTGCCGCAGCAGGAATAATTTTCCTTATCATGTTCAGCGTTTATAAATATCTTGATGCTTATACTAAACATGGCGAAACAATTACGGTTCCTGATTTAAGAGGGATGACTTCTGAGAAACTTTCTGATTTTCTTGTAGATAAACATTTGAAATTTATTATCATTGATTCGGTTTTTCTTGCCAAGAAGCCAAAAGGAATTGTTGTTGAACAAGACCCTCTTCCAAATGAAAAGGTAAAAGAGAACCGGACAATTTATATCACCATAAATAAATTAGTTGCTCCGGCAGTTAAGTTCCCATCTTTGGAAGATTATTCTTATCCTTATGTAACTGCTTTCCTCGAAACCTATGGATTAAAAGTGGGCGATTTGATTTATAAACCTGATTTGGCAAAGAACAGAGTTTTAGCTGCCCGTTATAAAGGCAGGGAAATCCGAGCAGGCGATATGATTCCTAAAGGTTCAGAAATTGGATTAACTCTTGGTGATGGCTTAGGAAATACTAAAGTCACCATTCCTTCGTTAGTAGGCTTACCTTTAGATGAAGCATTGTTCGTGTTAA
>Ga0206937_10075_pt1 | contig 31902 bp, 26 predicted proteins | sample Alteio_BWOrgHeat_11_FD_152923 | JGI IMG/M metagenome (GOLD analysis project Ga0206937, IMG submission 152923) | Enriched cells from forest soil in Barre Woods Harvard Forest LTER site, Petersham, Massachusetts, United States -... | ecosystem: Environmental > Terrestrial > Soil > Temperate forest >... | reverse complement strand
TCCGTCCCCTGTCCATCTTGCAGGTCCTGCTGGCGTTCGCACTGGCGTTCACCGCTGCCAAATCCTCCCGCGCCGCCCAGTCGGACTGGTCCGGCATGGCGGAAATCCTCGCGCGCATCGTCCCGCCCGCCTTTCCCGACCGTGAATTCCCCGTCACGAGCCAGGGCGCCGTCGGCAATGGAACCACCGATTGCACCGAGGCATTCCGCAAGGCGATCGCGGCCTGCCACCAGGCCGGCGGCGGCCGGGTCGTCGTGCCCGCCGGAGTTTATCTCACCGGCGCCATCCACCTTCTGAGCAATGTGAACCTCCATCTCGAGAAGGACGCCACCATCCGCTTCAGCACGGATCCCAAAAAGTTCCTCCCGGTGGTCTTCACCCGGAACGAATGCATCGAGGTCATGAACTATTCCCCCTTCATATATGCGCTCGACCAGACGAATATTGCCGTCACCGGCGAGGGCGTCCTCGACGGCCAGGCGTCCGACTCCGTCTGGTACACCTGGAAATCAAGTTCTGACTCGAAAAAACTGTCGGACATGGGCGAACAAAATGTGCCGGTCGCCCGGCGGGTTTTTGGCGATGGCCGCCATCTCCGCCCCTGCTTCGTCGAACCGGTCCGCTGCCGGAACGTTCTCATCGAGGGCGTGCGCATCGTGGATTCGCCCATGTGGGTTTTGCATCCGCTTTACTCGACCAACGTCACCATCAAGGGCGTCACGGTGGACACGAAGGGCCCGAACACGGATGGCTGCGACCCCGACTCCTGCACCGACGTCCTCATCAAGGACTGCTCCTTCAGCGATGGCGATGATTGCATCGCCATCAAGTCCGGGCGCGATGCCGATGGCCGCCGGATCAACATCCCCTGCCAGAACCTCGTCATCCAAAACTGCACCTTCAGCGACGGCCACGGCGGAATCGCGCTGGGCAGCGAAACCTCCGGGGGCATCAGGAACGTTTTCGCCGAAGGTTGCACATTTGACAGCCCGGACCTCGACTCGGCCATGCGGTTCAAGACCAACCCCGCGCGCGGCGGATATATTGAAGACATCCACATCCGCAACTGCACCGTGAAAACCGCGCGCGTGGGCATCCACATGACCATGAAGTACACGAGCAGCGGCAGCCGCGATGGCGATTCCATGCCCGTGGTGCACAACATAGACATCCGCGACTCCACCTTCGCGAGCCTCACCCGGCAGCCCGTTTTCATCGAGGGCTGGTCGCCGTCGGTGCAGATAACGGACGTCACCATCGCCAATTGCAACTTTTCGTCTGCACCGCGCGCCAGCTTCGTCACCAACGCCAGCCGCATCGACTTTACCGGCACACATGGGACTGGATTGGAATGACCTCCGGGGCCTTTCGGTGCATTTTTTTCAATTTTAATTGCAAGTGTGGCGGTTGTGACCGGCAGGTGGTGGTGTTACGTTGGACTAACTGTAATTCCATGATGAAAGTGCGAGCACACGCTATTGACCGCCTGAATTCCACGGGCAAGAATCCGTCGCGCAACGTCCCCGGCCTGGGCCGGGCATTCACCTTGATCGAGCTGCTGGTGGTCGTCGCCATCATCGGCATCCTGGCGGCCCTGCTGCTCCCTGTGCTCGGCCGCACCAAGGAAAAGGCTTATCGGATCCAGTGCGCCAATAATCTCCACGAAATCGGCATCGGCTGGACCGTGTACAACGGCGACAACAATGCCATGCTGCCCTGCCATTGGCCGATTCCGGTCACCGCGAACCCCTGGCGGACCTACGAACCCTGCCGCTGCAATCTGGGAACCAACACCCTTACCATCGGGACCGGGGGTGACGGCCCGACCAACCAGGACGGTTACTGGAATCTGGGCCTCTTGTGGGCCACCCATTGCGTGCAGAACCCGGCTGCGTTCTACTGTCCTTTCTCGAGGAAAACCTCGACCCTTACCGTTGAATACTATCAGGCCAACGGCGGCTGGCCTTCGCTGCCGTTGAACGCGTCCGACAACTCCGTCCGCACCGGCTACAATTATTACCCTCAATCCAGGGACATCACCTCCATCGGCGGCGGCCATCTGGGACCGGTAACCTGCCGCAACATCAATGATTTGAACCAGAACTTGAGCATTTTCACCGACTTGGTCCAGAACAGCAATTCGGCACCCCACATGTGGGGCAACGCCGTATTGGGAATCAATGCCCTGTTCGGGGACGTGCACGTCAAATATCAAAATGCAAACGTCAATCGAGTTCCGCTCGACCAGTCTCTCTGGTCCACTCCTTCTCCAATTGGAAACACTGCCCAAAACTTTAAGTACGTAATGTCCCTTTGGCAGCCGTAGCCTTCCTCTAAAGGCGGTAAGCAATCCGGACATGACGGCCGCAAGGCCTCCTCTTTTGAATGGTTTTGTGCCTCTGCGTCCCTGCGTTGAAAATTCGTACCCCTTCCTCAATTCGTCTCCCCTTCACGCCCGCCGCACTTTCTTGACGCGCGCCTCCCTCTCCCTCGCCCCGCAGCGATGGCGCGGGGAGAGGGTACGGGGTGAGGGGTAGTTCACGGTCGATCTTTTCCCTCCAGCATATCCGCACCAACACCCTGATTTTTATTGCAGGAGGGAACGCGATGGGCATGATAAAAAAAACGCACCAACCACATTTTTATATGAATGACTCCATCAATCGCCGCTTGTTTTTGAAAAAAACCGGCGCGGCCGGCATCGGCCTGGGAATGGCCGGTTACCTCGGGTCAACCGCAAACACCCGCGCGCAGGCGACGCCGGCAGGCGGACGCAAAATCGGCCCGAACGACAAGATCACCGCCGCCGTCATCGGCACCAACGGCCGCGGCCTGGCGCATATCGGCTGCCTTGGCAGCCTGCCGGGCGTGGAGATCACCCACATTTGCGACGTGGATGACCGCGCCATTGCCAAGGGCATCAAGGAGGTTGCCAAAAAACAACCGACGACGCCAAAAGGCATCAAGGACTTCCGAAAACTCCTCGAGGACAAATCGGTGGACGTGGTGACCATCGCGACGCCCGACCACTGGCACACACCCATGGCAATATTGGCGATGGCCGCGGGCAAGCACGTTTATCTGGAAAAACCGTGCAGCCAGAATCCTTATGAAGGCGAACTGCTGCTTCAGGCGATGAACAAGTATCAGCGCGTCGTGCAAATGGGCGCCCAACGCCGTTCCTCCGTCCAGATGCGGCAGATCATCCCGGAAATCCACGCGGGCCTCATTGGGAAGACTTATTTCGGAAAGGGCTGGTACGTCAACAACCGCGTCTCCATCGGCCACGGCAAGCCGGCCCCGGTCCCGGAATGGCTGGATTACGAACTCTGGCAGGGCCCGGCCCCGCGCCGGCCGTACATTGACAATTTGGTCCATTACAACTGGCATTGGCGCTGGCTTTACGGGACCGGCGAGGCGCTCAACAACGGCACGCATGAAATGGACGTCTGCCGCTGGGCCCTGGATGTGAGCTGGCCCGCGCGCGTCACCTCCAATGGCGGCCGTTACGCCTTTCAGGATGATTGGGAAACCCCGGACACCCAGACCATCAGTTGGGATTTCACCGGGGGCAAGACGATGAGCTGGGAGGGCCGGAGCTGCAACGATTACCCGGTCGAAGGCAAATCGCGCGGCGTCCTGATTTATGGGACCGAAGGCAGCGCCTTCCTCGACGGCAACGATTACATCATCTACGACCAAAAGAAAAAGGTCGTCAAGTCAGCGAAGGGCAACGAGGTGGTGGACCCGACCAACACCATCAGCGGCAGCGGCATGGGAATGGACACCGCCCATGTGTCCAACTTCATTGAGACCGTTCGCGGCACCCAGCAACTCACTTGCCCCATCGCGGAAGGCTATAAAAGCGTCACCCTGCTCCACCTGGGCAACATCGCCTGGCGCACCGGCCGCGAACTGGATTGCGATCCGTCAAACGGCCACATTTTAAATGACGTTGAGGCCATGAAATTGTGGCGGCGCGAATACGAGCCCGGCTGGGAACCCGCGGTTTGATTCGCAGCCAGTTCTTCCCAAAACTGACATGAAGAAATTATTCCTGCTCGCCGTCATCATCCTGTTGCCCGCCGGCGCCTGGTCGCAGGCCGCGTCTGACTCAAGTTCCGCCGACCAGCTCGGCTGGCGGCTCGCGGTTCATTCCTACTCGTACCGGAAGTTCTCCATCTTCGAGGCCATTGATAAAACCGCCGCGCTGGGCGTGAAATACATGAGCGTCTCCGGCCATGTCCGGATCGGCACCAACAACCTCACCACGGTTGACCTGCCCGACCGGGACATGGAGGCCATCAAGGCCCGGATGATTGCCGACGGCATCCACTGGCCGTTCGTCAACATCGGCGTGGTGGAATTGTCCTCCGACGAGGCGAAAAGCCGCAAGGTCTTCGAGTTCGCAAAAAAATGGGACATTGACACCCTGGTGGCCGAGCCGCCGACCAACTCCTGGGACTTGCTCGACAAACTCTGCCGGGAATACCACATCAAGGTCGCCATCCACGAGCACTCCCAGGGTCATTCCCTTTATTGGAATCCCGATACCGTTCTGGCGGCCGTCGCCAACCGCACTCCATTAATGGGCGCGTGCGCGGACATCGGTCATTGGGAGGAATCCGGGCTGGATCCCCTGGATTGCCTGAAGAAACTGGACGGACGCGTCATCTGTCTCCACTTCAAGGACAACAATGAAATGGGACAAAAAGGGCACAACGTGCCGTGGGGCACGGGCGTCGGCAATCCCTGGGCCTGGATGGAGGAATTAAGGCGGCAGCATTTCCACGGCGTGTTCGGCATCGAATACGAATACCACGAGGACAATCCCGATCCCGACATGGCCGAATGCGTGAAGTTTTTCAACAAAACCTGCGACGAAATCCTCGCGGCTTCCAAAAATTGAAGCCGGATTGAAGCTTTTGATGGAGTGGTGCACCCAAGAGGAGTTGAACCTCTAACCTTCTGATCCGTAGTCAGACGCTCTATCCAATTGAGCTATGGGTGCCTCAAAGGCGATGAAAAATAAGGGGCCGCGCCTGAATGCGCAAGCCAAAATCCCCCCGCTCATTCCTCGGCCTGGCTCAGCTTGGCCAGCACGTTGAAATCCTCCAGCGTCGTGCTGTCCCCCTTGATTTCCGCCCCCGAGGCAATTTGTTTCAAAAACCGTCGCATGATTTTCCCCGAGCGCGTCTTGGGCAGCGCCTCGGCAAACCGGATGTCGTCCGGCTTGGCCACCGGGCCAATCTCCCGCCCCACATGGCTCCGCAGTTCGTCGCGCAGCGCCGCGTCCGGCGTGATGCCCGACTTCACTGTGACAAATGCCACCAGCGCCTGCCCCTTCAAATCATCCGGCCGTCCCACCACCGCCGCCTCAGCCACCTTTTGGTTGCTGACGAGGGCGCTCTCGACCTCGGCCGTGCCGATGCGGTGCCCCGCCACGTTCAGCACGTCGTCAATCCGTCCCACGATCCAGAAATATCCGTCCTTGTCCTGGCGGCAGCCGTCGCCCGTGAAATAACTCCCCTTCACCTCGCTCCAATAGGTGTCCTTGAAACGCTGCGGGTCGCCCCACACTCCGCGCAACATCCCCGGCCAGGGTTTGCGAATGATCAGCTTGCCGCCGGAATTCCGCGGCACCCCCCGGCCCCGATCGTCCACCACCTCCGGCACCACGCCAAAAAACGGCAGCGTGGCGCTCCCGGGCTTGGTCGGCGTCGCGCCCGGCAGCGGCGTGATCATGATGCCGCCGGTCTCCGTCTGCCACCAGGTGTCCACGATGGGACAGCGCCCGCCGCCGATCGTCTGGTGATACCACATCCAGGCCTCGGGATTGATCGGCTCGCCCACCGAGCCAAGCAGGCGCAGGGAGCTGAGGTCATGTTTCTTCGGCCACTCCACGCCCCACTTCATGAAGGCGCGTATGGCCGTGGGCGCGGTGTAAAGCACCGTCACCCCGTATTTCTCCACAATCCGCCAAAAACGGTCCGGCTCGGGAAAATTGGGCGCGCCCTCGTACATGAAGCTGGTCGCGCCATTGGCCAGCGGGCCGTAAACCACGTAGCTGTGGCCGGTGACCCAGCCCACGTCCGCCGTGCACCAGTAGACATCGCTGTCCTGCAGGTCAAAAATATGCTTCGTCGTCAGCTTGGCGGTCAGCAGATAACCGCCGGTCGTGTGCAGGATGCCCTTCGGCTTGCCGGTGGAACCGCTCGTGTAAAGGATGAACAACGGCGCCTCGCTGTCCATCGGCGCCGCGGGACAATCAGCATCGGCACCCTCCATCTCCTCATGCCACCACACGTCCCGGCCCAGCGCCATGGTGACGCTGTTGCCCCCGCGCTGGAGGACAATCACCTTCTCAATGGTCTTGGCCAGCAAATCACCCTGCGCGTCCTTGATGGCCAGCGCGTCGTCCACGTTTTTTTTCAGCGGCACAATCGTTCCCCGGCGGAAGCCGCCGTCGGCCGTGATGACCATTTTCGCCTGGCAGTCGGAAATCCGGTCCGCAACAGACTGCGCGCTGAAACCGCCAAACACAACCGAGTGCACCACGCCAATCCGCGCGCAGCCCAGCATGGCAATCGCCGCCTCGGGGACCATCGGCATGTAAATGATGGCCCGGTCGCCTGCCTTCATGCCGTTGCGCTTGAGAACATTCGCGAACCGGCAGACTTCGCGGTGAAGCTGCTTGTAGGTCAGCGTGCGTTCCTCGCCGGGCTTGCCGGGGCCGGCAGGTTCGCCCTCCCAGATGATGGCGGCGCGGTTGGCGGTCGCGGTTCCCAGATGCCGGTCAAGGCAGTTGTGCGAAACGTTCAGCTTTCCGCCCATGAACCATTTGGCGTACGGCGCCTTCCATTGCAGGACCTTCTTCCACGGCTTGAACCACACCAGTTCCTGCTTGGCCTGCGCCGCCCAGAATTTTTCCGGGCTTTTAATGGACTGGGAATACAGCTTGCGATATTGCGCAAGGGACTTGATGTGCGCGCGCGCGGAGAAATTCTTCGGCGGCGGAAAGGTTCGGCCTTCGTGCTGAAAGGAGGTGATGTTCGCGGGTTTCTGGTCGGCGGACGTCATAAGATTCAGGGTCGCGCGATTTTAGGCGCGGACGGCCCGGCGTCAATCGCCGAATGTAATGAAGCCGCGAATCAGGGCGAGCGGATGCGATAAAACCGCTCCTGGCTGCTTCCCACCGCCGGATCGGAGAATTGAAACCGCCCCGGCGAAACCTCCGTCACCGCCCCCAACCGCGACCAGTTGGTGAACGGCTGGGACACGTTCGTCGCGGCAAACGCGGTGAAACCCAGGCCCGGCGTGTTCGTGAACGTGAACTGAAAGCCGCCGCCCGGCAGAAGTGCCATGTTGGTCAGGTTAATGGGCGGGACCGGCACACCAAAAGCATACACCCGGTTGTCCGTGGCAACATAGATGCGTCCGCGGGCCGCGATTCCAGTGCTCATGTGTTCAAGACCAGGCGCCGATCCATTCGCGCCGCCCCGCGCGAAGACAAGGGAACCGGAATCACCATTCAATCCTATGAGATAACGATTCATTGCGTATTCCACACCCCAGACGATGGCGTTATTGCTGCCATCTGTGGACGTCACAAAGGGTGAACCGAAGGTCCCGATGGGCAGGCCGGATATCGAAGGTGTCCAGGCGTAAACCAACTGGGGCGGGCTCGTCGCGGTGACGTGGAATGCAATGAAATCATCCTCCGAAGTAAAGGGAGGGGGATTAAATTTGTCCTCGCGCTCCACGACATAAGTGCCCAGAGCGGTCTGGTAGGAAACCGCCGCCCCGATGGCGTTCATCGGTTGTGGCATCGGCACCGGCGGACTTAATGGGGTGGTGATTCCGCCGAGATTGTCCCGATCAAGCAGATAGCCATAACCCTTGCCGAGGGACGCCACCAGGTTGGAGGGAATGCCTCCGGGTACATTCACCAGAAGCGCCCCTGAACTCCCGACATCGAGGTCCTGTTGATCGAATACAAGCCAGTTGGTCGGCGCCCAGTAATCATTGCTGAGGCCGCTGAACACAGGACCGGGCTGGAGCCGAATGACAGCCTCCCCGCCGCTCCACACCGAAGCATTAAAAGTATTGCCCGTCGCAATGAACAAGTTGGTGCCGTCGCTGGAAATGCCGCTCACGGCCCACACGCCGCCGCCCTCCGCGGCCGTGGCCCAGGAAGCCACGGAAGCAGGATTGGTCAGGGAGACACCCACCACCCACCCGTAATATGTGCCACAGTCGAGGAAACTGCCATACGGGACATATACAACCCCGTTCAGCAACGCCAGCGCGCCTTGCTGGTGCTGTGTCGCGGAGGTGAAAACCTTGCCGCCATAGGTGGCCGTGGCGTTCACATCCACCGGCCAGCCGGCATTGGTCGCGCCGGTGTCCACGTTCAGCGAGAAAATAAGATGCTTGGCGGTCACGCCATTGTCGGGAGTGGTCATGGCATCGAAGAGAAGCGCGCGCGAGGGCAGATCCACCACCGGTGTGCCGGTGATGCCGACGTTCGTGTAATAAAAATCTGAGGTGGCGCACGGGTTGTGGGGTGCCTGTGCGGAGGTTATCGGGTTGCCCACGTTGTTCTGCCAGATGACCGTGCCGTCCGCGGCATCGAGCGCATAAACGTTGTCCGATTCCGTCACCACGATGATCATCGCCCGGCCTGATGGACTCCCTTCAATGTAAAGCGGCTGGGCGGCAACGTTGCCGGAGATGGCACCATTAAACGACAGGTCCTTTGTCAGATTTGAAGCGGCAGTATAAGTAAAAGCCGGATCAATGTAAACACCATCACGACTGCCGCGGTTGTGGAACTGGGTGACGTTGACCGCCGATTGCCCGAAAAGACCCCCAATAAATCCTGCACATGTACAACAGGAAAGCAGGAGCAAACCCCGGCGGATTAAACGTCTCACGGACGAAGCAATACCAAAAACCGGGCTAATATTCCAGCCCAAACGAACGGCAAAAATCAGGGCGAGCGGATGCGGTAAAATCGCTCCTGGCTGCTTCCCACCGCCGGATCGGAGAATTGAAACCGCCCCGGCGAAACCTCCGTCACCGCCCCCAACCGCGACCAGTTGGTGAACGGCTGGGACACGTTCGTCGCGGCATACGCGGTGAAACCCAGGCCCGGCGTGTTGGTGAATGTAAATTGAATGGAGCCGCCCGGCAGCACCGTCATGTTCGTAAGATTGATCGGCGGGACCGGCACGCCGAACGCGTACACCTGGTTGTCGTTGGCAACGTAAATCCGCCCGCGGGCCGCGATGGCCGTGTTGAAGTGCCGGGTCCCGGCCATCAACTCGTTGGCCCCGCCGCCGTTGAAAACCACCGCGCCGGTGTCGCCATTGAAGGCGTGCAGCCGCTGGTCGCCTTCGGCGCCAAGACCCCAGACGACCATGTTGTTGGTGCCGTCGGTCGAAGTGACAAAGGGCGAACCCCCGCCGTTTTCCGACACGGTCCAGGCGTTCGCAATCGTTGGCGGGGCCGTCGGCGTGATGCGAAATGCAACCAGCGAATTGCCGTTTCCGTTCAGGACAACGTAAGTCCCCGACGCCGTGCGGTAGGTGGCTGCCGCCTGCCGGATGGCGCCGCTGGAAACGGCCGCCTGCGCCACCGGGTCGCTCACGCCGCCCAGGTTGGCGCGGTTCGCGAGGTAGGCGTTGCCGTCCTTGCCCAGCGCCACGACCAGGCTCGAGGGGTTCGCTCCCGGCACATCGACCAGCAACGGCCCCGTGCCGCCGATGTCCAGATCGCGCTGGTCCAGCGTGAGCCAGTTGGTGGGCGCCCAGTAATCGTTCGCCAACCCGCTGAAGACCGGCCCCGGTGAAAGCCGGATGATTGCCTCGCCGCCCGTCCAAACACTCGTGCCGCCGGTGTTCCCGGTGGCGATGAACAGGTTCGTGCCGTCGCTCGCGACGCCGCCCACGGCCCAGGCCCCGCCCTGGTTTCCGCCGGTCGCATAAGCGGTAACGCTGGCGGGATTGCTCAATGGAATGCCGACCAGCCATCCATGATAAGTGCCGCAGTCACCGTAATGGCCGCCGTAAGGCACGTACACCGTTCCATTCAAAATGCCCAGCGCGCCCCGCTCGTTTTGCGTGCTGGAAATGAATGGCGTGGTCCCCGACTTCGCCGTCGCGCTCACATCCACCGGCCAGCCCGCATTGGTCGCGCCCGTGTCCACGTTCACCGAAAAAATCATGTGCTTCGCGGTGTTGCCGCCGTCCGGCGTCGTCATCGCATCGAAGAACAGCGAGCGCGACGGCAGATCCACCACGGGCGTGCCGGAAATGCCCAGGGGATTGATGTTGCCGCAGGGCAGCCGGGAAAGCGGCATCGGCACGCCCGCGTTGTCCGTCCAAAGGGCGACGCCCTTGGCGGCATCCAGCGCATAAACGTTGTTCGACTCGGTGACGGCGATGATCATCGCCCGTCCCGACGGGCCGCCCTCGATGTAAAGCGGCTGCGCATAGACGTTGCCGGAAATGACGCCGTTGAACGACAGGTCGCGCGTCAGGCTGGACGCGGCCGAATAGGTGAATGCCGGATCAATGTAAAGCCCGTCCCGCGTGATGTGGTTGTGATGCTGGGTGACATTGACGGCTGATTGCGCGGAAAGATGCCCGGCCAGCCCGGCGGCGATCAACGACACCATCATCATACCGTCCAAACGAGGTCCAGCTTTCATAGTTGCCGCCAAGCTCGTCTCGTTTCGAGAATTGTCCAGAGAAAAGAATGTTAACGTTGCGTAACGTGGGCCGGCCGTTGGTTCCGTCAGCAGACGCCGGGCCGGGTTGTTTGCGCGAAGGCCGTGGCCTTCGCGCAAACTTCAACCCGGAGCCCCACCTGATTCCCGGCGTTAAATGTTGCGGCATCACGCGACTCTGCGAAGCAGGTTCCCGCCGCCCCGGAGGATCTCCGTCTGATGCCGGTGCTGCCTCAGCGCAGCCCGCGCCTTTTCCTCGAGCAATTCGGGAAACAACAGCAACGGGAACGGGTCCAGCCACACCAGGGCCGCCGCGTCGTTGGCGGCGCGCCGCAACAGCGCGTTTTGTTCCGGGTCCGTGACGGTGCCCAGCCGGGCGCGCAACAGCCGCTCCTTGAGCTCGTCCAGCGCCGTCGTCTGCACGGCGCGAAACGGCACCGGCCTCACCTCAAAGCGCACCTCCCGCGCAAACCGCGTCGGCACTCGTTGATTTGTCTTTTTCATGTTTGCCTTTCTTCTCTGTTCTTCATGCTGTTCGTGTAAAAAACAAAAAACCCGCGATTGGCCTGGCCATCGCGGGTTTTTGGAAATCTTGGTTGTTTACCGGTTAGAAAGTCCCTCCCACGTTGCCCGGGCGCGACGGCACGGAGCGCCAAATGGATATTTGGCCCTTGCCGCCGACGGCACACAGACTGTGATGGACTGCTTTATTCATGTTCAAACCGACATTGGCATTAAAACACACACCTTCGCCGATGTCAAATGTGAAAGCGCCGCAAGGCGCCGTGGGCATCGCGCCCTGCCCCGAAGTCTTTCGGGGCTGCGATGTCCGTCCCCGTCCTCGCTGCCCGTTCCCGGCAATTGTTCCAGTGGGGACGCGCCACCCAAGGCGTGAAAATTCTGCTGGCCACGGAATGACCCGGGGCCTATTCTCATGGCACGGCCAGTTCAACACGCATAGCGCCTATGGATCTCATCTTTAATTGTCCCAAGTGCAACCAGGAGCTGGAGGTGGACTCTTCCGGCTCCGGTCAGGAAATCGACTGCCCTTCCTGCGGCGAACACATCCGCATCCCCGCCCAGGACGCGGCCGGCGGTGCTGTCCGCGTCGCCGAACCGGCCGCCGCCGGGGGCGGGCCCATCAACGCCATCGCGGCGTCCGCCGCCGCCAAGGTCGAGCGGCACCTGAAGGTGCCCGTCCACGCCACCCCGAAGCCCGAGTCGCTCATCACCAAGCCATTGCCGCCGATGGAAGCGGCCGCCGCCAAGGAGTCTGACCGCCGGATGCGCGTCAAATGCATCCGGCACGTGGATTGCGTGGAGGTCGGCCACGACAAATTCGACGAGGTGGTCACCAGCTTCCTCGCAAAGATTGGGGAAACCAACCTCGTGAGCATCACCACCATCTCCTACAGCCACATTGACATCAGCAGCCAGAAATTGCTGACCGATTACGGCGTGATGATTGTTTACAAGGGCTGATGCCCCCGCGTCCCGCCGGCCCGCGCGTTCCTTGACTTGAAATGGACGCGCCGCTACCGTTGCCTCGTGAATCGTTGGTTGAAATGTCTTTTTCTGGCCGCCGTCCTCGTGCTGGCCTTTCCCTTCCGCTCCCCCGCCCCGCTGATTTACCGGCCGGGCGAAGGCTGGACCTATGAGCTGCCCGGCAACGAGGGAACCTGGATCCGGACGCGGGCCAAGGACCAGCTCGCCGTCGCCCAGGAGGCCTTCGACAAGAAGGATTACAGCCTCGCCAAGAAGGCCGCCAAACGGGTGATTGTCGTCTGGCCCCTGTCGGATTACGCCCCGCAGGCGCTGTATGTGACCGCGCGTTGCAACGAGGAGTCGAAGCAGGACGAGCTGGCGTTCGATAATTACCAGGAGCTCCTGCAAAAATATCCCAAGTCCGCCGATTACGACGAGATCCTCCGGCGCGAGTTCGACATCTGCAACCGCTTCCTCGCCGGCCAGCGCTTCAAGCTCTGGCATTACATCCCCACCTTTCCGTCCATGGACAAGACCGTCGGCCTCTACCAAAAATTGATAAAAAACGGCCCCTACAGCCAGGTCGCACCCTTGGCGCAGATGAACATCGGCGCGGCCTACGAGCGCAAGACGCGCTTCTTCAACGACAACTCCCCGTTCGTGGACGCCGCCAAGGCCTATCAACTCGCCGCCGACCGCTACCATGACCGGCCCCACATCGCCGCCGATGCCCTGTACCGCCAGGGCGTGGCCACCGACAAGCAGGCCCGGACCGCCGAATACGACCAGACCGCCGCCGGCGACGCGATTGACATCTTCATCGATTTCATGAGCCAGTTTCCCGACGACCCGCGCGTCAAGGACTCGCAGAAGATGATTGACCAGCTCAAGGCCGAGCAGGGCCGCGGCAATTTTGAGATTGCCCGTTACTACGACAGCAAACACCAGTGGCGCGGCGCGCGAATCTATTACAACGAGGTCGTCAGCAAGAACCCCGACTCGCCCTACAAGGACGCCTGCCTCGCGCGAATCGCCGAGCTCAACGATTTGATTGCCAAGTCCGGGAAATGATGCGCCGTTTCCTTGCACCATTGCTGGCCGCCCTGGCGCTCGCGCTGACCGGCTGCCTGGGCTACCACCTCGGCCCCACCAACGGCGCCTCCGCCGGCGCGCACTCCATCCAGATAGATCCCTTTGCCAACAAGACCCTCGAACCGCGCCTCGCGGACAATGTGATGAATTCATTGCGCAAGAACCTCCAGCAGGACGGCACCTACCGGCTGGACACGCATGAAGAAGGCGACATCGTCCTCACCGGCGTCATCACCTCGTACTCCCGCTCCACCCTGAGCGTGAATCCCACCGATGTCCTCACGGCTGTGGATTACCAGATCACCATGACCGCCCGGATCACCGCGCGCGACCGCATCACCGGCAAAATCATTCTCGACCGTCCCGTCACCGGCACCGCCAGCCTCCGCGCCGGCAACGATCTCACCAGCGCCGAACGCCAGGCGATCCCCCTCCTGACCGACGACTTCGCCAGACGCGCCACCGCCATGCTGGTGGATGGAACCTGGTGAAACGCCGTCCGGTTCCCCGCCATCACCGTAAAATTTATTTTTTTCGGCGGCAGGTCGCCTGTTCATGACGGCAATAATTGCGTGAATTTCACGCGAAATGTGTGAATTCACGTCCGTGGCAATTCGCCACGGCGTGGCTTGCTCTCCTTCTCCTGCCCTGAAACTGCTTCTGCTCTCCGGCGTTTACTTCTTTTACTTCTTCTTCCACCAACCCTTGTTGTCCTTCGCGCCCGTGGCCTCCTGGTTGTACATTTGCTTCAGCAACTCAGCTCGTGCGGCATGCATCGCCATGATGAACTCGTCGTAGCTGCGGAAGCGGTCGTACGGGTGCTTCGCCAGGGCCTGCAACAGCACGTCGCTGCCGGCCTGGCTGATTTCCGGCACCACCTGGTTCGGTGGCGTCGCGGGAACATTCACATGCGCCATCACCAATTCCTCCACCGTCGGCGCTTCAAACGGCACATGGCCCGTCAGCGCGTGATACAACGTCCCGCCCAGGCTGTACATGTCCGATGAAAACGTCTCCGGCTCGCGCTTGATCTTCTCCGGCGCCACGTAATACGGCGTCCCCCAGGCCCCTTCCTCGGGGTTGTGTTCCGCCTCGGCCTTGCGTGCCAGCCCGAAATCCACCAGCTTTGGCTCATTTTCCTCATTAAACAGAATGTTTCCGGGCTTGATGTCCCGGTGCAAAAACCCGTGTTTTAACGCCAGATCCAGCGCGGATGCCATCTTGATGCCGATGTCCAGCACCTCCACTTCCGACAGCCGTTGATACAGCTCAATCCGGCTGTCCAGGCTGCCCTGGTCCGCCAGTTCCATCGCCAGGTACTTCTGCCCCTCGCTTTCGTCAAAGGTGTAGATGTGAACGATGTTGGTGTGGTTGAGTGATGCGGCCGCCCGGGCCTCCCGGTAAAAGCTCTCCAATGCCTGGGCGTCATTCACCAGTTCCTGCTTCATCACTTTGATCGCCACCTCCCGCTCCAGCACCAGGTCGAACGCCCGATACACCGCCCCCATCCCGCCTGCTGCGATAAATGCGCGAAGCTCAAACTGCCGCAGCTTCATCGGCATCATGATCTGATAGCCGCACTTCGGGCAGGGTGTCGTTGACAGCGGTTGCAAGTCGCCGGGAATGAACACCTTGGCGTTGCACCCTGCGCAGGTCACCATGCGCAACTGCTTTCGCTCGTCCATTGTCACTGACATCGCCCTTTAAGATAGCATTTTGCGTTCCCAATCACAAGGTTTGGCATTTCCGGCCCCCCGGCCTATTTCGCATAACCCTGTCCCTTCAACCATAATTCACAGTCCCGGACCCACGGATGAAACTGTTCCGGCTCATATTTATGGCTTCCCAGCCCAATCCCATGCTTGCCCTTCTCGTAAATGTGCAGCTCGCATGGCACCCCCGCCCGGCGCAACGCCGCCGCGAACTCCAGGCTGTTCTCCACCGGCACCGTCGTGTCCTCGTCCCCGTGAAAAATGAAGCACGGCGGCGAATCCTTCGTCACCTGCTTTTCATTCGAGAGCAACGCCACCAGTTCCGGGGATGGATTCTTCCCCAGCAAGTTTTCCCGCGAACCCATGTGCACGAACGGCGGTTCCATGGTGATCACCGGATACACCAGCACCGCAATGTCCGGCCGGCAACTCTCGCGCTCCACCGCGTCCGCGTCCCCCGGCTTGCCCGCGTCAAAATGCGTCATCAACGTCGAGGCCAGGTGCCCGCCCGCCGACGACCCGATGATCCCCACGCGCTTCGGGTCCACGTTCCATTCCTTCGCGCGCGAACGCACCAGCCGCACCGCCCGTGCCGCGTCCCCCAATTCCACCGGATGCCGGTACCCCGCCGAACCCAGCCGGTATTTCAGGACAAACGCGGCAATGCCCTGGTTCGTCAGCCACATCGCGTAAACATCCCCTTCATGCGCGGCCAGATGCGCGTAACCGCCGCCCGGGCAAACCACCATCGCCGCACCCGTCGCCTTCGCCGGGTCCGGGAAATACAGCGTCAGCGTCGGTATGTCCTGGTCATTCGTGCCCAGTGCGCCCGGCGCCGCCCCCGCCCACAACCGCAGCATGTTCGTCTCCTGGCCTCGCGCGGCGGAAATCGCCCCAAACAACGGCAGCAACATAATCAACGCCTTCATGCTCGCGTTCAATCTACCAATCCTCGCGCCTCTTGCCACCAAATTTGCGCACCCGCGGCAGGCATGTCGCGGCCTTCGACGCGCCGGCCATCCGGATATATTCGCCCTTGAAAAATTTCACTTCGCGTGCTTTTCGATTGTCTGAACTCCAGATTCATTTGCTCGTTTTTCGTGCGTTTGGGGTCTCTCGTTGATTCCAATTTTCAATTTTCAATTTTGAATTCGTTTGTCGTTTATGGGCGGGTGTTTTTTATAACTTGCTCAAATTCAACTCCTTGAATCTGAAAAACAGGTTGAAATTCGGTGAAAAAACCCTGAAAAATCGCCTGACCAACGAAAAATCAGATTCTTCCGGCGACATCATTTCTCAAGCGGCACAAAGCGGCACAAAGCGGCACACCCCCCTCGGCCCATCACTCCATCAGTCCTTTTCCGATTGGATTGTCAAAGAACCCCGATTTGCTCTTTCCGCGCAAAACGACGCGTAAATCGTAAATCCAAAATGTCTGGACTCACCTCCTCCACCGACAGCGCCACCTTATCACCTCCTTGAGCAGTGTCAAACGAAGCCCTCTTGCCCTTTCAGACCAAAATCCCTAACCTCGCCCACCGAAGGACATCCAATTCGAGACGCACCCGGCAGCGACGACAACACATTTCTCGCCCATGCTCACCTCAATTCACATGCTGATTTACTCCGACAACGCCAACGCCACGCGCGCCTTCCTGCGCGACGTCCTCGGCTGGAAATACGTCGCCGAGGATTTCGACAAGGACTGGCTCATCTTCAAATCCGGGCCGAGCGAAATTGGGGTACACCCGACCCACAGCGAATACGAGGGCAAGTCCTACGACTTCCCGCGTCACCATGCCATCGCCTTGATGTGCGACGACATTGACAAGACCATCGCCGAGTTGCGCGCCAAGGGCGCCCAGTTCCGCGGCCCCATCCAGGAACAGCCTTACGGCCGGATCGTCATGCTGATCGTCCCCGGCGCCGACGACATCCAGCTATACCAACCCACCCACAAGCTGGCGTATGATCTTTAAGATCCAGTTCTCCTCCGAATCGGCGCGTTGTCACGGCCGCAACGCGGCCAAACATGAATAGCCGTGGGTGAAACCCACGGTAACGCCATCACATGCGTGCGACCCCGCAGGGGTCGAACCGCTTTCTTCGCCTTTTCCGTGGGTCTGCGACACACGGCTATTCATGTTTTATCCCTTTGGGATACGGGAGCAGGAAATCAACCATTTCTTTTCCCCTCCGCGCCTCTGCGCCTCTGCGCCTCTGCGTTGATAATTCTTGTCTTCCCCTTCGCGTGAAAAAATTCGTGCATCTTCGTGAAATTCGTGTCTCCTTTCGGAATGTGCGATGGCGCACCGAAATCAAATGACAACCCAGACCTTGCCAGACGCCACGCCCAATAACCCCGCGGCGCACCGCCATTTCACGTCCCGTCATATTTCAACCGTCAGTTTCCTCGTCGCGCTCGTCCTCTTCCTGGTCTCGACGCCTTTTGTCGAAGGCCTGCCCAACGGCGATTTTCTCGACAGCGCCTTCCTCACCATCGTGCTCGTATTTGGGGTGCTCGCGGTCGCACGCAATCGCATGCTCCTCGCCACCGCGTTGATCCTGGCCGCGTTCGCCGTTAGCGGCCGCTGGCTGCATCAGTTCCGGCCCGACCTCCCGCGCGAATGCTTCGTCGTGCCCGGTCTCTTGTTCATCGTTCTCGTCGTGACCACCCTCCTTTATTTCATCCTGCGCGCGCCGCGCGTGAATGCGGAGGTCCTTTGCGCCGGGCTTTCCACCTATCTCCTGCTCGGCATGGCGTGGATGTTCGCCTACCTCCTCGTCTCGGAATGGACGCCGGGCGCCTTCAACATCGCTTCCGGGCCCGACGCCGGCCACACCCTTGACGGCTTCAACGCCTATTACTTCAGCTATATCACCCTCTCCACCGTGGGCTATGGCGACATCCTGCCCGTGTCGCATGTGGCGCGGATGCTGGCCGCCGCGGAAGGCATCACCGGCACGCTTTTCATGGCCGTGCTCATCGCCCGTCTCGTGGCCCTCTACACCTCCCAAACACCCCGCCCGGCCGGCAAGGACCCTGCGCCTCTGCGTTGAAAATTCGTGTCTCCTTTCGCGCCTTCGCGGCTTCGCGTGAGAAAAACTCGTGCCCCTTCGTGAAATTCGTGTCTTCCCATTCGCGGCCACCGTTGTCTGTAAACCCGCTTCTTTTTCTCCCTCGCCCCGCAGCGGCAGCGCGGGGAGAGGGTTTGGGGTGAGGGCATCTCATGATCGATCTGTTCTGTCCCTTTGCGCCTCTGCGCCTCTGCGCCTCTGCGTTGAAAATTCGCACCTTCCTTTCGCGCCTTCGCGGCTTCGCGGCTTCGCGTGAGAAAAATTCGTGCCCCTTCGTGAAATTCGTGTCTTCCCTATCTCACAGAAACGCCCAAAAAATCCACGGCGTCAGGCTTCCGAACAACGCCCCATAAAACAACGCTGCATTGATCCTTCCGCCCCGGCGGTGCATCAGCAGCATCAGCACCGCGAACATCGTCCCGATAAATGGACACAACCCGGCCAGAACGGTCCAGACCGGCGGAAAGCTTGGCAGCCCCCTCGACCCCACGATATCCGTCACAAACACCAGCGCGTACCAAATGGCCGTCACCGATATCGCCGCCAGGGTGCAGCTTAACAGGTCAGAATTGCTCTTCCGGGAAACACTTGCATTCATGCTCATGCCGCCAAAAACAGCACGTTGTGTGCCGACAGATCCCTCAATTTTCACTTCGCGTCTTCACGCCTTCGCGTGAAAAATTCGTGCCCTTGGTGAAATTCGTGTCATTCCCGGTCATGGCGACACCACGCGATAATACCGCTGCGACAGATGCGTCGTCGTGTCCGTGAATTGGAACATTCCGTTCGAAACCTCCGTCGCCGTTCCCAGCGACAACCAGTTGATAAACGGCGTCCCCGCGTTCGTGCTGGCGAACACCGTGTTCGTCGAGCCGGGCGTGAATTGAAAACTGAACCTGAACGAGCCGCCGGGCAGGATCATCGCGTTGCTCAGAACCAGGGGTGCCGTGGTGGCATACAGCTCGGCGGTGGCCGAAACGCCGTTGCCGGTCGCATTGGCGCCAAAGCCTCCGGCGACAAGCGCCTGCCCGTTCGGGAGCGGGACCATCGGGAACGTTTCACGCGCTTCCTTCATCGCGCCCGTCTCCGTCCAAAGTCCCGACTGCGGGTCGTACAACTCGGCATCCGCCAGGGAACCGTCATCCGAGCTGCCGCCCGCGACGAGCACGATGCCGGTGGACAGCACGGAGGTGGCGGCGCCTTCGCGGGGTGTGTTCATGGTGCCGGTCTGGCTCCAACTGTCGCTGGCCGCGTTGTACAATTCGGAGAAACCGCTGAAGTCGCCCACATTGTCGTTGTAACCGCCGGCCACGAGCACTTCTCCGTTCGGCAGCAAGGCGGTGGCCGGCTGCTCCTGCGTCGCCAGCATGGCGCCGGAGGTGTAGCTCCATGTCCCCAGGCTGGGATCATACACTTCCGCCGTGCCGTCATCGGCGCCGTCGACAATCAGCACCTTGCCGTTGGGCAGCAGGAAGGCGGGAGCGAAGGTCCGCGCCTCGTTCATGGATCCGGTGTACGCCCATGTCTGCGTCGTGGGATTGTAAAGTTCCGCGGTGCCATCGGAGGTGCCGCCGGCAACCAGCACCTTTCCGTTGTTCAACCGGACCGCAACATGCCCGTCCCGGGCTTCATTCATTGACCCGGTGTTGGTCCAGGTTCCCGTCGCCGGGTAATAGAGTTCACAGGAGGTGGTGATGCCTGAAGCGAACTGCGTCGTCAGCCCGCCCGTCACCAGCAACAGGCCGTTGTTGAGCAGCACGGAGGCATAGTTATCCCGGGGCGTGTTCATGAAACTGTTGTTGGTCCAGATGCCGGTCGCCGGATCGTACAGGTCCGCCGCATATTGGGGCAAGGGAGGGAGGCCGTTGGCCTGTCCGCCCGGCGCGAGAACCTTGCCGTTGGTCAGGACCGTCAGGGTGAAACCGACGCGCGCATAGGGCATCGAACCGGTTGTGCTCCACGTCCCGGTTTGCGGCGGCGGAACAATGACGGGCGTCCCATAGGTTTCGACGACGTTGAGCGGAGGCCCGTTGAACTCGCTGACGCTTCCGCCCGTGATCACCACCTGTCCGCCCGATAGGAGCGTGATGGCTTGAAAGTTGCCCGGGACCGGAAGCGAATCAGTGAGGGTCCAGGTGTTCCCGACCGGGTCGTATAACTCCACATCGGAATTGCCATCGCCACACACCAGCACCTGTCCGTTCTGCAACAGGGCCGCATCTGAACTCAAGCGGCCATCGTTCATCCCGGCGACCGGGGTCCATGTCCTGGCAACCGGATCGTAAATCTCGGCGGAGTTGTCGCCCGTGCCGCCTTCCACCATGACCTTTCCGCTGGGCAGCAGGGTCGCCGTGTGGCCGGTGCGCGCCTCGTTCATCGGGGCGGTGTTTGACCAGGTCTGGCTCGCCGGATAGTAGATGACGGCATTTGTCTGGTAATAAATGCCGTCAGCCGCGTCAGAACCGCCGCACACCAGCACCGTGCCATTGGTCAACAACACCGCCGCCAGCGTGTCGCTCCGGTAGGGCATGGAAGCGATGAGGCTCCATGTTTCATTGGTCGGATCATATAATTCCGCGCTCGACAGCTCCTGCCCGCTGTCGTCGTCAAACCCGCCCGCGGCCAGCACCTGGCCGCCCGGCAACAGCACCGCCGCGTGCGCGAGCCGTTCATCATTCATGCTGGCGAAGTTCGTCCAACTGTGACCGGCGGGTTCGTATTCCTCGGAGCTCGCGTCGCCCCCGCCTCCGCTCACCAGCACGCGGCCGCTCGGCAGCAACGTCGCCCGGTGCTGGTGCCGGGAGGTGTTCATCGGCTCAACCGGCGTGGTCGTGTCGGCCGCTGGATCGTAAATCTCGACGGCGTTGGTGTCGGCCGAGGTAAAGTTGCCGTCTATCACCGCGTTGACGACCAGCCCGCCGGCGACCAGCACGGTGTTGTCGTTCAGCAGCGTGGCCGTGTGCGACCAGCGCGCCACCTGCAATGGCGTGTTCGTGGCCCAAGTTTGCGCGCGCGCAGCCTGCGGCAGGGCCGCGCTCAGCCAAAAACCGAGCGACACGAGTACAAAACGTCCCCACCGTTTAAACATTGATTTCATGAAAGGGTGCCGGGTTGCTAAAGGTTGCCTGTCTTCTCTGCTACGGGGAAACTCCGATAACAGACGCCGGTTCTCTTTGTCAACGGATATCGGGGCCGCGGCGCTTTTTTATCTGTTCGAGTGGGTATTTCTACGGATAAAAGCCGTTCGCTCCTCCTGTCCCTTCGCGTTACGATAAAACCGTTGAAAACGCGCCACCCCCCGCCTAGCCTTGCCCCCGATGAGCGCCGACTCGGTCGTCATAAATCCCTGGATGATCCTGCCCTTCGGCATTCTTCTGGCGATGATTGCCCTCGCGCCGCTGTTTTTCAGCGCCTGGTGGCTCCGGCATTATCCCAAGGTCGCCCTCGGTCTGGCCGTCATCACCCTCGCCTATTATTTCCTCGGCCTCCACGCCCCCGGCCACGTTTGGGAAACAGCCCACGAATACGTCAGTTTCATCGCCATCGTCGGCTCGCTCTACATCGTCTCCGGCGGCATCCACATTGATATCCGTGGTGAGGCCGCCCCCGCCGTGAATGTGATCTTCCTCCTCATCGGCGCGGTGCTCGCGAATTTCCTGGGCACCACCGGCGCCTCCATGCTGCTTATCCGCCCGTGGATCCGCATGAACCGCCATCGCGCCCGCGCCTATCACATTGTTTTTTTCATCTTCATCGTCTCCAACATCGGCGGCTGCCTCACTCCCATCGGCGACCCGCCGCTGTTCCTCGGTTATCTCATGGGCATCCCCTTCTGGTGGGTGGCCGAACATTGCATCCTCGTCTGGACCGTCGGCCTCGCCATGCTCCTGCTGATGTTTTACTTCATTGATCGCCGCCAATACCGGCGCGTTCCCAAGCCGGACAAGGCCGGCAAAACCGGCTGGAGCGTCACCTGGGGTTACAACCTTGTCTTCCTGGTCGTCATCATCGCGGCCGTCTTCATCAATTCGCCGCCCTTTTTGCGTGAAGGAATCATGCTCGCCGCCGCGCTCGGTTCCTGGTTCACCACGTCGAAATCGGTGCATGAGTCGAACCAGTTCGATTTCCACCCCATCCAGGAGGTCGCCATCCTGTTCGCCGGCATCTTTGCCACCATGATGCCCGCCCTCGACTGGCTCCAGGACAACGCCGGCCACCTGGAAAACGCGAACGCCTCCTTTTTCTACTGGGGCTGCGGCTCCCTCTCCAGCCTGCTCGACAACGCCCCCACCTACCTCTGCTTCCTCAAGGCCATCTCCGCCCGACTCGTGGACATGGACACCGTCCAGCAGGTCCATCATCTCATCCAAACCCACGGCGCGGACCTGCCCGCCGTCACCGGCCCCCACGCCGAACAAATCCGCCAGACCTGGGCCGCCCTCCAGAAATATTCCTCCGCGCGCCTCGCCGCCGGCACGGTCACCGTCGACGAAATCCAGGTCGCCACCCTCCTCGGCCACCCGGCTTACAACCTCTACCTCGTCGCCATCAGCGTCGCCGCCGTGTTTTTTGGCGCAAACACCTACATCGGCAACGGCCCCAATTTCATGGTCAAATCCATCGCCGAAAGCCAGAAAGTCCCCACGCCGTCGTTTCTCCACTACATTTTCAAGTTCTCCCTCCCCTTCATGCTTCCCGTGCTGGTCGTTGTCTGGTGGCTGTTCTTCCGGGGCTGATATTTTCCGCCGGGATGGACAATTGTCCGGAAAAAGTCCAAACTCCGCCACCTCCGTGACGGCTGCCCGGCCGCCGTGACCGGGGGCCGAATGCGCATTTTTTACAATATTTTTTTCATCGTCTTCTTCGTCCTCTCCTCACCGTATTACTTTTTAAAAATGTGGCGCCGCGGCGGCTGGCGGCCAGGGTTTTTCCAGCGCTTCGGCGAATACGACTCCAAGATCCGGCAGGCCATCACCAATCGCCACATCTTCTGGATGCACGCCGTCAGCATCGGGGAAATGAACATCTGCATGCAGGTCATCCGCGCCCTCGAACCCCGCCTGCCCAACGTCAAAATCATCGTCTCCACCACCACCACCACCGCCATGGGCGAGCTCCAAAAACGCCTGCCCGCCCATGTCACCAAGATCTATTACCCCATTGACCGCCTCAAGTTCGTCATCAACGCCCTCGCCGCCATCCATCCCCACGCCGTCGCCCTCGTCGAGTCCGAAATCTGGCCCAATTTCATCTGGCAGGTCCGCGGCCGCGAAATCCCCCTCTTCCTCATCAACGCCCGCCTCTCCGACCGTTCCTATCCCCGCTACCGCCGCCTCGGGTTTCTTTTCCGCGGCCTGTTCTCCTCCTTCACCGCCGTCGGCGCCCAGAACGAGGCCGACGCCGCCAAGCTCCTCGAACTCGGCTGCCGGCCCGACGCCGTCCGCGTGGTCGGCTCGCTGAAATTCGACGCCGTCGAATTGAACGGCCGCCCCAACCTCGACGCCGCCGCCCTCCTCGCGCAGCTGGGCGTCCCGCCCACCGCCCGCATCCTCGTCGCCGGCAGCACCCACCCCGGCGAGGAGGAAATTCTCGCCGGCATTTTGGAGCGCCTCAACCCCCGCTTTCCCGACCTCTTCCTCGTCCTTGTCCCGCGCCACTTCGAGCGCACCGCCGCCGTGGCCGACCAGCTTGCCCGGCGCAAGATCAGCTTCGTCCTCCGCAGCCACATCATCCCGGAAACTCGCCATGATGCCGGCAGCGTCCAGTGTCTCCTCGTCAACACCAACGGCGAACTGATGAACTTTTACAAGCCCGCCACCGTCGTGTTCGTCGGCAAAAGCCTCGCCGCAAAAGGCGGCCAGAACCCCATCGAACCCGCCGCGCTGGGCAAGCCCGTCGTCTTCGGCCCCCACATGCAGAACTTTCCCGACATCACCCGGCTTTTCCTTTCCGCCAATGCCGCCGTGCAGGTGCGCGATGTGGCCGCGCTGGAGCAGACCATCATCGAACTCCTTTCGGACCCGGAACGCCGCGCGCAACTCGGCAAAAATGCCCTGGCCGTCGTGGAACAAAACCGCGGCGCGGTCGGCCGCACCGTGGAAATGATCGTCGAACACCTCGCGGGCCGGGACTTTTACATCGCGCCGAATAAAGAATGATCGTCCGCGCGCCGGTCCCCGTTGGAGCGTGGGTTTTGGGGCTTTTGGCGGGGCTTTGGCGAAGGAACATGCCCGCAAGGGGCCTGTAACTGAGAGCCCAAAAGATCGCTCCTCCGGCTAACCGAGGATCCGCCGGCCTTCGTCCAGGAATATTCCCTTGAAGTTCATCTCGAGCGCCTGGGCGTTGGACGCCTTGGCCAGCGCCTCCCGCTCAGTCACCTTCTTGTCCTTCACGAGCTGGAACAGCGCGCCGTTGAAATTCTGCATCCCGTCCTCGACGCCGGTCTCGATGGCCGCCGGCAGCTTGTCCAGCCGGTTTTCCTCGATCAATTTCCGCACCGTCCCGGTGTTGACCATGATTTCCAGCGCCGGCGTGACGCTGCCGGCAATGGTGTTCACCATGCGCTGGCAGATGACCGCCTGCAGCGTCCCCGCAATCTGCCGCCGGATCTGCTCGCGCTCGTCCGCCTTGAAAAAATCCAGGATGCGGCTGATGGACTGCGCCGCGTTCGTCGTGTGCAGCGTGGACAACACCAGGTGCCCCGTGTCCGCCGCGCTCATCGCCGCCGTGAAGCTGACGGAATCACGCATTTCCCCGATCATGATGACGTCCGGGTCCTGCCGCAGCACGTGCTTCAGCGCATGCTCGAACGACAGCGTGTCCAGGCCCACCTCCCGCTGTTCGATGACGGACTGGTTGTCCTCGAACACGTACTCGATGGGGTCCTCCATCGTCACGATGTGCTTCTTGAAGTTGGCGTTGATGTGCTCGATCATCGCCGCCAGCGTCGTGGACTTGCCGCACCCCGTCGACCCCGCCAGCAGCACGATGCCCCGCGGCGATTCCGCGATCTTCCTGATCGTCGGCAGCAGTCCCAGCTCCTCGAAACTCGGCACGTTCGTCTTCACATAGCGCATCGCCAGGCAAAACTGGCCCCGCTGCTGGAACAGGTTCGTGCGAAAGCGCCCGGTGCCCGGCTCGAAATACGAAAAGTCAATCTCCCGTTCCTCGTCCAGCCGCTTTTGCAGGTGGACCGGGGTGATGGTCTTGACCACCTTGTTCATCCACTCCTCGGTCGGCGACGGCGCCTCGATGGCCACGAGCTGGCGGTTGATGCGGAAGATGATCGGCGTGCCGATTTTGACGTGGATGTCGGAGGCGCTGCTCTCGACGGCGAGCTTCAGGATGCGATGAAACAATTCCATGCCGGTTGCTCAGCGGTTCGGAAGGACCCGCCGCTCAGGAAAGGGCAAGGGAATGGAGCCGCGCCTGCGACTGCTTGGAAAGGCTGGTGAACACCATCGAGACGGAGTACCCGTCATGCCGGTTTCCATTGCAGGCCACGACCACCCCGGTGCAGTGCACCGGGCCGGATTCACGCGTGGATTGCAGCGTCACCGTCATCTCGGTCCACGGCGCAATCGCCGTCTCCGAACGGAATTCAACCCCGTTGCGATGGATCCGCACCTGCTCGGGGGGCAGGGACAACCGGGTCTCGCGCGTTTGCAGGCTGACTGAGGAAAAAGCGGACACGGATTCGACTTTTCTCGCGCTCATAATATTAGTTTAGATTATACCAGAATCCCCTTCCCGTCAAATCCCCTTTACCACTCAATGACTGCCGCCCCCCAGGTCAGTCCGGCCCCGAAAACCACCAGCAAAATCAGGTCCCCCCGCTGTATCCGCTTGGATTCCACTACCTCATCCAGGGCGATGGCCACGGACGCCGCCGAGGTGTTTCCGTACTTGTCCAGATTCACAAAAACCTGCTCCGGCTTGGCCCCAAGCCGTTCGCACACCGCGTCAATGATGCGCCGGTTGGCCTGGTGCGGGATGATGCACTTGATCTGGCTGATCTCTATTTCGCACCGCCGCAGCGCCTCCTGCGCCGCCGTGTTCATCGCCTGCACCGCGTTCTTGAACGTTTCCTTGCCGTCCATCCGCAGAAAATGCAGCCCCGCCGCCACGGATTCCGCGCTCGCCGGGCACCGGCTGCCGCCGCCGGGCATGGACAGCAGGTCCGCCTTCTGGCCGTCCGAGCCCATGCACGCTGTCAGCAAGCCGTGCGCATTCGGGCGGTTCTGCAAGATTGCCGCGCCCGCGCCGTCCCCGAAAAGCACGCACGTGTTCCGGTCCGTCCAGTCCACGATCGAGGAAAGCTTCTCCGCACCGATGACGAGTACCGTGTTGTACGTGCGGGACATGATGAACTGCTGGCCGATCTCCAGCGCGTAAATGAATCCGGAGCACGCGGCCTCGATGTCAAACGCCGCCGCACGATACGCGTTGATCTTCTGCTGCACGAGGCACGCGGTCGAGGGAAACGGCATGTCCGGCGTGATGGTCGCCACGATGATGAGATCTATCTCCTCCGCCTTCACCCCCGCCTTCCGCATCGCGCGAACGGCCGCGCGGGCCGCGAGATCCGAGGTGAACTGGTGGGTCGCCGCCACCCGCCGCGCCCGGATGCCCGTCCGCGAGGTGATCCACTCGTCCGACGTGTCCACCAGCTTTTCCAGGTCCGCGTTGGTGATGATGCGTTCCGGCACGTAGGAACCGACGCCGACGATGGAACAGGTGCGTCCCTTGAAATCGTACTTGGCGCGCGGGTTCTTAAACTTTCTGGAGGTGGATGGGCTCATGCGGCCACTGTGGACGGAGCGTCGGATTCTCCACCTTCCAGCCGCTCCATAGCTTTGCGAATCTCTTCCGTTATGAGCCGGTTGGTTTGGTGCTGCACCGCTTCCGTCGTGATTCGTATCGCGTTCATAATCGCCCGCTCGCGGGCGGACCCATGCGCCTTCATCACTGTCCCGTTCAGTCCCAGCAGCGGCGCCCCCCCGTATGCCTCCGGATCCATGCGCCGTTTGACGGCGCGCAACGCATTCTGCGCCAGATACGCTCCCAACTGACGCTTGGGGTTGCGGCTCAGTTCTTCTTTTAGCATGGAGATGATGCTGACCGCAAGACTTTCGGTCGTTTTTAAAACCACGTTGCCCACAAAACCATCGCAGATGACCACATCCACGCGGTTCCGAAATAAATCATATCCTTCCACGTTGCCTATGAAATTGATGTCAAGCAACTTGCACAGCTTGAACGCCTCCTGGGTCAATTCGTTGCCCTTGCAATCCTCGGTCCCGATGTTCAGCAGCCCCACGCGCGGGTTCTTGCACTTCAAAACTTCCCGGGAGTAAACATGCCCCATCACCGCATATTGGGCCAGGTGCACCGGCTTGCAGTCAATGTTCGCCCCGGAATCGAGCATTACAAATTCGCTTTGCGCCGTGGGCAGGACCGTCAGGATTCCCGCCCGCTCAACGCCCGGCAACGGCCGCAATTTCATCGTGGCCAGCGCCAGTATCCCCCCGGTGTTGCCCAGGGAAATCGCCGCGTCCGCCCGGCCGTCCGCGACCAGTTCGATGGTCCGCGCCATCGAGGAATCCTTCTTTTTCCGCAGCGCCGTGGTGGGCTTGTCGTCCATCGCCATCACTTCACTGGCATGGACCACCTCCGCCCGGGTGTCCGTCAACCCGGCCGCGCTGATTGCGCTTTTTATCTCCTCCTGCCGGCCGACCAGGTAAACATGGTTGATTTTCGCGTCGTTCGCGAGCGCGCGCTTGACGCCTTCGACGACAACCCCGCAGCCGTGGTCGCCACCCATGACATCCACTGCAATTCGCATATATGGAACTGGCGCAGTCAGGATACCGTCGCTTCCGACACTCCCCAAAACCGCGTCAGGCGCCAGCCGTGACCGTGATCACCTGGCGCCCCTTGTAAAATCCGCAGGCGGGGCAGACCCGGTGCGGCACGTAGGGTGCGGCGCACTGGGGACAGGTGCTGAGTTGAGGCAGGGTCAGGACGCTGTTGTACGCGCGGCGTTGGCGCATGCGGCTTCGGGACGGTTTGCGTTTCGGAACACCCATAATTCAAAGTTTCAATTTGTTCAATTCGGCCCAGTCAGACAACGTCTTGCTTGTCTGGCCCGCGCCGCGAGTTTTTTCACTTCTGCCGGTTGGTTTCCCTGACAGTCCGCCGCATTCCGGTTGACACAACGGATGTTGCGGATACTCGAGGAGAATATCCTCGCGGAAATAAGGCGTCAAGTCCACGCAATCATTGGCTACCGGCGCCGGTTCCTCGCCCTCCAGCATCAAATGGCACGCCCAATCCTTTAATTCCAGCGGGCGCACGAACTCCTTCAGGCAGCGCACACATTCGCACCTCAATTTGAGCCGGATTTGCCCCTGGACAAGAACGGCATTTTCCATCTTTTCAGCCGTAACATCATAACTGACAGGTCCTTCCACACGAACCATCTCATCCAAGCCTTCCAACTCCAGCTCTGCCGGGGTCAATTCATCCTTCAGATGCACGGGGTCCCGTTCCAACTGCCGCAAATTGATCAACACGCTCATGTGGCCCGTTTTCCCTTCCGGCGGCCGTTCAGACGCGATTTCAGCGCCGATTCGACCTTCGGCGGCACAAACGCGCTGACATCCCCGCCCAAACGCGCAATTTCCTTCACGATGCGCGAGCTCAGGAATGTGTAGGTGTCCTTCGGCATCATGAATATCGTCTCGATGCGCTCATTCAATTTACGGTTCATCAAGGCGAGCTGAAATTCAAATTCAAAGTCGGACACGGCCCGCAGCCCGCGGATGATCGCCTGCGCCGAACGCGCCTCCACGTAATCCACCAACAGCCCGTCAAAAACGTCCACCTCCACGTTGGGCAGGTGCTTCACGCACGCCGCCACCAGCTTCCGTCTTTCCTGGAGGGTGAACAGCGGGTTCTTGCTGTCGTTCTTGGCCACCGCCACGATGACGCGGTCAAAAAGCTTTGCCGCCCTTTGCACCAAATCCAGATGGCCGTTGGTCAGGGGATCAAAACTGCCGGGATAAATCACCGTGCGCATGCCCCGTCACCTTAGCAAACCCGCCGTGATTTCCCACACAAAAATGACCCCAAGTCCCTCATGCCGCGGAGCCGCCCGTGCCCCCCGGATGCGGGGCCTCCGCCTCCATGGGCATGGCCGCCGGCTTCGGTTCCTCGGCCGGCTCCGCCGACGGCGGCGCGGCCTCGCCCGGCTCGCGCCAGGGCACTTCGTAAACCGGTATCGCCGTCCGGAACCCCTTCAAATGCACCACCGGCAGTTCTATGCACGACAACGCCAGGCTCGGATCATCCTGGATGATTTCCGCCAGCGTTGCTTCGCTGATGATGATTCGTCCCCGGCCCGAGTAGCTTTCCAGCCGCGACGCCAGGTTCACGTCGCGCCCGAACACGGTGTAATTCACCCGTTCATCCGAGCCCATCAACCCCACCGTCACCACGCCCGTGTTCACACCGCTGCCGACGGACAGCACCGGCAGCGGTTGCAGCAACGGCTGGCCGGCCGCCGCGAGCTTCACGTTTTCCTCCTCCCGGCGCCGGTTCTCCTCCTCCCGCTCCAGGTTCAGGCGGTAAATGGCCCGCTGCGCGTCAATGGCCGCGCGCACGCAGGCCAGCGCGTGCTTCTGGTTGGGAATCGGCGCGCCCCAAAACGACATCACGCAGTCGCCGATGAATTTGTCCACCGTTCCGTTGTGTTTCCGCACCGTCTCGGCGATGACCTGGAGGTACAAGTTCACCGTGGCCAGCGTCTCGCGCGATTGCCCTTCGAAAACAGCCTCCGCCGCCTCGCCGGTCAAATTCTTTCCCTTGACGAATTCAGCCGCGCGTTCAAGGTTCACGTCCGTCATTTCTGTGAAGCCGCGGATGTCCGCGAACAGGACCGTCACATTCCGTCGCGCGCCGCTCAGGGAAAGCTTGCCGCTCTTCAGCACCTCATTCATCACGTCGGGGGACACCATCTTCGAGAACACGGCTCTTAGCCGGTGGCGCTCCTGTTGCTCGAAGAACACCAGGTAGACCAGCATGCAAGCATGCAGGGTCAGCAGGCCGCCGCCCAGCGGCAGCACCATCGGCAGCCAATACCGGAAATGGTCGTATGCCTGGACCGCCGCCGTCACGTAACCCAGGCAGGCCACCAGCACCAGCCCGGTCGCGATGTAGGAACGCAGGGCATACGTCGCCACCAGGGAGAAAAGCCCCAGCATCAGCGTCAGCAGCAGGTCCGTCGGCAGCGAACTCCGGCGCACGAACCTGCCGGTGAGCACCGAGTTCGCCACTTTCCAATGCTTGCTCACCAGGATGGAGTTGCCGGAGAGCGGCGTCGGCCCGTGGTCGGTCAGGTCGTTCTCGATGGCCTCCGAGCCGATGACCACCAGCTTGTCCTTCCAGTCCGCCTTGTAACGGTCCGCGCACAAATTGACCATCTCGTTTGTGCTCTGATACACCCGGCGCTGGTATTGCGCCAGCACCCCTTCGAACGGGGTGTACTCCAGCTTGGGATCGTGCGCGGTCAGGGTCCAGTCAATGTAAAAATACCCTTCCTTGTCCACCGGAATGACCCGCGTCACTCCCTTCGGCCCGTTCAGGATGATCCTGCCCTTTTTTAAATCCACGTCCGCATGATCGAGATCAAGCTGCAACGCCTGGGCCGCCAGCACAATTCCCATGTCCCACACCCGCTCGTCCGTGAACGGCTCGGAAAAACGCGTCATGCCCCGCGGAATCCGGTCCGTGAAATCCCTCAGATCAAACAGCCCGTTGGACAGCGGAATTTCAATCGGTGCCAGGCCGTCCGGCCGCAGCAGCACCACCTTGTCCGGCTCGATCCGGACGTTGTTCAGGTCCACCACGTAGTCCGGGTCGCTCTCCACCTGTTCAAACGCCGGGTGCCATTTGCGGTAGATGCGGAAGGCGCGCGTGCGCCGCAACACTCCGTCCAGGTCGTTGTTGACGGTGATGTCCCCCAATGCCAGCGCATTTGTCCGAAACAGCTTCGGCGGGATGGTGGTCTTCTCCGCCGCCAGGATCACGTTGCCCGCGTCGCGGATTTTCATCGCGAAATCCTCATCCGGGGAGATTTCGCCGGACGCGCTGATGGTCAGCGGCGCGTGGTCGGGCCGCAAATCCGGGAACAAAACATCGAACGCCACCGCCTTGGCGCCCTGCGCCGCCAGTTCGGCCGCCACCCGCCCGTAAACGTGCCGCGGCCAGTACAGTCCATACGGACGCTCCAGCATCCCCTTGTCCACCAGGTCAATCGTCGTGTCGCTGATGCTGACAAAACCCAGGTTGGTCGAGACCTCGGGCGAATGCTTCACCGAGAGGCGCACCCGCCAGTCGTAGGTCATGTCCTCCAGCCGCTCGAAGCAGTCGAGGCGCAGCACCTGCACCAGACATGCCGCGCCCACCACCCCCGCGGCGATGTATATCGGGGCGCGCCTGAGCGTTTTAAGCTTCACAACGCAAAAGGTACACAAAAAAACCAGGGCACCTCAAGGCTGCTCTGGTTTTGAAATCGCGGCGCCGCGGGCGCGCCATCACTCACCGGTCAATCATCACTTTCCATCCAGCCCGCAGGTGTTGCCGCAGCTGATGTCAATAAAGTGAATGGCAATCCCGGCCGCCCCATAGGCGCTTTCGAGCATGTTGTCGTGAATCGCGGTATACTGCGCGAACGCCGAATCCGACAGGTCGTCCGTCTTGCCGGTGGCGGCATCAAGTTTCTGCTTGGAGTGAACGTCCCAA
>Ga0206937_10074_pt1 | contig 32023 bp, 32 predicted proteins | sample Alteio_BWOrgHeat_11_FD_152923 | JGI IMG/M metagenome (GOLD analysis project Ga0206937, IMG submission 152923) | Enriched cells from forest soil in Barre Woods Harvard Forest LTER site, Petersham, Massachusetts, United States -... | ecosystem: Environmental > Terrestrial > Soil > Temperate forest >... | reverse complement strand
CGGGCGGCTGTCTCGATGGAGAGACGCTTATCTTTTGCGAGAGAGGCGACGTCGATGCGGGTGGTTACGAAGGGGAGGTTGTAGTGCTTTGCGAGCTTGCTGACGAAGGTGGCGTCGGCGCGGCTGGAGCGGCCGCGGAGGGAATGGTCGAGGTGGCAGACGATGAGTTTGCGGTAGCCGCGAGAGACAAGGAGGTGAAGGAGGGTGACGGAATCTTTTCCGCCGGAGACGCCGATGAGGTAGCGCTGGTCGGGATCGTACGGGGTGAGATCCGGGTTCATTTAGATGCGGGCAAGATATGGTCTCCGATCCTTCCGCAAAGTCCGAGGATGGCAATCATGGTGGACAGGGCCAAAAAGGCACATGTGTAACCACACGTTTTTGTGTGGGAGTTTATGTCCGCCCGCAAATGTGCAAAATCACTAACGACCGCTTCGAAAGACACCTTTGCGGACAAGGGGATCATTTCAGGAGATCGATGCCGCCCAGATAGGGCTGGAGGGGGGCGGGAATTTTGACAGTGCCGTCGGGTTGCTGCCATGTTTCCAGGAGTGCGACATAAAGCCGCGGCATGGCGGTGCCTGAGCCGTTGAGCGTGTGGCAGAAACGGTTTTTGCCCTCGGCGTCCTTGAACTTGAGGTTCATGCGGCGGGCCTGGAAGTCGCCGAAGTTTGAGCAGCTCGAGACTTCGAGGTAGGCGTTCTGGCCGGGGGCCCAGACTTCGATGTCGTAGGTTTTCACGGAGCCGAAGCCGATGTCGCCGGTGCAGAGCTCGATGACGCGGTAGTGGAGGCCGAGGAGTTGCAGGATTTTCTCGGCATCTGCGGTGAGGGCGTCGAGTTCGGCGAAGGAATTTTCGGGCGTGGTGAGTTTGACGAGCTCGACCTTGTCGAATTGATGGACGCGGATGATGCCGCGTGTGCCGAGACCGGCGGCGCCTGCCTCGCTGCGGAAGCAGGGAGTGTAAGCGACATATTTTTTCGGGAGATCGGCCAAGGGGAGGATTTCCTCGCGGTGGAAATTGGTCACGGGGACCTCGGCGGTGGGGATGAGGAACAAATCCTCGCCCTCGACCTTGTAGAGCTGGTCGCGGAATTTCGGGAGCTGCGTGGTGCCGATGAGCATGTCGGCGCGCACGACATAGGGCGTGCTCATCTCGGTGTAGCCGTGGTGGCCGGTATGGTTATCGAGGCAGAAATTGATGAGGGCGCGCTGGAGCCTTGCGCCGATGCCTGTGAAACAGACGAAACCGCTGCCGCTGAGTTTCGCGGCGCGCTCGAGGTCGAAGAGGCCGAGTTTTTCGCCGAGTTTGATGTGGTCGAGCGGGGCGGTAATGGTGGGTTTTTCGCCCCAGGTGCGGACCTCGGGGTTATCGCTCGCGTCCTTGCCGATGGGGGCGTTCTCGTGCGGAAGGTTGGGAATATTGAGGAGCATGTCGCGCTGGCGCTCGTCGGCAGCGGCGGTCTGGCGGTTCAACTCGGCGATCTGGTCGCCGATTCCGCGCACGGTGGCCTCGATTTCGGCGGTGTCGCCCCCGGCGGCTTTCTTCGCGCCGATCTCTTTGCTGATGCGTTTGCGGTCTGCATTGCACTGCTGGAGGGCGGTCTCGAGTTTGCGGCGGTCGGCATCAAGCGCCAGTATGGAGTCGATCTGCAAATGGGCGTCGCCGCCGCGCGTGGCGAGGCGGGTTTTTACAAATTCGGGATTTTCGCGGATCAGACGGATGTCGAGCATCGGGAGAGGCTAGCGAAAAGGCGTTTAAAGCGAAAATGAAATTTTGGTGGGGAAATTTTCACCACCAAGGCACGGAGACACCAAGGGGAAAGAAATTTAGGAAGTAAGAATTAGGATTTAGGAAGTGGTGAGAGCGTTGTATGCAGGGCGGTTTTTTAACCGCTAAGGGCGCGAAGAGCGCAAAGGGGAAGAAGGGAGAATATTTTTAGACGGGATGAACAGGATTTACAGAATAAAGAGGAATTTCACCACCAAGGGAGAGATTAACAGGAGGTAACGGAGAAAACTGAAAGCTGTGGAAAAATAGTCTGAAATGAAGCAAAGAGATATTTTTGATCCCGTCGAATTCGACGGGATTAAAACTGCGATTGTTCGATTGCTGCCGAATACCGAGAAATTCAAGCGTGATAGGGGTGCAAGCTCTCACTGTAAATTCAATATACCTAAAATAAATGATAATATTTATTGATGTTATGTTTAACGTCGACGATCGTCTACTTCACTGATCCAGCAGATCGACGTGAGAGGGCGACTTCGCCTTTCATTGGTTGCCTATTTTTGGAACAGCGCAACGCGGCGCAGGTTTGACCAATGAAATCCCATAGTAACCAAACGACACCAATATCCGTGCTTGCCCGTGCCGTAATAACTCAAGCGGTGTTGCGGCGGGCCACGGGAGAACTCACGGAGGCCACCTTCGAGGCGAAACTCCAACGCATCGAGCGCGAAGAATTGAAACCACTCGGATTGACACTGCTGATCCGGAATCTGGTGGATGGGCGAATGCGTTTGCTGGTGAAAGATGTGGCGAAGGGATTGGTCTGCACCATGATGGATTTTGCCAAAGATGGGACGCTGGAAGAATAGTCAAACACGGATATTTATGGGAGACAAAACAACGCGAAACGATTCTTGTGAGCCTTCACCTTCGTATCCGGGATCTTTCAGATCCTGCCGGGCGATCGCTTTAGGATATACTTCGGATTATGCGGAGTGCCTGATCAAACCGCCAAGCAAGTGTTCGTATCGCCAGGCGTTTGCCTCGCGCTACCTGTGTTCTCATCCGAAACGCAAAGCGATTGTTAAATTGAGCGAATAAGGAGAAAGAGGGTTCGCAGAACATGTTATGCCGCCCGCCTTCGCCCACGGATTGCAGCCCTGTGCCCCTCTGCCTCTCAGAGTCTCGAGTATCTCGCTACGCTCGGTTTTCACCACCAAGGCACGGAGACACCAAGGGGGAGAGAAGGGAGAAAGGCTAAAGTGAAAATAAGGGATGGGATATCGAGCGAAAGCGGGGGAAGCATTGCAGTTCCAGGCCGGAATGGATATTGCTGGGCTTAAGCCATGTTGATACTCCGCGTTACTGCCTGTTTGCTGGCTTCGATTGCGGGGATGGGGACGGCATGGCATCTGTCGAAGGCACGGCATCGGAACTGGAGTCTTTTATGCGCGCTGGCTGTGTTCGTTCTGGTTGTCTTGTACGGGGATAAACTGCTGCCGGCTCCCTGGAATTTGAATTACGAGGGATTTTTCCAACTGAGCGTCATTCCTGATGCCTGCCTTGCTTTTGCGATTCCGGTGCTGGGAATACTTACTGCCGATATGCTGGGATCGCGTGCGTTGAGGTTCGGCGTGCTCGGGGTCATGTGCGCGGCTTATTTTAAAGCGGTGTGGGTTGGGCCGTTGGATTCGATGACGACTGTGCATGAACTCACCGGGCTTCACACGGAGATTGATAAGAACGGGGTCTGCAGACAGACCACCGGCTATACCTGCGGGCCTGCGGCGGCTGTGACTGCGTTGCGACGTTTGGGCGTCGATGCCGACGAGAAGGAACTGGCGATCGAGGCGGAGACCGGGCGCTTTTTGGGCACGGATGAATTCAGGCTTGTGCGCGTAATGAACGATGCGCTTGCGCAGAAGGGATTGCGATTCAAGGTGGCTGATTTTCAAAATGCCGATGATCTCAACGGACTTTTTCCGTTTATCGCGATCCAGCATCTCTACGGTCAGGAATATCACTATATTGTGATTCTGGGAATCAAAGGCAATTGGGTCGAATACGCAGACCCTCTCCCGGGAGCAATCACCCGGATGCCACGCGCGGATTTTGAAAAAGACTGGCAGAAACGCGGGATTATTCTGACGCGGGGGTCGTAGAGCACGCTTGCGCTCGCGGAGGGTGGAGTTTGGGGCACAGACTCATTGCCTTTGATTGACATACAGGACCAGGCCGATGTGTGCCGAAATGACGATTGCTGTGACCAGGACCGATGCGAGCGGGGAAACCATCCACAATGATGAATAATCGCCCATTGGAAAACCATGAATGTGGGTCAGCGTCCAATCGAGGCACAGGTACCATACCGGCCACGCGAGCACGGAGACGGTAATCGGCAGCAGGTACGACCTCGGCTTCCCCATCGCAACGAGGATTGCGACAAATGCGGCAAAAACCACCGTCTGGAGCAGCAGTCCGGCGGAGATGCAGAAAATTGCGTTGCCCCGGCTTCTCATATGCCGCTGAGCCAGCGTGCCGAAACGGGGATAGTCCCACGGAGCGACCCACGTATCGGCGTCTTTGAATTCCACGTGCGGCGGGTAAGTGAAAATGCGAATCCGCATCGACTGCGCGGGGACGCCTACCAAAAGGCCGGCCGCGTAGTGGCCGAACTCATGGACCACCACAAGGAAAAAGATCACGACCGCGCAGCGGAGACAAATGATGAGTTTTGGGAGCATGATGGAGCAAGTCGTCGCATTGGAACATATCATGAATTAATCGCAACGCATGGACAGGGGTATCCCGCTCCCGCCCGGGTTTTGCGTCGAGCACGCTGCTTTATCTCCGGCCCGTGATCATGCCCGTGTGAAGATTGATTGCTCGATTTTTTTTGAAGACAGATGCAAAACGTCAAGAGTCAGGGAACGCCCCCCGGTAACGAGCGCTTCGAGTTACTTATGCTTTTGCGTATTTGCGATAAATGTCCTGAACAATTCTCCATCCCGTCTTGTTTGGACCGGCAAATATCAAATAATAGACAACTGCGTTCCGCGAGTTTCGCATTGCCAGCGGATCAGCGACAAAGCCAAAGCCCGCAACTTCCTTTAGATGCTTGCAATAAGCATCCACCAAATCCCGGTTCTCGGTCCTGTCCAGTTCCTCGTCCCCAAAAAGGCTTGTTTGGGCGCTTGGTCGAAACATCGCGGAATGCCATGAACGGTTGCCCCAAAAACGATCCATTGCTTCAAGTTCACCGGGCAAAATTTTCGATATGTCCTCGCGTTTGCAGTTGCGGTTCATTTGCATGACTGGGAAGTTGATGAAGAGTTCGACTGCTTGACCGCGACCAGCCGCACACACAACCTCCCAATCCAATGTAAGCGCATAGGGATCTAATACACACAATGCCCGGGTGCGCTTGGCGTAGGAGAACCGCGGCAGAACTGATTGAAGCATCACTTGATTACTGTCAGCATTGTAAAAAGTTACGTTCGGGCGATTGCCGATCTGATTCCTGAGAAAATCCACCTTCTCTCCATCGAGATCGATGAAATGGTATTCGTCAAATGGCGGCTGAACTCCCAGGGCAACCAAGGGACTTCCCAGAACCTCCTCACCGCCGTCTTTTCTGATGTGGAGACCCGGCCCGGAGAACGCATCGATGTAACCGTGGTGAAAGCCGTTTTTCCTGAGAATTGCTGAGTACGGCGCGGCGTAATCGCGAAGTATATCCAATTTAATCTCCGACCAAGGACCGATTTCATCCAAATTCATCTTAGAAACCGTTCTTTGTGCGTTAAACGTGAGCTAGTTTTTCCAATAAGAGGGCGCGACTTGAAGATGATGGCACGGCGTTTAGAACAATATCGGGATACTCGTCGTACGTTCGGCCATCAAGCTCTCGTCCAGTGCTGGCTTTGCGCACTCCACCCCATTGCTTGAAGAAGAACGCGACCCCTTGCATTTTACATTGTATCCGAATGTTTCTCACCCACTGGGGTAGCATAGGCCGTGCGCCCGGGCCGCTTTCACCTCCGACGATCACCCAGTCGATTCCGCGCAAATCCACATTGCCGAGATCTTCCAACAGCGGCTCGATGGACAGAAACGCAACCGTTGGCTTTGCGGTGCGCAACTTAACAATGCGTGGCAAACCATGTTTGCGATTTTCTGCACTCACACCCCACCAGATGTGGGGAGCCTTTGCGGCATTGCGGAGCTTACCTTGCAGTAGCGCTGACATACGGTCAGCACGCTTGGTGAGAATTTGGTAGGTATGCCAGTTCGCCGCCAACATCACACGGCAGATCTTTTCGATGTATTCGTCCGGCACGTCATCGTGGAAAAGGTCACTCATCGAATTGACGAAGATTTTCTTCGGCTTCGACCAGCGGATTGGATCGCCCACCTTTTCCGGCACTAGTCGAAGATCGAAGCCGAACTCAAACGGATGGCCGGGGACGCCACGAAATCGCTCAGCGAAGGTTTCTGCATAACAGTGGACGCAGCCAGGGCTGACCTTTGAACAGCCGCGCACCGGATTCCACGTCGCGTCCGTCCACTCAATTTTTGAATTATCGCTCATGGAGTTGATTTAAATTTTCCGATTGTATTCTTGCAGTCTAAATAAAGACTGTCCAAAGAATCTATAACATCTTAATCGCCCTCAGTCCACTTCCCTAAATAAGGCGGAGGTGTTTCAACTGACGAATGAAAAACTTTTGCCGGAATGCTGTTATATTGCGAAAGGTATTCCCAATACGGTAACGACGAAGTCCTAATAACGTCAATTGCTCGACCGAGGAGCAGGTAAAAGCGGAGAATCGCATCGGCCGGCTTCGTCGTGGCTTGGACTGCAACCCCGCGCGCATGCATCGTGTTTGGGCATATACCGTCATCACAACAGTAGGTGACCAGGTAACGATCCAGGGCCACAACAATATTGGGCAGCAACTGGACAGGAATTTCGGATGTATCCTCAAGCAAGGTTAACCCTAGGGCATCGGGATTCATTGCATCGCCGGTGATGAACAAGAAGGAAAAGATTTGGTGGAGGTGGTTATCTTTGGGAGAGAGAGTTTCTCCATACCTAGAATCGTAAGCTGTGCCTTTGGCAGAACGGTCGAGCGCCTTTGCCGAGGATAGATTTTCAAGGGCGTCTCTGAATTGTTGACGCGAGGTTACCGACGATTTCACTTCTCCAACCGCAACAACGGCTTCGCAGGGAAATAGAAATTTGTGCCCTGGAATCTCAATCCGTGGGCAAACGGTTGCATCAAAAATCACGACATCAAGCTGTTTGCTCATTTGCCCATTACAGTCGAAGGCAAAGCCCGTTGATACCTCAAAACGCTTCGGCAGATGGGCACGCAGAAAATCCCTTAGGATTTGTTCACGCGCAGTCCCGAGTTCGCCGGGATGCTTTAACAGCTTGCTGCGAAGATTAGATGCCATGTTCTCGGCGGCCTCTTCTAACATTTTGGCAAGAGAAATTTCCGCCTGTCTGGGCTTCCGGTTCATGGTAAACTATCCCCGAAACAATGGATGAGGGCAGCCTCGTAATCCTGCATAGCCCAGCGACAAGCAAGGAATTGCCTGTCAATTTCGATGCGCGTTTTTCCCTGGAGAGTCATTGGCGTATGAAAACGGTGATTAAAGAGGAATATCCGCAAGGATTCAACAACTCTCGGGTCGGTGCTCGGTATTGCTGTTTTCGTCGAGAACGATGTGCATGTGAAAACTGAATTCACGCGCAGGAAGGAAGACACTGCAAAATAGGTTTGCGGGTTGCGGGGCGGGGGTGCATGAAGGGGGTTAACAAAGTGAAACTCACGCGCCGTACTTTTTTTAGGACGCTCCTTATTGTCTTTGGGGTGGTGGTTATCGCGCTGGGGGTGTTTGTCTGGGTGGCGGCGGGGTATCTGGTTTCGCCGCCGAGGCGGGCTTTGCAGGATTATCACCGGGATTGGCTGGAGCATGCGGGGGCTCATGGGATGCTGGTGGATCAATACGAGGCGCTGGATGGGCTTGTGCCTTGCATTCTGGTGCGGCCGGATGCGGCGCATGGGGCTGGCGAGCGGGGAAAGACTCTGCGCAAGCAATTGACGGATGTGGGGTGGAAGCTGGATGCGTATGGGACGGTGTGCGGAACGTTGGTGCTGCTGCATGGGCGCGAGGGGAGGAAGGAGGATCTGCTGCCGGTGGCGGAACGGTTCGTGGCGGCGGGGTTTCGCTGCATTCTTCCGGATCTGCCTGCGCACGGGGAGAGCAAGGTGATGAAGACGCATTTCGGAAATGATCTGTTTGAGTGCAATCTGGCTTCGGAGGTTTTGCAGGATGCAGCGACACGGTTTGATTTTTCGCCGGAGCCGGCGGGGCTGTGGGGAATGTCGATGGGCGGGGCGTTTGCGATCAGCGCGGCGGCGGCGCAGCCTCAGCAGTGGAAGGCGATGGTGCTGGTTTGCACGTTTGACACGTTGTCCGGCGTGGAGAGCGACCGCTTGCACCGGTGGTTTGGCCCATTTGCGCCGTTGATGGAGCGGGCAGTAGATTTTGCGATCAGGATGCGGGCCGGGACGTCGCCGTCGACGGTACGGTCGGTTGACAAAGCACGCCGGGTTTTGATTCCCACGCTGGTGGCGCATGGGGACAGGGATGCGCTGATTTCGATCGCGCGGGGCAGGAGTCTTTACGATGCGTTACCGGGTACTGAGAAGAAGTGGATCGAGGTGCCGGGCGGGACTCATGAGACGATCCTGGTGACGCCGCTGGCGCTTTATTCGGAGATGAGCGCGTGGTTTTTGGCGAATATGCATCCGGGGGCGAAACCGACCGAAGCGGGAAACCATTTGTAATGTGTTTTGATTCGGGGGTAGGCTATTCGGCGGGCATGCTGTGGATACAAACCAAGACAATATTGATCTGAGCTGGTTGGGATTACTCGGACGCGAGTTGGGGCGTTCCCGCACCGGCCAGCTTTTTGTTGCAGTTCTGGTTCTGTTGTTTTTCGGATTTGCGGCTTTCTTTTTGTGGACTGTTCGCGACCTGGTTTTTGTCGTTGTTGCGGCCGCTCTGGTTTTTTGGGGGTTTCGGACTGCGTGGCGTCTTCTGCCAATACCGGCCAGTACTCGCGCCCGTTGGATGCGTGAGAAAGAATTGGTCAAGCGTTGTCCCGCCCACCGGTATCGCAAGCTTCTCGTTTTCGGCATCTATTTTTTGGTCCTGGAATTTCAATATGATGCCAATTTCAGGTTCAGTCTGCATGATCCTTTCGTTATCATCGCCGGGATATTAATTCTGGCGGGGTTGGCGAGTTTTTTGATTTGCCAGCGGTTTATTCGACGTGAGTCTGAAATGCCGGCGAATATTGCGTAGTAGGGCGGGATTTGTGGCAGTGTCGGACTGGGACCTTGTCTACTCTGTCATCCAATACTCATTTTGCGCATTTGAATTCATGCGGAAGATATTACTCATAGGGTCGGGAGGGTCGGGCAAATCGACGCTGGCTGCGAAGATCGCTGAACGGACGGGATTGCCGTTGATCCATCTGGATGCGATTTATTGGAAGCCGGGGTGGGTGGATACGCCGCGCGACGAATGGACGCGCATAGTTGCCGGCATGGTGACGCGCGATGCGTGGGTGATGGATGGAAATTACGGCGGGACCATGGATATCCGCCTGGCTGCGTGCGATACGGTGATTTTTTTGGATTTCCCTCGCATGCTTTGCCTGTGGCGTGTGCTGAAACGGCGGTTCCGGTTTCGAAATCAATCGCGCCCGGACATGGCGGCTGATTGTCCCGAGCATCTCAGCCGGGAATTTCTCATGTGGATTTGGAATTATCGCAGGGACCGGAGGCCGTCGATACTCCAGAAACTCGCCGCACTGGGACAAGACCAGCGAGTGATCATTCTTGATTCGCCGGGCAAGGCAGAGGCGTTTATTGCTCAACTTCCAACTCATGAATAAGGAGGGAGGAGGGGCAATGACGAAGCACGAATGACGAATGACGAAAAAAATTGGCGCTTCGCGGTATTGGGGTGGGAAGGTGGCACCTTCCCCTACAGTTGCGACAGCCTCCGGCTGTCGCGGGCTCGTTGGCACCGCCACAAATCCCTGGCTACGACTCCGCCAGCGGACCAGCGATCAATTTTGATGACTTACCGGCTTTGAATGGTACTAACCTGTTCTCATACTCGCACCGGTCCCGGTGTCGATTTCACTACCTCGGAATGGAGGCTGCGGCCTTTTCTTCCGGAGAGGAAAAGTACGATCGGCGAGGCGATGAAGATCGACGAATACGTGCCAATGGCGATGCCTATGACGAACGAAAATGCGAAGTCGTTCAGGACAGGGCCGCCGAAGAAGTAGAGGGCGAGCACCGTGAGCAACGCGGTGCCGCCGGTGAGGATGGTGCGGGATAGTGTTTCGTTGATCGATGTATTCACGATCTCCGCCACCGTATTGCCGCCATGGTGGTCCCGCAGCCCGCTCCGGATGCGATCGAAGACGACGATCTTGTCGTTGATTGAATAGCCCGCGATGCTCAGGATCGCGCCGACCATGATGAGCGACAGCTCGCGTCCGCTCAACACAAAGATCCCGAGCGTAATTATCAAGTCATGGGTCAGCGCCACGATCGAGCCCACGGCAAACGAAGTTTCAAAGCGCATGCTTACGTAAAGGAATATGCCCGCGAGCCCCAGCAGCAGCGCGACCGCACTCTTGCCGGCAAGTTCCCTGCCCACAAGCGGGCCCACATGGTCGGTCTTCTCGAAATTCAAACCAGCCGCCGGGAGCGACTGCGTGAGGCGCTCCTTTATTTTGTCCGCTGTACCGTAATCGCTGCGAATGCTGATGAGATCGCGGTCTGTCGTGTGTTCAGCCTGGATGGTGACGTTCTGGAAGGCGGTTCCGGCCAGTGCGCTGCGCACCTGATCAGGCGTGAGCGCCTGTTTCATGGATAGCACCAGCAGATCGCCCCCGCGAAAATCGGCACCCAGGTTCCGGTTGCCGCGCACCGCAAGCACCGCGATCGAAAGCGCCACGAGCACGGCGGAGATGCACACGAACTTTTTTGCGTTCCCCACAAAGTCGAATGCCTTCGACCGGATGAGGTGCAGCATGGTTATTTTATCCAGCGCTTTTGCCGCAAAGACCCATGAAAAGCATGTGTGCGTGATCAGCAGGGAGGAAAACATCGAGGCCACGATTCCTATGGTGAGGGTGAGCGCGAAACCCTTCACGGGGCCGTTCGCCATCCAGAAGAGTATCGCGGCGGTGAGGAATTGCGTGACGTGCGCATCGAAGATGGCGCTGAATGCCTTGGAATAGGAGGCCTCGACCGCGGGCTTCAGCGGCTTTCCGTGATCCAGCTCCTCGCGCAACCGCTCATAAATCAGCACGTTCGCATCAATCGCGATGCCGAGGCTGAGAATCAGGCCCGCTATGCCGGGGAGTGTTAATACACTATTAAACATCGCCAGCGCGCCGACGACCATGACGCAATTGATCACGAGCGCCACGATCGCAATGAACCCTACGAGCCGGTAGTACACGACCATGAATACCGCCACCAGGATGAGGCCCGCCAGGCCCGCATAAATACCGCTCTTGATCGAGTCGCTCCCCAGCGTGGCCGAAGCCTGGCGCTCCTCGTCGATGATCACCGGGGTTTGCAGCGGGTTTTCCAAGGCGCTGGCGAGGCCGCGGGCCTCCTTTTCATTCATGCCGCCGCCACTGATCTGTGCGCGGCCCCCCAGAATGCCTTCCGAATATTTGTCATGATCAACGCCGGGGGCGGAAATCACCGCGCCATCCAGCACGATCGCCATTGCCGAGCGATCAGCGGCCACTTGCTTTGTCAGGCGGCCAAACTCATCGGCTCCCTGCGAATCAAACTGCAGGGCCACGCCCCAGCCATCGGAATCGAAATATGCATTTGCATGGGTTACGCGCTGGCCGAGGAGATCGGCTTTCTTTTTTACGATCAATTTCCTGTCAACCGGCTTGCCATCGCGCTGCTCGCCGAGGGTTTCGATGGAATATCCCGGGGGGATCACGGCCTGGCCGGCCTGGATTTCCTGGAGGAGCGTTGCGCTGCCGGGATAGACGAGCTTGAACTCGAGCCTTGCCACCTTTTTCAATTGGTCGCGCGCATCCGCTACTTTGTCCGCTGTGATACCGGGGATCTGCACCATGATGCGGTCCGTCCCCTGGGGAGTGATGATCGGTTCACCTGTCCCAAACTGGTCTATACGCTTGCGGATCGCCTCCACTGCCTGGTCAACCATGTCCGGTGTGATCGCCTTCTTCACTCCTTTGTCGTCCACGGGAGGATCGAGCCTGATCAGGAATGACATGCCTCCCTGCAAATCGAGGCCGAGATGGATTTTCCCGGGGGTGATCACCTTCCCGCTGGCATCCTTCACATCAAACGGGGGGATGATGTCGACAAGGCAGAAAGCAATCGTCAGAATTGTCAGCACGGTGCCAAGGATGCGCCTGCGCGGGGCGGAATCAGTGGTAAAATACCAACCCAAAATGATGAGAAGTGTTAAGCCGTAAAAAAAAGTCCAGATCGGGGCCATGGAAGTAAGGGATGAGGATTAGAGTTTGGGAGATGAAAAAAGAGGGTGATTTCCAGCGCTACACGGATCCATGCAAAAGAACCCTGACGATGCCTATGAAGGTGTAGAGAAGCGCGGCATCGAAGCAAACGCGCGAAAGCAGTGGCAACGAATACCCCCGTGCCCCATACCGGGAGCGGCTTGCGAAACGAACGAGGGCATGCGTACCTATCGCGAGGCAAAATGTGCATGTAGTCGCGAAAGCTATGAAGGCTGCGATGCGGAAATCCAACCGCCACCAGACAAACGCGAAAGCCAGAAGTTGAGAGAGCATCGCCATCAGGACGGACTTAGGCTTCAGGCCGCTGTCATAGTCGGCCAGCAACGGAAGCCAAATAGCGAGAACGACGAATGCCTCAGGCAGCGCGCGAAAAATACCGTGCGGCATCCAACCCGTAAACACGAACAGAAACAGGCTAAACCAGAAACCGGCACGGCGGAGCGGCACCTGCATTGTTTCTTCGCACGAAAATGCCGGTCTTTGCCGTAATGCAGGCTGCGATTCCTGTTCCGGTGTTTGCCAATCAACGATGCCTATAGGCGGGTTGGGAAAATACATGACAGGCATCGCATTCCGGCGTGCGTGGATGAGCCTCTGCAACGCGTCGTCGAGAGGTTCGGCGGCGTCCGCATTGGGCAGTATCACCTCCAATACGGCGCTGATCTCATAAGTGCGCAGCTCGATGAGCACCTCACGAATGATTTCCGGCGAAATATTTTCAAGCAGAGACCGCAGAGGACGATCTTCCCCGCGGTCAAGATACGCCTCAATATGTGCCCGTAACTGTTCCTTAACTTCTGCCTGTTCCATACGACTTCATTTCAGGTGGGCAGGCGTTGCACCGGCCTTGGGCAGGATCGGTACCGGGCGGGAATACATCTTCATGCCGTCCTCTTAGCTTACTGTGTGCCAGCGTTTTTGATTCGAATACAACCCGCTGATTACAAACCACTTGAAATAAACAATCGATTTTGGTTGTCCCTTGAAAACATTGCGGTTTGCACGATCCGGCATTGGGGGAAATGCAAATTGCAAAGCCGGAATTCGACAAAAGCCAGACGATCAGAGGCTGGATTTTACCACCAAGGCACCAAGACACAAAGAAGAGAGGTTAAATCGTTAAAAGGGTTAGATAGTTAAACCGTGCTTATCCGTTTTGCTGACAAAAGCGGAGATGCTGGATTCTAGATGCTGGATACTGGATAAAAGACATCTTTACGTCGTGCGCCAGCCAGCATGAGGTCCTTGTGTGTCAATTAACCGGATAAGCATTAGTTAAACTTTGCATTGGTAATCAGTGATGACGAAAACCGAGGCTTTGCGAGATACTCGACTCTGGGAGAGGCCGAGGGGCGTGGGCGGCAACATTCGCCGTGGGCGGAGGTGGACGCGTAAAATGACGAAGCCAGAATGGCGAAGCCTGAAGGTGCCGCTGTGAAGCGGGGCCATAGGTCTTATGGGACGGATAGGACTTATACGACCCTATAGGCCCACTGGCGCAGGTCTCAAAAGAAACAAAAAAAGCGCCGCAGTGAAGCGGCGCCTTTTTTGGGTTGAATGGTTGGCTCTGATTACAGCGTGCGGCAGAACTCCTCGAAACGGTCGAGGCCTTTTTTGATGACGTCCATGCTGGTGGCGTAGCTGAAGCGCAGGGTGCGGTCGTCGCCAAAGGCGATGCCGGGGACGACTGCGACGTTTGCCTTGCTGAGGAGGCGGTCGGCGAAGTTCTGCGAGGTGAGCGAGAGCTTGCTGATATTCACGAGGATGTAGAACGCGCCGAGGGGTTTCACGGCTGTGATGTTCGGGATCTTCGAGAGGCGGTCGTACATGTAATTGCGGCGCATGTCGAATTCCGCGCGCATGTCGCCGATGGCCTGCTGGCTGCCCTTGAGCGCGGCGAGGCCGCCTTTCTGGGCGAACGAACAGGGGTTCGATGTGCTGTGGCTCTGGATGGAGTCGATGGTCTTTGCGATTGCCTCAGGCGCGCCGAGATAGCCGAGTCTCCAACCGGTCATCGAGTAGGCCTTGCTGAAGCCGTTGATGGTGATGGTGAGGTTGTAGAGTTCTGGCGAGATCGAGGCGATGCTGACGTGCTCGGTGCCGTCGTAGGTGAGCTTCTCGTAGATTTCATCGGAGAGGATGATGATGTCCTCGCCGAGGGCGACTTCGCCGATCTTCTCGAGTTCTTCGCGTGTGTAAACCGATCCCGTGGGGTTGCCGGGGGAGTTGATGATGACCATCTTGGTGCGCGGGGACATTGCATTTTCGAATTCCTCGGCGGTCATTTTCCAGCCGTTCTCTTCCTTCGTCTGGACGAAGACGGGCTCTGCGCCCGCAAGGCGGACCATCTCGGGATAGCTGAGCCAGTAAGGGGCGGGAATGATGACTTCGTCGCCGGGTTCGCAAACGGCGAGGATGGCGTTGTAACAGGAATGCTTGGCGCCGTTGCTGACGATGATCTGGCTGGGCTTGTACTCGAGTTTGTTATCGGCGAGGAATTTCTCGGAGATCGCCTGGCGGAGTTCGAGGATGCCGGAGCTCGGGGTGTATTTCGTGAAACCGGTCTCGAGGGCGGCCTGGGCGGCGGCCTTGATGTGCTCGGGGGTATCGAAGTCGGGTTCGCCGGCGCCGAAGCCGCAGACATCGATGCCCTCGGCCTTCATGGCCTTGGCCTTGCTGTCGATGGAAAGAGTCAGCGAAGGGGTGAGTGAAGTTGCGCGTGAGGAGAGTTCCATAGGATTGTGTGTTGTTGGGTTATTGATTGCTGACATATTCTTCGACGATGGGCTTCAGATTGTTTTCCTTGATTTTCACGATGCCCATCTCGCGGATCGCGTTTTCGGGGGAGTCGGAGGCGTGGGCTGCATTGACCATGATGGTCTCGCCAAATTCCTTGCGGATGGAGCCGGGGGGGGCTTTCGAGGGATCGGTGGGGCCGAGGACTTCGCGGATCTTCCGCACGGCATCAATGCCCTGGTAAACCAAGGCGATACACTTCGCGGAGCCGGGCGCCTGGCGCTCCGCCTCGGTCTTGCATTCGCTGGGGCGCGAACCGGCCATGAATTGCACGATGGACTCCCAGTTCTGCCTGCCATTGATGGGGCCGATGAGTTCGCCGAGCTGCTTTTGAATGTCGTCCGTGAGAGCGATGCCTGTCTGGTCCTCGATGGCGAGGCGGGCGCGTGTGCCGGCGGGTTCGCGGAGTTTGTCCTGAAGCACCGCGAGCACAGGGCCGTAAAATTCCTCGGCTTCCGCGACGCTCATGCGATGGACTTTAAAGCCGATGATGTAAAGGCCGCTGCGGGAAAAAACGTCGATGACGCCGCCGGGGCGGGCATTCGGGAAACGGAAGTTATCCGGCTTGATCAACACGAGGGTTTTCTGGACATTCGCGCCTGCCGGAAACTGGATGGTGTCGTCAAGCAGGCCGCCGTCGCTATCGGAAAAGTCGGACCAGAGCTTGAGATTTTGCACGGCGGAATCGAGATCAGGCGGGGCGATGACGGCGGGCTCGAAATAAATAACCTCGCCGGCTTCGTTGGTCACGTAATCGCCGTAGGTATCGCGGATCGTCTCGCCGCTGGTGCGTTCGTTCACGATATGACCGGCGGTGGAGCGGATCTTGTTGATCGCATCCTCGCCGCGAAACACGAGAAAGAGCACGCGGGAGCGGGTGCCCGAGGCATCCGGCGCGAAATTTTTGAGCACATACTTGCGGATCAGATCCTGCGTGGCGCGGTGGCGTGGATCCTGGGCCGTGACGATGACCGAGGCGTATTTTTCCACCAGCTCCCTGCCGGGCGCAAACATGCGCGACGCGACGATTTCCAGCCCGGTGCGCGAAATCAGGCGCGCAATAATTCCCCCCGTCCGCGATTTGCGGATCGAGTAGGGAGTGACGATTACATACGAAAGTTCTTCAGCCATAGATAAAAAGTGCCTGCGATGGTCCAGCGGAAACGGCATTTTTCCCGCACGAAATCAACACAGGCAGAATTTTTTCTTACAAAATTTTCCGAAACCTAATCGCCGAATGCACAGGGCGTCAACACGATTTTACTCGCGGCCCCTATCCCTTCACCGCCAGCGCAGCAATCCATTTGCCTTTGCGGATGGTTTTCTTGATGCGAAAACCGTGGGAATGGAACGCCGCGACGCATTCCTTTTCCTGATGGCGCATCACGCCGGAAAAAATGAGCGAGCCGCCGGGATTCGTGGCACTGGAGATGGCAGGGGCGGCCTTGATGAGGACCTCGCTGAAGAGATTTGCGACCACGACATCCCATGTTTTCCGCGGAGTCCACCTGGTGACGTCCATTTTCCGGAAATCGATGCCGGAGATTTGATTCAGGACGGCGTTTTCCTGTGCCACGCGCACGGCATGGGGATCGAAGTCGAAGGCTGTGACGTTTGTTGCGCCGAGGAGTTTCGCGGCGAGCGCGAGGATGCCGCTGCCGGTGCCCAGGTCGAGGATTTTCCATGCATCGGGGCCGGCCTGGTCGCCTCCTTTTGCCCTTATATCCACCAAAAGCCGGAGGCATGCGGCTGTGGTCGCGTGATCCCCTGTGCCGAAGGCCATGGCGGCGGGCACCTGGAGGATTTTCCGCCCCGGGAACTCCCGCATGCACGATTTTTTTTGCCGCTCCGAGGAGACAACGAGGATTTTTTGCCGTATCCGGATCGGCTGCCGGGAGGAGTCGTCCTGATGGGTGAAAATGCGATCCTTGAGCGTGCGCAACTGGCCGCCGAATTGCTTTACCAGGGCAGCGCCTTCTTTTTTTGAAAGCGCATAGACTTCAATGCGGATCGCCTTGCCACCGGGGAGGCCGATGATGGCGAGACGTGATTCATTGGCGAAGCCGAGGCGTTCGACCCAGGAATCCTCCCACTTTGCAGAAGTTAATTTTCGCCAGACGAGCATGGAAGATAATGAGAAAGCCCGAATGACGGCGTGACTAAGTCCGGATACCTGAGCCAGTCACTTGCGCTTTACCTGTCACTAAGATCCCAGCTTTTGAAAACACTCAGGAAGCTGGAACTATTGGGATTTTCACGCAGGTAGGTAATGACGTCGCCGTGGACACTTTGCCGGGCGAGTTGCCGGGCGTCTTCGTCGCTCAGGGGAATTTGTGTATCTGAATAGGCGAGGTAAGCCATGATTTCGCTGCTATGCACCTGATGCTGCGAAAGCTCGACGATGTCGGATTCGGTGAGCTTTTGCCGCGCCTGCATCCTGGCGTAGAGGGAATCCGAAATACCGCAATCATGACAGCGGGCGGTCTGGGTGCTGCTGAATGACGAGCAACCGGCGAGTAATGCGGCGAGCAGGCAGATGAGCAGGGTTGGTTTCATAGGCTTGGTGTCAGGAGTATACAGGATTCGAGAAAAACCGCCAGACCGGATGCAGGATTTTAACGCACCAAAAGTCCCTGCATGAGAAAAAAGACGCCGGCCAAGCCGAAAAGCAGGCTAAAGGCCCAGAACAACTGTTTCTTTGTGAGGACGGAGATCGCGCCCACGGCGATGGCGATCTGAAACATGGTCACCCCGCGCGACAGGATCTCATGGGTGGCGAGATGGGTGGCGGCTTCCTTCTGGTCGTCATCGGCTTCTTTTTTGATGTCGGCCTGCTGTTCCTCGTATTGCTTGAGCTTTTCCTCGTCGGCAGCGTCCAATTTTTGCTGGGCGGCATCGGGTTGCCCGTGCTCGAGGGCTTTTAAAATCTCCACGCGTGTTTTTACCAGCCCGGACTTGATGCCTTTTGCCTGGTAGAAGTTCCACTGGTCGGAAGACTTGATCTGGCTGACCATCGCCTCATTCGCATGGCCGCCGGCGAGCATGGAGCAGACAGCGGCGAGGGCGGCGAGGACCGCGGTGCTCAAGGCAACCATGGAAACCCATTTCTCCTTTGCCCCCTCGGCGTGGTGTTCGATGTGTTCGTGAACCTGTTCCATCGGGACTTCGGGATTTTCCATAATAGGGTGTGTAGAGGGGGTTGCTGCCGTTTTGGTGGCGATATCATAGCCAGCACCCCGGGGAAGTCTGCAAAAAACATCACTTGTATTGGATGCCGTTATCCTGCAACTTCCCGAACTATGAGCAATAAACGGTATGGATGCATCGGCATTGTCCTTTTCCTTCTGCTTTGCCTGAGCGGGCTTGTGAATTTGATTTTGATCGCGAAGGGCAACAAACTTTCGGCCACCGGCGTCGTCTCCCGTGACTTGCCGGAATTCGGCGAAACGACCGTGGAGCGGGCCTCGGGGGCTTCCACGGACAAGATTGCATTGATCGGCCTGCGCGGGTTGATCAGTTCCTCCGTCTCCGGCTCGCTGGGTGAATCGATGGTGGACGATATCAAAATAGCCCTGCGGCAGGCGGTGGATGATGACCGCGTGAAGGCGATCGTGCTGAACATCGACTCCCCCGGCGGGGAGGTCACGGCCTCGGATGTGATCTATAATGCGGTAAAAAATGCGCGGGCGAAGAAACCGGTGGTCATTTACATGGGGTCGCTTGCGGCCTCGGGCGGATTTTACGTTTCGTGCGGCGGCTCGTGGTTGATCGCCAATGAGACGACGCTCACCGGCAGCATCGGCGTGATCATTGAGACGGTGAACTACAAAGACCTGATGGGAAAAATCGGCGTGTCGCCGGTGGTTTTCAAAAGCGGCAAGTTCAAGGACATGCTCAGCGGATCGCGCGACATGACGGATGATGAGAAGGCCTACATCCAGAACATGGTGACGGAGACTTATGGCAAATTCGTGAAGATCGTCGCGGATGAACGCAAGCTGCCGGAGCAGGGTTTGCGCGACGGTATCGCGGATGGCCGCGTGATTTCGGGAAAAGACGCCCTGGATGACAAGCTGATCAACCAGCTCGGACAGATCGAGGATGCTTTTGCCAAGGCGCGGGAACTCGGGGGCGCGCCCGGTGCGGCGGTGGTGAGATACCAGCCGGGGTTCAAGCTTGGGAAACTTTTGCAAATGCTCGGGCAGTCGGAGCAATCGAAGATCGAGATCAATCTCACGCAAAAACTCCTGCCTCCGCTGGAATCGGGCAGGCTCTACATGCTGCCCAGCTTCTACGCCCAATAACACTTGGATTCCGCGGCAAAAATTTCCTCGGGGCTGATAGTGGCGCTGGCATTGATCGGCGTGATCCTCATTGTTATCAGCCTGTGTGTTTACGGCAAATTGATCCGCGGGATCGCGAAGGATGGAGGAAAGGTCGTCACGGCCAACTTCGGCACGCCTGATCTGATTGCCGGGGGGCTGCTCGGCGCATGGTTTGTCTCCGCGATCATACGCGGGGCGCAGGCCCCGCCGAAAGCGGTGAAGGAGGAAGATATTGTGAGCGGGGTGCTGGTGTTTCTGATGGTCGTCACGGCCATCTGCTCGTTCATGTATTTCCGCGGCATCGATGTGATCGCGCAATTTGGCATCCGGCGGGTGGGGTTTCCAAAATTTGCGGGGATGGCGATCCTGCTCCTGCTTGCTGCTTATCCGCTCATCGGCGGCGTGGGCGCCCTCACTCAAACGCTCCTCAGGGAGGATGCCAGGCCGCAGGAGCTGGTGAAGTATTTTCTCGATGCGTCGGCGCGGTCCAACTACACGGCGATCATATCGACGATGGTGATGGCTGTGTGCTTCGCGCCGATCGTGGAGGAATTTATTTTTCGCGGTTATTTTCATGGAGTGTTGAAGCGCTACACCGGCATCATCGGGGCGACGTTGATCAATGCGGGGTTGTTTGCGGCGATCCACCTGAATGAAAGCTCGCTGCCGTCGCTCTTCCTGCTCGCGGTTTGTTTTACGATCGCGTATGAATTCACGGGGTCGCTCCTCGTGAATATCTGCATGCACAGCCTTTTCAACCTGACCAATCTCCTCCTGCTGCTCTACGCGGCGCATCACATCCTGCTATGAAACTGGCCGGCTATGGTGAAGACCGGCTTGTGCGGGAACTGACGCAGCGACTTGCCGTGGGGCGGGATGTGCTCGTGGGTGCCGGTGATGATTGCGCAGTGATCGGGCGAAAGACGGACGCGCAATGGCAGCTTTTAAAAACGGATTGCATCATCGAGGGTGTCCATTTTTTGAAAAATGCCGATCCGAAAAAAGTGGGGTGGAAGGCGCTCGGGCGGGCCCTCAGCGACATAGCGGCGATGGGTGGCAAGGGTTGGCATGGGTTGGTAACCCTTGGCATTCCAGCAGATATGGAAGTCGCGTGGCTGAAGGGGTTTTACAAGGGGTTGAGCAACATCGCGGAAAAATTCGGGGTGAGCATCGTGGGCGGGGAGACGGCGCGGTCGCCCGGGGCGTTCTTTTGCTCCATTGCGCTCACGGGAACGGTGGATAGTAAACATTGCGTGACACGCTCGGGCGGGAAAGCGGGCGACCGGCTCTATGTGACCGGCCGGCTCGGGGGTTCGATCCGCGGGAAGCATCTCACTTTCACGCCGCGCATCGAAGAGGCGCAGTGGCTCACGAAAAAATTTCCGGTTCATGCAATGATGGACCTGAGCGACGGGCTCGGCTCGGATCTTCCGCGCCTCGCGCAGGCGAGCGGAGCCGGGTTCATGGTTTACGAGGAGAAAATTCCGCTTACCAAGGGTTGCACTACGCAAAACGCACTGGCGGATGGTGAGGACTACGAACTCCTTTTTGCCATTGTGCCGCAGGATGCCAAACGGCTCGAAGCCGCATGGAAAAAACGCTTTCCGAAACTCCCTCTCACGCACATCGGGGAACTCTGCAGGAATTTTGAGACAGAAAATTTGAAATCGCATGGCTACGATCATTTCGCATAGTCCGGCGGAGACGTTCGATTTCGGCAGGCAGTTCGCTTCTTTGCTGAAAAAGGGGGATGTGCTCGCGCTCGCGGGCGATCTCGGAGCGGGCAAGACGCATCTTGTCAAAGGGCTCGCATCGGGGCTTGGCGTTGAATCAGAAGTTACCAGCCCCACGTTCACGCTTATCCATGAATACCCGGGCGGGCGTTTTCCGCTATACCATATTGATCTGTACCGGCTGGATTCCGCCGAGGAGGTGTTGAAAATCGGGCTCGATGAATATCTGGAATCCCCGGGCGTCACGGTCATCGAATGGGCGGACAAGTTTGCGGAGATCATTCCTGACAACGCGCGATGGATACGGCTGCGGGCGTTGGACGGCGACTTGAGGGAGATCGAAACGCCGTGATCACGCTCGCCATCGAGACCTCCACCGGGAATGGCAGCCTCGCACTGTCCGAGGATGGCCGCACGCTTTTTCAGGAACGGTTCATGGCCGACCGGGGGCATGGCGCAGGGTTGTTTGCGAACCTGGAGCGCGCCCGTGAGATTGCGCCGCACTGGGACCAGATCGTGGTTGGGCTCGGGCCCGGCTCCTACTCCGGCGTGCGCATCGCCATCGCTGCGGCGGTCGGGCTGGAGTTTGCCACCAAGGCGAAGGTGCTCGGCATCCCATCAATCCTTGCGCTGGAAACGCCTGCTCAAAAATACCTCTCGGTGGGGGATGCACGGCGTGACAGTTTTTACTTTGCGATTGTTCATGATGGTGAATGTGTTTCCGGGCCGATGCTTCTGGATGCGGCAGCGCTGACAGCTGAACTCAGTGCGCACGAAAATCTGCCGGTATTATCCTCTGCTCCGATCGCTGGATTTCCGAATTTACAAATTTGCTTTCCATCGGCGGAAAGACTCGCGCGCCTTGCGGAAATGGGACGCGGCATCAGCATGCGGGATAACCTTGAGCCAATCTATCTGCGCGATCCACACATCACGCAGCCGAAGAAATTGTGATTATGGATACTTCACTTCGCCGGATACGAGCATGTCTCCGCCGATTTTTTTATAACGCGGATTTTTGACCGTAGCTCCTTTTGCGCTGGAGGCGGCGCCGAGACCGGCCACGGAAACTTTCGGGCCGCCGATCAACAGTGGCGCGATGTAAAATTGCACTTCGTCCACAAGCCGTTGGTCGAATGCCTGTCCGATCACATCTCCACCGCCTTCGATCAACACGCTTGTGATCTGTTTTTTTCCGAGATCGCGCAATATTGCGCGGAGCGATTTGTTTTTATAAACGAGTGTCCTGTCCTTGTGCTCGTCGGTGAAAAGATGCGCGTCCGGCGGCAATTTTCCGCTGCGGGTGAGCACCACGCGCCACGGCTGCCTGGCTCCACGGATGCCGCGCACAGTGAGATGAGGGTTGTCCACGCGCAATGTTTCCGCGCCGATGAGGATTGCATCGACCCGGGCGCGCAGCTTCTGCGCATGCGCGCGGGAGGCCGGACTTGTGATCCATTGACTTTCGCCGGGCTGGCGGGAAATGCGGCCGTCCAGCGACATGCCGGCTTTTGCGATCACCCACGGCACTTTGCTCACGATCCATTTGTTAAATGCGTTATTCAATGCGCGGCATTCCTCTTCGAGGATGCCGGTCTTCACGGTGATGCCTGCTTTTTTTAAAATGGCTACGGCACGCCCCGCATGGGCGGGATTCGGGTCGATCGCGCCGATCACCACGCGCTTGATTCCGGCTGCGATGATCGCGTCCACGCAGGGAGGAGTGCGCCCGTGTGTCGAGCAGGGCTCCAGCGTCACGTAAAGCGTTGCGCCTTTTGCGGAGCCGGCTTTTTTCAGGGCTTCGATTTCCGCGTGGGGAAGTCCAGCCTGACGATGCCAGCCGGCAGCGATCGCTTTTCCTTTGGAAACGATCAATGCGCCCACGCAAGGATTCGGGCTTGTATGCCCGATGCATTTTTCCGCCGCCTGTATTGCGGCTCGCATGTGTTTTTCGTCTTCCATGGTTGGCATACTTTCAAATTCGGCTTTCATTGGGACTGGGACACGACAGAGCGTGTCCCTCCAAGGCGCTCTTCGAGCTTAGTACGACTTGGCGAAGATCACGCGCTTTCCGCTTGGCTTGCCGCAACAGATGCAAGCGCCACTCTCTTCTTTTGCGTCGAACGGGATGCAGCGGATCGTCACCTTAAGGTCATCCTTGATCTTCTCCTCGCACTCTTGCGAACCGCACCAGTGGGAGCGCGCAAAGCCGCCGTGAATCTCGGGTTTCTCCGTATTCTTCGGGGTGAAAAACGCGTAGAACTGTTCCTTTGAGTCGATGTCCACGATGTTTGCGTCGCGGAACGCGGTGGCGCGGTCGAGCAAGCCATCCTGAATCGATTGCAGGATTTCCTCGGTGCGGGAAATGAAGTCGGCGTTCGGCAGGAACTCTTTTTCCTTCGGGCCTTTGTCGCGGCGGGCGACGGCGACACTTCCTTTTTCCAGGTCGCGCGGGCCGAGCTCGACGCGGATTGGCACGCCTTTCTTGATCCATTCCCAATTTTTCTGTCCGCCGCCGATATCGCGCTTGTCCACTTCCACACGAACCGGCTCCCCGTGGAAATGCAGCTTGCGCAAGTCCGCGGCGAGCTTTTCCACGGCGGCGAAAACCGCATCGCGCGTCTCGGGTTTCGGAGCGACAGGCATGATCACCACATGGGCAGGGGCGATGCGCGGAGGCAGCACAAGACCATCGTCATCCGCATGCGCCATGATCAGCGTGCCGATCATCCGCGTGCTCACGCCCCAACTCGTCGTCCACGCAAATTCCTGCTTGTTCTGGCGCGAAAGGAACTGGATGCCGCTCGCCTTGGCAAAATTCTGGCCGAGGAAATGCGATGTGCCGGCCTGGATCGCCTTGCGGTCCTGCACCATGGCCTCGATGGTCAGCGTATCGACAGCCCCCGGAAAACGTTCGCCCGGACTTTTCTGGCCGGTAAAAACCGGAATCGCCAGCCACTCGCGCGCAAACATTTCATAGACGCCCAGCATCGCCGTTGTCTCTTCGCGGGCCTCGGCCTCGGTTTCGTGCGCGGTATGCCCTTCCTGCCAGAGGAACTCGGCGGTGCGCAGGAACAGGCGCGGGCGCAATTCCCAGCGGACGACATTCGCCCACTGGTTGATAAGGATCGGCAGATCACGATACGACTGCACCCATTTCGCGTAGGTCGCGCCGATGATCGTCTCACTCGTGGGACGCACGACGAGTGGCTCGGCAAGCTGTGCGGACGGAGCGGGACGCAGGCCACCCGCGCCATCGGATTCCAGACGGTGATGGGTAACGACCGCGCATTCCTTTGCGAAGCCCTCGACATGAGCGGCCTCCTTCGCGAGATACGAGAGCGGGATGAAGAGCGGGAAATAGGCGTTCTTGTGGCCTGTGGCCTTGAACATGCCATCGAGAGCGCGCTGCATGTTTTCCCAAATGCCGTAGCCCCACGGCTTGATCACCATGCAACCGCGCACGTCGGAATTCTCGGCGAGATCGGCGGCGCGCACGACCTCCTGGTACCACTCGGGAAAATCTTCGTCGCGGCGTGGATTGATGGCTGTTTGCTGGCTCATAGGTTTTTAGAAAAATGGAGGGACAGTGTTGTCCCGACTGGAAAGGAAATCAATGTCTTATCGGAGGGGGTGAAGCAAGGGCGGAGGGAGGAAAGAAGAGCGTCTTGGGTTTATTCATTGATTTTGCGTTTTTCCAGAGCGTGTCGTGCACCTTCAAAAAGAAGTCATCGATAGAATGCCGCTTGCTGGTGTGCGCAGGCATCATGCACGCGTGGAAGATGCCCGGCATGGAATGGTTCCGGAAGGGCGTCGGGCGAAAACCAATCTACGGCGCTGGATTCATCGCTCAACGATGCCGAGCCGCCTGTAACACTGCATTCGAAAAGGAGGCTGACGTACGAAACCGTATTGCCATCGGGATAAGTCATCGTCGTGTGTTGTGGATCGGAGTAAACGCCGATCAGGCGGATCACGCGCACTTCGTAACCCGTCTCTTCCTTGACTTCGCGGATCACGGCTTGCTCCGCTGTCTCCCCGGTTTCGATGCTGCCCCCGGGCAACCCCCACCGGCCGTTGTCCGTGCGACGGTGCAGCAGAATGCGGCCCTGCGCATCAAAAGTGACGGCTGCGGCTGCGGCACGACGAAGGCGTGTGGGATCGGGTATTGGCATGGGATAATGTTTGTGCAGGTGTATTCTAGACTGAAAGAATGACCCACGAGCAACCGGCAAATTACAACGGTGCGGAGGACAGTGAATTTTCAAAATATGCAAGAGTTGACGCATTTTGACAACTACGTGCTACCGAGCATCGATTTGCTTGATCAGCACGATATGGATGACCGTCCCGCCACCGATCTCGAGGAGCTACGAAAAATACAGGCCACGCTAATCGCTACGTTGGCGCAATTCGAGATCAGCGTCGAGGCAGGCGACATCACCAAGGGCCCCGCGATCACGCGCTACGAGGTTTACCCCGCCAATGGTGTGCGCATGAGCAAGATCGTGAGGCTGGAGCACGACATCGCCCGCGCCATTCGCGCCGCGCGAATCAACATCCTCGCGCCGATTCCCGGCAAGAACACGGTCGGCATCGAGATTGTGAACACCCGCAGGGTGAAGATCACGTTGAGAGAGTTGATGGAGTCCGAGGATTTTATGCAGAGCAAGGCGAAGATCCCGCTCGCGCTAGGGAAGGATATTTACGGCAAAACGATCGTCGGCGACCTTGCGGCGATGCCGCATTGTCTCATTGCGGGAACCACCGGCAGCGGCAAGAGCGTGTGCATCAACTCGATCATAACCAGCATGCTCTACAAATTCACGCCGGAGGAGATCCGGTTCATCATGATCGACCCGAAGGTGGTCGAAATGCAGGTTTACAACACGCTGCCGCATCTCGTGATCCCGGTCGTCACCGATTCGAAAAAAGCACTCTTGGCGCTGCGCTGGGTGATCGACGAGATGAAGAAGCGTTACAAAATTTTTGCAAAGACCAATGTGCGTAACATCACAAGCTTTAACGCACGCCAGATGCCACACATCGCCATCATCGTGGACAATCTTGCGGACTTGAAGCAAACCGCGCCCACCGATTTCGAGAATGCCATTGCGCGAATCACGGAGATGGGGCGTGCCGTAGGAGTTCACATGATCATCGCTACCAACACGCCACGCATCAGCGCTGTCACAAACATTAGCAAGTCCAACATCCCCACACGCATCGCATTTCAATGCACAGCACGAAGTGAATCGCACGAAATTCTGGGCGTAGTTGGTGCGGAAAAACTATCAGGCGCGGGCGACATGCTGGTTTTGTTCCCTGGCTCGACAGAACCAATTCACGCCCAGTGCGTTTTTACTACTGACCTAGAGATTCATCGGATTGTCGATTTCGTTTCCAAGCAGAGAGCGCCGATTTTCGAATCCCCCATCTCCGACAATCTGCAATCGAGTTCAACGCCGCTCAACGACGTCACCGAAGAGGACGAGGAACTGGTGCAGAAATGCGTCGAAATCATGCGCCAAGAGAAGAAAGCATCCCACTCGCTCTTCCAGCGGCGGCTGCGTCTTGGTTATACTCGGGCAGCGCATTTGGTAAACATTCTCGAACAGCGTGGTTACATAGCCCTCGGTGAGGGCGCAAAACCTCGCGAAATTCTCCGAGATCTCGATACTTTTGTATATACTCCTCCTCAGAGTCCCCCTATCGAATCACCACCTATTATTTTGCCAAATTTCGTCGTTTGTTTCTGCGAGCATTGCGGTCAAAAAATTGAATTCGATACAAACGAACTGGGTGATCGAAAAAGTGTTGTTGTTCCATGTCCCACTTGTGGAGTTGAAACAAATCTAAGAGGGCGTCTAAAAAGTGCGTGAAGGTTTCTGCTTAGCTACGCTGGGTTTTCAGACTCGCTCGCCGGGAGGCTCGCGCTCCCATCGCTCGGCGAGCCATTCGGGACTTTTTAGACGGCCTCTAACATATGAAAATTGACACCCCTTTGATCTGCGAGACGTCGGAGTAAACGTTCGGATGAAGAACCAGCCGCATCAGTCGCGACGATGTTCGATCTGCCGATCAAGCTGCTCCAACGATATGCCAATATGGGGATTCGCATCTAAATCCGCAGCACGCAGCAGCGCATCCGCGATACCTTCGTCCTCATCCTGCAAAACAGGGGGGAGCGATCTCAGGAGATGAGTCGCCAAAACGGCCCTCTGGCTATCGGACAAATCCAGCGCAAGTTTCTCCACTTCGTTGAGAGTGACCATGACGGCATTCTATCGTATCATCCTTTTAAGGGCAAGTCTTGAGTCGGATGGCTCGCCTGCGAAATGTCAAGGTTTCCGCCCCTCATCCACTTCGTAGTAATCGAAAAACGTAACCAGGTCGGTGCGGTGGGCGAGGCCGCTGACGGCTTTGTAGGCTTCGAGTTCCTGGGTCGAGCCATCGTCCTCGTCACGCCAGCCGCGCTTGAGCATGAATTTATTCCAGACGAGTATTTGTTCTTCGGTGGGTTTTGTTCCGCTGAAAAAACACCACTCCAGAATTTCCTCGTCCATAATAAGCCCGTCAAGCACCCGCTTGCGTACGTCGGCATATCCTATACCGAGGAAGCGGCAGCAACGTCCGTCAAAACCCACGCCCAGATTTTTGTGATACTCACGTGGTAAAAGTTCCGCTGCATGAAGACATATCTTGTCGATCATGCGGGCGAAATACACAATGCCTCCCACCTTGTTAAAGGCGCTGCATGGAAGTTCATAGCCATCGGGCGTCTTCATGCGGGAAAGTTTACCGGTGGGGCGAAAAGTTCGCCAGCAAAATGGAATCAACCCTACTGTTGCGCCGCCATAAAAAACCGGCGCCAGCCCTTGAGAATTTCCAGCAACAAGTGGCTCCGCGTGAGCGGCGCTTTATCGCCCGCGCGCGAAAAAATATCGAAAGTGTGCCCGACCTTCACCCGGCGATGGAGCAGTGCCGGATTGCTTGCGGCGAGCCTGTCGCAAAACCGGCTGAGCGTGGGGATGCGCGTATCGTCCAGCACGACGACGGCATGGTCGTTGTGAGCAAGCGAGGACCAGAGCGTCGATTCGCGGAAGGGGGCGTAATAAGGCGAGTCCACCAGGATGAGGTCCGCCCCGCCGATGCAGCGGGCGAGTTCCGGATCGACGGGCCAATCCATGACGGGAAACCAGCCGTGCATCCTGCGGCTCAACGGACGCACGAGCACGACATGGCGCGATTTTTCCTCCTCCGAAAGCTGCGCGCGGGTCTGCTCCATCCATCGATTGCTATCCTCGAGGCTCGTGACGCGAAAGCCCTCCCGCAGCAGCGCCGCGGTGCTGCGACCGCTCCCGAATTCGAATACCGACGCGACCTCGCATTGCCGCGCGAGCGCCACCAGAAATTCCAGCGCGGCGTCCGGCAACGCAGCCGGCAGCGCCGGGTGATCGCACTCGACATAGCCACGTTGCAAAAGCGGCGAGTCGAACACTTTTCTTATGTCTGAATCGTTCAGCATGGGGCGTGAGTTTTTTAACCGGGGGAAAGGCACGTGCGGTGTACCACAGGCTCTGGTTTCCCGCCACCCATTTTCAGGAATGCTTGCACGAACATTCTCAGGAATCGCTTGCCCGAGTCGCAGCCGTGCATAGAATTACCTGTGATGAAAATCGCGATCCCCGCCTCGCTGATGGCTGCATGTGTATTTGCGATGACATTGTTCGCCGATGACAAACCGCGCACCATCGTCACGCGCGATCACCAGACCTACGAGAAGGCGGTGATCGTGGACCACAACCCCGACTCCGTGACGATCTCCTACGATGCCGGCGTGGTGCGCGTCGCGGTCGATAATCTCCCCGCCGATATCCAGAGGGAACTCGGCTACATTTCCAAAATACCGGATACCCCGCCGCAGCAAAAAGTGATCGCGCCCGCGCCGCAGGCCGTACCATCCCCCACGCTCGTAAAAGCGGCGGCGTTGCCCGCGGTTTCCCCTGCCGTCGCCACCACTCCTCCATCACCCGCGCCGGTAGCCGGCCCGGCGATCTCCTCTCCCGCTCCCGCCACTCCTGCGCCCACTCCCAAGCCTTTCACACAAGCGGAGGCGAATGCCCTCTACGGCGTGAAGAAATCCGCGATCCTGAAAAAATGGGGCACGCCGTTGAAGGTCGAAAAATTCACCGACCTCAGCCAGCGGCAGGTAACCGTGCTGGTCTATGACGAAGACGCAACATCGGGCACGAAGTTCTGGATTTACGACAAGGATGGCTTCGTTTCCGGCGGCGTTTGCAAGGGGAGGACGATTCACAATGCCGCCAAACAGGCAAAGCTCGACTCGGTCCAGGCTGCGAAAAATTAGGCGCAAAAACCCAAGTCTTTTTGGCTATTGACCAGTTTCGTGAACGGGTTTATTTAATGCACATATATGCACACTAAATCCCCCCGCTTTCGTTTCCTGCCTTCGTGCGCCGCTTTTCTGCTGCTTCTATCCGCCGGGGGATTCGCCGCCGCTCCGGAATACGCGCTCGCTCAGCCGGTCGCCGTGACAGTGGCGGGCCAGACCGTGCAACTCGCGGCCGGCCAGAGCGTCTCCATCCTCGGCGCCTCGGGCGGCTCCACGATGATCCGCGTAAAGCTCCCGGATGGCAGCTTGAGCGTGACGCAGGTGCCCACGGCGGATATCCGCCAGGTGCAGGCCGCGCCCGCCGCCACGCCTGCCTTCGTGGCAGCGGCCACCACGCCAGCGGACGCTGCCGCCGCTGCCGCTGTGGCACCAGCCGCGGCAACACCCGCATCCCCCGCGACAGAAAATGTCCCCTCGCAATTCGCCTTGAAGCAAGGCACTTCCGACTCCGGCAGCCCGCAGAGCGGCACCGTTCACAAAGACTGGAAACTCGTCTGGTCGGATGAATTCGACAAACCGGAGATCGACAAGTCCAAATGGATATTTGAGGTCAACGGCGACGGCGGCGGCAACGGTGAAATGCAATACTACACCGACAGCCCGAAAAACGCCCACGTCGCGGATGGCAATCTCTACATCACCGCCATCAAGGAGGACTACAAGGGCAAGCACTACACCTCCGCGCGCATGACGACGCACGGGAAATTCTCCGTGCTCTACGGCCGCATCGAGGCCCGCATCAAGTTCCCCACGGGCAAAGGCTTCTGGCCCGCGTTCTGGATGATGCCCGAGGACAGCGCCTACGGCGGCTGGGCGAGCAGCGGCGAGATCGACATCGCGGAGGTCATCGGCGACAAGCCGAGCACGCTCTTCGGCACCATCCACTACGGCGGCAAATGGCCGAAAAACACCCACACCGGCGACAAGATCATGCTGCCCTCCGGCGATTTCGGGTCGGACTTCCATGTGATCGCGATCGAGTGGGAGAAAGGCGAGATGCGCTGGTATCTCGACGACAAACTCTACCAGACGCAGACGAAATGGTTCACCGCCTCGGGCGCGCCATTCCCCGCGCCGTTCGACCAGAAATTCCACATCATCCTGAATGTCGCCGTCGGCGGCGCATGGCCGGGACCTCCCTCGAAGAGCACCGTCTTTCCGCAATCCATGGTGGTGGACTACGTGCGGGTTTACCAACCGCAGTAACTCCCCCTGCGGGAATAATCCCCGCGTTTTCGTTTTAAAAAAGTCGCATCTCTGTAAAGCGGCTGTATCCCCCGTGTTTTCATGGGCGGAATACGTCCGTACCTCACGCTCAAACGATTCTTGTTATGAAGTCACTGCCATTCCAATGGCATGGCAAGTAACAACTCACTAAGGAAATATCTTATGAAACGCATCAATCACATTCTCAGCACAGCGGCAGTCGCGGGAGCCATGCTCTTCGGCAGCTACACACTCATGGCACAGGATGCTGTGCAAACCACAACCACCAGCACGACCACAGCCGGCACCATCTCGGAATTCGGCCCGCGCACCATTGTGGTAAAAACACAGTCGGACGCCGCGCCCGTGAGCTACAGTTACACGAAACGCACGACCTATGTGGATGAGAACGGCAACCCCGTCTCCATGGAAACCGTAAGGTCCGGCGCACCTGTCACTGTCTATTACGACAAGGAGGATGGCGGCATGGTGGCGCGCAAGGTCGTGGTAAGAAAGACCGTCTCAACTGACCCCGCCGCGCCCGGCGTGGTCGAGCAAAAGACCACCACCACCTCGACAGCAGGCACGATCAGCGAATTCGACCCGAACACCATCGTGGTAAAGACTGAGTCCGCTCCCGAGCCGATGCGCTACAGTTACACAAAGACCACAACCTATGTGGATGAGAACGGCAACCCTGTCTCCATCGAAACCGTCAAGTCCGGTCTCCCGGTCACGGTTTATTACGACAGGGATGGCGATACCATGGTGGCACGCAAAGTAGTCGTAAGGAGAGCCACCCCTGTGGACGTCGCCCCAGCCACGGTGATCGAGCACAAGAAAACGACCACGACCACCACAAACGAGCAATAACCAACAAATAACCAGCTAACTCATATATCCATGAAAAAAATCATCATTATGGCCATCGCCAGCGCAGGCATCCTCTCCTTCACGGGCTGTGCCGCTCTACTCAGACCTGCTCCTGCACGACATGGGCCTGCTGGGCGACGGGATCGCGCAATCGGCAGCGGGGACGACGGAAATGCGGACGGCCCCGCTGTGGGGACTGCGCGCGCGGCCGCCTTATCTGCACGACGGACGCGCAGCGACTGTGGATGCGGCGATCCGCTTGCACGATGGCGAGGCGCTAATCGTGAAGAACCGGTATCTCCAGCT
>Ga0206937_10073_pt1 | contig 32183 bp, 36 predicted proteins | sample Alteio_BWOrgHeat_11_FD_152923 | JGI IMG/M metagenome (GOLD analysis project Ga0206937, IMG submission 152923) | Enriched cells from forest soil in Barre Woods Harvard Forest LTER site, Petersham, Massachusetts, United States -... | ecosystem: Environmental > Terrestrial > Soil > Temperate forest >... | reverse complement strand
TAGTATTTAATTAATTAGTAATCAATTATTTAACATATTTAAATTAAACTTATAGTTCTGATTGATTATTTTCGGTGATCTAATGGTACTAAGTGTACTGAATCAACATATACCCAATTGTCAATTTTGAATACATTATTGAATGATATCAATTGACTTTTGATTTTTCTAAAAAAACGCCATCTGGCTCGTTATAGGAATCCGCTCCTGCCGATCTGCAAAAACCCATCATTCCGTACTCATCATCATCAACCCAACGCCGGCCATATCTTCAATAGCAGGTACCGGTAAACAATCGATCAAAACTGGATGTCGGCATTTAAGATATGAATGCACGCCCTACTCCGCTTTTTATTTTTAGCCGATGCCTTTTTTGCGATTAAAAAAGTCCTATCTTGTTATGATCAACCTTAAAAAAATGAGACCCAGAACAATTGTCATGATCATACTGGTGGTGTTGCTCACCATGATGATTTTACAGATCGTGTACACCGCCAACGTTACCATCATATTTAGCGACATACCCAAAACCGACATGGTCATCGCCGCCGTTGTTTTAGCTTTCATTCTGGGGTACATGGTTGGCTATCCCGGTCGCCAGAAAAAATTCAGGCACATCCACCACGATGCTAATGATTATGACAACGCCGATACACTAAGCGATGAAGACAGGCGCTATATCGAATAATATATTTTGACACCCTCTCCTTTTTGCGAATCATAAAAACAATCGCTTCCCGAAATTTATTTATATAACATCTACCCTACTGCTATGGAAAAAACTATCGGCTTTATAGGCCTTGGAAACATGGGCTTCAACATGGCCAAAAACCTAATCGACGCGGGCTATCACCTGCAGGTTTATAACCGCACGTCTTCAAAAATAGATGAGCTTGGCAGTGCCGGTGTAACGGCCTGCAAAACACCAGCCGAGGCTGCTGCAAATGTACCCGTAATTATCACCATGCTATCAGAAGACGAGATCGTAAAAGAGGTGGTAACAGGCGCCGATGGCATCCTCAAAACAATGTCCAAAAATGCCGTTCATATTTCGATGAGCACCATCGGCCCCGATACGTCCGAAGAGCTTGCCAAAGCACACACCGATGCCGGCAACCATTACATCGCCTCCCCTGTCTTCGGCAGGCCGGAAGCTGCCGCTGCCAAAAAACTTTGGATATGCATTTCGGGGGATAAGGCGGCCAAGGAAATCGCGCGCCCGGTTATTGAAAACCTCGGGCAAGGCGTTATAGATTTCGGCGAAAAAGTTGGCGGCGCCAACGTGGTGAAGATCGCCGGGAATTTTATGATCCTCGCGTCACTCGAGATGATGTCGGAAGCATTTACCCTTGCCGAGAAAAGCGGCCTCGACCGCAAACAGGTGGCCGACTTTTTTGGCTCGACAATTTTCAACGCGCCCATTTACCAGAACTACGGAAAGCTCATCGCCAACAAGCAATATGAGCCGGTAGGTTTCAAAGCCAAATTAGGCTATAAAGACGCCCGCCTTGCCCTTAAACTATCCCAACTGACAGAAACTCCTATGCCAATAGCTACACTCGCTCACAACCGCTTATTAACGGCCGTAGCCAAAGGCTGGGGCGAACGGGACTGGGTGGAAGGATTTGGAAGAGGGGTTAGTGAGGATGCGGGCGTGTGATTAACCAATCCGTCGTGCCGAACTTGTTTCGGCATCTCAAGGACAGGTATGCGACATGTGGCCCGCTTGTTTGATGAGGTGCCGAAACAAGTTCGGCATGACCGTTTTTTTTATCAGATATTGTAAAATACTTGATTACCAGTTTCCAATCCGGACAGATCAGGCAATTCCTCAAATATCCCAAAAACAGACGCCCCGCTCCCGCTCATGCTGGCGTATAGCGCACCGGCTTCATATAAGGCTGACTTAACGCCGCGTATGATTGCGTGATTTTTAAAAACCGACTCTTCAAAGTCGTTTTTGATATATTTCTTCCATTCGGACAAAGGCAGGGAAACAAGCTCCTGCAACGAAGTTTTAACAGGAGACGGACGAACACCGCGGTAAGCCTCGGAAGTGGAAACGTGAGCAGGCGGCATTACTAATACGATCTTGTAACCTGACAGGTCGAGATCAACAGGTTTAAACATATCCCCTTTTTCATAAGCGAAAACCGGTTTGCTTTCAATAAAGAACGCACAGTCGGCTCCGAGGATGCGCGCATAATCCTGCATTTGTTCAACGGAAAGTCCAAGCGAAAAACTTTGGTTCATCAGCCTGATAAAAAAGGCCGCATTAGCTGAACCGCCGCCAAGCCCGGCGCCTATGGGAACATGTTTGTGCAGGTGAATTTTTACAGGCGGAATATCATGGTCTTTTTTTAACAAGTGCCAGGCTTTAACGCACAGGTTATCCTCCATCCTGCCGGGAATAGGCAAGCCGGATGATTCGAAACCCAATTTGTCACTTTCAATGATCTCCAGTACGTCATTGATCTTTATAGGATAAAAAACCGTTTCGAGGTTATGATAGCCATCAGGACGGCGTTCGGTAATATTGAGGCCAATGTTTATTTTAGCGTTCGGGAAAATGATCATAAGATATTAACAACGGTGTCAAATTATAAACAAATCGTAGGATAGCAAAAGTAGATTATTTTCCTTTGTGTTTGGCTGATTGCACTGAATGCTATAAACCATTCACCTAATCAACTACTCACTCAATCAACTAAAAGATGAAGCAATATCTCGATCTGATGCGCCACGTAATGGAAACCGGCACCCAAAAGCACGACCGTACCGGCACCGGCACAATAAGCGTGTTTGGTTACCAGATGCGTTTTAACCTGCAGGATGGCTTCCCGTTGGTAACGACTAAGAAACTGCACCTCAAATCCATCATACACGAGCTGATATGGTTTTTGACCGGCGATACCAATATCAAATATCTAAAAGATAACGGCGTACGTATATGGGACGAATGGGCGGATGACGAAGGCAACCTCGGCCCGGTTTATGGCTACCAGTGGCGCTCATGGCCGACACCAGATGGCGGCCATATCGACCAGATCAAACAGGTGGTGAACCAGATCAAGAACAATCCTGATTCGCGCCGGATGATCGTCTCTGCCTGGAATGTGGCCGATGTGAACCAGATGGCGCTTCCACCCTGTCATACCTTGTTCCAGTTCTACGTGCTGGATGGCAAGCTCTCCTGCCAGCTTTACCAGCGCAGCGCGGATATTTTTCTGGGCGTGCCTTTCAATATCGCATCATACGCGTTGCTCACCATGATGATGGCCCAGGTTTGCAACCTGCAATACGGCGACTTCATCCACACTTTCGGCGACGCGCATATCTACAACAATCACTTCGACCAGGTGAAGCTGCAGCTTACCCGTGAACCGCGGCCATTACCGACAATGAAGATCAACCCGGATGTGAAAGATATTTTTAGCTTCACATACGAAGATTTTGAATTGGAGAATTATGATCCATGGCCGCATATTAAGGGCGTAGTTGCGGTTTGATTTTTGTACAAAGTATTTTGTAAATTTGTGATATGACGACGTTAGAATTGAAAACCGCTATTCATCAAGCTGTAGAGAAAGTGCCTGAAGGCGCTTTGCCCGAGGTTTTAAATTATATAAATTCTGTTCAGCATACATCTCCAGTCAAGAAGGATATAAGGAAAATTATTGACAAAATCTTCGAAGAGGATGCAAACCTATTAAGACGATTGGCTGAATGATTTCTTTAGAAGACGCGTTATATATTCATCAGAAATCTATTCAAGAATATGGGGGAGCTGATGGTGTTAGAGATGAAGGCTTGTTAAGTGCAGCACTTGGCAGACCGTTTCAAACTTTTGACCAAGTAGATCTATATGAGACTCCCACAGATAAAGCTGCCGCTATTTTTGAGAGTCTGATAATAAATCATCCATTTATGGATGGGAACAAACGCACTGCTTATGTTTTATCGAGAACCCTCCTACAACTTTACGATTACGATATCATGGCTCCTGAAAATGAAAAATATCAAATGACCATAGAAGCAAGTGAAGGTAAAATCCGTTTTGATGAAATAAAAGCCTGGATCGAAGAACATTTAGTACAAGTCAATCCATGATAGTCTCTATAATCGTCGCCATAGGCGAAAACCACGCCATCGGTAAAGGCAACCAGCTTTTATGGCACATGCCGAATGACCTGAAGCATTTTAAGGATATTACCTCAGGCCGTACCATTATTATGGGACGTAAAACTTTCGACTCTGTCGGTAAACCGTTGCCTAAGCGCCGGAATATTGTTGTTACCCGCCAGGATATTACTATTCCCGGGTGCGAAGTGGTGAAATCTATTGAAGATGGTTTGGCACTTTGCGAGGGTGAAGACGAGGTGTTTATTGGCGGCGGCGCTGAAATATATCGCCAGGCCATGCACTTAACCGACGTTATTTATCTCACTATCATTCACGAAAATTTCGATGCGGATACCTTTTTCCCGGAAATAGACGATAAAGTATGGAAGGAAACCGAGCGTGAAGACTACGCTGCCGATGAGAAAAACCCCTATCCGTACTCCTTTATTACACTTAAACGCGGGTAACATTTTACAGCTTTATTTTGTTTTTAATTTTAAATTTCGTCCTTGCAAAATTTTATTAGATTTGCCGTCTGTTTTTTAGAAGGCTTATAAACTATTTGATTTACATATAAAATAAACGATGCAAGGTAAAGGGGTTGTTAAATTTTTCGCCATCATACTGGCGATAGTGTGTTTATACCAGCTTTCATTCACCTGGGTAACCCACAAGGTTGAGAGCGATGCAAGAAATTACGCAAAAGGAGATTCGGCAAAATATACGAGTTATCTCGACTCCATGTCGAACCAGCCTGTATATCCTGTTTTTGGTCACAATTATCAATATTGTAAGCAAAACGAGATAGCGCTTGGCCTCGATCTTGAAGGCGGCATGAGCGTTACCATGCAGATCTCCCTGCGTGACCTGGTTAAGAAATTATCCAACAACAACCCTGACGTAGCGTTTAATCAGGCGCTGGCTTCTGCCGATGCAGAAAGTAAAAACGGCACCAACGATAAGGACTATATTACCTTGTTTGTTGAGGCTTATCAAAAATTAGTGCCAAGCGGCAAGCTGGCAGCTATATTCGCCACTAAAGACAACCAGGATTACATCAAATTCAATTCGTCTGATAGCGAAGTTGAAAATTTCCTGAAAAGCCAGGCAAATACAGCCGTTGATCAGTCATTCACGGTTTTATCTAATCGTATCGACCAATTTGGTGTTACTTCACCTACTATTCAAAAACAGGAAGGTACAAACCGTATCCTGATCGAATTACCCGGTGTGAAAAACGAAGAGCGGATGCGCCAGCTGTTATCAGGTACCGCGAAGCTTGAATTCTACGAAACTTTTAAAAATGCTGACGATCAGGGTCACCCTGGTCAGGGTTATGCGGCTATCGAAGCGATCAATAATATCGTATCGAAGGCAGCTGTAAAGGATACTGCTAAAAAAGCTGATACCACCGCAAAGGCTGCTGCAGCTAAACCGGCTGTTGCAACTGCCGCTGCAAAACCAGCTACCGATACTGCTGCGAAAAGCGGCTTATCGTTATTAAACAAAGTACAAAAAAGTACTGCTAAGGATACTACTAAGTCTATCGCTAAACAAAACGCAAACGCTAAAGCATCTTTATTTGCTGTGTTGCGCCCATCAGTTTACCAGGATCAGCAAAAACAATTTCAATGGATGCCGGGCCCTGTGGTTGGCGAGGCTGAATTGAAAGATACTGCAAAGGTAAATGCATTACTCAATAGCCCTGCGGCAAAATCGGTAACACCGCACAATATGAAGTTTTTGTGGGGAGTAAAACCTAATCCGCAAATTAAAACTGCGAAAATATTCGAGCTTTACGCTATAAAACTGGCCGGCCCTGAAAACGGCCCGGTACTGGAAGGCGGCGTGATCACCGATGCACGTGCAGATAACGACCAGAGAGGCCAGCCGGAAGTGGTAATGGATATGAACTCGGTAGGTTCAGACAAATGGGCTAATATTACCGAGGAAGCTGCAAAAACCCACGAATATGTTGCGATAGTACTTGATAATAACGTTTACTCGGCTCCGGGCGTAGAAGGCAAGATCCCTAATGGCAATTCAACCATTACCGGTAACTTCACAGCCGACGATACAAAAGCATTAGCCAGCGTATTGAAAGCAGGCCGTTTACCAGCCCCTGCTGTTATCATCAGCGATGCTGTTGTAGGCCCATCATTAGGCCAGGAAGCTATTAACTCCGGTTTATTATCATGCGTGCTTGGTTTTGTTGTGGTACTGATCTTCATGGTTGCTTATTACAACCGTGCAGGTACGGTTGCGGTAATTGCCGTTATCATCAACATGTTCTTCCTCATCGGCGTATTAGCAGGTATTAATGCTGTGTTGACCATGCCTGGTATTGCCGGTATTATTCTATTACTCGGCATCTCGGTTGACGCCAACGTGCTTATTTATGAACGTACGCGTGAAGAACTGGCCCTGGGCAAGTCGCTGCGCATTGCTATCAACGATGGCTTTAAACATGCACTGTGGTCAATCCTCGACTCTAACATCAGTACATTCATCACAGGTTTGATTCTATTGGTGTTTGGCACAGGCCCTATCAAAGGTTTTGCAACCACGTTGATGATCGGTATCGTGACTTCATTGTTCTGCTCATTGCTCATCTCGAGGTTGATATTTGAGTGGATGCTTTCAAAAGGCTGGGATATTAAATTCTCAAACCCATGGAGCTCACACACCTTCAAAAATGCTAATTACGCGTTTGTAAAAAACCGTTTCAAATTTTATATCTTCTCAGGTGCGTTTATCCTGTTAGGGATCATTTCGATGGTTACCCGCGGGTTTAACTACGGTGTCGATTTTGAAGGCGGCCGTACTTATGTTGTGCGTTTTGACGATAAAACGGTAAATACGCAGGATGTGCACGACGCTGTCGACCCATCTGTTTTAGGCCGTGGCACTGAAGTAAAAACGTTTAGTTCTTACATCAGCATCACTACCAACTACAAGATCAACGATAACACAGCCGCTGCTGAAGATACTGTTCGCGCTGCTTTGATCACCGCGTTGAATTCAAAACCTAAAACACATATTACCAAGGCCAATATAATGAGCCACTAAAAAGTGAGCTCTACCATAGCCGGTGAATTGAAGCGGTCGGCTATCTGGACGGTGTTATTCGCTATCATCATCATCTCAGCTTACATTCTCATCCGTTTCCGTAAATGGCAGTTCAGTTTGGGTGCGATGGTGGCTACCGCGCATGATGCATTGATGGTACTTTCATTCTTCTCTATCTTCAAGGATGTGTTACCGTTCTCGCTTGATATCGACCAGGCATTTATCGCGGCGATATTGACGGTTATCGGTTATTCCATTAACGATACGGTGGTGGTATTTGACAGGATTCGCGAGTTCCTGAACCTGCATCATGCTAAAACTGATGACCCGAAAGAGGTTATCAATAACGCTATCAACAAAACATTGAGCCGTACTATTATTACTGCGCTTACCGTATTGTTCGTGCTGGTTGTATTGTTCGTATTCGGTGGTGACGTTATCCGTGGGTTCTCGTTCGCATTGCTGATCGGTGTATGTTTCGGTACATACTCGTCAATCTGTATTGCTACCCCGGTTATCATCGACTTTGGTAAGAAGAATCTGAATTAACAGATCTTAATATATTTTGAAAGGCCCTGAACACAGTTTGGGGCCTTTTTTGTTATGGTGTAAACAGAACACAATATCAGGCCATGAGCACAAATCACGATAAAACCAAATTTCCATTAGTTGTTATTGTTGGCGGCGGCTTCGGCGGCCTGAATGTCGCAAGACAGCTTGAAGATCAGCCTGTAGACATCTTAATGCTGGACAAGCATAATTATCACACTTTCCAGCCGCTGCTGTACCAGGTGGCCATGGGCAGCCTTGAGTCGGAATCCATTGCATTTTCCCTCCGTAAGAACTTTGGCGGTCAGAAGAATTTTCGTTTTCGCATCGCGGACGTTTCAAGGGTAAACGCTGAGAATAATACGATTGAAACCACTATTGGCGAGATCAGCTACGATTATCTCGTGATCGCTACCGGCTCGACAACTAATTTCTTTGGCAATAAGGATGTGGAGCACCATGCCATGCCGATGAAGTCGATACCCGAGGCGCTGAACCTGCGCTACCTCATTTTCCAGAACCTGGAAGAAGCAGTTTTGCGTAAAGTAAAGGAAGAACGCGAGCCCTACCTCACCTTTGTACTTGTGGGTGCAGGCCCAACAGGTGTTGAACTTGCAGGTGCATTGGCCGAATTCCGTAATTATGTGCTGGAAAAAGATTACCCGGAACTCAAAAAGGAAGATGTAAAAATATACCTGTGCGATTTTATGCCAAGGACGATCGGCTCGATGTCCGAACAAGCCTCACATGCATCTGAGGAATACTTGAAAAAGCTGGGTGTAGAATTGATGATGAATACTAAAGTGAGTAATTACGATGGTGAAACGATCACATTCGAGCATGGCAAAAGCATTAAAACCAAAAGTGTGATCTGGTCGGCAGGTGTGATGGGCGTTATACCAAAGGGAATATCAAAAGACATTATTGAACGTGGCAACCGCATCCGTACGGATGAATTTTGCCGGGTAATTGGCACCGAAAATATATTTGCCATAGGCGACGTTGCTGCCATGATAACCGACGAAACACCAAAGGGCCACCCGGGTGTGGCGCAGGTGGCGATACAGATGGGCAAAAATGTTGGTGGGAATATCGTTCATCTTATTAAAGGCGAGCCGACCGAACCTTTTAAATACAACGACAAAGGATCATTGGCAACCATAGGCCGCAACAAAGCGGTGGCTGACCTGGGTAAGATCAAATTCCAGGGATTTTTTGCGTGGCTGGTTTGGATCTTCGTTCACCTGTTCTCACTGGTGGGTACGCGTAACCGGATTATTGTATTCATCAACTGGATGGCGAATTATATAAACTACAATGGCGGCAGCAGGCTTATTATCAGGAGGTTTGTGCGTGGATCGGTATCTCACACTACCGAAGCAGTTACAAAAGGCGAATAAAGTAGTAGCTTTGCTTATTACGTTATGAAGAAGCATCTATTATTAACACTCGCGCTGGCTTTTTGCGCATTTACGGCTTGGTGTCAAACTAATACAACAAGCGATTCCGTAAAACTAAAAATTGAAGGTACAACCGGCTACTATATGCAGTCCGTAAAGGTCGACAGCGGCATTACCGAGCATAAAATCTATATGCGGACGCTGGAGTTTATGGCCGGCAAAAACTTCCAGCAGAACTACGGGTATGATGAGGAAGGCAAGCTGATCTGCACCACCGTTCAGGATCTCAACAATAACACCTTCTCCCCAACGAATGATGAAACCGTCGATCCGTATACCGTTCAGTTTACCATAACGGTGGATATGAAAAACAGGCGTTATCGTTATATCATCAACAATATCGTATTCTACATCCCGGATGAGGGCGGCAATCGCAGGCTTACTATGTACGAAATGTACCAGAAAGCCACCAACCAGGATTCCCGTCGTGTGGCGAAACAGGCACAAAAGCTCATTGCTTCTTTTGAACGCTATATCGGCAGCCTGACAGGCGAACTCTACCAGGCCATTGAGCAAAAGCGGGCGATAGACACCAATAAATTCTAAACCTGATGGCACAGCAAATAAAGCTTACCGAATGCCCGCGTGATGCCATGCAGGGAATTGTAAAGTTCATCCCGACTGAACTTAAAGCAGCCTATATCAATTTGCTTTTACAAGTTGGCTTTGATACGATAGATTTCGGGAGCTTTGTATCGCCAAAGGCTATTCCGCAATTGCAGGATACTGCCGAAGTGTTAAAGAAGCTCGATCTGAGCAGTACGCATTCAAAGCTATTGGCGATAATAGCTAATTATCGTGGCGCTGAAGATGCGGCGAAACATGAGGAGATCACTTATTTAGGCTACCCTTTCTCCATATCTGAAACTTTTCAACAGCGAAACGCCAATACATCCATCCACGATGCTTTTGATACAGTAAAGCGGATTAATGAATTGTGTCAATCAACCGGTAAACAATTGTTGATTTATCTTTCAATGGGGTTTGGTAATCCTTACGGCGATGAATGGAGTGTTGAGATCATTTCCCAATGGGCGGAGAGATTAATAGGGGAAGGCATAAACATCATCGCGCTATCAGATACCATAGGCGTAGCCACTCCCGAACAAATAAGCAGCATCTACCCTGCCCTATGCAGCCAATTCCCGCAAACAGAATTTGGATTACACCTGCACTCCACTCCTGATACCTGGCAAGAAAAAATTGAAGCGGCATACAAAAGCGGTTGCCGGCGTTTAGATACTGCCATTAAAGGCTACGGCGGCTGCCCAATGGCAAAAGACGACCTTACAGGCAACATTGCTACCGAGAATGTAGTTTCGTATCTTCAAACTCAAAATGAGAATATAGGGCTTAATTTGGATAAATTAAGGGAGGCGTTAGAATATTCGGGTAGGATATTTGGGTAAAATTATAACCGTCATGGCGAGGAACGAAGCCATCCCTGCGTTATCCATTCAATAGAACGGATGTTTTTTAAAATGACGTTATTTAACAAACTATGTACTCCTTGATTTGCATGTGCAGAGATGGCTTCGTTCCTCGCCATGACGCGTTTTGAATGAGCTTATACTACACCTCAAACTTATACACTCCCGTCACCTGCCTATATACCCACCAGATCAACCAGCCGCATAAGCAACCGTATATCGCCCCGCAAAAAACGTCAACCGGGAAATGTACGCCTACATACACTTGAGCAAAACTGATGGTTGCCGCCCATAGCAATGCCCATAGCCATATCCAGCGCCAGCGTTTATAAAATACCATGGATATGAAAAAAGCCATTGCAAAATGATCGGTAGCATGGGTTGATGGAAAACTGAAACCTCCGCACCCAACCCGCACAATATCCTTCGGGCCAGTTACTATATCTTCACAAGGGCGCGCACGATGAACAGCCGGTTTGATAATAGACGCACTTGTAAAATCAGCGAATCCTGCTGACAGAGCTATGCCTATCATGATCGCCAAGCCCCAAAACCGGTATTTCCACAGGCAAAAGATAGAAATCAGCACATAAAGCGGGATCCAGTTACGGGGCGTGCGCAGCCATGGCATCACCTTATCAAAGAAAGGATTGGTCATGTCGTGATTGACCAGGTAGAACAAATGTCTGTCGAAATCTATTATATGCTGTAGCATTCTTTTTTGCGGCTGCGTTCAAATATAGCCAATAAATAAAGCGGCTATCCGTTAAATATTATAATTTTGGCTACTTAAAAAATCGACACTTGACACTTATAAAATCAATTTCGGGCATACGCGGCACTATTGGCGGCGCTGCCGGCGATGGCTTAACGCCATTGGATATTGTAAAATTCACTTCGGCATTTGGCAGTTGGGTAACCAGCAACGCAGAAAATAAAAAAATAGTTATTGGCCGCGACGCGCGTATCTCCGGCGAAATGGTGAACAACCTGGTAATTGGCACTTTGCAGGGCTTAGGGATTGATGTGATCGACTTAGGTCTTTCCACTACCCCCACAGTCGAAGTTGCCGTACCGGCTGAGCAAGCAGCAGGCGGAATCATCCTTACTGCCAGCCATAACCCAAAGCAATGGAATGCATTAAAGCTACTGAACAGCAAAGGCGAATTCATCAGCGATACGGATGGCAAAGAAGTGTTGGACATTGCCGAGAAAAGCGATTTTACCTATGCAGATGTTGATCATCTTGGAAAACTAACGCACGATGACAGTTACCTGCAAAAACATATCGATGCGGTATTGGCGTTGCCGCTGGTAGATAAAGCAGCGATCGTGAAAGCTAATTTTAACGTGGTTATCGATTGCGTAAACTCAACGGGCGGCATATTTATACCAGCTTTGTTGAAAGCACTGGGCGTAAAAACCGTCCATGAGTTATTTTGCGAGCCTGATGGTAAATTCCCGCATAACCCCGAGCCCCTGCCGGAAAACCTGATCGCTCTTTCGCAGGAGGTATTAAAGAAAAAAGCGAATCTCGGTATAGCTGTCGACCCTGATGTTGACCGTTTGTGCTTTGTATGCGAGGACGGCAATATGTTTGGTGAAGAATACACACTCGTTGCCGTGGCTGATTATGTTCTTCAGCATAACAAAGGCAATACAGTTTCCAACTTGTCATCAACCCGTGCCCTGCGCGATGTGACCGAAAAGGCAGGCGGCGAATATAACGCAGCAGCAGTAGGCGAAGTGAATGTGGTAAATAAAATGAAGGAAACCAACGCTGTGATCGGCGGCGAAGGTAATGGCGGCGTAATCTATCCCGAGCTGCATTATGGCCGTGACGCATTGGTTGGCATCGCCCTATTTTTAACGCATCTGGCGAAAAGCGGTAAAACAGTGTCGGCATTGCGTGCATCCTATCCTGGTTATTTTATCTCCAAAAATAAGATCACCCTTACGCCTGAAATGGATATTGATAAATTACTGTTACAGGTTGAAGAGAAATACCAAAAGCAGCCGCACTCAACAATTGACGGTCTGAAGATAGAATTTGATAAAGAATGGGTACATTTGCGCCGTTCGAATACCGAACCTATTATCCGAATATATTCTGAGGCCGGATCAGAAACAGTTGCAAATAATTTGGCCAATAAGATTATTAAGGATATTAAAGAAATTTTAAATTTGGGTTAGAGATTGGTCGGAAAGACGGGAAGACCGTAAGTCCGAAAGTTTTTTAGAACTTTTACTAATCTCTAATCAACTGACCTCTAATCTCTAAAAGAAATGCGTGTTTATCTGGACAATGCGGCTACTACCCCGTTGGATCCTGTTGTGATGCAGGAAATGTGTAAAGTGATGGAAAATACTTATGGAAACCCCTCATCCATACATGCACACGGCCGCGAAGCACGCACATTGATAGAGCGCTCGCGCAAAACCATCGCTAACTTGTTAGGCACCTCGCCTTCCGAAATATTTTTTACTTCAAGCGGTACCGAAGCCGATAATACCGCCATCCGCTGCGGTATCATCGACCACGGTATTAAACACGCCATTACCAGCAAGCTTGAGCACCATGCCGTGCTGCATACTTTTGAGGCGTTGGAAAAAGCCGGTATTATCAAGCTAAGCTATGTAAATGTCGACGGAAAAGGTAATATCGATTACGATCATCTCGAAACATTGCTGAAAGAAAACGGCCGCACATTTGTATCCATCATGCATGCCAATAACGAGATCGGCACCCTTTCGGATATGGAGCGCGTAGGAGACCTTTGCGAGGCTTATAACGCCATTTATCACTGCGACACAGTGCAAACTATGGGGCATTACAAACACGACCTGAGTAAGCTAAAAGCGCACTTCGTGGTTTGTTCGGCGCATAAGCTGCATGGCCCAAAGGGCGTGGGCTTTTTACATGTAAGCCATCGCATCAAAATTAAACCTTTAATATATGGCGGCGCGCAGGAACGCAACATGCGCGGCGGTACCGAAAATATTTACGGTATAGTTGGTTTAGCCAAAGCACTTGAAATTGCCTACTCAGAAATGGATCATCACCAGCAACATATACAGGGACTAAAAACTTATATGAAAGATCAACTGGTTGAAGCCATCCCGGGTATTGAATTTAATGGCGAGACCGATCCTGCAAAAAGCCTGTATACAGTACTGAATGTTTCCTTCCCTGAAATGGAAATGGCCGATATGCTGCTCTTTAACCTTGACATCGCCGGCATTTCTGCATCCGGCGGCAGTGCCTGCAGCTCAGGTTCGGATATCGGTTCGCATGTGCTTACAGCTATTGGTGTAAATCCTTCGCGACCTTCAGTGCGTTTTTCGTTTTCCAAAAACACCACTAAAGACGAGATCGACTACACCGTTGCCAAAGTGCGCGAGCTGTGCCTGGTTAACGCCTAAGCTGCTTTGTAACATTTTACCTCTTCTTTCTTTTTCAGTTAAATATTGAAAACAATTGGCGCATGGCTTAAGTTATTTAATTAGCAATTAAGCTGGCACGCTTTGTGTACCTTAATTGAAATAATAAACAATTATCAGCCATGAAAGACGTAAAAGATAAAAAAACAGCAAAAAGCAACTATCCACGCGAAACTGAGCTTGAAAGCCAGACCGGCGGGGATAAAAATTTTAGTGAAAAAAATGACGTGCCTGAATTACCAAAAAGGGAATTTCCTTCGGTAGGTAATGCAAAAACCGACTTTGTAAGCCGTCCGCATGGCCGCACTACCGGCCGTATGGTAGGTCACGAGCCAGGCACCGAAAGCCTGTAATAAATATTCAACCAGTAAAAGTTACAGTTATGAAAAGCGAGGAAAATAGGAATGCCGATACAAGCGGCTTCAAAAAAGGCACCGACGATCATACCAATGAAATAGATATTGGTTCAGTTGGTAACGAAAATAGCCAGGACAATGGCGCCAGTACATTGCGTGAACTGCGCAGAAAACATGCCGGCAAAATGTCTTCATCAAACAAAACACGCAGGCCGTTATTATAACCGGCTTTGCATAGCGCCAAAATAGCGCATTAAAGAAACAGGCCCGCAGTGATTGCGGGCCTGTTTTGTTAGATTAATATTCTGTGTTATTTTTTAATAGAACTGAACGATATATTATTTTTAATCGGGTTCCAGGCGGTATCAATAGTGGCGTTGAAGCCAGGGCCAGTACCGCCGCCAGAACCGCCAAACATTTTACCGGTTAAAAGAGTGCGCTTGTTTACTTCGCATGTAATGGCGGGTACGTTAACAATGGCTATTGACTTACCGCTCTTATCATAACAGGTTAATGTTGCTGCAAAAGGCATGACGGTGTTTAATATAGGAATTGTGAAATTATAATTGGTGTGGCCGATTGCCGATGCAGGGAAAACACTTTGAAGGTTTATATAGCCATATTGTGTGTCGTCATAGTATATGAAAGGTGTCAGCGTACTTAAGATAAATTCATTAGCGCCTTGTACCGTATTGAAAACAATAGATGATGCATTTACAGGTATTGCATCCTCAATATTTATTTCCAGCTCGCCGTCTATCCTGTCCAATACAACGTTTTGGGTTATAGTTGTGCTTGCTACAGTCAGCGTTTCTTTTTTAAGAAAGGAGTCCTGGAAATGAGTAGGTTCGTCAGTACTGTTGCCTACCTCAGACGGCCCATAATAATATACATCATCATGACTTAACCCAAAAAAAGTTTGTGGATCATTGGCAGTCCCATAGCCATAGAGATCATCCTGACCACCAACAAAAACTACAGTATAGGTGCCCACTGCTAAAGCATCAGATATCTGCCCAAAATTGGCGGCAGACGTATCCTGGTGAACGACATGTACAAAGTTCCCCGAGGCGTCATATACAATACAAAATAATTGTGTTATAGCTGCGGACAATGGCAATGTTGCCAGCGAACGCCCATGCTTTGATGCATTGCCGCTTACAGTGTTAAAAGGGGCTGTACTCTGGGAAAAGCCGGTAACATTAAAAGTGATCTGCTGTGTTTTACCAGTTGGCTTTTGATGATCTTTATGACAGGAAAAAAGCGTTAAGCTTAATATGATAGTGGTATATATAATTTTTTTCATGGCTAGGCTTATTAATAATGTACAACAATTGGTGTTGGGTTAAAGGTCGTGTCCAGCGACATTTGGAAGCTGGAGTTAGTGCTGAACAGATTCCCCGAGAGAACAGTAGCTTTATTTGCCTGGCAGCTTACATTTGAAATTGCTCTTTGCGCAATTACATTCGAAGATGCGTCGTAACATTTAATGGTAACCGTCATAAGTGCAGCCGTATTACCAATAATATTACTAACACTGAAACCCGTTTTATTTAAATCAGCCGCCGGGATTTTAGTGGTGCTGGTAAAAACGTAAGGTTGCGTTGCCTGTGCAGTTGCAAATGAAAACTGACCACGATCCTGGGTATAGGTAACTTCGAAAGTCTTTGCGGTAGCGGGCAAAGCGTCCAGTATATCAACTTCTACCTTACTAACTATCCTTGAAAGGGTAACGGATTGTGTAACACTGCCCGAACTTACGGTTAATGATAGCTTCTTAAAAAAAGCATCTTTCCACGCAGTATCAATCTCATCGCCTTCGGAATTAGTGTGGTCATAAGTCAGTACCGCATAGCTTAGGTAAGCGTCGTCACCGTTATCATAAACAGATGTACGGAGCCCTGCCGGCCCTGCTGCAAATATGATGCTATAGGTGCCATTTGCTAATGAGTCTTGTATATTGCCAAAATTAGTGGCAGTTGCCGGTGTCTGGATAATCTTATGTACCAGGTTTCCCGCAGTATCATACACATAGTAATAAAATATAGCGGCTTCCGAAGGTAATATGGCAAGATTACGCCCATGAATTACCGCATTACCAGTAATGGATTGTGTAAAATTTCCGTTTACCGAAAAATTAACCGCATACTTTTTCGCGGACTGGTTTTTTTGCACGCCCTGGTTGTGGTCTTTCTTACAGGATGCTGCAAAAAGAGCAGCAATTAGCGCTAAATAAAATAGAGATTTTCGCATAGCTTGTAGATTTTATGTACCCTAATATAAACCTGCAACTTTAAGTTATTACTTTGTAACAGAAACGTTGCATTAACATTTGGTTAAAATTACTAAATTTTCGGTTAAGCTACTATATAAATCAAGCATGCAGAGCGTGAAAAATAGCGCATAAATAAAACAGGCCCGCAGTGATTGCAGGCCTGTTTTATTTATGTTAATAATTCTTTGTTATTTTTTTAGGGAGCTGAAGGATATGTTATTTTTTACCGGGTTCCAGGCGGTATCAATAGAGGCATTAAAGCCAGGCCCTGTACCGCTGCCTGAACCGCCAAACAATTTCCCTGTTAAAATGGTGCGCTTATTTACCTCGCAGGTAATGTTGGGCACGTTAATCTCGGCAATTACTTTACTGCTTTTATCATAACAGATTATTGTTCCTGCAAAAGGTGTGGTGGTGTTTAATATAATACCGGTAAAATTATAATTTGTTTGGCCAATTGCCGACACAGGAATAACGCTTCCAAATCCTACGGTACCATCGTCAGTGTCGGGGTAATATACATAAGGCGTTAGCGTACTTAAGGTATAGATATTAGAACCTTGCACTGTACTAAAACCAACAGATACTGCATTTACAGGTATTGCATCCTCAATATTTATTTCCAGTTCGCCATCTATCCTGCCTAATACAACGTTTTGGGTTACAGTTGTACTTGCTACAGTCAGGGTTTCCTTTTCAAGAAAAGTGTCCGCAAATTGCATAGGTTCATCAGTACTGCCCCCAGACGGCCCCCAATAAAATATATTATCATTACTTAATCCAAAAAAAGATTGTGGTTCATCAGCAGTCCCATACCCCAAGAGATCGTCCTGCCCGCCAATAAAAATCACTGTATAAGTACCCGCTTTTAAAGCATCAGATATCTGCCCGAAATTGGCGGCAGAAGTATCCTGGTGAACGACATGTACAAAGTTTCCGGATGCATCATATACAATACACAATAACTGTGATATAGCTGTGGACAATGGTAATGTTGCTAATGAACGGCCGTGCTTTGATGCATTGCCATTTACGGCGTTAAAGGGGGCTGTACTCTGGGAAAAGCCGGTAACGTTAAAAGTGATCTTTTGTGTTTTATCAGTAGCAGGCTTTTGATGGTCTTTATGACAGGAAAAAAGCGTCAGGCTTAGTATAATACTGGTATATATAATTTTTTTCATGGCAAGGCTTCTTAATAGTGTATAACAATTGGTGTTGGGTTAAAGGTCGTGTCTAACGACACTTGGAAGCTGGAGTTAGTGCTGAACAAATCGCCCGAGAGAACGGTAGCTTTATTCGCCTGGCAGCTTACATTGGAAACTGTTCTTTGCGCAATTACGGCGGACGAAGAATTATAGCACTTGATGGTAACCGTCATTGGCGCAATAGTATTGCCAATAATATTGCTCACGCTGAAACCCGTTTTACTTAGATCTGCTGCCGGGATTGTAGTGGTACTTACAAAAGTATAAGGACTCTGGGATTGTGCGGTTGCAAATGAAAACTGGCTGTAATCCTGATCATAGGTAATTTCGAGCGTTTTTGCGTTCGTAGGCAAAGCGTCAAGCACTTCAACTTCTATCTTACTTACTATCCTTGAAAGGGTAACGGATTGTGTAACATTACCTGAACTTACAGTTAACGATAACTTCTTAAAAAAAGCATCTTTCCATGCAGTATCGATCAGATAACCTTCGGAAGTTTGGTTGTCGTAAGTCAGGACCGCATAGTTTATTCCAGCCTCATCATCTCCTGTATTAAGAGATGTGCGGAGCCCTGCCATCCCAGCCGCAAATATGACGCTATAAGTGCCATTTGCTAATGAATCCTGTATGTTACCATAATTTGTGGTGGTTGCCGGTGTCTGGATAATTTTATGTACCAGGTTTCCCGCAGTATCATATACATAGTAATAAAATATAGCCGCTTCTGAAGGTAATATGGCAAGATTACGCCCGTGAACTACCGCGTTACCAGTAATGGATTGTGTAAAATTTCCACTTACCGAAAAATTAACTGCATACTTTTTGGGGGACTGATTTTTTGGGCCGCCCTGGTTGTGGTCTTTCTTACAGGAGGCTGCAAAAAGAGCAGCAATTAGCGCTAAATAAAATAGAGATTTTCGCATAGCTTGTAGATTTAAGTGTACCCTAATATAAGATTATAACTTTAAGTTATTGTTTTGTAACAGAAACGTTGCGCTGACAATTCTTTAAAGTTAACAAATTTTCGGTTAAGCTACTGCATAAATATAAGTATGTAAATATATTATACCAGCATTTTAATATCAGAGTATAAAAGAATTTTCGCCTGCTTTAAGCAGGTATCTTTTAGCTTTCCATATTAATACGCCGGATGTTTTAAGCGGGAGGCTAATGTTTATTTTCCATCTCCCGCCTTCCTCAACATATACAACCTTTACCTTTCCGTCCGGATGAGGTATCTCGCCGCCTGCGCTGGTTAAGGCGCCAAGATGGGGTTCTATTTTTATCTTACTAAAACCAGGTGAATAGCTATCAATGCCCAATACAGTTCGGTAAAATTCAATATTCGGACTGGCGCCCCAGGCATGGCAATCGGATCGGTTGTGTACCAGGTCCGATATTTCTGCCCAGGTGGTAAGCCCCATTTTTATATTGTCGCGCCAGATGCCTAACCAGCTCACATAATCATTACCCAATCCTCCTTTTATAAGTGCCTGGTGCATATAGTATTTAAAATAGATGGTGCATTGCATGAGCGAAGTATCCGCCAGTATGTTTTTGCAAACCGCTTTTATATCAGCTGCGCTAACCACACCTGTAAGTATCGCCAGGGAATTGACATGTTGCGAAAATGAACTTTTATCCTCCGTATCGGCATATAACATTCGTGCCGCGACCCAATATTTATTTTGGATAGTTTGCTTTAATTGCGTTGCCTTTTTACGATAAATCGCAGCATACTCTGGCATACCTAAACGCGCTTCCATTTCGGCTGCCTGCTGATAAGCCCATAGCAATTGCAGGTCCAATAAGCATGAATTACCGTTTTTCCCGATAGGCGGCATACCGTAGTTCCAGCTTACCCAATCGGCAAAAGTCCAATAAGGCACATTTTTAAGTGAGCCATCCGGCTGCTGGTATTTATCGAAGAAATTGAGCACATCCCTCACTCCCTGCAGCTTATCTTTTACAAAATCACTGTCGGGCCGGTACATCCAGTAATCATGCAGCATGCCGATATACCATAAAGAAAATGTTGAAATGATCTGCGGACTATATGATGGATGCCTGCTCAGTGTTAATCCCTCTGCAATACGCGAATGATCCATCAAATTGATGGCATTACGCGCCAGCCGGTCGTCGCCGCTGTTGTAGTATGAAATAAGCGCCTGTATACGGGTATCGCCCACGTATTGCAACTGCTCGTAATACGGGCAATCCATATAGGTTTCCATAGCGTCGAGCCTTGCTGTTCGCCAGCCTATTTCCAGTATCTTCTTTATTTCAGCATCATTGGTATTGAATACAGCGTTCTGCTTGAAGGGATAACCCGTAAACGTTCCGTAAATATCATCTAGGGTAAGCGGATCATTTTTAGTTTGAATATGCAGGCGTACATAGCGATAGGTTCGCCAGTAAAGTGTTGTAAAAGATTGGCCTGTGCTGCCATCGGAAATAAGACTATCCTTCCGACCGGCAAAATCTTTCCCATCCACATCATTACGATTAGCTTTTCGCGGACCGTATTTCTTCAGGCTGTCGAATAATGCTTCAGCATAGCCGATGGATATACCGGCATCCTTTCCGTTACTGAAGTTTAAGGTAACATATGCGCTGGTAAGATAGGTTTGATCGAGCAGGAGGTTAACCGTAGTATTGGCAGGAATAGTAATTGCTGTTTTTGCAGCCGGAAAGCCGGGCGGCACGCTTATGCCTTCAGCTTTTCGCAGCAATTGTATACGCTGCGGCGTCAGCTCCATTTGTGGGATCGATGATGGTACCAGCATCCAGCCAAACGCATCTGCCATACCTTTTGGCTTACCATGATCCAGTATTTGCGCTGATGGCCATTTGGAATCATCCAGATCAATTGATGCAAAGTTCTTTACAGCATCATGCATATCCACTATTTCGCCGGGGCCGGCCACATAGTAAGTATTGTAGCCGATGCCGGTAAGCGGCTGATAACCTTTGTCGCGAACGCAATGCCAGCTGGTATCCGTATTCAAAATTTCTTCGGCGAGTGAGTCCCCTTGAACAATGAAGGCCGTGCGCAATGTGATCTGGGCTTCGGGGCGGTATCCTGCATCGTTCCAAACAGTTGCAGCGATAACGTTCTTACCCGGTGCAAGATACGGCGCTATATCCACCGTTTCGTAATTCCAGTAATAAGTATCGCCACGTGCCGGGCCAAGCGATACCAGCGCTCCGTTTACATACAGCTTGTAGCGGTTATCGGCAGAAACATGGATAATAAATGATACAGGTTTTACCGCCAGTATAATACTTTTCCTGAAATGATATACGCCATAAGTGTTACCTGCATCGGCATGCGAAGTTACCCAGTATGCATCCCATCGTTTGTGCTGCAAAGATAAATAACCAGGCGCCTGGGCACGTGCCTGAATTGTCAACAGGCTAAACAAAAACAAGGTTGCAAAAAAATATTTCATCAGGAAAATCTAAGACGAGTAATTATGCAGTTTTAAAAGTAGCAAAATCTATAGCTAAAATATCAGCGCTGCGATTCGTTTAACAAATTAATATTTATTAACATTACAATATTACTAATTGAATTACCTGCAATTTTTCCAGGCGTTAACTTAAAATATATCATTTCAAAAAAGTTAAATTTAATTTGCTTTTTACTTGTCTTTTCTCTATTTTAGCTTAACCCCTCGTACATTATGTGCTCCCTAAAGCACGCAACCTACTAACTTTATTATTTAACTAAACAATCACAACTATGAAAATGAACAGCAGTTTATTGGGATTTCACCTGCAAAGAAAAGTCAAAAATTACAACTTACGGGAATTTATTAGCGCCAAAAGGGCCCGGTCCATCGGCCAGGAAGAAATAGAAGGTGAATCAAATTTGGCCATTACAGACGAAGCATTACATACTAATGAGTTAAAAACAAAAGGGTACACAGAATTTGAGAAACCAATTCCCCCGGGTTTGATACAAGATATTATTGATCATGCAAGTGAATTACCTCTTTATGATCCATATAACAGAGGAATTGGCGATTTTGCTTTTAAAGATATACCTGAGGCTACCAATATAGCCAGTTATAAGCGAAATGATGTGGTTGTTAATCAAACAGTGCTACGTATAGCAAATGACCCTGCTATATTAAGAATAGTGAAAGGCTTCTTGGGGGCTACACCAACCATAAGTAATGTAAATATGTGGTGGTCTGTGGCAGGCAAAAGCGAGGCTAAAAACCCGCAGCTATTCCACCGTGATGTTGATGATTTTAAATTTTGCAAGTTATTTATTTACCTTACCAATGTTGGGCTAAACGATGGGCCGCATATTTATGTAAAAAACTCATCGGCAACAAATAAACTGACTAAAATACGGAGATACAGCGACCAGGAGGTTGAAGATGCGTTTGGTAAGGAAAATGTTGTAACATTTTGTAAACCTAAAGGCTCCTTTTTTATAGTTGATACTTATGGTTTGCACAAGGGAAAATTACCGGTGGATAATAACAGGCTGCTTATACAGTTACAATATTCATTAAACCCGGTTGGTGTTGAAGTTTATACACCGGTGCCATTCGAAAATAATTATAACAGATACATTAACAGGCTGATCGTTAGTTAGCCATCATTTTCAGGAAGGAAGATAGTTTTTCTTTCATTTCCCTTCTGTCTACAATAAAATCAAGGAAGCCATGCTCTAATACGAACTCTGCTGTTTGGAAGCCTTTTGGCAGATCTTTTTTAATGGTTTCCTTGATTACACGTGGACCCGCAAAGCCAATCAGTGAGCCTGGTTCAGCAATGTTGATATCGCCCAACATGGCATATGAAGCAGTTACCCCGCCCGTTGTCGGGTCGGTAAGTAATGAAATATAAGGTATTTTAGCCTGTGACAGCAAAGCCAGTTTTGCCGATGTTTTGGCCATCTGCATAAGCGAAAAAGCCGCTTCCATCATACGTGCGCCGCCTGATTTGGATATCATCAGGAAAGGCACTTTATTTTTTATACTGTAATCGATACAACGTGCAATTTTTTCGCCCACGACCGATCCCATCGAACCGCCGATAAAGTTGAAATCCATACAGGCGATTACGATGTCATGCCCGTCGATCTTACCTACTCCCGAGCGGATAGCGTCTTTTAAACCTGTCTTTTTGGTAGTTTCTTTTACCCTGTCGATATATTTTTTGGTATCTACGAAGTGTAGTGGGTCGCCTGATGTGAGATTTGCGTCGAGTTCGGTAAACTCGTTATTATCAAATAGTATGGAGAAGTATTCTTTTGAGCCGATGCGTAAGTGATGACCGCAGTAATGACAAACGTACTGATTTTCGACCTGTTCTGAATAGTGTAATGGTTTCTTACATTCAGGACACTTGTTCCAGATACCATCCGGCGCTTCCTTCTTCTCTTCAGTGGTCGTAATTATTCCTTTCGACTCGCGTTTAAACCAAGGCATATCGTTATCTGACTCTTTCAATTAAATGCAAAGAAACGAAAAATTTATTGAGATGTGAGAAATGAGATTTGAGATATGAGACATTATAATTAGTAAATCCATTTACTCCCGTATCAACCGTGCGCCAATTTCTATAAAACACATAGTTTTTATCAAAAATTCCATCTCAATTCTCAATTCTCACATCTCATATCTAAAAAATTAATATCTTCGGCTCCCATATACTGAACAAAAGTAATGGATTTAAAAAATTACAAAGGCGTACTGCACGGCGAACAGGTGCAGGAGCTCTTCGAGGCAGCTAAAAAACACCAGTTTGCCCTTCCTGCTGTAAATGTTATCGGCACCAACTCAATAAATGCAGTAATGGAAACGGCAGCTGCCGTTAAGTCACCTGTTATTATTCAATTATCACACGGCGGTGCGCAGTTTTATGCCGGCAAATCGCTTGATAATTCAAAACTGCTGGCCTGCATTCTTGGTGCAGTATCTGCCGCTAAGCATGTTCATTTACTGGCTGAGCACTATGGCATTGCAGTTATACTGCATACCGACCATGCTGCAAAAAAATTATTGCCATGGATAGATGGTTTGTTAGATCATGGCGAAAAGTTCTTTGCTGAAACCGGCAAGCCACTGTTCTCATCGCACATGCTTGATCTTTCTGAAGAACCTATCGAAGAAAACATCGAAATATCCGCTAAATATTTAGAGCGCATGGCCAAAATGGGCATGACACTGGAAATAGAATTAGGCGTAACAGGCGGCGAAGAAGACGGCGTAGACAACTCTGACGTTGACAGCTCACGTTTATATACCCAGCCTGAAGATGTGGCTTACTCATACGAGCACCTTTCAAAAGTTAGCCATCGCTTTACCGTTGCAGCTGCTTTTGGTAACGTACACGGTGTTTACAAACCAGGCAACGTAAAATTACAGCCTGTTATCCTGCACAATTCACAGGAATATTTGAGGAAGAAACACAATCTCGCTGCCGAAAAACCGATCAACTTCGTATTCCACGGCGGTTCCGGCTCAAGCCAGGAAGAAATCCGCGAGGCGATCTCATATGGCGCCATCAAAATGAACATCGATACCGATATGCAATGGGCTTTCTGGGAAGGTATTAAAGATTACTACATTTCAAAAGAAGGTTATCTTCAGAGCCAGATCGGCAACCCTGAAGGTGCAGATTCTCCAAACAAAAAATACTACGATCCGCGCGTTTGGCTGCGTAAAGGCGAAGACACTTTTGTTAAAAGGCTAACCCAGGCATTTGCAGATCTGAACTGTTTAGATGTAAACAGCAAGCTGTAATAAGCACGAAGTTTCACGAATTAATTAGACACGAATTTCACGAATCAGGAATTATCCGTTCGAGAAATTCGTGTTTTTTTATAGCGGCAATTCGAACTAATTCGTGCAATTCGTGTTATTTGGCTATACATCAACCATATAATGGACAAAAAGAAAAAAAACGCCTTCGAAAAATTCGCGAATTGGGCTACCAACGCTACCGGCAGCTCTGCTGCATTCATCATTGCAATAGTTACCATCATCGTTTGGGGAGTTACCGGCCCAGTGTTTAAATATTCCGATACCTGGCAACTGGTGATCAACACCGGCACTACCATTGTTACCTTCCTGATGGTATTCCTGATCCAGAAGACCCAAAACAAGGATTCAAAGGCCATTCATTTAAAACTCAATGAGCTGCTTGCTTCTCACCAGGGCGCAAGTAACCGCATGGTCGACCTCGAAGACCTTAATGAAGCAGAGCTTGACCAACTGCATAAATTTTATGAAGAACTTTCAGATCTTGCCGAAAAGGAAGACGACATTACCTGCACACATTCTATAGATGCAGCGGCGGAAAATCATAATTTAAAATTATCTTCGTACCGCTCAAAATCGCATTATGCAAAGTCAAGGGAACAAAAAGATCCAGGTAAAAAAAGTTAGTGACGACGAAAATCTGCAAAAAGTATTTGCCATCAGACGCGTAGTATTTGTAGGCGAACAAAATTGCCCTCCCGAGCTGGAATGGGAATTTGAAGAAGAATCGAACCATTTCCTGGCTACTGTTGACGGCATTCCCGCAGGCGCATCACGCTGGCGCAAAACAGATAAAGGCTATAAGCTGGAACGCTTTGCTGTACTACAGGAATTCCGCGGCCTCGGTGTCGGTCAGGAATTGGTAAAGGCTGTTTTGGCTGATCTGCCTCCGAAAGCGGATTATATTTATCTCCACGCACAAATACAGGCAGTTGGCTTATACGAGAAATTCCACTTCGAGAAAACAGGGCCCGAGTTTGAAGAAGCAGGGATCAGGCATTATAAGATGATTTTGAAGAAGGAATAATTATAAAACCGTCATGCCGAACTTGTTTCGGCACCTCATCAACCCGGCGGGTCGTATGCATAACGCTTACCTGTGTGATGGGATCCCGAAACAAGTTCGGGATGACGGATTGGAAATTTACCCCCTCAACTTATCCAGCAGATCACTCAATTGCGCAGCTTCGGCTTCGGTAAGGTTATTTCTGAGGTATTCCTTTGAGCGCATCTCGACATCCATTTTCGATAGCACACTCAGCCCTTCTTCGCTGATGCGGATGTCAACTGCTCTCCTATCCGATTTATTGGTGCAACGTGATACCAGCCCCTTTTGGATCAGCCTGTCTACAATACGTGAGGCGTCAGACATTTTATCTATCATACGCTCTTTGAGCAGGTTTACTGTGGCCGGTTTAGGGTACTGTCCGCGAAGAATGCGTAAAATATTGAACTGCTGCTGCGTAAGGTTAAACTTTTCAAACTCAGGCCGCAACAAATTGTTCAACCAGCCAGACGTATACGAAACATTGATGACAACTTTTTGATAGTTATCCTCAAATTTATTGCTCTTTATTTCGTCTTCAATTCGCATGGTCAACTGCAAATATCTCTATTTATTTTTTAATTTGCTCGTTTTGTTTGGGCTTTCCGTAGTTCCAGGGGCAATGCAGGCACTTATTTTTGCAGCAAAAACCTCGTTCCAGGTGATATTTCGCCGTGAAAACAAAGTTTCCGTCCTCGTTTATGTAGTAATCTATCCCTTCAACCAGCATCAGTTAAGTATTTTCACAAAAATATCATCGCCGAAGTGTTTTTTCAAATGCGCGCCGTTACCATGCAGCGTCCAAACCTGTTTGGGCCCGATCCGCTCAATGGATTGCAGGATATCGTTCCAATCCACATGGTCGGATATGTATAGCGTATCATTCTGGTTCACCTGCAGGTTTTTCCAGCCCGATGCGAACAAGCGCTTCACCCCTTTCGCATTAATGTAGGAGTCAAACGTAAACGGCGGCACAATGTATACGTATCCGCCCTGCTCCTTCATCAGCTTACGGCTGTATAGCTCATATTTGCCGGGCGAATAACCCATCTTCTCATAAACCGCGTTAATGGGCATAATGCGGTGATGCACCAGCACTTTTTTCTCCGGGGCGTGTTGATTAATGAGCCTGATCAACCGCTGGCTTTTACCCAGGCCATATGCGCCAAGCATAATATTCAGCCTAATGTCGTTCAGTTTTTTTATTTCTTCTACCGGATCGGGATGTAATATAGCAGGATCAGCAAAAGTACTCTCGGTTATCAGCACATCGGCCTTTATCCAATCTATCGGCTCGCATGTTTCATCGGGCTGCAACTTGTAATCACCTGTGTATAAGTATTGAACACCATCGTATTCCATCAATACTTGTGCAGAGCCCAGCATGTGCCCGGCGGAAATGAAAGTGATCTTCACCCCGCCAATAGTAAAAGGTGTATGATATGCTGCTATGTTAAATACCTTAGCCGCATTTTTAGCATAGCGCAACTGCATAAAAGCCGCAGTTGCTTCGGTGCAATAAACATTTTCGTTACCGCTTACAGCATGATCGGCATGTGCGTGGGAGATCACCGCCATGGTTACCGGCTCTGCAGGGTCGATATAAAAATCACCGTATTTGCAGTACAGGCCTTTGGGGGTTATGGTGAGGAAATCTTCTTTGATGTTCATTAAACTTTAAAATTGGGCGTTGCCGCTTATCAGCGGTCGGGCTATCCGCTCATACTGCGCAAGCCTTAATCACGGCCTGCACTGAGGCCCTCGAAGTGGCCGGTATCCGCTGCTATCCCTAACGCAATTCTGAATCATAATTCACTGAATTGATGAATTTACAGAATTTTTTTCCAGGTGTTCGTGAGGGCTTCGTCATTCAGCTAATTCAAAAATTCTGTAAATTCTGATTCTGATTCTGATTTATTGATTTCACTGATACAAAGCCCCACACTTCTACTATGAACTATGAACCATGAACTCCTCGTGCAACTTCAGCACCTGCGGTATCACAAATTCACTGTTATCATTTCTGATCACATAATCCGCCAGACTCACCTTTTTATCTTCTGTAAATTGCTTTGATTCCCGGTTCATGATCTCAGCTTCGGTTAAGCCGTCGCGTGCCGACACGCGCTTTATACGCATTTGCAGCGGGGCGGTCACCATAATGGTTTTATCGCACATTTTGTATGAATCGCTTTCAAAAAGTAATGCGGCCTCCTTTAGTACGTAGGGCGCGTCCTCATGCTGCTTCACCCAGCTATCAAATGACCGGAAAACGGCAGGATGCACTATCGAATTTAAAATAGCCAGCTCCTTCTCATCATTAAATACGATCTCAGCAATGTGTTTACGGTTAAGCGAACCATCGTCAAAATAAGATCTATCGCCAAAAGCCTTTTTAATGGCATCTATCAGGATCTGGTCTTTCACCATCACATCTTTCGCTGCCGTATCTGCGTAAAATACCGGGATACCCAGCACTTCAAATATGCGGCTTACTGTGGTTTTGCCACTGCCAATATTGCCTGTTATACCTACTTTAAGCATTATTTACGGATGATGAAGTCAATATTTTGCGGCTCGATGCTTACAATCCGGCAGAACGGCGGCACGCGGGTTAGTGTTACCGGCAATGTGCTGTAATCCTTTTGCTTCCACAGCCCAAGGTCTGATTCTGCTTCGAAAAAATTCTCATCGGTCTCTGCATATCGTTTCAGTGAAGTAATAAATGTTACTTTAACTTTCTGCGGAAACACCTTTACATTATATAGTTCATTATTATTTATCAGCTTAACGGGGATTTGCAGTGTCTTTTCTGTAAACTCATCTACAGGTACCACTACACTAACCGATTTAGGGTACATGGCCATATTGCCTTCTCCCGGTTGCAGGCCGATGTTAGTTCGTATAGTTTCGTTCGCACTGGTTGATTTGAGTGTATCGGTATTCCAATAATCGATCTTGCTGATGCGACTGCTCGGGCCGGTAATGGTTACATATGCGGGGCTTATATGTGCGTTGTTCGATTGAGCGAACTGGTTTTGATACGTGATATTTGATACCAGCCGAACAGGTACACGTTTTACGGCACGGTCGGAGAAATCAAAATACAGTGTATCCGGTAATATGCTTATCACATTGTGAGGCGCATCTTTGTCCGGTATCTGTTTTAACTGCAAAGCCGGCACAACATAATTCTCTTTCTCCAGCGACTGCAGATCTATTGTTACAGTGGTATCATGGTCGTTCATCCGCGAGAAAAGCATTTGCCAGCCGGTACCCGAAATTGTGATATTGAGGCTATCGGCCTGTAAGGAGTGAAAAGCGCGTTTTTGCGGCGTATTTTTGTAGGTTACAGCACGCCTTACGGTGTAGTTGTACGGATTTGAGAGCGCCGTTATCAGCCATGCAAAAGCCGCCAGCACCAGGCATGTAAAAAATGCCGATAACCGCCTGCGTTCACCGTCTGATAATTTTATGAGCGCCATTTTTTTTAAAGGCGAAAGGTAAAAGCTTAAAGGTAAAAGGTTTTATCCTCTTAACACTTTGCTTTTACCTTAACGATATATTTAAAGTTGAATTATAAATTAAAGGTCGAAAAAAGCCTTTTACCTTTAACCTTTCGCCCTTAACCTTAAATTATGCTTTTGCTGGTGCGTTCAATGCTTTGGTCGATTCCAGCGAGATGGCCGATTTTTCGTAACGTGTTTTGTGGCCGCTTTCGCCTTCAATTACGATGGTTGTATCAGCAACTTCTACTATCCTGCCATGTGCGCCTGATGTTAGTACCACTTTATCACCTTTTTTCAGGTCTTCTGCAAATTTCTTTTGGTCTTTTTGTTTTTTAACCTGCGGGCGGATCATAAAGAAGTAAAATACGACTACGATCAGCGGAAGCATTATCAATTGTGGATTAATATTACCCATTTTTCTCTGTTTTATTTATATAGTTAAATTAATTAATTGCTTGAATTACTTAGTCACCTCGCCAACCAAATGCAAGGTATTTTGTGCCGGATCTGTATTGGCGGTAATAGTTATCATTTTATCCTGCAAGCCGGAATGGCCGGTGCTGTTGTAAGTAACAACGATCTGGCCGCCCTCGCCTGGTTTTACAGGCGTTTTAGGCCATTCGGGTTGTGTACAGCCGCAGGTTGCAGTGGCGTTGGTGATAATAAGCGGTGATTTACCAATATTTACAAAGTTGTATTTGTAAGTCACCTTATCGCCTGCTTTTATTTTGCCAAAATCGTGCGTATCGTTCTCGAATTTGAATTTCGGTCCGTTAGGCATTACCGGTCCCGCGGTTGAATCGGCCTTACCGGCAGGTGCATTATTTGAATGACAGGCTGAAAAAAATATGCCCGAAACAGCCAGCAATAACAATATCTTCTTCATGTTTATTCTATTAAACCTCTTCCGGTCTTCTTTATTTTATTTTGTTCCTTCAGTTCGATCAAAATTTTATCCAGTATCCCATTCAAAAACGAGTTACTTTTCGGCGTGCTGAATTCCTTCGAGATCTCCAGGTACTCGTTTATCGTCACCTTAACCGGCACCGACGAAAAATTGAGGAACTCGGTAATGGCCATTTTCATCAGCAGGGTATCCATCATGGCTATACGATCCGGCTCCCAGTTCTGCGTTTTGGCGTTTATCATTTCCTGGTACTCCTTATCATGCCTGATGTTTTCATGCAGCAGGTTGATGATAAATTCCCTGTCCTCTTCCCAGTTCCCGGTCACTTCCGCCAGGTTGTTTTTCTCAGGCTCGTCATAAGCAAAATTCTTAAACGTTTTGGCTATCAGCGCCTGCAGCACATCCTTATCCACCGGCCAGAAAATGAACATATCCTCAAAAACCTGCTCGGCTAATGACGATTTCAAAATTACCTTTTTAAATATAAACTTGATAATATCCTTATCCGTTTGGATGGTATCGCCTGTCTTTTTAAGGTATTCGGTATATTCAGGCGAGCTTTTTAGCGTTTTGAACAAGGTTTTAACCAGTTCAGGCTCAAAGCTCCATTCTATCTTATACTTTTTAAGGGCAGCTAAATATTCTTTATTTTTTTGGAGCGATGTGTAAAAACGATTGGTGAGAATTTTCAGGTCGGGATTAAGGTCCTCCGCGGTCGGTAAATGCTTTTGCGCACGTTCTGTCGCGTCGGCATCTGCGTAAGCAACAACTTCCGAAATTAATGAGAGCATCCAGATATACATTTCGTATACCCTGTCAATATTTTGCAGCAGATTTTTCTCCTGCGTTTTGACGTCGCTGTGTGTTTGATGATAAGCATACAATGCCTGTAATACTTTTACCCTAAGGTGCCTTCTGTTTAACATTTGTAAGAACGAATTTGTGACCCGCCAGGCGGATGGTTAATTATGATTAAGATTAGTATGACGACTTGATTTTTCTAATATCTGAAATACGTTTTTCGGCAATTTTGTTTGCTGCCTCTATAGATGAAATATTTTCCAACTTAGACAACTTTAATATGTTGCGCGTTGCATTGTAAATGTTTTCTGTTAACTGTATGGTACGTTTTTTACTAAAACCCATCAGCTCCGAATAGCAATTGATCAACCCGCCGGCATTAATAACGTAATCCGGCGCAAATAGTATGCCTTTGTCAAGCAGCATCTGGCCGTGCACCTGCTCATCTTCCAGCTGGTTATTTGCCGATCCGGCAATGATGGCGCATTTTAATTTATTGATGGTTTGTGTATTCACCGTAGCGCCCAAAGCACATGGCGAATATATATCCGCATCGATATCAAAGATACTGTTATTGGCAACCATTTGTGCACCATATTTTTTGGCTACCTGGCCTGCACGCTCTTCATTAATATCGCTGGCATAAACCATTGCTTTTTCATCACGAAGTAACTTCACCAGGTTCTCGCCCACATGGCCCACGCCCTGTACGATCACTGATTTACCGGTAAGGTTGTCATTGCCGTAAAGCTCTTTTACAGCCGCCTTTATCCCCATAAAAACACCCTGCGCTGCAACCGGAGTAGGGTCGCCGCTGCCGCCTATGCTTTCGGGTACGCCTGTTACATGCTGCGTTTCCATGCGGATGTATTCCATATCGCGCGGGTTAGTGCCCACATCCTCGGCTACGATGAACTCGCCATTAAGGTTTTTAATGAACTGCCCGAACTTGCGCAGCAAAGGCTCGGTTTTTTTAGATTGATCGCCGATGATAACAGCGCTGCCGCCGCCCAGGTTAAGCCCGGTGATGGATGCCTTGTAAGTCATGGCTTTTGATAAACGCAATGCATCGTTCAATGCATCTTCCTCGCTTCTGAAAGGCCATAAACGCGCACCACCCAATGCCGGGCCGAGCGTGGTATCATGAATAGTGATGATAGCTTTGAGCCCGGTATCCGGGTCGTTGCAAAACACTATCTTTTTGTGGCCAAATGCCTCAAGCTGGGTAA
>Ga0206937_10072_pt1 | contig 32296 bp, 15 predicted proteins | sample Alteio_BWOrgHeat_11_FD_152923 | JGI IMG/M metagenome (GOLD analysis project Ga0206937, IMG submission 152923) | Enriched cells from forest soil in Barre Woods Harvard Forest LTER site, Petersham, Massachusetts, United States -... | ecosystem: Environmental > Terrestrial > Soil > Temperate forest >... | reverse complement strand
CAGCGGTAGCCAACCAGTATGCCTTCTTTATAAGTTGTGTTCAGTTTTTCACCCGGATAGCTGTTTAAGGCAAATGCAGGAGAATCGTTTAATGAAACAGGGAATGTGAACGGCATTTTACCTGATGGGTTTACAACCCCCTTGAGTACGTCGGCCAGCGCATCACCTGCCTCAGACCCATTGAACCATGACCAAACGATGGCGTGGCTTGATTTTTCGATCTCATTGAGGTCATACGGCGCTCCAGCCATAACTACTATAATGGTATTGGGGTTAACAGCGCTAACCGCATTAACCAGCACCTGCTCGCCAAAGGGAAGTGCAAGCGTTTTGCGGTCATGGCCCTCGCTTTCGTATTCGCGATTAGAACCGATACACAAAATGGCAACGTCAGTTGTTTTTGCAAGGGCAACGGCTTGGTCTATCAGCGCCTGGTCGGGTTTATCGTAACCTGCATTTTGTTCATCAGTACTACTCGCCAGATAGTTGGCCCTGTAGCCTTGTGCAAATTTGATATCGGCAGTTTGCCCAAACCGCGATCTTATGCCTGCCAGCGCTGTAACCTCATGCTTTGCTTTTACGCCGGCACCGTAACCGCCCGAAGCAAAAGTGCGTGTTGCATTATCACCAATAACAGCTATGCTTTTCACATTGGATTTTAACGGTAACAGATGTGCATCATTTTTTAACAACACTATCGATTCCGATGCGATATCATAAGCAGCTTTTCCGTGAGCAGCAGTTGCAATAGAGCCTTGCGGATGCTCTGTACTTATCGAAGTATGGTATATTACCCACAATATCCGCCTTACTTTATCATCAATCGTTTTTTCCGAAACCTGGCCTGCTTTAACAGCGGCAAGCAACGGATCGGCAAAATACCATTGGTTATATGGGCCGCTTGTCCCCATTTCGATATCCAGGCCATTGTTGGCTGCTTCAACAGTGTGATGTACGCCGCCCCAATCAGATATTACCGCACCTTTAAAACCCCATTCCTTTTTTAAAACTTTATTGAGTAAAAAGTCATTTTCAGAACACCAGTAACCATTCACTTTATTATAAGCCGACATGATGGTATAGGCATTACCCTGTTGTATGGCTGCCTTAAAGGCGGGGAAATAAATTTCACGCAGGGCGCGTTCATCAATGGTTTCGTTAATGCTATTCCGGTTAATCTCCTGGTTATTGGCCGCGAAGTGCTTGATGCATGCCGCTACGTGCTGGCTTTGAATACCCTTAACAGCCTGTATGGCCAATTGGCCGTTTAACCAAGGATCTTCGGAATAATATTCATAGGTGCGGCCATTAAGCGGCATTCTGCAGATATTAAATGCCGGCGCCAACATTACTATTTTTTTACGGGCATTTGCCTCCTGCCCTAACACCACCCCGTATTGATGGGCCATTGCAGGATTCCAGGTAGCTGCGATTGCCGAGCCGTTTGGAAGGAAGGTTGCCGAGTCGGTTGTCCAGTTCGCCGAATTCCAGTCAAAGCGCTTTATTTCTTCACGCACACCCAATGGCCCGTCATCGCAGGTGAGTTCGGGTATGCCCAAACGCTTTACGCCGCCGGAGGAAAATAAAGCGTTGCCATGCAGCATACCGATCTTTTCCTCAAGCGTCATCTTTTTAATGACGGCGCTGATTTTACCCTGCAACGCTGCTTCATTTTTATTTTGTGCGAAAACGTTCGCGGATACGAAAATTGCCGCTGCAAATACTATTAAAAAATTTATCTCTTTTATTCTCATATAACTTATTGATGGACTAAAACTATTAACGGTTTTTTAAGTTGGGCAAGGTTTCATAATACTTCAAAACATTGAAACCAGATATTATTTGCCCTCGGCAACTAAAAATATAACTGACCTGGGTGGCATTGCTACCTTTATACCGCCCTGGATAAGAGCCGCTTTGGCATAGACCTGAGCATAGTTGGACGGCCCTCCCGAGGCTAACGAAGGCCCCACGCCATTAATATAAACTTTGCGCGAAAATTCGCCATTATCCGTGCCGCCGACCAGGACGTAATAATAGTAACGTGTACCTGCGGCAAAGTTCTGAATGCCCACGCTTACCACTTGCGATGACAAGCCCCTATTAACCAATACAACCCCGGCCTGGCCGGAACTGAATGAAGATGCATAGCTGAAAACATCCGTACTACCGGATACAGTGGAGCTAACCATGCGGTCGCCAAAGTATTTTTGGAAATAATACATGTGATAAAACGCCGGACGAGGATTCCATTTAGTGGTGTTGTCCGGTTCGTCACCCAGGCTAAATATACCCTGGTCATCGCCGCCATTCCAGCCGTTTGCCAGGTCCCAGCGGCTGGCCATGCCAAAGCTATTCTTTAACAATTCGCCCAGAACCATAGTGGCATGCATGCCCGCTATGTTTGATACCATTTGATCTGAACCTGATGCGAATATATTCCATTCGGTAAGCGCTATTGGCTTTGCGTCAACGCCGCCTTGTTGTTCTGATTTGTTCACCCAGGTCATGATGGCTTGTGATTCAGTTACAGGCGTGGCAAGGACAGCGGCGGCGGTTTCATTGTCCGAACCGGTATAATAATCATGCACAATAAAAAAATCCGGGTAATTACCGGCGGATGCAAACAGGCCTGAATTCCACGCGAGGTCAGCTGAGTTATAAGAAACAGGATTAGTGATCTGCGCACCAATTTCTATTTGGGCGCCTGTTTGTTTCGCCGCATTACGCATTGAATCCGCAAAAACCTTAAAATGCGTACCATATAATGCCCCGGTAATAATTTTAGGCTGGCCATCTTTATTTTGCGAAAGATCTATTTGATAACCGGCTTGCCAGGGGCCGCCGCTCTCGTTGCCAATTTCCCAATATTTAGTCCGTCCATGATCGTAGCGTACCCAGTCGGCAGCCAGGTGGGCCGCAACCTGGTCAGGGTGTGTACTTGTACCATAGCGGGCATAGCCATAATTTACGGTGATAATACCTGTGCTGTTGGTTTGCTGCAGCGCGCTGTAGTAGTTATCTAAAGACAGCGTCCAGCTTGCCGTATTGTTGCCCAGCCAATAGCTTGCAGGAACAACATTTCCGTTTGTATCATACAAATTTGCGGGTGCATCGGCAGGTATCTGCCCATTCCAAAAATAAACGCTGGAAATATTACCGCCCGGAAAACGTAATACGTTTGGCGATAAAGTCTTTATATCGTTGATCAAAATCGGCTCGGTAACCAGTTGACCCATATATGGGTTGGTGTTATTACCGAATAAGTATTTGGAGACCTTTGTAATGACATTGCTATAATCGATATTGATAGTGACCGTCGCTGTCCCCGAAGGTTTTGTGGTATCAATGTAAGCGGGTGTGGCAAAAGTTTTTGCTACCCAGTCATCCAGGAAGAAACCGGCAGATTTGGCAGTTACGGGATCTTTTTGGGGCGTTATGGTCGTGGTAGCAGTAGTGTCTGTTGTAACAGGCTGGGCCGGGGTACTTGCTTTTTTGCATGCTGCCAAAACAAACAAACATAATATCAAGTATTTCTTAGGCAGGGTGGGTGTCATGGGGGTGTATTTTTATATTTATGTAATAGTGAGGCTGGCTAAGAAAAAATGCCAGGGCCCTAATTAAAGGGCCCATGGCATGCTATAACCAATTTAAGACTTCCTTATTTAATTTTCACTACCCTTATATTGTCTACTGCCGCCGTAAAGGCCGCAACTGAATTTGAACTGTCATTGATGTACCAGATATTCATGCCGTTATTTCCGCTGGCGCCTAATAAATCTGAAATAGAGGCCGGCGGTGTGCCGGTACCATTATTGGTTAAAAAGTTTGATAATGGAACGGTAACGGTTACCCAACCTGTTGTACTGAATGGCGTTACTTTACCTGCGCTGTTTAAATACGGCCTGTAGAGCGCTATATAAGTGAAGCTATAATTTACGGCTACGTAAATAGAACCTGTATTCCACGGAGTGGATTTAGGAACCGATATTTCGAATTTTACAGCATAGCTGGATAAACTGCTGTCGATAGCTGCGGTAGGTACCCATTGGCTGGCATTCATGTTTACTCCACGCCCGCCATTGTACCAGGCGAAGTCGTTTCCGCTAAGGTTAGTTGCAGTTATTACGTTATAATAGCCGGTATTGCCGGGGAAATCAGTAGGGCTGTTTTCTGTATTCGACCCCCATGGGTATCCGTTTATACTATCCCAATTTTGAAAAACGCCATCTACAAAGTCCTCAACATTATAAACTGTAGCAGCAGAACCCGAATTTGTAGTAACTGATACCAGGCCGCCGGTTTGTGGTATACCTGATGGTACCGCCAGCGTGATTGACGTACCATCGTTCGCCGAGGTGTAGCTGGTAATTGCCTTGCCGCCAAAAGTTACGCTTTTGATAAAGAAGAAATTAAAGCCATAAATTTTAACCGAATCGCCGACCGGCGCATCTTCATCAGAGATACTGGTGATTTGGGGTGCGGGCGCAACAATAGGAAAACTAAACGTGGTTTGGCCATGTGTAGTTATGTATTGTATGGTATTCAATTGTTTTGCCGGTACCGACGGGAAGGCAATAACCGAGGGTATCAGCACAATGGCGCTGGTATCAGAGAACCAGGCATCATTAAACGAAGCGGCAACGCCATCAAAATTAATTTGCAGCGCGCCTTTTAGATTATGTCCGGAAACAACCACCCACAGGCCTGTACCCACACTCTTTAACACCGAATCGCCCGGATGAGCTACGTAATTACGTATGCCCGTAATTACCGGCGTACCGGTAGACGATGATGAATCCTTTTTACAACCTTGTTGTAAAAAGGCGCCTGCCGCAAGCAACATTAGTAAAAAATAGTTGCTAAATCTTTTAAGAAGTATTTTCATGATTTTTAGATTTATTTAATCAGATATTTTCTATTTATAATAAGCTACAGGCGGCTGTAACAGTAAAGGATCGGCTGTTTGGTCATTTGCCGGTATGGGCAAAGTAAATGTCGCGGCCGTTGCCGGGGTGATGACCAGGCCGCTTGGCGTAACAGTTTTTATCCCCGTACTCGGATCATACGTAAACTGATTTCTTTGCTGGCCATTTATAGACGAGATAGCCGCCTGCGGGTTATAATATGAGAGCCTGACCAGGTCGAACCAATACTGCCCTTCAAAAGCCAGCTCTATCCGTCGTTCCGTCATTAATGATTGCGTTGTAATGCTGGTTACAGCCGGAACACCGGCCCTTATGCGCACTGCATTAAAATATTGCAAAGCCTGCGCATTGCTTGTTGAGCTGTTGTTACCCATTAAAGCTTCGGCATATACCAGGTATACATCGGCCAGCCTCAATACCGTATTATGCTCTATAGACGACCAAAGATCCATGGTCGGCGCATTATTGTCGGCAGCGGTGCCTACAATGTGTTTTTTAACATTAGGCCCAGTTGCAGTATAACCGCCATTGGCTGCATCCAGTTCAGGATAATAATCGCCGGTAAGCATGTAGGTGGCTTTGCGGCGTATAGAATCTGCGGGAACATATAAGTTGGCAAGGTCGATAGTCGGGCCGATAGCGCCACCCCAGCCGCCGCCGCCGGTCACCAAAGCGCTGCTTGGTGCAAACTGTGCTTCTATGTCGTTCCCGTTGCCATAACCTACACCCGGCGCCCATTGAAACGCGAAAAGCGATTCGGAGTTATCATTATACTGTGTTCTGAAAAGGTTATAATAACTTGACAGCAGTGTTAAACCGCTTGTATTACACACTTTGCCTGCGAAATAAGCCGCACTATCCAGGTCGGTTTGGTTCCGGGTCAGGTTTTGCCCCAAGCCCGCCCTGGTAAGGTATACTTTTGCCAGCATTCCCTGTGCCGACCATGTTGTAACACGCCCTGGCTGATCGGAAGCGGGTAAATTGGTGGCCGCGAAGCGAAGATCGTTTATAATGAATTTATAAACATCTGTAGTTTTATTGCGGGGTACTAAAGGGTTGGCTATCAGTTTATCGTTATCCTCAATAATAGGTACCGCCCCCCATAGCTGTACCAGGTAAAAATAAGCTGTGGCGCGCAAAAACCGCAGTTCGCCAAGCGCACCATTTTTACTTTTGACAGATACGCTATCCGGCACCTTTGTATTAATGGCCTTAATGTTGACGTTACAATGCGCTACAATATCGTAAAAACCCGTCCAGGCTTGTGTTACGTAGGAATTATTACTGGTGATAGAGAAAGTTGTGAACTGCACCAGGTCTGAATTATAAGGCTGCAACATGTTGCCGCTCATAATGTCGCCAACGCCAAGTAACGGAAAATTATTCCAGTTAAACCAGGGTTGGGCATAAATGGCTGCCGTTGCAAGGCGCAGGTCCGATGCGCTTTTATAAAAGTTATCGGTTGTGATCCCGGTCAGCGGCGGCCTGTTCAGAAAATCTTTTTTACAACTGCCCACCGCAATAGCGATAAGCAATAGGAAAATGTTTATTTTAATCAGTTTCATATTCGTAAATTTTTTTTATTTAAGAGATATATCGGCACCCATTGAAATAACACGTGGCTGCGCATAATAACCATTATCGATACCAGCCGCTAACGGGTTCCACGAACCGATCTCCGGGTCGTAGCCTTTATATTTTGTGATGGTAAATACATTGGTAACATTGGCATATACCCTCAATGAGGCTATATGCAATTTGGCTATCAGATCCTTATTAAAATTGTAGCCTAAAGCAATGCTCTTACATTTCAGGAACGATCCGTTTTGAATATATCTGTCGGAAAATATAGTATTCTGGTCGCCGCTACTTTGGCTTATCCTGGTAATGTTAGTGCCCGGATTAGTAATATATACATTATTAATATCTGTTGAGGAACCTGCAGCGTTTATCAATCCGATCCGTGCATAATTCAGAACAGCAGGGAAATAACCAAAATTTTGATTGGGGTCATCGCCATTTACTAATACCTGGTCGAATATCTTATTACCATAGTCGCCGGTCATAAATACGGTCAGGTCAAATTGTTTATAGCTGAAGGTATTGTTTATGCCATATTGAAATTTAGGTAAGGGCGAGCCTAAATCGGTTTCGTCATTGGCATCTATCTTTCCATCCTTGTTGTTATCCTTAAAAATAACATCGCCTACCCAAACCCCTCCGGATCCCGGGGTAACAGGTATAGGGCCACTGCCATTTTGCCATACTGCCGGGTATTTTTTAAAATCGGCGGCATCTTTATAAATGCCTAATGTTTGATACCCATAAAACTCCCCTATAGAACCGCCTACAACCGTTTTGGTGTACGTGCCGTAAATGGCCGGTGTACCCGGATCCAAAGCAAGTACTTTGTTGATATTGCGAGAGAAATTGATAGTTGTCCTCCAGTTAAAACTTGTTGATTTGATATTATAGGTTGATAATGAAAATTCAAACCCTTTGTTGCTTACTGCGCCGATGTTAACAAAAGGCGATTGAATTGCACCGGGTGAGTAACCCCCATTAGGATAGGTTCCTGAATAATATGGCAGCGTAAGCGCCAGTAAAAGATTATTTGTTTTTTTGTAATAAGCATCGGCTGTAAACTGTATCCTGCTGTTCAATATGCTTGCATCCAGGCCCAGGTTATACGATGTTGAGGTCTCCCATTTTACATTCGGATTACCTTCTGTTGCTGTTAACTGCGAATTACCCGATAAACCGGTTGCTACTGTGCTTAAAGTTGAACCATAGGCATACTCGTTAATGTTTTGGTTATTAACCAAACCGTAACCCAGCCTAAGTTTCAGGTCGTTAATGCCTTTTATGCTTTTCATAAAATCCTCATTAATGATCTTCCATGCAAATGCGCCGGAATATGAGGTGTTCCACCTGTTGGCCGGGCCGAATTTAGAAGAACCGTCCCGGCGTATGGTGCCGGTTAGCAGGTATTTATCATTATAAGTAAAATTTGCCCTTGCAAAATAAGCCTCCAGTGCACCATCAGTTTTCACACCGGTGTTGGTAGCCGTGGTTGGGTCGCCGCTGCTTATGGTGGTCACGTCATTACTGGCAAAATTGGTACGGGTGGCCGATACCGATGAACTGTTAAGCACCTGTGCCTCGTGCCCTAATGTTGCGCTCACAAAATATTTCTTGGCAAAGGTGTGCGAGTAATTGAGGTAGTTGGTTATTGAATTATAAAAATTTTGCCCGCTGGTGGTGGTACCTGAATTGGACGTATGTGTGTATGCGCCCATCACATAAGTAGGGTCGAAATAGTCTTCGGTGGCAAAATCAAAATTACCCGACACCTCGTTACGCAAACTCAAATCCTTGGTAAACTGAATTTCGGCATAGGCGTTGCCAATGCCCTGGTACCTGCTTTTATGATCCGTCACAATAGATGCCAGCGCGAACGGATTTGCGCCATAGGCCCCATAAATATTCGGATCATTGCCGCCCCATGTTCCATCAGGATTTTTAACCGCAACATCGGGTGTTTGGTTTAATGCCTGTAAAATTACACCGGTGTTGGTAGTGCCCACGTCTTCTGACACATGAGCCAGCTCTAAGCTAATGCCAATCTTTAGCCAGTCGGTTGTTTTGTTATCGATATTTACCTTAATGGAAGTCCTGTCAAAATCAGAACCTAAAGCGATACCTTCCTGCGAAAAATAGGTGGCCGATAAATAATACCTGGTACGGGCATCGCCACCGGTAACAGCTACATTATGGTTTTGCATAGGCGCGGTGCGATACAGCGCTTCCTGCCAGTTGGTGCCCTGACCTAAATATTGCGGGTTAGCAAATTGCGGACGAAAATCGTAACCGATAATAGCAGCCTTTTCGTTCATGAAAGTAGCATATTCCGGCAAATTCATTACATCATAATACTTGGGTAATTTTTGCCAGCCCGCATACCCGTCATAACTCACGATCGGCGGGCCTGATACACCCCTTTTGGTTGTGATGATAACTACCCCGTTGGATGCCTGCGAGCCATAAATTGCTGTGGCAGAAGCATCTTTTAAGATGTCGATAGTTGCTATTTGCGAAGGGTCGATAGTCGATAACGGATTGGAACCCTCGCCCGGAATTGGAGACTGGGCATTAGGCGGTATCTGAACGCCGTCTATTACATATAGTGGTGGACTTTCGGTAAAACCACCTATACCGCGTATCTGGATATTTACATCGCCTCCCGGTTGTCCTGATACCTGCTGCACGATAACGCCTGGAACTTTGCCTTGTAAGGCCTGGTCAAATGTAGTGGGCTGTGTCTCCATAATGTCTTTTGAAGAAACAGAAGCGATAGACCCGGTAAGATCTTTACGCTGTACTTTTCCGTAGCCAATAACAACCACCTCGTTAAGGCTGGAATTGGTTGCGCTTAACGCTACATTAACTACACGGTTAGCTCCAACGGCAGCTTCTTTGCTTTGATAGCCTACGTACGAGAATACCAGCACATCGCCTGTTTTGGCCGCAATAGAAAAGTTGCCGTTTATATCGGTTAATGCGGCAGCCGCAGCGCCTTTAACTTTGACGGTAACGCTCATCATTGGTCTGTTATCATCTGAGCCAACTACTTTGCCTGTAACATATTGGCTTTGGGCATGCCCCGAAAGGCCGAATAACATGATGACCGCAAATAGTAGTAAGCTATAACTTAATTTTCTGGGTAAATTTTTTTCCATCTTATATAGAAATTTTAAAAACGGTAACTAATTGGTTCATAATTGGAGGGGTGATTGGTTTTACTTTTTGTTCATAATTAGGGTTAAGTATTAATTGGTGAGATAAATGGCGGAGCTGATAAATGTTTTTTAAAAAATACATCTATGCAATATTTTATTTCCACAATCGATTGCAGAAACTGGGTGTAAAAAAAGCCAGCACGATTTATTAGTGATATTTTTATCATATAAGAAAATAAATTACACCGGTTTAAAGTGTCTGTAATAATTGGTTTAACTAAGCACACTAACAGCTATTTTAAAATTGCTGCAATGAAACTTATCCGGAAGTGAAACTATGATTGTTTTAAAAAAAGGAATGGCAGGTTTGATAATGATAATAGACCAAATGTTAACACCTGTCAAATAGCTGATAATAAGATAGTTAAAACATTAAAAACCTCAAAATAACCGGTTATTTACATTTGTTCTCCCGAATGCCCGGCTATAAAACGTCCAATAAGTCACAGAAAGGTTACCATAGTACGACCGATCAGACAGGACTGAAATGTAAGTGGGATACTATTTAGTTTGCTAAGCTTTGTTTTCTGTTTTAGCAGGATTTTCCTTTTGGCGGATTGAACTGATGTATGCGGATGGAAGGATATTATATTCTTCCTTAAACAGCTTTGTAAAATACTTTGGTGTATTAAAGCCAACTTCGTACGATATCTGGCTTATGCTCATCTGGCTGTTTTCCAACAGGTAGACTGCCTTTTTTAGCCTTATTGAGCGGATAAATTCAAGGGGCGATTTACCGGTAAGTATTAACACCTTCTTATAAAGCGATACCCGGCTCATGTTCATCTGGCGGCTCAATTCTTCAACAGTAAGATTATAGTTTAAAATATTTTGCTCAATATACTCAACTATGTTTCTTAAAAGCTTTTCATCATCAGATTGTATCGCAACTTCCTGCAATTGAACATCCATCTGTTTTTTGTACGTGCGTTTAAAGGTATCCTGCAGGATTAAAAGGTTTTTAATTTTTGACAGCAGTATTTCAAAATTGAAGGGTTTGGTCATGTAATCGTTGGCGCCAATTGCAAGGCCTTTTACTTGTTCTTCTTCGCCTGTTAACGCAGTTAATAAAATAATGGGGATATGCGAGGTGCGCTTATCTTCTTTTATTTTTTTGCAAAGGGCAATACCATCCATTTCGGGCATACTTATATCACTAACCATAATATCCGGATGTTGTGATAACGCTTTTTGCCAGCCTTCCTTACCATTTGAGGCCTCAACAATAAAAAAAGCATCCTTCAGGTTGTCTTTCAAATAAAAACGAAAATCATCGTTGTCCTCAACCAGCAATACTATAGGCTTCTTATTGGTATATTGTGGTTTAAAGCCGCCATTCCCCTCCATAACCGGCACAGTATCTAATTCCCCGGATTCCTCCATATTCGCCCTGACAGGCATCCGGCCATTCTCAACCGGTGTGGGTAGCCTGATAATAAAACAACTGCCGTGACCGGGTTCACTCTCAACTGTTATTTCGCCGCCATGCATTCTTACAAACTCCCGGGTTATGGACAGGCCGATACCACTTCCCTGATTAATTAATGATTCAGGAATATCATGCTGAAAAAATCTTTCGAATATTTTATTATGCTTTTCGTCCGGGATGCCAATACCCGTATCGATCACTTTAATTTCAAGCAAAGGCAAATCAGTATTCTGTTTTTCATTCACCATGTTCAATAAAACACTTACGTGGCCACCCATTGGGGTGAATTTAAAGGCGTTGGAAAGCAGGTTAAATAATATTCTTTCTATTTTGTCATAGTCAAAGCTTGTCAGTAAAGTTTCTACATCGCTGTCAAAAGCAAAACCAATGCCCTTTTCAGAGGCAATATCCGTAAACGAAAGGGATATTTCCTTTATAAATCTGACGATATCCCCGGGTTTACTATGCAGTTTCAACTCCTGCACCTCCATTTTACGAAAGTCAAGCAATTGGTTCACCAGGTTTAACAACCGTTTGGCATTGCGCCGTATCATGTTTAACTGCTGTTTCTGCTCCGGATCAGCATGACTGAACATTTTATCAACCGGCGCCATGATCAACGACAACGGCGTTCTAAACTCGTGGCTTACGTTTGTCAGGAATTTTATTTTCAACTGATCGAGCTCATGCATGCGCTTAACTTCCTGCCGCTCCTGTTCAATTAATAATTTCGCTTCCTGCTTTTCCTTTTCGGCTGCATATTCTCTTCTTATCTTCTGTATTCCCCGGCGTCGGATGAAAAGAAGTATTCCGATAAACAGTACCAGGTAAATAATATACGCAGGAGTGGATTTCCAAAATGGCGGAAGTACTTTTATTTTTAGAGTGATATAATCCGGGTTCCATAAACCCTCTGAATTAAAGGCGCGGACTTTGAATACATAATCGCCCGCGTCAAGATTTGTATACGTTGCCTTTCGGGTAACATTATCAGCATTAAGCCAGCCCTTATCAAAGCCCCCCATCATGTATTGGTACTTTACTTTGTTGGGGTTAAAAAAGTTAACCGCTGCAAACTCAATCGTGAAAACATTTTCGCTATGCCTAAGCATAATTTCGTGGGTTGCCGAAATAGCTTTTGCGAGCACCACATGCCCGTTAAAAGATTCATTAGCGATGATGCCTTTATTAAAAAGCTGGAAACCGGTAAAAATCAATTTAGGCTTGTTAATATTAGGGCGTATGCTTAGCGGATCGAAAATATTGAAACCGTGGCCACCACCGAATATCATTTCACCCTTACTAGTTCTTAATGCCGCGTGTACATTAAATTCACGACCCTGAAGGCCATCAGTTTCATCAAAGTTTTCGAACTGAAAAGTATATGTATTTTTAACCGGGGTCAACGTTATACGGCTCAGTCCGTTTGAAGTGCTTACCCACATTGTTCCTTTATTGTCCTCCAATATATCCAGTATTGAATTATCCGCAAGTCCGTTCTTTTTTGTCAGTGAAGTAAAACGGTTTGTTTTTGGGTTCAGGATGCTCAGTCCGCCACGCGTGGCTATCCAGAAAAGGCCGCGGCTATCCTGGCTAATACAATTAATATTGTCGTCTATTAAACTGTTTGCGTCATTTGCATTCCGGTTATAATGAATCACCCGGCCGCTTTTCTTCATAATAACATCAATGCCTAAATAACCTCCTATCCAAATATTGCCGCTTTTATCCTCAATAATGGAAGATACGAACGGGCTCCTGATGTCAGTTTGCTTAAAGGGATGATAGAATGCTTTTTTTGACCGGTCGAAAATTTCAAGGCCGCCTGCAAATGTCCCTATCCATAACCGGTGTGAAGAATCTTCAAAAATGCTCCACACCCTGTCATCGGCTATGCTTGTAGCTATCTTATCATCGTGCTTGTAATGCGTAAAGGTTTTTCCGTCAAAACAATCCAGCCCCCCAAAATAAGTGCCTATCCATAATTTTTGTTCGTGATCAATAAACAGGTTAACAATAATATCATTGCTCAGGCCATTCGGGTTTCCCGGATTGTACCGGTATTGGGTAAACTTTCCTGTTTTACGGTTAAAATAAATTAAACCGCCTCCGTTTGTACCAATCCATAAATTTCCTTTCTTATCCTCAACAAATTTATCAACGTCGTCAAAACTCAAACTGCCGGGGTCTGAAGCAAAATGCCTGTATAATGCAAACCTTATAATATTTTTGTGATAATAGCTTACACCCTCTTTAAAAGTACCGGCCCACATAATGCCGGTATTGTCTTTATAAAGTATCACGGTGTTTTGTCTTAACGATTTTGCATCGTCTTCCCGGTTTAGCAGGTAAGTAATTTTGAAATTCGTTTTATCGAGTAAGTTTATGCCTCCGTGATCAGTGGCTATCCATATTAGTCCGTCATCGGCCTGGATGATATTACTAATGATGTTGGATTTTAACTTTGTCCCCGACGATCCCTTATCGATGTGCCGGAATACCTCTGTTGAAGGGCTGTAATAATATACGCCGGTATTTACATTTGGCGTGTAAAGCCACAGGTCACCATCCTTATCGACAGTGATTGAAAAATAACTGGTTTTATTATCGATTACTTTGCTAAAAATGCCGGTACTGTAAGAAATCTTATTGAGCTTAGTATCAAGCATCTCAACCATGCCGCTTTCATATACCAGCCATATATTGCCTTTAGTATCTTCGGTAATATCTGTCACAGAATTTGAGTACAACGACGGCCCGGCCTGGGTATGATTATAGTAGCGTGTCGTTTGTCTGTTTAACGCATTATACCTGTAAAGACCCGAATCGGGGTATACAAACCAAAAATCGCTGCGGCGGCTTTGTATAATTTTTGAAGGAAAAGGATACACCGGAAGTTTTAAAGGCTTCAGCAATACCGACATATCACTATTAAACTGTTCTGTTTCGGGATCATAAAAACAATACCCGGTGCGTGTTGATATATACAATTTTTTGTCAGGGCCCCCGAAAATATTGACTATAAAATCGTCAAGCAGAGAATTTTTATTATCAGCATCATGCTTGAACACCTTAAAGGCATAACCATCGTAACGGTTAAGGCCCGATGCTGTACCAAACCATATGAAGCCCTCAGAATCTTTATATATACAATTAACCTGGTTGTGCGACAAACCATTGCTTATATCGAGCTGCGAAAACTGGTATTGACTGCTTTGTGCAAAAGTGTTATTGCGCGCAAAAAATATTATAGTAAGGAGAATACAGAATTTTACACGCATTAGGATATAGTTCAAAATCGACGGCTGAACCTTTTAAGAATAGCTATACTAAGATAATATAAATGTGATATAAACGGATAATTCTTATTTATGAAAATACTATTCACTATTTGATAAACAAATCTTCAGATATTGAATAAAAAAAAGCGTCCCATATCTTCACCGGGACACAATAACCTGTGTTTATCAAAATAATTTTAAGAAATTAATCAGCTTGACAATTCTTTTATCAGTTTTATAATTTAACAACTATAGCTTTGCCTTCATATTTAACCGATTTGTCAAAACCGGTGGCTACCAACGGGCCTGAACCGTGTTTGCCATTAACTACAACTATATTGAATGTACGTTGCTTCAACATACCCGGAAAATCACCTTTGGTATTTGATATGCTTAGTTTTTTTTGTTTGTTATTCCAGGTTAAAGTAAAAGTTGCGTACTGCCCTTTCTCATAATTATAGTTATCATTTTCATCTTCATAAAAAACAAATCTTCCATCGGCACCCGGGTAAATGCGCAGCTCAATTACTTTGTTGATTTTTTGAGTAGCGTATTCTACTTCAGGGCCCATAGGAACAATTGAACCTGCCCGTACATATAAAGGCATAATATTCATTGGCGCAGCTGCATTGATAGTTTGACCACCGTTGAATGATTGTCCGGTCCAGAAATCATACCAGGTAGTCGATTTTGGCAGGTACACCTTTCTTGTTTTTTCTCCGGGAGCAGCATTTGGGGCAGTATATAATTGCCCGGTTACCGGGTTAACCAAAAATGCCGGGCCAAACATATATTGGTCGGGTATGCTGTAAACATTGGTATCACTCCTGAAATCAAAGGTGAGGGCGCGCATCATTGTATAGTTATCCATAGTGGTTTTGCCTGCAAGTGAATAGATATAAGGCAAAAGGCGATAACGCAGCTTATCATATTTTAAAAGTATGGCTTTGGTTTTATCGTCCCAGTTTTTTGAGAATAAAGCCCGCTCGCCTTTGCCGTGGATACGGAATATGGGGCAAAATGCACCAAACTGGAACCAGCGTGTAAATAACTCACGATTTTCCGGTTTCGACCAGTCAGGGGACATCCAGTTATAATGATAGCCACCGATATCAGATGTCCAATAAGGTATGCCCGATGCACAGGCATTGATCCCCTGGGGCACCTGGTTTTTGAATGCGGCGAACGTACAGCTAATGTCAGATGACCATAGCGTAGCCGCATTACGTTGTTCGCCGGCGAATGACTGCCTGATCAGGAAAAAGGCCCGTTTGCCCGGAATATCCCTCCGCCAGCCTTCATAGATGCCTTTTGAGTGTTCAAGCGAGTACGTATTAAAATAGTCAATTCCCTTTCCTATCCAGAAATTACTTTTACGGCGCTCGTCAAGCAAGGCGCCATTATCGGGTTCGCACTGATCAACCCACCAGGCATCCCAACCATACCGTTTTATCAGGCTATCGCGGGCCTGTAGCCAGTACAGCTCACGGGCTTTAGGATTATGTGCGTCATAATAGTTGTCAAAAGTATGAGTTACTATATTGTTCCAGGTAATATCGGTAAGACCTCCCATTTTTTGCAAAGCATCAAAATTTTTAGTGCCTTTACCAAACACCGGCCAGATAGAAATCATCCCATGAATGTTCGCCTTATGCAATTCGTCAACCATTCCTTTAGGGTCCGGGTAGCGGGTAGGGTTCATTACATGTACACCAATAGGAAATGGGTCCCAATAGTACCAATCCTGCACAATAACATCCACCGGGATATGATTATTGCGATAATTATCCTTTACCGAAAGCACTTCATCCTGGCTCATGTACCTGTCTTGCGACTGGAACAGGCCAAACGCCCATTTTGCAAACATTGGCGCTTTGCCGGTCGCTATGCGGTATAAATTGGTGATACGGTCAAAGTCAGGCCCGTAAAAAAAATAGTAATCAACAGCTCTGCCACTTTCAGATACGTACTTATATTTAGTGTTACCTGCTTCAGCTCCATAAAAATTTGACGCCGAATAATTATCCCACATTAAACCATAGCCTTTGGTTGATAACAGGACAGGTATAGCGCCCGTCATGTACTTAATAGCCATATCCTGGTTACGGCCTTTATAATTAATAGAAAGCGAATCAAGCGGATGGCATCCCAGTCCATAAAGCGCCTCATTCGCCGGCGAATTGAATTGTGTGCTTATATTATAGGTATTTATGCCGGCAATGGTAGCCGCGGTAATGCTTTTATTATCTTCAGAAGCAATTTCATTACCATTAATATCTTCATAGGTAATGTTGTTGGTAGTTTTGTTTACCAATACCCTTAGCCTCGTGGTAATAATAATAACCTGGTTCTTATCGTCCAGAACCTTGAAAGAGGGAAAATCCCAATTTGCGTTTATTATAAGCGAGGGCTTTGTACTAAGGCTGTCAAAAACGGTGTATTTTACCTCAATGATATCTTCTTTACAAACAGTAACCTTCATTAAGCCTTTATCCAATTTGAATACTAACCCATTTGCCACTTTCTTGTAGGAAATAACAGAAGCTTTTGCAGGACTTCTGTTTATGGTAAGGAAAAATAATAAGGCAACTGTAATTTTGCACAGGGTAGATTTCAGCATTGGCTTTGTATTTAACATGAATAAATAGGTTTAACCTGTTTAATTAGTGACTTGAATCTATGGTTCAATAACTCATAATAATGCCGCTTGTAAGCAGCGAAACATAGCCGTTATAATGGAGGCAAAAAATTTAGTTATTTAATACTTTAAAGCAGTATCAGGTTTATTGATCCGGGCTAAAATTATAGAAGAGAAAAATAGACAAAGGGGTACAAAAGTTTATAAATAGAGCACGGGATGTTAAATTTGAAGAAAAAGCCCCAATAAATGCAAGAACTTAGGCCCATTCAATTCCATGGAAGCCGCCAAAAAGCACGAAAAAGGAATTATGTTAATATATTAGTGCTAATGACACTGTTAACTTCGCATACCGCATAAAACCTATGCGCATCCACTTGTTTGGGTTACATAGACAATGCCTGTCCGGTGGCATCTTCTTTCTCTACCGATGGTACATAACCCTTTTCCAATGCTTTTTTGCTTCGATCAACGCCATTTCCGACCGGATAAAATGATCGATATCCGCTTTGATGCGGATACAATTCTCGATGATATCCGCCTCGGTTACTTGCGCAACATTGGGAACAGGTTTATAGGGAAATAAGCAACCTAAGCGACTTAATTTCTCCAACGTTCTTGATGGTTCACCGAAATCAACTTTTGAGTAACAACTGGGTAATTCGGCGGGCCTATTTGCCAATGCAAAAAGTGAAGCATAACTGATTGTCAGTCAGTTACATGAAAATCGTTACAGAATCGTAACTTAAATAAAATATAACCATAATTTATTGAAGATCAAGCTGCTATAGAAAGTCTTTTGCAAGTTTGCAATTAAAGTACTAATAAATTGATTGTCAATATTTAAAAAATGATTCTCGCATGTTGTTCGCACTGAAAAATCAAATATTTTCGCTGTTTTGAGGTTTTATCCGGTAGATAACGATCATTATATGATCGATAAATATAATGTCAGGGAATTTAATACTTTGCGTTATTTTGCGGAAGCAAATTCCGGCCCTATTAAAATTTCCGGAGCGACTGCCGAGTCATTTGCTGATATCGATTATGGCATTCCACAGCGCAAATTCCTAAATCTCCCAGATGAAAATGTACAAGGTCTAAGAATGATTCTGCAGCAAAAAGGTGCTTTTTGCAAAGTGGATTCCGGACAAGAGGCGACGGAAGATAAACTAAAAAGTCTTAATGGTAATTCGCCGACGATACTACAAATTACTACCCATGGCTTTTCGTTAAAGTGAGATACAACTTTGGACGGAAAAAAACAGCTTGTTTCCTAATCAGTTCGAACGTGCCGAGGATCCTTTATTTAGAAATGGGATAGCACTCGCCGGGGCGAATAAAACTTGGTTTGGTGAAACGCCCGTTCCGGGGCGTGAAGATGGGGTACTGACGGCTTATGAACCCAAAGCAGTAGACAGCACGGATAATGCCCTATATGAATAAATATCCCCTTATTGCAAAAATCCCTTCAAACCAAAAAATCGAGATTATTTGTTGTTTTAGATTCAGACAAAATTACCCGAGCCCACACCGGGAGATGAGATTAACCTTTAGCGGATTTATTTAATAAAACATGCTCTTAATAATAAATCATGCCGCACCTCATAGTGGTGCGGCATGATCAGTCAGCTTACAGTGATCTAAGTTTCACACTGGTAAATTGCAAATATGTATAAGAATCTGTGCTTACCACCCAGCCAAACGTAACTGTTGCATTTTGTGTTAACGTAAAGTTTAGCGTGTGCAAACCGCCAATACTGTTTTGATCCCCATGGAACCATGCCAAAGTATTGCCCGTACTCAACGCAGTAATATCAGGAAGGGATGTACCTGCTGCCACCACTTCATTAGCGTTTATTGAACCTCCGTATCCGGCTGTCTGTACGTCAATGGCATAATTGCCTGCAGGCAATGTAAAGGTTTGATATACTTTGCCGTTATTTACACCATTGCCTGAATAATTCTCTGCTTCGAAATGTATACATCCGTTATTATCGGTTGACCATCCGCCACGAGTATCTCCATCCTGGTTCAATACATTTGTATTGTACGACCAATACAGCGGGTAGCCCCATTTGTCGGTATGTTCCACATCGCTGCGTAAGAATGGATTACCAGGATTTTTAATGTATAATGCCGTAATATCTCCTATTCTTTTTATAGTTGGATAGGTACTGATTGCCTGTACAGTAAAAGTATCTATAGCCCCTTTAAGCGGGATATAGCTTGATTGGTAAGTTACCGCCGTTCCGAACTGAAAATCGGGAAGCGTGATCTTATTGCTGTCAGGCTTCAGAATAAGCGCGTGGGTCTTGTTTGCATTATCAGTGTAATTAATGACCGTTTTAATATTTATAGAATCCGGCGGATTGAATTTTAATTGTACGGTACCGGTAAGAATATTTACTATGAACGGAGTATCTGCATTGTAACCTCTGTTAAACAGCGCACTCTCGTATACAGCGCCGAACACCCGCACACTGTTTATATTTAGTGGAATGGAAATATGCCCAGCATCATCAATGGAATAAACATTAAATGAGTAAGTACCTTCAACCAGGTTAGGGATCAGCACTTTAACCGTATCAGCAGGATTGTGATTAGTAGCAGTAATTGTTAACGAATCCTGCTTGTTGTTCCAGTATATTTTATACTTAACAATCTTGGGATCAGGGCTGGGGTTCCATATCAACATGGTTCGCAAGTTTCCGGCAAGATAGTTTTGATTAGATATCACGCCCGGATAAATGATCTCTCCGCCTTTTTCTAACTTTTTATAGTTCTCATCCATTTTGGAACAGCCGGATATAGCTATTGCTATCAGCAACAAACAAATAATATTTTTGATGTAAATCTTCATGTTATTAATCCTTTTAAATTATTGTGGGTTACCATAGAAAGATATCTCTTCTATGTAGGTATAATCCAAACCAAACCATGTATCTTTTACCTCAACGCGTATGTATTTAACCGCAGGGCTATTGAACGGGACATCAAAATCTACACCTGCATTAATAAATGCCTGATCAGCAGCATTTGTCTGCCCCTGTGGAAGTCCGGATGGCGGATCAGGAAAATGATAACTACCTAATGCGGTCCAATCGCCCGAAACAGTACCCGCAGCCGCTCCACCTGGTGTAACGGCATCGGCAGGATTATTAACATTCGATCCCCAAATGGTAAAATCTTCCGGATTAGCATAACCATAACTTCTAACCCACATGGTAAAGTGACTGAGTTTGTAAGTGCGGCCTACACCAAATGTGCCTTGGATAGGTTTTGGAATCGGCCCTATAGTAGTCTGCCACGGAGCTTGCCCTGGCCCTTCTGTGGTAAAACCATCCCATAAATAAGGCAAAATACCGCCATAACCTATATAGGAATCGCTATTGGTTTGGTAGGTAAAAAATTTGCTTTTGTCCAGTAATTCTTCAAAAAGAGGAGTTGCATTGACTATCAAGGTGTCCGATACATTCCCAAAGTCATCCGTAACAAATACGCCGAAAGTGGTTGGCGCAGTAGGGTATCCCCTTACCGAGTAATCAATAGTGTCTGAACTGGTATAATGATTGTCAGCAATCACAAATTTTTTAGTTACCGGGTCAATATTAATCATATTAAGCCCTATAGCGCTTTTTGAAACGTTTAGGCCCTGAATATTTATGCCGCCGAAGTCGGGCGAAAGTTTTAATGACTTTCGGACAATCTCGTAGTAAGGCGTGTCAGGATGAACAGTAACTGTTACCGGGTCAGAAGAAATATTGGCCCTAGTGACGGCAGTCAATGTAACGGTATAATCTTTACTGCTTTGAAAACCTTCCACACGGATGGTATCTAAAAAATAGCTTGATTTGGACTGGCGCACGGTTTTATTATTGATCATATAATTTGCCTGTACGTACAGCAAATTTTGATCATTCGGCAACGAGTAAGTAAGAACCGCCCCCCCGTTAAAGTTTCTAACTTTAACATTGGTTACCGTGCCGGGTTTTGTTTTATCGTTCGAATCGGGGAATATATACTTATCACCCTTTTGACATGAAAGCAAACATGTTATTGAAATAGCCACTACACAAAGCAAAAAGTGTATGGGCCTGGCAATATTAAATTTCATATTGTTTTAATTTAAATTGTTATCTATGATTTGAAACAAATTATTAATCCTACCAAAAAGGATTCTGAACCAGGTTATCATTGATCACCAGAGAATTTGTAGAAATTGGCCACAGATAATCGCGTGTATTGAATACAGGTATCTCAACATTAACGGCACGATAGTAATTCACGGCCTGGCTTTCGTAAATACTCCAACCTTTGCACGGTACACTCAATACGCCCTGCAGTTCTTTCCAACGACGCAGGTCCCAGCCGCTTTGCCCTTCGAAACAAAGCTCTATTCGCCTTTCCTGGTGAATAATCGCTCTCAAGCCGTCTTTTGTTGTCGGCTTTGTGGGGTTATTAGAATAATTTGCCCAAGAACTTACTACACCTGCTAATCCCGACCTCGCCCTTATTTTATCAACATAAGAAATGGCTTCAGGAGTTGGCCCATTTACCTCGTTCAATGCTTCGGCGTATAAAAGGTATAATCCTGCCATACGCATTACAGGCATTTGAAAATCGGTCCATGTAAAACCATCATCATAAACAGTCAGGTAATTAGCCAGTTTCTTAGGCCAGTAACCGGTTATGTTCGTTTTCTCCAAAGCTTTAGGGCCTGCGAGTGAGGTTACTCCCCTGGCGGCAACATAATGAGCTGCTTTCGCGTCATATATGCCGTTGCCAAACCATATGCCGCCATCAAAGCCAATACTGCCATAGTAGCGCGGCTCGCGGTCAAAGTTTGATTTTACAGTTGTATATCCTTTTTCTATGTAGAAAAAGTTAGCATCATCCCCAACTCTTAATTCATTTCTGCCGGTATAATCCCAGGTCTTATCTTCATTTATCGGGACACCGTTATTTGAATAGAAAAGCTCGGTAGTAGCCATTGGAACAGCATAATAAGCGGGGTTCTGACTGTCATTTTGATTAGCTTTCTGGGTCATACGAGGGATGCAGTATTCCTGGCCGTGCCATATACTACTTAAAGCCCATATCAGCTCAGGGTTACTATCCCAGTTTTGCCAGAGTGCATTCTGAAAAGTAAGTACAGTTTTTAATGAATCGGAAAGATTGGTTACGTTTGGCGCAGGCAAAAATGTTGTATTTAACTTCAGGCCCGCTGCTTCGCAGGCGTCAATAGCTGCTTTACAGGCATCTGCCGCTTTTTGCCATTTGGTAGCATCGTAAGCAGGAAACATAAGCGTCCCGCTTTTATCCTTAAAATTCGCATAATCAGGGTTACCATTGAATAACGGGCTGGCAGCAGTCATCAGCACTTCAGCTTTAATTGCCATTGCCGCCGGCGCGGTTATCCGGCCCAATTCCTTCGATGGGTTATCAATTGTCGACGGAAGATCGGGAATTGCCTGATCAAGTAAGCCTACAATATAGTTAACTACATCATTAACAGGCATACGTTTTACTTTAACTTCGGCTGTTGAAGCCTCAACGGGTAAATTAACATCTATAATAGGTATAGGACCATAAAGCCTGAATAAATAATAGTGGTAGTACGCTTTTAAAAATTTGGTTTCAGCTATCCATCTTGCTTTTTCAGTAGCTGTTAAATCAGCCGGTTCATTTATATTGGCAAGCATGGTATTACACCTGCGGATGGATTTCCACATACCAATTCCATTGTTTGTACCATCCCAATAATTTAAACCAGGGTTGCCCGCATTTTGCGTACCTGTTATTAAACTAAAACCGGTTATATCAATCGGATTACTTGGAAGGTCGAAAGGGAAAATGATCTCTGATGATGTTGTGAAACCTGCGCTCCTGTTAAGGTCATTAAGCTGTTGAAGGTCTGAATAACAAGCAAACAAATAATTTTCTGCTGCATCGCGGCTCCTGAAGGCATAGTCCAATGTACCTACATCTGGTGGAACAACATCAAGATATTTTTTACATGAGCCACTGTATATGACTATTATGGCTAAGCAGAATAGTTTCAAATATAATTTCATAATATTTTTCCTCTCGTTTATAAATTAACATTTAAACCAATGTTGTATACCTTTTGTATGGGGTAAGCAAAACCATTGCTGCCCAATTCCGGATCCCATAACTTAAATGAACTCCATGTATATAGATTTAGCCCATTGAAGTACACACGTAAATTTTTGAGACCTAATTTTTTAGAAACCTTTGATGGTAAAGTGTATCCAAATTCCAGCGATTTAAGCCGCATGAAAGCGCCGCTTCGCAACCACCATGTGCTGGGCTGGAGGTTATTTTCAATATCGTCACGATTTACACCCAAACGGGGATACAAAGCGAACAGGTTCTGGTTGCCCGGCGACCAATGGTTATCTGCAAATTGTTGCAGTAATTGAGTGTTGCCATAAATATAAGCATCAGTACTTTGTACAAAGGGGCTAACTTCATTTGGATCGATCATAAACGACACCATAGCCTGCCCCTGGAAAAATGCCGAAAGATCAAAGTTTTTATATTGCGTTGACAAGCCGTAGCCATATACAATTTCAGGTACCGATGGGTAACCAAGAAAAGTTTCATCGCGGCTGTCAATTATCCCATCGCCATTCAAATCACGATATTTGATATCTCCACCCTTAGGCGCTTTCCCTGTTGGTGAAAAGATCTGCGTGGGTGAACTAGCTGCTTCAGCATCGTCAACAAATAAACGTTCGGCTATGTAGCCATATCCTTCGCGAATGGGTTGCCCTACAAAATGACGGTATGCTTCAGGGTAATCAGGTTCTTCATAATAAGTATACTTATCAACTGCATAGGTAAAGTTTCCGCGCCCGGTTATAGACAAGTCCTTATTAATAGTTTGTTTGTAGTCTAAAGTAAGGTCAAGCCCTTTTGAATTTGCTTTACCCAAATTAGCATAAATAGGAACCTCAAGACCAGATGTTGACGGGATATAACTTCGTTGTTGCAGGATATTATAACGGTTGTAATTATAAACCTCGGCAACAATATTCAGGTTTTTTAATAAGGTCATCTCCAGGCCTATATTTAATTGCTTGGAAGTTTCCCATGTTACATTAGGGTCGGCGTAGTTATTTATAGCCACACCAGGGTGAGAATACCCTGCATTAGTACCAAAAGTAGCTGGAGCGCCCCCATTCAGGTTAACATCTGAGGCGTAAAAGAAACGTCTGTCGCTTATAGCATCATTACCAACCAGGCCATAGCTTGCCCTTAACTTAAACCGGGTAAATATCTTATCTAAAGGTTCAAACCATTTCTCTTCCGATACCAGCCATCCTACACCAATAGTAGGGAAAAAACCATACCTGTTATTAGCGCTAAAGCGCTCTGAGCCATTATAGCCAAAGTTAAACTCCGCGAAATATTTACCCAGGTAATTATAGGCTGCCCTGCCTGCTACCCCAAGGTTACGGTGCGGCAAAGCATCAATCAGCGTAGAAGCGTTTGAATAAACCGTTTGCTGCTGTGTGAAAACTAAGTTAGCAGATATATTGTGGTTATGTAATTGTTTAGAATAATCAATGTTACCCTGTAAATAAAGCTGGTTACTTATAATTGGCGTACCCGGAAAATACTGCAAATACTCTTCTGCGTCGCCCGGAGTTTGGTTAAGCCAGTTTAACACATAGGTATTATTAGCTTTATTATAACTTGAAACGTTATAATAAAACGGGTTATACGCTAAATTAGAATCGAAATACGAATAACGATTTGTACTGAATATACCATGGAAAGCCAGGCCTTCGGTAATAAAATTCAAATTTTGATTCAACTCAAGTTGCGCAAGCATTCTCGATTCTGAAGAGTTTTTATGTCCCCGCTCTAACAATGCATAAGGATTATTGTATGGTGTGCCAAGCGCCTCGGGGGCGCCATACAAAATATGTTGTGTCTGGCGATTGGCTGAATCCGCCGGAAAAAACGCCGGAAACAATACCGGACTGGTATGTAAGGCTATTTTGTAAACATCCGAGCTAAAGGTACCGTCCGTGGTTAAGGGCCCGGCGTAGGAGCTGAAAGTCCCAGAAAATCTCACCACTGCTTCTGTTGTTTTGGTAAGGTTTAGGTTAATATTTGAACGTAATTGGTAATTTTGAAACTTTACGTTGTCGCTGTTATTGTTGTTGGGGTCATCAACCAAATTGCCATGGTCCAGGTCATAGGAACCCGAAACATAATAACGTGCAAACGGCGTACCCCCACTTACGCTCAGGTCGGCCCTTTGCGTAGTTGTCCGGGGTTTTATAAGCATTTTCAGCCAGTCAACAGCAGGGTATACATAAGGATTGTACCCTGGGGCTTTGTTAATTGTATTTTCGGTATTTAATATCTTATCTTGGTTAAAAGGCACCGGTTGTGACGGATCGCGGCCAAGGGTAGCCTCGTTAAAGTCGTTCATGTAGGTTATGGGATCGGCTATTTTTAACGATTGCGTATTCTCCGAAATAGAATTTTCCAGCCTGAAGTTAATTGTTGGCTTTCCTACTTTACCCGATTTTGTGGTGACCAGGATAACGCCGTTCGCTCCCCTCGCTCCATACAAAGCCGTAGCACTGGCATCTTTCAGTATAGAGAAACTTTCGATATCGTCCACCTGTAAACGAGCCAGGTCGTTTGTTGATAATTCGATGTTATCGATCAGGATCAATGGATTTACATTATATCCAAAAGTGGTTACCCCTCTTATGAAAAATGTGGCATTGTCCTGGCCGGGTTGTCCCGAACTCTGAAATCCAATAATACCTGCGGCCGAACCTGCCAATGCATCGGTTAAATTACTTGCCGGTATTCTCAGGTCGCCGGGTTTAATGGTTGTTACGGACCCAACAACGGCTTCTTTACGTTCTTTTTTGCCGTAGGCCAGAACCACAACTTCTTCCATTTGAGATTTTGCCTCTCTTAAAACAAAATTGTATATCTTTCTGTCCTCGGTTACAAGAACATGCTGATCGACAAACCCAACGAACGATATCTTCAGGCTGGTTCCGGGCTCAACATCCAACACAAATTTTCCATTTTCATCGGTAGACGTAGCAATACCCTTAACGTTTTCCGCTGTAATGGATGCTCCCGTTATTTTTATGCCTAACGTGTCGGTAACCTTACCTGTTATGGTTATTTTTTTAGAGGGGGCGGTTGATTGATCTGACTCAGGCAGATCCTTTATAATTATGGATTTCCCTTCAATGGTATAAGTAAGGTTTAACCCGTCTAAACATGTTTTCAAGGCCTCTTCAATAGGTACGCCTATGAAGTTCACACTTAGTTTGGGCGCTGCATTGATTCGCTTTGATGACCAAAAAATATTGTACCCGGTTTGTTTGTTAAACTCGGAAAATATTTGTTTTAAGGTCGCATCCTTTTTTTGATATGTTATTTTTTGAGAAAAACCCGCCGCACTTACCTGCATAAAAGCAAGGAACAGTAGAAATGTGGTTATCTTCATGATGAGCAGAAATTTCTTGGCGTAGCCCGAAGGCATACAAATGTTTGCAGTAAAATTTTTATACATTTGTTATGGCTGTTTTAAGTTTAAAATGTTAGGTCAACTTGCATTCGGATTTATAAAGCCAATTGGAGCAGGGGCATCGGAAGTGCCTCTGTTCCGCTTTATAAACCAATGGTTATGGATTAGCCGGACTTGTTTTTTGCTCTCATAATAAATTTTGTTTAATTATAAATTGGTTTTTAATGGTTTATTTTTTGCTGATTATTACCGTTGGCCCGTTTATCCTGAATTTTACGTCCCCGGTTTGTTCCAGCATTTTCAGCAGCGTTGAGATATTGGCAAAGCGTGTAGTTAATGCCCCGAAAGTTTCAGATTTTAAACTTTCATCCTGGTATACAACGTCAATATTATACCACCTCGCCATCTGCCGCATAATGTCCTCAAGCTTTTCATCATCGAATTTGAAATAACCGTCTTTCCAGGCTGTCACCGCTTCTGCATTAACCCCGTGCACAAAAATGCTTTGGGCTGCTTCGGCTTGCTGGCCCGGCTTTAACACAACGCTGTTATTACCGGCAGTTAGTTTTACAGCGCCACGTAACAAAGTGGTTCTGGTACTTTTCTCATCGCTATAAGCGTTAACATCAAAAAGTGTCCCTATATCCTCGACTGTTTGGGTTGCGGTTACTACACGAAAAGGGTGAGCTTTATCATGTACCACTTCAAAGCATGCTTCGCCTGCCAGTTCGACCCTGCGTTCTTTAAGCACCGAAAAATTAAGCGGGAACCTGATAGATGACATCGCGTTAAGCCACACATGTGTACCATCCGGCAAATCAATTTGGAACTGCCCGCCCCTGGGCGTTTCAATAGTATTATACTGAATGGCAGCTTCAGGAATAGTTTTTGACGCCAGTTGTCCAGTGGTACCCATGAGTTGAAACGAATATTTTAACTGACCATTAGCCAGTTTGACGATACGCATGTTCCGCTGACTGACAATTGCGCCATTCTTAACATCGGTCAATGATATTTTGGTCCCATTAGCTAATGTCAATATGGCTTTATTGCCACCCGGTAGAATATCATGCTGGCGGTTTAGAGCTTGCTTTTGTTTGGTATTTTTTGCCTCGGGGTTGATTAAAAACTTACTGATGCCAAAAGCTGCAATAATTACCGAGGCAGCTGCTATCCCCCAGTTACGATAGATAAGTATCCTGGATTTGGGTTTCGTTTCGGATAGAAGGCGGTTAAGGATATATTTATTAGCGCTGGTCTCATCTTCGGGAAACTGAGCATCCTGGTATACCGTAGACCGGTACCAATCCAGTAATTCCTTTTTTTCAGAATCTGACGCAGTATTATCCTTATACTTTTGAATTAAGTTGTAGATAGTTTTCGGGTCCAATTGGTACGGCGTTTATTACAACTATGTACCGTAAAAAGATTGTTACCCTAATGGAATAGAAACTTTTTTTAATTAACCGCACAACAGGTTTATCAATTACCTTTTTGTAAGGTATAATGCGATAAATACCAGGATGGTTGTACCGTAATTCTGTAATTCACCGCGAATTATCTTTAACGCTTTGGTAATGTTTGCCTCAACTCCCTTTTCACTAAGATTTATTTTATCGGCAATTTCTTTGTTTTTTAAACCGGCCTCGCGACTATAGCGGAACGCCATCCGGCATTTCTCAGGCATTTCCTCAACAATACCATTAATGTATTCTTTTAAAAACAGCGCATCAAGTTTCGATTCATCATTTATTATTTCATCAAACTCATAATTTGCTTCAGCCAAAGCCTTGCGCCTTTGTATTTTTTGATAATGCTTGAAGATGTTGAATTTTATTGCTGTTGCTAAAAATGCAGGAAGGTTGTCAATATCAACCTTGTTGCGCCTTTCCCACAGTGATATAAATACATCGGCAACTATGTCTTTGGCTTCATCACTCCCGTTTGAATAATTCCAGGCAATTAAAAGCATTTTTTTCCAATACCGGCTATATATCTCAGTAAAAGCGTTATGATCATTATTTTTAAGTAATGCCTTAAGTTCCTGATCAGAATAATTACTGTAAGCTGACATGCTGTTAAACCCTCGATGAATCCATCAAAACTATCCTGCCCCAACTTCCACCGGTGATCATGCTTATTAATAAGCCCCGCCGCGTGTTCAATATGCAACAGGAAAGTACAGCTAATCCCTTACTAAGTAAAATTCTACCCATAGTAGTTTTAATAATGGTTTATATCGCTTAGGGCGAAAAATTGGTGTTTATAACACGAAGTCAACAATTCCGGATTATGCAGTGATTTGGATTACCATAACTAACGTCATGGTTTTTATTGAACGCAACAACCTGCATTTGAAAGTGTTTAGCTTCTAACTATCAAAAATATCCTTACTGCTGCGAATCTTTATGTACCAGATTTAAATAAATCAGGTAGTCCAGTCTGGTATGTAAATCAGACCTTTAAGCTATTACTTGTTTTAAAATAGCTACTGCTTTATAAAGTTCATCTTCAGATAACGAGGCGAACCCAAACCGGATGCCATTATGTTTTTTGTCTTCGCCGATATGGTAGGCACTGCCTGCAAGTACAAGACCGGCCGCAGCCGCTTTGGAAATGATTTTGGCAAGGGGATAACATTCATTAAATTTCAGCCAGATAGCTAACCCACCATCCGGTTTTTTAAATTGAACCGCATGACCGAGAGATTCACTTATTAAACGGCAAGCCAGTTCACAACGCGATTCATATGTTTTATTGGAACGCTTTATATGGCGGTCGAGCCTGCCTGTATCGATCAAAATAGCGAGGGCTTCTTCCATAATAACATCGCCCCTGGTGTCTATCAGCCTGCGGTAAGCTATTGCCTGTTTAATTAAATCAACCGGGCCAACCAAATAGCCCAGCCGGAACGACGGGGCGAGCAACTTGGTAAAGGAGCCGATATAGATAATTTTTCCGCCGTGCCAACCGCTGGCAAGTGGCAGGATAGGTTTGTTTTTGAATTGATAGTCGTAATCAAAATCATCTTCAATGATCCAAAATTTAAACCGGTTTACAAGGCTAAGTAATTTGGCCCTCCGGCCGATGCTAAGCGTAACTGTAGTAGGGTGATGATGATGCGGCACGAGGTATAGCAGTTTAATGTTTTTACGGCTCAGGAGCTGTTCTAATTCATCTATATTAATACCATCATCATCCGCTGTAATGCGATGGATTACAGCACCGGCCCGCTTAAATATCTCACCGGCCATTATATAATCGGGGTCACTTAATACAATCTCATCTCCCGGGCTGACAAGCAACCCGACGGCAATAAATATGGCCATTTGAGCACCCCGCGTTAGCATGATCTTATCAGGCGTAATGTTTAGCCCCCTTGAATTATTTAAAAACCTGCACGTAGCATTTTTCAGTTTTACGCTGCCGCCGTTGTCGCCGGAGGCCAATATGGTTTCTAGCTCCGGGCTTTTGACCAACATCCGGTACTCTTTCATTATTTCCTTAAAAGGCATCAGATCAATGTCAGGTAAACCGTCATTTACAATTATCCGGTCGATATGAGAAGGAATATCCGGCAAACCACTTTGCGGAAGACGATGCCGGGGGAAATCATTATCATTCAGGCTTTCGTCATAATTTGTCCCAGGCCTGAATGATCTCGGCTTAACCAGTGGTAATTCCAGGATTACCCTGTAACCCTTCCGCGGCAGTGTTTCGATCCAATTTTGTACAAGTAATTCGTTATAGGCGTTTATTATCGTATTACGATGTACATGTATCAATCCGGCCATTTGCCTGGTGCCCGGTAAAAATGTTCCCGGCGCGATCTTGCCCTGCTGAATTAAAGAAATAAGGCTGTTTGCGATTTGCCTGTAAACTGACAAATCGCTCTTTTCTTCAATAACAACCAGGGTTTGATAGGGCAACATCGCGGTACTTTTTATTACTTGAATGACTCGTTATTATAGGTATCTATTTTTAATTGGGGCTCATCGTTTCCAAGAGCATCGGCTGCAAATTCAATCCGTACTTCCTTGGTTTCGCCTTTTAGCAATGAGAAATAGTTGTCATTCATTATGGCAGGCAATATTTGTTCACCATTAGATGAATGGATCGCGTGTACCCTGACATCAAAGGCTACTGCTGCTGCTGAGGAAGGATTAGTAACCTGCGCAGTTATAATATATTTACCATCGGCTTTAACTGTTTTGTAGCTAACTTTAAGGTTCACCTTAGGTAAGGTATTAAGTGCAGTAAAATCCCGCCTTTTATTGCCTCTCCAGTAAAAATTATCCGACACCAGTTTTCCTGTATTGTCTTTTAAAGCCAATTTTATAAAATGCACATCACTTAATCCTTCGCTCGGGACATCACCCTGGTATACTTCGAAATTATATAGTGAATATCCCCAGTATGTACCACGCTCCACACCCAGCATGCGCACATAACGTGCATTCACTTCAGGAAACTGTATTTGCATTTCACCTTCTTTTCCATCAGTGGTATTATATACATCTTCCCATCGCTTCGCATCATCCGATACCTGTATCTTGAATGAGCTTGCATAAGCATTTTCCCAATTAAGCCCTACTCCGTTTACCACTTCTTCTTTTCCCAGGTCGATATATATCCATTCATTATCTCTTGACTCACTCGCCCAACGAGTGTCCATGTTGTTATCAGTTACATCTCCTGGCTTGCCTGTAGTGGTTGATGAAGCAAAAACCTGCTTGTTTAAGGCCAGGTTTGTTTTATTTGGATTGAATTTAAGATCAAAAACTTCGGCGGCTGTGTTAGAGAGCGCATCAACATTTGCTGATAGGCTATATTGCTTTACCAAAGTGCCATCCATATTATAAACATCGGCAGTAGCGGTTAGGCCATTGGCATCCTGGCGCGAGGTGTTAATTACCTTAATTGCATTGGTTACCGGGTTCCATTGTATGTGCAACGGCTCACAGGCTTTTTTAGCGCCCCAAAATGCACCTGTAAGGTCATAGTAATAATCATAAGTTTGCCAAACCATTGACGGGTAAGCCGACTGGCTCATCCAGGTCATTAAACCTGAGGCGTCCTCGCCCATATGGTCTTCCCATCCCTCGAACATTGCCTTATTAGTTACAATATTCAGTAATTGGGCCTTACGGCAGTAATCTTCAATGCCGGTGGGTGCGCCGTAATTAGTGGTAATGCTCTCGTCATACCTATCGGGCCCGGCATTAAATGCCAACGGGCCAAAGAAATGCTGGTTCCACATCTCATTGCGCGGCCACCATTTATCTTTAGGCATAAACTTTTTAAAACTTTCAAAGTTCACAAATACCGCGGTACCTAATTCGGTACGTAAGCCCCATCCCTTGTTACCGCCTAAGCCGGTTGGATATGGTGAGAAATAATAACGCGGCTCAAAACTTGCCCAGGGGCCACTGCCCGTAAGGTCATCAGCATGCGAGTTAGCCTGGTAGTACCTGTTGCCTCCATCAAACGTGGCAATATCTTCTTTCACCCATGTACTCAAAGGTGGTTCGGGCCACCCTTCATTATCGGCACACCAAACTGCTATTGCGGGGTGGTTGCGAAAACGTTTGATCTTTTCAATAGCGTTTGCATTAAAAACATTAATATCGGCAGGTAAATTAGGATTGGCATTTAACCAAAATTCATCCCAAACCATTAT
>Ga0206937_10071_pt1 | contig 32526 bp, 30 predicted proteins | sample Alteio_BWOrgHeat_11_FD_152923 | JGI IMG/M metagenome (GOLD analysis project Ga0206937, IMG submission 152923) | Enriched cells from forest soil in Barre Woods Harvard Forest LTER site, Petersham, Massachusetts, United States -... | ecosystem: Environmental > Terrestrial > Soil > Temperate forest >... | reverse complement strand
TTGGCCATCAACAAAAAACCAAATACCAACAGCGCAGTAAACAACGTAATCCGGGACAAAAAAAGCCGTTTTTTTGTTTGATGCGGATTAGGTTTAAATAGATTTTTAAGACTAAAAACAGCGGGGGAACGGTTAGTATTCAATTTAACGGATCATAAAAATTCAAACAATAAATTAACTATAGATGAATTGTAGCTAACTGAGTTTCTTTTTAAGAAATCAACCGGCTGTTAATCAATTGTTTTACGAAAAAATTTCCCCAAATGATGCGTTTGTATACGATAGGTTAAAAGAAACTTTGCAATAGGTTAATTATGAGCATTTTAATTTGCATAACAACATTAAATGCCATTAAAAGCAACTCCTCTGTATAAGGAGGGGAAATTATCAGGGCTTATGCCCGATGGTGATCTTTACGCCTGAAGCATCGCGGTTGATGAACTGGCCCAGGATGGGTTTGGGGAATGCGACAACTGAAACATCGCTTACATTTTTGTAACCGCTTACTATCAATGTGTCATGTATAGATGTAGCAAAACGGAGCGCTTCCGGGTCATCTTTGATGCACTCAATGCTAACGTGCTTACTTTTATCAGAAGAGAGCGAATAAAAGATCGTTCGTAAATTGTCCTTATCCAGTTTTCTTGCGCCCGCCGTATCTATGATCTGTACCGCAAAGGCTTTATTTTGAAATAACCCGGTATCCAGCTTAAAGCTATGAACGGCGGGCTTCACAACTTCGGCAACGGCGTTACTCCCCAATATCAACACTATCGGGGCATCAGAAAAGATGGTTTGTTTTGAGGAGTCTTTATACCCTTCCTTCGAAATTCTAAACTGGAGCCTGTCGCCTTTTTTAATAGCAGCAGGCAAATGCATTATAAATATGCCCGAATCGTTGGTCATGGCTATGCGTTCCGGGGCTTGCAGCGTTACGGTTGCGAGCTCAACAGGGTTATTTTTCGAATCTAATACCTGGCCGGATATTTTAAGCTGCGCGTAAGTTTTGGGGGCGAAGGATAGTAGCAGGATTATAGCGAAGCGGTTACATTTTACATTTTATTATTTATGGTGCATCGACAAAACCAACAGGCGCTCCTGTCTGAACAATATTTAAATGTAATTCATTCGGTTTGCCATCTTTCAAAAGTTGATATTGAGTTTCAAACCATTTACTTAATGCTTTTCTATAGGCTAAACGTGTTTCCATTGTGGCAAAATTGACTTGCGACATATATCCATTATCATTATTTCTTAATTTGTCTACAGCCACAACAAATTCATCGCTCGTCGTCAGAAAATTTGCATTCTTATTCCCGTTGAATGATTTAATCTCGTCCGGAGGGAATTCACTAATTTTTGAATTTATAAAATTGAATGTGTAATCATTTTTTAGAAGAAGTAATTTTTTAATAAAATTCAGGTAATAATCCCACGAAACGTATATGGGAAACATCTGTTTAGTAAGAATGCCGTCCGCCAATTTTAAAGCCTTTTTATCATTTAGGCTTAATAATAGATCCATAGCTCTCGGGTAATAAAATGACCCGTCATCTTGTTTCAATATAGCTGCTAGTTCAGCCATAGCCGGTTCATAACTATCCTTATCATACTTTATCAAGAATAACGTTGTCCAAAGATTTATTTCCATATTGGTGGTATCTTTGTTCCATTCTCTTACCACATTAATGTATTTTTCATTCCCTATTTCATACATTGTTTCGGTCATAGCCTCTCTTTGAACCGGCCAATAAGTTTTATTGAAATCATTATATCTTTGAACAATTATGGGTAACAACCCATTATACTTTGCTGCCTTTGCTGTTTCCATAGCTTTATGGAAGTTGGTCCAACCAGTATCGGTCTTTAATATTTTAATTGTCCTTTCCTCTTTTGATAGTCCGACGTTTTCATCGCACCACTGTTTAATTTTTTCGATTTCAGCATTCTTTTGAGCAAGAGTTAAACCGTAAAAATATCGGCTATCAAAGAAGGATCTGTCGGTTATTTCAAATATCAGATCTTCTGCAACCCAGCTTAATTTGTGGAGAGTTCTATTAGGCCTGAAGTCTCTGAAATAACTGTAGGATGGGATGTAAGTATCTGTCAGCAAATATGGCAGCAATATCTCTACTTCGTGAGGATTTAAATTCATCTTAATCAGTTCAACATAAGGGTTAATGACAGTGTATTTAGGACTATAATCCCAATACGATATTTTAAGATGCTGAGCCTCTGAGTATGGAATTGAAAACTGATACATACTGTAGCCAATACCTCCGGGCTGACCTGGTTGAATACAATTAAGTAATCTTAGCCTTTCGGCAAGATAAATTATCTGTTGGTTTCTGCTTAATCTTTGGTTTAAGCTACTCCATTCCAAAGAATCTGGTAAACGAAAAGTTTTAAAGTCACCTATGTCACTTTTTAGCTGCCTGGTCAATGCTGCAGCTTCCTTTTGATATGGATATCCATTAAAGACTTTTTTTGAGAGATGATTTCCAAATACAATTGCTTCCGTAAAATTCCTTTGATGTGAAAATGCCGAGAGCATGTCATCATAGTAAATGATACCAAAGTTATCCCTCAGAGAGCTGTCACTAAAAAAACGATCATTTTTAGGCAATAATTGTTTTGAATAACCAATTTCCCCTTTTTTATAAAGCCATAAAGTAAGCAGGTAGTCACTTCCAAAATCACCTATTGCGAATAACGTATTCTTACGCTGTTCCCCTAAAAAATCTTCAATAGTTTTTTTATTTAGTGGAAGTCGGCTTATTGTAAGTAGCTGCTCTCTGCTTATATCAAACGCTGTTCCTTTAACCTCTAAAAATAAAATATCCTCTTTATTCTGCCGATTGATCCATCCATAGTATCCAATCGTGTCTGCTCTGCCGTAATTTTTATATAAAACTGAGATGTGATATAAGGCATCATAATCCTGCATTTTATAAAATGAAAGACTATCCATCAGCTGCATCTTATGCCGGTAGACATTATCATCTATTTCCTGGCCACGAGCGTCCAAAAATGCTAATAGCGCTAGCGTAGTTAAAAAAAGGGATCTCAAATTTTTGGGCATTGTCAGTGGTATTTGTTTTAGGTTGATTAAATTTAATCAACCTAAAACAAATTTTATTATTGTGCTGAAATAAAAATCTGGAATACCTCAGACATATTTTGGCCAAGTAGCAATAATATGGCTAATGATCATTCCCCGATCAAATATTCTCAGCTATTATTTCTTCGCCCTCCCTTGTAGAAACATCATTTGAAACACCGGATCTATTGCGTTTCATTAAAAAGTTTGAAAAACTCAGCGCTATCAAAATGGCGATGATCCCCTGGCCTAAAACGGTTGCAGGTGCGCCGGCATATTCCGATACAGCGCCTATTAAAAGACTGCCAACGGGCAGCATGCCAAATATAGCCATGAGCAATATCCCTATTGCACGACCACGCATTTCGGGCGCCGACTCCGACTGCACTACGATATTGCAAATTGTAAATTGCGCCATAGACCCGAACCCTGCAAGTGCAGCAAAGAACATAGCCAAAGGGAAATTCCGCACTTGCGAGAAAAAGATAAGGCCTATACCCATAACAATACTGCTTATGAATAATATCTTTTTCAGTGGCGCGCCTGGTTTTCGCGAAGCAAGAAAGATGGTGCCCGTAACCGCGCCAACACCCACAAAGCTGGTGATGTAACCAAATGTGGAGGCGTTGCCTTTAAATACTATTTTGGCAAATACGGGCAGCACGGTATTATAGGGTAATACCAGTAAGCTGGTAACAGCAACCAATGCTATCATCAGGCCGATGCCCTGTGTTTTTTTAATGTAGCTGAAGCCTTCGGCAAATTCGGCAAAAACTTTTTTCTGTGATATTTTAGGCACATATTCCGACAGTTTCATCAGGAGCATCGAAATTATTACTGCACCGAAACTTCCTGCATTGATAAAAAAGCATACGGCTGCTCCCCAGTAATTTATGATGAGGCCCGATAGCGCAGGACCCAATAGCTGCGCCAAACTTGCCGTTGCCGTGGTAAGTGACAGGGCATTTGGCAGATCGGACTTGTCGGTCACAACGTCGTTTATCAATGATTGTCTCGCGGGTACGTCAAAGGCATTTATGATGCCCAACACTACGCTCAGTACTAAAATAGCCCATACCATGGTGTGGCCGGTAAGCACTAACATTGCCAGTAAAACTGATTGGACCATTGAAGCGACCTGTGTGATCTTGATCACCGTGTATTTGTTATAACGGTCGGCGGCGACACCACCAAATACCGAAAAAAGGAACGAGGGGAACTGCTCGGCAAAAATGGTTACGCCCAGCAAAAAGGCGGAATGGGTTATTGAATAAACTACCCACACAACCGCCGTTCGCTGCATCCATGTGCCGAATTGCGAAACGGCCCGGCCGATAAAATAAAGCGTATAATTCAAGCTGCGGAACGCTCGGAATACATTTAGTTCACTTATTTTTTTCATCTAACTTTTTGACAAAAATTAAAAAAATGTCGAAATTGGGTTAAAAAAATTTAGCTTTTCAGCCATTTAATCACCATACCGGCCAACAGGCGAACGGCAGCTTTCATGTCATGCGGATCATCCTGGTTATAAACCTCGTTACGGATACCGCGAATACCGGTAGAAATAATAAACGCCAGCATGTCCTGCTCGCCAACGCCAATATTGCGGATCTCGTTACGGTTAAGCGCATCGGCCAGGATCTCGTTTATAATAATACTTTCCTGGTGAATGAGCTTTTTATGCAGGGTGTTCATCGAGCGGCTGTGCTTTGATTTTTCATCAGCGTTCATCGAGATCCACATTGCTTTAAAAATGGTTTTCCACTCTTCAGAGGTCTTCACTTTGGCAGTGCAAAAGGCATAGATCTTTTCATCCAGGGTAGCGGCAGCGGCAGCGGCGATTCGGATGTTATTAGCCACACCCAGAACAATGGTGTCTAAAACAGCCTGGTATATCTCGTCGCGATTTTTGTAATAGTAGTAGAGGGATGTACGACTGCGGCCGGTGGCATTGGCCACATCGTCCATAGTTACCTTTTCGGGCCCGTATTTGCGATAAAGGCCAAGCGCAACCTGCAGAATTTCTTCCTGTACGGCATCATCGGCTACTCCTGTTACTGTCTTTGACATGATCTGGTGCAAAGATAAATGAGATTATTCGACAAAAAAAATTATTTTGTCAAATAATGATAGCTACAGGAATTCAGGTAAGCCTCAATCCAGTTTCCTTATCCAGATATTTCTAACCGAAACTTTGGTGATCGATTCAATTTCAATACCGATATAACCGGATTGGTTATTTGATGATGTGGGGTCGTCATCTACCATAACCGCCATCAGCTGGCCATTCAGGATATGGATAAATACGCCGCCGCGTGCTATTACGGTATATTCGTTCCAGTCGTTTTTCTTTACGTATTGGGCCAGGTCCATAATATCGCCAATGTTGCCCATCAGTCGCTTGCTTTTGGTGCCATAGCCTTCAACCACCTGTCCGCGCCAGGCGAGGATGCGCATAGGCGTGTTCTCGGAATAGAATTGACCCGTCCAATACGGCGCTGATGGCCAAAAGTCAGCCTGCGGACCGGTCATCATCCAGTTTAAATTAACGGGCTGCAAGTTTGCCGGAATTTTAGAAAGCCATGGCACACCGGTTTTACTGCGATATTGCAATCCGCTGCCGCCATCGCCATCCACCTTAATTTCAAACTTGAGGGTGAAATCTTTAGCTTCCATGCCCTTGTAAGCAATGTAGCTGTTGCCGCTCGGGTTTGCCGGGGTCGATTCGCCAATAATTGCCCCGTCCTCAACCCGCCAGAATTTTGGGTTGCCATCCCAACCGGTAAGATCCTTCCCGTTAAACAGCGAAACGTAGCCTTCATGATCATTAAAGTCCATCGGGGCAGGCTGTGTAAATCCATATATACTGGCCGGCATTTTTGTGTGCCAGGATGAGGGCGCCTGGGCGTGACCTATTTGTGAGGCAAGCAGCAAACAGGTAATAGCTGACAGGCTGCGCTTTTGCAAGCTGAAAAACGTGTTCAGGATCATGATTTATTTGGTTTTAAGGAACTGTTGATGATTGAAAATTGGTCAATGCTCTCTATACAAACATATGCACCATGGTGCGATAAACTATCCTGCACCTACATGAGGTAAAAGCAGGTTTCAATCGCCGCAGGATGATGCCTGACTTTGGCGATATTCGATCATTTACAACTATTAATTATAAATATTACAATTTACAACAATGGTTTAACTTGAACTTATATCTTTACAACGGAGGCTAAGCGCATGGGATTACCGTTACGGATAACTTTTAAAGACAATGATTACGTCTATCAGATCATTGATAGCAAACAAATTAATAATACTACAACAGAGATTGAGTTATTGCTCAATGGTGAAAAAATAGGGATAGTAAGAGACATGAAGCTTGTTTGGAAACTAAAAGACGGGCATAAGGAAATTGACTCAGAATTGGTTCAGGCATTAGGCCGGTCAGTATCATTGCGGTTGAGAATGTAGTTTTTGCAGTCCCCGCAGGGCCTCTTTAAAGAAGCCCTGCGGAACAAAATGTCGGGATGGCGGGATTCGAACCCACGACCTCCAGCACCCCATGCTGGCGCGATACCGGGCTACGCTACATCCCGAAATGATTTTAAGGTTTGTATGTGCTCATACAAAGCCCTGTTTATCTGTTTATTACAGCAACAATGTCTATGTTAAACCATTTTGTTGTTTGTCGCTCATTGTCCGTCTTTACGCATTGGTAGTAAACACAGTAGTAAACAAGCGGTGACAAATATAATAACTCTGCTACTAAGTCGTCAATAGTCATTTGATTGTCTTGTCAGGTTGATCTACATTTTTGTTTCATGATGTGATTAATTATAAAGCCACCACAGGCTTATGCAGGGATTAAATGCAAGGAGGAACGGAATAAATAGATTGTGCGATTGACACAGGAGCGTTTATGCCGTAGTTCCTTGCCATGTATCCAGGCTCACGCCTAACTTTGCGATAATAATTAATCATCCACCACTACCACTTTTCCAATAATTTCTTAAATGTTATATCTATATAGGAAGTTACAAGAATTGATGACTTATTGGAAGGTGGGTTTGTTGTGTACCTTTAGCTTTAAAAGGTATTTGCCTGAAAAGCATAATATTACTTGAACGCTTCAGCAGCTATAAGCGTAACTTTGCCTGCCATAATTAAACATCTCATCCAATTCAAGAAATCCTAAATTTTACTCTTTATAGAGGTATAGAAATCTTGAATTGTTTATAGCTAAAGGTTATTCAGAAACTCATTGAGACTATGCTGAGGCGTTTTATTTAGACTTCGTTGATATTCACTCAAAAGCATATTCTCATGGCGGACAGTTATTAGAACATCAGGATAAGAAAGCTTTATTGTATGTCTACTAAAGTCCAATCTATAAACTGAGGTCTTGGCTGGCGACTTCTTGCCACCAAAAGATAATGTAAGGCTTAGTATTCCATTGCTTAAAGTTCGGTTATGATCGTCGATCACAATGTGATCTTTGTGTAACTGTGGTGGCCCAAAATGTAAGACATTAGCAAAGTTCTCATATACCAATTCTTGGCCAGCCATATGGTATTGGGCAGGCTGCATAGTTTTGTTAAATTGGATAGTGGACCTTCCATTTTGGAAGTAACCACCAGTACATGACAATCTAAATGATACAGTTTCTTCATTCTGCATCTCCGTGAAGTTGAATATACCTATCGTGATTGGTAAATGATACGCTGCAGCATTATCTATTGTCATAGGGTGAAACTTAATTACCCCATTTAGATTAGGGTAAGTTACTTGTTTCATTAGTGCATCGACCAAATAATGAGGAGCTGGCTTTGTTTGTCCGTCCAACCGCACATAGTATCTCGTATCAAACTGATGGGGCTTATATGTACTCGGTTGGACCTCAAACACGTAAATGTATGCACCGTTGGATTCAAGTATGTTTACTTTAATGCCAATAGGCAAGGGTACAATCGCACTGGTAATCTTATTAATCAACCTGTCCTTTCCATGCAATTCATTGACGGGTGAAAGGTTTCCGACGAATACATCTTCTGCTTGCCCTTGTATCTTTTGACCGCTAGGAGCACCCCAAATCAACAACCCTCCGCTCGAGTTCAGGAACGCACTTATGCCACGGATTACACCTTGTAAACCCTTGTCAAACGTAGACTGTGGGTGATAAGATTTTAATTCAATAGTCTCTGTTTCCTGCTTGGGATCAGCAAAGTAATTAACTATATCATTGTATTCTAGGTTATCTAATGGTTTGCCAAAGTAAGCTGTAGAGAAGTCCATGTATTCCAGGTTGGTCAATTCAAGATATTGAAGATTTCTTACTTTATAGAGGTTTTGTAAAAGCTGAATTAAGAATCTAAATCGTTTACTTCCTCATCACATGTCGCGTTTCCGTTAAGATTTGGTTAGCATAGCTGCTTACAAGGCTCCATCCTTCCGAAGACATATAGTTTAGTGCATCAACTTCTGAAGTGTAACCCTTTAAGGTGTCAGAATATTCTGTTGAAACAACTTGTAGTCCTAAGTCTATGACAATATCAGATTTGCCAGAGAAGGCATGTTTGGTCACTATCAATATACAATACGTGTCGTGTGTCATGTTAAAGGCGGATTAAATCCAATTCAAAGATATTGAAATTTCTATATTTATAGAGGTAGCCAAATACCCCGTTAGCATAGTCGTATGTAATCGGAGACAGCAAACTACGGACAACACGGCGCAGACTGGCCGCATAACACCGGGAGATTGCCGAAAGCTGATCCTTTGACATACCTCCCTTTTTGACGTTTAACGATTATAGCCAGAATTCCATTTCCTTTTTTAATAGAAAAAGGCCATTTCTAACATCTTTGTTACATTCATCGACACATACCCCTCACACGTCGACACACCGAAATGCCAGCAAATTCTTCTGTTAATCTTTACACTATCAAATATTTGAAAGAGTAAGGACTATTATAAATATGATACTATTTTAAACAAATAACATGAGAGTCAAATTTTTAATTTTTGCAGTATTCATCGGCTTAACCGCGATGATTGGCATACAGGCTTGTAAAAAAGACAAGACGTCATCAAGCACCACTTCAACAACCACTGCTACTGTTACGGCCCTAAGCTGCAGTAGTACAACGTTTTCAGGAACTGCTTACGCGTCAACAGCGTTTACCGGGACCGCTACTGTACCATATACCGGTGGATCAGGGGCGTCATATGCTGCCGGCACGGCAATTTCCTCTACCGGTGTTACTGGTTTAACCGCTACATTACAAAAAGGAACTTTAGAAACCGGAACAGGCGATTTAACTTATACTATTGCGGGTACACCATCGGGGTCAGGTACAGCAACGTTCGCCATTACTTTTGGCGGGCAGTCATGTGGTTTTGCCATGACCGTTAGCGCGGCTGTTGCCACTACAGGTTGCAGCACTTCTGCAACCCCTGCTGCAAAAGTACTTTGCGCTGTTCAGGCTTTTGAGGCAACCCTGACCTCTACGCAATTAGCGGGCGTACAGTTTGACTATGAAAAAGCGAATGCCATCAAATGGTCTAATTTGCCCTGCGGTTCACAATGTCGCGAAGGCTTGGAGTTAAGTTCTTTAACATCAACCCAGCTTGCCGCAGCTATGGCCGTTGCTGCTGCTGCCACAGGCACAGCCTCAGCAGATCAGGGATATACAGAAGTAACAGACATTATAGCTGCAGACGACATATTACAGGCAACAGCTGGTGGCAGCACTTACGGATCGGGTAATTATTTTATCGCATTTGTTGGTACGCCAAGTCTGACAGGGACATGGCAGCTACAGTTTGGCGGTCACCACATGGCCATAAACCGCACTTATATTAGTGGTGCAGAAGCTGGTTCCACCCCATATTTTCTGGGTGTAGAGCCAAAAACATGGACAACAAATTCCGTTACTTATGCGCCGTTGGCCAATAAGCACGATGCAATGGCAGCAATGCTTGCTTCTTTAACAACCAGCGAGTTGGCCAGCGCAAAACTAAGCTCCACTTTTAGCGATGTAATGCTTGGGCCCGGAGAAGATGGTCAATTTCCAACTACCAAGCTGGGTTTGGCGGCGAGCGCACTAACTTCAGCGCAACAGGCATATATAGTTGCTGCAATGAAACAATGGGTAGATGATACGGATGACGCCACGGCAGCAACCCTGTTAACCACCTATACCAATGAACTAAGCAGCACCTATATTTCCTATGCAAGTAACACGGCCGGAACATCGGGTGACGCAAGTACATTTTTAATAACCAACACGGATTATGTGCGAATTGACGGACCGAGTGTATGGATAGAGTTTATTTGCCAAACAGGGGTAGTTTTCCCTACACAGATTCATTATCATACTATCTGGCGCGATCATACCCGTGACTACGGCAATAGCTTCACATTTTAATTTCTCAAAATGCGAATTCCAAATCTCCATAATAACGCCGGTCGCCTCAAATTGAGGCGGCTGGCTATCCTGGCAGTCGTGTTTTGTTTCATGGTGTCAAAAGCCATTGCACACCCAATGCCCAATTCGGTAGTTTTGCTGGATATTAAAGCAACAAAGGTTGCCGCAGAAATACAATTGCCGCTAAATGAGCTGGAACTGGCTTACGGCCACGATGTGAACAGCAATTCTGACGGCCTGGTTGAGCGTTTGGGGCCGCAACTGAAGGCTTATTTATTACAGCACATGCATCCGGTTAGCCAGGATGGCAAGCCATGGGCAGTGACCGTGAATGATATGATGGTGCAGCCTGTAGCCCAAAGCGCCAGCGGCCCATATAAGGAGCTGACCGTTCATCTGACCCTAATTCCGGCAGAAGGAGAAACTACGAGGCAATTTGTATTGAACTACGATGTGATTATTCACCAGGTAGTTTCGCATTTTGCGTTGGTTTCGGTAAGGCAGGATTGGGACAATGGTATGAATCAGGGCCATCCCTATCAGGTAGGCGTTGTACGGCTTGATGTACGAAGCAATAAAATATTCCCGCTTAACGTAAACATACAGGAAGGCAACCTGTGGACTGGATTTACAAGCATGATTGATTTAGGCATGGAACATATTAAGGAAGGCACTGATCACTTACTGTTTTTGCTGACGCTGTTGTTGCCTTCAACGCTTATTGCTAAAAACGAAAAATGGAAAGGGTTTGGTGGTGTGAAATACAGCCTTACCCGCATTCTAAAGATTGTGACTGCTTTTACTATCGGTCACTCCATTACTTTACTGGTCGGTGCCCTGGGTGTATTCCATTTTCCCGGACGGTCAATAGAAGTGCTTATTGCATTAAGTATACTTATTTCGGCAATACATGCCTTTAAACCGATTTTCCCGGGTAAAGAAATGTATATCGCTGCCAGCTTTGGATTAATACACGGAATGGCTTTTGCTGAAACGCTGGTTAATCTTGACCTGGATGGGCTCCGAATGACTTTAAGCATTCTCGGCTTCAACATCGGGATTGAGCTGATGCAGCTATTTGTAATTGCCATAACAATCCCATGGCTCATTATATTGAGCAAGAATAACATGTATAAAGGCTTACGTATAGGTGGGGCCATTTTTGCAGGGGTTGCATCCCTGGCCTGGATGCTGGAACGCGTGACAGGCGAAAGTAATTTCGTCAGCGTAATGCTATTTAACAGCACCAATTATACTATATGGCTTATTATTGGATTAGCCGTTGCAGCTGGAATAAGTTATTTCTTAAATTTTAAAAAGGCTCACAAAAAAGTGGTCTACGGTTACTAACCCGCTATCAATCTATTAGTCAGGTTTTCATACACTGATAGCGCAATTGCATTCCGGACAGATACGGAAAAAGCCAGGTTTTCTACCTGGCTTTATTACATTCACGGAAATTTGTTAACCTTAGCATGCCTGATGTTTTTGAGCCATCTTTTTGCAGGGGTTTTATAGAAAGCATCACCGTAGAAATGTGAATAATGAAAAATGGGAATGAAGAGAACTTCTTTTTTTACACCTTTTACCATTCCGATCTCCATTCCTCGGTTACATCGCCATCGTAAAATAAGCCTGCGGCTTCAGCTGCCTTTTGTATATATTCGGCCAGGTCTTCGCGTTCCATGGTCTCAATAAAATAATCATGCGACGAATTAAGATCGTCAAAACCTGTAACCACTTCCTCTATCGCTTTCCAGATATCCCTTTCATTTTTGGCCGCTTCCAACTTGCCGACATAACGATCAAGCAGCGCATCGCTTATTTGTAAGTTTTCCTCCGTGAAAAATTCGCTTCCGTTGTCAAATTGCTCCCGCCAGTAAATGGTTGGGCGTGGGGTGGTGATAGGATTCATAATAGTTGATCGTGTTAATTGGATGATTGATAAATGCCATAAAATACACCTGCTACACTGGTAAAATAGTGTCAACAGGCATGCCGCGATATTTATTTATAAGGGTTACCATCTGCTCAAGTTGCTTTTCGTTAAACCCCGTGCCATCATCGGCTTGTTTTAAGGTTATTCTATTATTAAAATAATTATTATAGAGCCTTAACCTGTAGCCTTTCCTGTATTTGCTTAGCCGGGTATATTTATAACTCACTGTAGCTGTTCCGAGAGCAACAGCCATATCCTTTTCCTTACCAAATAAACCTATTGTACGGTAAGTGAATCTTCCGTCAATCTGCGATACTGATACTTTTACTGCATGACGATCGAATATGATGGTAATAGTTAAAACAACGAAAAATATCCCGGCTCCGGAAATTCGGAAAAACCAATCTTTGCCGATCAGCATTGGCGGTAGAGTGAAAATTAAAAGCACAATGGCATAAGTGCGCCATATTATCTTTAAGTTCGGATAGCCTGCGTCCGGAACAAATTCATCGATCAGGTTCATGTGAACAGTTTGGTTTCACAAATTAGGATGCAAAACTGATAAAAGCAAACTGATGAACCTATTTTATCGGGGCGTACAGGTGTTCCATTGCACAACTCAGGCCTTATTCAACAAAACTTTCTAATGGTTATGGGTATGCTGCCGCTCCTGCCTTATACATTAAATGGCCGGCATTACTGTTCGATAATTTAAATAAAACTATTTATCCGTTTTATGAGTAAACGGCGATAACTCCAGCAAATTAGCTTTAACAAAGCCCGGTACGTAGGTGGTTTTATCGGCCAGCTGCATGGCAACAGGATTTTGAACGAAGGGGTAGAGCGAGTAAGTAAATGTATAAACGCCTTTGTTGCCAAGCGGATTTACATGCCCTTCATAAGCGAGCAGGCCTTCTTCGGATGGGATATGATATATAACCGTTTTATTAACCCACGGCCCCACGGGCGATTGCGCAAACCATACCGCTACCTGGCCCGACAAGTTCGGCACGCCGGACATAGCGTAATTACCCGGCCCAATTTTGATCACGTTTCCGGCTGGAACGTTTTCAACCAGTATCGTAGCCTGCGTAAAATCCTTGCTCCAGTTGCCATTTCCTGTATAAAACTCCCATGTCGTTTGCGAATCCAGCTGCCCCTTTGGTACACGGCCTAATACTGTTGAACGGTGGGCATCAAAATAAAGATAATCGTAGTCGCCGTCCTGGATAACACAGTTTGGGGATGTGTTGAGCGTGGCTGGCAAGCGGTGAAGCGATACAACAGCCAGGTCAGGTAATGACAAAGTTCCTATCCATGTATGCCCGGCAAAGCGGGTGCCTTTTTTGGTAATCTCTATCAATACTATCTTTAACATGCCGTCCTCTATCACGCCACCGCTTTCCCAGAATTCGCTTTTACTGCTATCCGGCACAAATAAAGATAAAGGCCTTGCCGCATTGCCGCCGTATCTTGAATTTAAGCTGTCGCCTTTTTGCACCACCACCAGGTTATTGATCATTTTAGGCGAGTGCAAAACATTAGAGTGCGGATCTTCAGGGCCCATGAACGAGTCGTTATAAACCCATGCCACCCGGTTATCCGGCAATAGTACCGGGTTGTTGTTATCGCCCGATAGCCATCCGTACTTTTCATTAAAATTATCCTGCCAGTCATACTGGGCCCTTACATCCAGTTCAGGATTGGTTTCTTCACTTGCAATTTCCACATCATCAAGGTAGTAGGTAGTTGCGGTGTTAAAGCTAAGCTGAAGCGTGGTATTGTGCCCCGTTGCCTTAAAAGCATACTGATACATCTGCCACTGGTTGCGGGCAGTATCTTTACGGTTCCAGATCTGGAAATGGCAGGTATTATCCGTTTTTCCTTCTTTCAAATCAATGTCAAGCAGCGCATTCCGCGTGCTGGCAAGCGCCCAAAAACGTAACAGGTAATACCCTTTTTTATCCAGCTTTACAGGCGCAGCCGAAAGGGTTACGGAATTAGAAGTACCGGTATTGGTAACATTTACGATCAACCCCTGCGAACCGCTGTGCGCATGCAATGCGTCATGCGTAATGGTAAAGGTTGCGCTGCTGCCATTAGTTGTAACCGTAGACCACGCGGTAAGGTTATTTTCAAATCCGCCATTGGCGAGTACAGGCTGCGGGCCCGCTGAACCGCCGGCAAAAAGTTCTGTAGAAATGCAGAGTATTAAAATCAGGCTGAAACAGGCTTTTGACATGGTTATGATCGATTGATGGCTAAAGATAACGATTTAGCAATCCCTAACAACCTTGTAATAAAAACATTACGGGTGGGCGGGTAACGCGGGTTTCATCAATCAAATTTGCTATAAATTACCGCTTTTTGTATGTTTTTAAGGCTAAAAATGAATTGATAATTACACAGCGTTTAAATGGCTTATTTTTTGGTAAATAGCTGATAATCTTCACTATAAATTTTTAACCTGCTGTAGCAAAGTGTAGCAAAAGCGTAGCGTTTTTATGTGTAAGGTGTAGCGTTTTTTGCAGCTTATGCTACAGTGTGCTAACCGCCGACAAGGCCGGCAAAACAATATCAGCATGCCGGGCTTGGTTTGTTTTAACTCTATGCCGCCGCTATTCCAAATGAAAAACCATTTCCAGTTTCGAGACAACAGGCGAGTTATCCGGGTTAACCTCCATAATATCGGCTAAATGGTCCCACCAGTTTTTAATGGCCTGCTCTTTACCCAGATCCTTCCAGGCAACACGCTCGTCAATTTTTTCAACAGCAAACAAGCTGTCGGTTTCTTCGTTAAAGAAAATGCTGTAGTCACTTATCCCGTTCTCCCTAAGTAATTTTTCCACTTCCGGCCATAACTCGTTATGCCTTCGCCGGTATTCTTCTTTAAAGCCGGGCTTCAGCTTCATTTTAAATGCTACTTTCTTCATTTCATTCCCCGCAATTAATTAGCCGCATTCACTTTTATCAAACTTACAGCAAATGGTTTCATTTGGATGGAATCTCCCGCAATTACAGATTGGTTAGCAGCGTTATCACCTGAATCCCCGTCGACAGTATTTAGTTGCCCGCCTTTATATTCCGGCGGCAATTTAATCATAACGGTTTTATTCCTTTTGTTGATAATGAGCACTTTTTTGCCCGAACCGGTGACAAAGCCCTGGGCCAGCAGGCCGCCAAAATAATCGCCGTCAATGCCTGTTTGCACCAGCTTATCGCCTGCTTTCAAATTATCGTGTATTAATTTAAGCACCCAGTAACGGGCATTAGGCTTGTTGTTCTTGTAATCGATCATGGTCACGTCCGGGTATTGGCTCGGGAAACCAACCAATTGCGATTCGCCTATTACATCAATGCCCCGTTTGGTTAATCCTATATAAAAATAGGCATATACGGCTGCCGAGAGGTTCCAGTAAGCATCAGGAATAGGCTGATCTCTCATTTTATCACTAACAAACGTGCCCAGTTCATTAGCATCTGTTTTTGTGTTAGGCGATAGTCTTTTACGGATGGACTCGATATAACTAATGGTGTTTGAAAAAGCATCTGCCATTTCAAATACCGGGTATTGATAAGCATCGAATCCCAGTTCAGGATTGGCAGAGGCGTAACAGTGATAGGATATCATATCCAAAGGCACCCCCGGCTTATGGTTTGCCGGGTTTAAAAAATATTCAAACCAGTCGGGCGTGGTGTCAACATTCGCCAGCGCCATACCCATAAACTTGGTTTTTGGCGATATTTTATGGATAGCGGTTACCACGGCGTCATAAATTTTAGTATAATATTGGGGCGACATATAATGCTCGAATTCAACCTCGTTCAATATCTCCCAATACGGCAGATCATAGTGATAACCTGATTTATGATATTTTCCTAACTCATCGGTAAACCCGCCTTTGGTATACCAACTGATCAACCTGGTATAATAGCCCGTTAATTCTGTCATGGTGGAATCCCTTAATTCCATACCGACGCCGCCATAACTCCAATCTACCTTATTCGGGTCGGCGGGATAAGGCACCGGTTTTTCCGTTTTAAACATCCATTGCGGGATGGTACTGAAATTTAAAATAACGGAATGGCCTTTGGTCGCATTCAAAAAATCGATGGTCATGGGGTCGATCAGGCTAAAATCCCACGAGGTAGTTGTTGCAGTCGGTGCTTCCAGCTCAGCAACAACCAGTTTTGGATAAACATGCCAGGGCACATACCGTACATAATCAGCGCCCATATCTTTTAGTGCGTTAAAGGAACCATCGTGCATGGAGCCTGTACGGGAAAGCATGGGGTTACTGACTACCTGTAATGTTGCCGTGGATTTAGACACCATGGTGATGTTATTCCATTGCACGTTAAGTGCAAGGTTTTGTGCCGAACAAATATGCCAGCCCAAAGAAATTACGGCAAAAAGGATAAGTTTTCTCATGATAATTGGCTATGAACTAACCAAATGTATCTGATTGGCCGCTCGGCTACATGTGGGATTTGACAAAAAGCATGTCAATTTTGATTTTTCTCGTAATACAGGTAAGCAGTAACAAGAAATTTCACCTGTCCCCGCAGGGTCTCTCGCAGAGGACCCTGCGCACCATGCCGGTAAAATAACGAAAAGTAATATATTTACTTCATGACAATCCGGGCGACGCATCAATCTTTAACTTTATACAGCACAACCAATAGTTCAATATCTTTTGCGTATTTAGCATTTAAATGAACCTCCTGTCCCCGCAGGGTCTCTCGCAGAGGACCCTGCGCACCATGCCGGTAAAATAACGAAAAGTAATATATTTACTTCATGACAATCCGGGCGACGCATCAATCTTTAACTTTATACAGCAAAACCAATAGTTCAGTATCTTTTGCGTATTTAGCACTTTAAATGAACCTGCACATGCTCAACAAAGTTAGCCGGAGCCCTTATCTTCTTTTTCTGCCTTTTCTCTGCTTTTACTTTTATTATATCCACAAATACCGTTACCCGCAGTTGTATGGCGATGAACCGCGCTATATCGGCTTCGCACAAAATCTGCTCCACGGCTTTTATTCGCCTCCCGCGCCCGGCATTAATTTGTGGAACGGGCCTGGATATCCGATCATTCTGGCGCCGTTTATCGCATTGCATATCCCCGGTATTTACCTGTGTTTTCTTAATGCCGTGTTCATGTATGTTTCGGTTGTTTTCCTGTACCAGGCTTGCCGCCTGTTCATCCGCAAAAATATTGCGCTGACAGCTGCATTGCTATGGGCATTGTATCCAAACATGCTGCACATATGCCTTTCAGTTTACAGTGAGGCATTTACCGCTTTCCTGGTCACGGGCCTTTTGTTTGCCGTTGCTTTGTTTTATACCAGGCGGCATAAAAAATACCTGCTGATAGCCGGATTGATATTAGGTTTTATAACGCTTACGAAAATTGTTTTTGGCTATGTGCTGCCGGTTTGCCTGCTGATGAGCCTCGTAGCCATGGTATTTACAAAATGGCGCAATAACGCGCAAAACACTGCCCTCATCATGCTTATTGCGTTTATGGTAACCGCGCCCTACCTGTTTTATACTTATAAGTTAACCCATAAGGTTTATTACTGGGGCAATTCGGGTGGGATGAGCCTGTATTGGATGAGCACGCCTTTTGATAACGAATACGGCGACTGGAAGGAAGAAAATCTTCACAATTCTACATTCCCGCTTATGTACGGTACCCGTGAGGGGGATTCGCTGCTGCGAAAAAACCATCAGCAGGACATTAACCTTGTAAGCAAATACGCCGGCGTGCAGCGCGACAGTGCCTACAAGGCCATCGCGATACAAAACATCAGGCAGCATCCCAAAAAATACATCCGCAATTACTATTGCAACCTGGCGCGCATGCTGTTTGATTTCCCGTACTCGTACTATTACCACAACGACCCGGAAATAACCAATATCCTCACCGGCTCGCTGTTGTTGTGGGCCTCCGTTATCGGGTTAGTAGTTAGCCTGGTTAATTACAGGCAGCTGGTTTACCCGGTGAAATTTTGCCTGCTCGTAACAGGCATTTACCTGCTGCTGAGCGGACTGCTCAGCGCATACCCAAGGCAGCTTGATGTAGTGGCGCCTTTGCTGCTTTTCTGGCTGGTGTTTGTTGCAGAGATTGTATTGGTTAACAGGCGTAAAAGGCATCCGATGGTATAGGGTCAGTAAAGCAGTAGACCAGAAGATAGGGCACAGAAACCCTTCGCGTACCTGCTTTGCTCTTCATTCCCGCGCCAGTGTGAGTAAGTGAAAAAGATTCATTATCCATGGATCTGTTTATATAATTAAATATATATTTGTGTATAAACTTAAATTTTATCGATATGAGTACCCCAGTTGCAACAACCAGTGCCGGCTCAAATGACAACAATTGGACTAAAATCGCCACTATTGATTTTGGCTCAACTAATTATCAGGATTTTTCTCTCATTCTTGCCTTTGCAGCCGCTGAAGGCCATCCACAAACCGCTATTGTAGAATTTGCCGGCAGGCAAAATATTTCACCTTCCACAAGCGATCTGTATGCCAGCATTTTAAGTTTAGGCGGCGGACAGACATTTTCGGAGCAAAGCTTCATAATAGCCAATGCAGGCACTGGTTCGAATTTTGAAATATGGATAAGTAAGACGAAAACTTATGGCCAAATAAATGTATTTGAGCTTGCTTCAGATCTAACAGGCTCTTATACAGTTACCTATCTCAGCAACCAGGGTTGGGTTAGCGCCCCGACCAGTACGCCTGTGACCAAATCCTACATTAACGGCGAATATTTGAATGTAAAGGATTATGGCGCCAAAGGCGATGGCTCAACTCAGGATGATGCGGCAATAGGCACGGCTTTAGCGGCTGGCAGTGCTGTCAGCCGGAATGTTTTCTTTCCACCGGGAACCTATATTGTCAATACACAAATAACTATCCCTTCAAATACAGGTATTATAGGCGCCGGTCAAAACAGTACAATAATCAAGCTGGCTGATGGTTGTCCGGTATCTGTACCACCAACTCAGGGTAATTATCCGTTTATACTTAATGCAGCAGGAAGCAGTGAATATATAACACTCAGAAATTTCACATTTGATGGAAACAGGGCAAATAATCCGGGTAACGAATATAATGGCTTAGGTGGATTTTATGCGGATCAAAGCTCCAATTTAACTATTCAGCATATGAGCTTTATCAATACGCGCACTTGTGCTATAAATGCTAAGAATATACCGAATGCTATTCTTTCATTTATTACAGTAAGCAATTGTGCACTGTATAAAGACTGCCAGGCGCCTGCAGAATATGTAGTAGGAACAGACAGGCAGGGAATAATTTTATTAAATGAAAAACCTGTAGGCGATGCATACTATTGCGGCAGCGACGTAGCTGTTGACAATATTTACATTACAGGTACCGGCGCCGATGGCCTTAATGCTTCAATTGGAACAACCTATTACAAGGTTATCAATAATTATTGTGGCGCCCAAATGATGCATCTTGACACCGGAGGCGCAGGAATTTATTATAGGGCAAGCGCTACCGGTTTTGTAGGCCAGGCTACTTTTATGGCCTGCGAGGCGCATCATAATACAGGTATTGGGATAGATATTGGCAATGTTAACGGCGGAACAGACCCCTCCCTTTATAACAATATCAATATAACCGGCTGCCTTGCCAGTTACAACAATTTAAATGGTATTGGGTTAGATGGCTGTAGTGGTGGTACCATAAGAGGATGTACTTCATGGAATAATGGCATACAAGTAGATTGGTGGTCAGGAGGCACGAATTATCGCCGTTGTGGAATCGGTATTGGTACAAGTCCGGGGATAGCGTCCGGCGGGTTTCTTGTTGAGCAAAACCGGTGTTTTGATAATCAAATGTGCCCTACACAGCAAGGTGGTTTATATTATGGTAATTATGAGATAAACGTAAGTACTCCCGATAATCCCCTGGGTACATTGTTTAATATTATGGTGAGAGAGAACGATTTTACCGGCAATGTGGGTACGGCGCTTATCTCTATTTTACCGGGCGCTCTATTTATAACAAGCGGTTACCTGTCCATACAAAACAATGCCGGGCTGTTTTCACTTGATATAACCTCAGCAGATGATCTGGTATTGAACCCCGCCGCTCCAACGCTCAATCTTACAGCAACATCACCTATTAGTATTAATGGTATTACTACGGGTATTATTAACGATCGCATTACCTTGCATAATACCAGCACTCATGGCAGTGATATCACATTGGTAAACTCTTCAAGCTTTGTAATGCCAGGCGGAACCAATTTTACCCTTCACCCTGGAGACTATGCCGTTTTCGATTGTTTTAATGATGGAACGGTATGGATAATGGTCTTACATCAACCATAAATGTATAATACCTGCATATTATGCCCAATGCTATCCGAAGTTATAGCCTCGACTAATATGCCTTTAGTCCACAAACTGCTTAATCAACGGAATTACTTCTTTACCAATCAACCCAATCGAGCTCATCAACTGATCATGCGTCAATCCCGCATTATCCATCTGGAAAGTAAACCTGTCTACACCGCCCAGGGCTTCACTATGGCGCAGTAGTTTTTCGGCCACCTGTTCCGGTCCGCCTACCACCAGTACGCCTTTGGGGGCAATCAAGCTGTCGAATTGTGTTTTGGTTACCGGCGGCCAGCCGCGTTCCCTGCCTAATTTGGTCCACAACTCGGCATAGCCCGGGTAATATTCGGCTATGGCCTGCTCATTGGTTGGCGCAACATATCCCGGCGAATGCAGGCCTACCTTCAATTGTTCCGGTGCAAAACCTGCCCGGCGACCGGCCTCCCGGTACAGATCTACCAACGGCCTGAAGCGGTGCGTTTCACCACCGATAACGGCCACCATCAAAGGCAGCCCCAATGTACCTGCGCGTGCAAACGATTCAGGTGTGCCGCCAACGCCTAACCATATAGGCAGCTTTGGCTGTAACGACCTCGGGTAAACCGGCAGATTATCCAAAGATGCCCTGAACCTGCCGCTCCAGGTCACAAATTCATCGTCACGAACTTTAAGCAACAGATCAAGCTTTTCCCTGAACAAGGCGTCATAATCATTCAAACTAAAGCCAAAGAGCGGGTAAGCCTCAACAGATGATCCGCGGCCAACCACCATTTCAGCACGACCTCGTGAGATCAAATCAAGCGTAGCAAAGCTTTGGTAAACGCGTACCGGGTCGGCGGCGCTGAGTACGGTTACTGCGCTGGTCAGTTTAATGGTTTTGGTGCGCGCCGCAGCCGCAGCCAGTATCACGGCAGTAGCCGAATCCAGGAATTCTTTTTTGTGATGCTCGCCAATGCCAAACACATCCAGCCCGGCCTCATCGGCAAACGCTATCCGGTCAAGCAGTTGCGCCATCGCGTCTACACTGCTCAATTCATTACTGCCATACATCGCCGAAGCGAAACTGTCAATGCCTATTTCCATTTTAATGTTATTAGTTGTTGCAACATCTATTCAAAGGTCGTAACAAACCTGCTGATAACCTAATAAGAAAACGCGCGACCGGATTATTTTACTTCCAATAAATAAAGCATAGCAATATTGCTATAAACTGAGCTCCATTTGTATGTTACACCTTTCGTAGGGCGAAGGCACGCCGGTAACCTTTTTAAAACCCAGCTTATGGTATAAATTGATAGCCGGTTTAAGCTTGGTATTGCTTTCCAAATAAAGTTTTTTTGCATTAACCGCTTTTGCTTGTTCGATGCAGGCATTTCCTAAAAGCACGCCTATTCCCTTGCCCTTTGCCGCAGGCGATACGGCCATTTTTGCGAGCTCAAACATATCATCATCCATTTTGATCAATGCGCAGGCGCCAACAGGCTTTCCTTCATAAACTGCTATAAAAATAAAACCGCCCCTGTCGATGATATATTCCTGCGGATGGTCCAGCGACTTATAATCCGACTCCTCCATTTTAAAGTTTGCGGTTATCCACTCTTCGTTCAAATCCCTGAAAGCCTTTTTATATTCCGGGCGATAGGCAACAATTTGTACATCCCTGCTTTCGCGGATCTTCTTTTCATCGGCAACGCGTTTCAGCAGGCTCTTTTGCCCCAGCAGAAATTCCCATTCTTCCATGGCTTTCCAGAGGTTGTATTGCGTTTGCGCAAGCGCCGTTTCTACAGCCGAATTCACATCCAAACATTGCGACTGGATCCGCTCGTTGATCTCCAAACCTTTGCTGCTTAAACCAACATAGTTCTTCCTGCCATCGCCATTCGCCTGGCTGGTTTCCACCACACCCTTCCTGATCATTTCCTTCACGATGGTACTTACCGACGGGTGTGACTGCCCGATCTCCACCGCGATTTCCGTTATCGATTTTTCCCCGCCTTCCGCTAAAGCGTAAAAAACCGGGAACCATTTCGGCTGCATGTCTATACCGTACATTTCGTAAACCTGGGCGGCCTGTTCCGTTAATAATTCGCTCAGCCTGCGCAGCCTGCTGCCCAATACTACCTTTCCTATTTTATCGTAAAAGTCCATATTGTATGTAATTACGTAATCAATTACGCAAATTTATATTTTTAATCTTTTCTTCCAAATTTTATGAAAAATTTACGGTGATTTATGACCGCTCACTGCGGAATATGGTTCCTAATGGCGTATTATATTCCCAAAAAGTGTAAAAGTTTCTCATTTACACCTAATTAGCAACATTTATTATTTTCATTGCGTAGAACATAGCAGATATGAAAAAAATATTTGTCATCATATGGATAATAATATTATTTGGCGGCGTCGGGGCGCTGTTTTGGTATAACGAGCTTCAGTATCAACTACCCACCCCCATACCCGAAAATTACAAGGTTGTTAACCCGGGCGAGGCGGTAAAATTAAGCTCAGGTTTAAAAACCGACAAGACCAAGCCGGTATTCCTGCATTTTTTTAACCCGGCATGCCCGTGTTCCCGTTTTAATATTAAACTGTTTAAAGCATTGGTAGCGCAATATGGCCAACAGGTGAATTTTGCGATAGTAGTAATAAGTGATAAAAAATATACCGCCCAGGAGATCCGGAGTAAATTCGACCTGGATATCCCAGTAACGTTCGATCAATCGCTTGCCCCCGCATGCGGAGTGTATTCAACGCCGCAGGTAGCCCTTATTGATGCCAAAGGCAAGCTGTACTACCGGGGCAACTACAATGTAAGCCGTTACTGTACCGACGGAAAAACTAATTATGCACAACAGGCAATCAACGGATTACTAAATAATAACAATAAAATACTTTTCAGCAAGCTGGCCCTAACATCGTATGGTTGCCGGCTGGCTAATTGTAAATATTAATTTCCGCCCCTAATTAACTAATACTTTGCAAGCATCATTAACCCAGAATTTGATATTTCAGTCTGAAGTTAAGGAACGTTCTGATAAGCTCATGAACTACTTCCTGGCTTTTTACTTTTTGGTAGGTTTAGGCCTGAGTTTTTTTTACGATACCTGGCTCATCAGTATCGGCGTAGGCGGTATTTGTATCCTGGCATACTACTCTACTAAGCTATTATTGCCCGATTCATCGCTTTACCAGTACGTATTAGGCGCAGTGCTCGGCATATTTATGGCCCAGTTCATCTACCAGATGCACGGTATGTTCGAGATGCACTTTTTTGCATTTATCAGCAGCGCTGTCCTTATTACTTATCAAAAATGGTGGCTCCAGTTACCCTTGCTTGTTGTGGTTATTATTCATCACGCCACCTTCAGCTACCTGCAGGACATTGGTATCAGCGGCATTTATTTTACGCAGCTCAATTATTTCGATCTGCAAACATTTATTATACATGCTTTGCTAACCGGCGTCATCATGTTTATCTGCGGGTTATGGGCCTACCAGCTCCGTAAGTACAATGAGTTGCAGGTTGTGCAAACCATGAAAATGGTAGAGCTGCAGCAGGAAGCCATGCTCTCGCTGGAGCGTAAGCAGAACCAGGAATTGCTGGAACAAGCCAATGAAGAGTTGCAGGCGTCGAACGAAGAGCTAAGGGAGGCCCGGCAGGCGGCAGACCAGGCTAACCAGGAAAAAAGCATTTTCCTGGCTACCATGAGCCACGAGATCCGCACACCTATGAACGGCGTTATCGGCATGTCGTCGTTACTGAATGAAACGTCGTTGAACGATGAGCAGCGTATGTTTACCGACACCATCATCAATTGCGGCGAAACATTGATCCATGTAATTAACAACATACTCGATTTCTCCAAAATAGAATCTGGAAACTTAGAACTTGAACGTGACGACTTTAATTTACGGCAATGTATTGAAGATGTACTGGACATGTTTGCGATAAAGGCGGGGCAATTGAAACTGGATATGGTATATGAAATTGCTGAAGACGTCCCGTCGAATATTATAGGCGATCCTTTGCGGCTTAAGCAGATACTGATCAACCTGTTGAGCAATGCCATGAAATTTACAGAAAAGGGTGAGATCGGCATCAAGGTAAATATCTGTGAAATTGGTATCGATGGAAATATGATATTGAAGTTTGATGTTTGGGATACCGGCATCGGCATACCGCAGGATAAATTGTTCCGCCTTTTCAAGGCATTTTCACAGGTCGATTCTTCTACCACCCGTAAATATGGCGGCACAGGCTTAGGTTTGGCCATTTGCGAAAAACTGGTAAGGCTGATGGATGGAGAAATTGGAGTGGATAGTACGGCCGGCGAAGGATCTTCTTTTTACTTTACCATTAATACATCGGCAGGCATCAGCAAAAATATTTCGCCAGGTAATATTGAGATCGGCGATCTGAAGGATAAAAAAATATTGGTGATAGACGATAATCAAACCAATCTTGCTGTTCTAAAACGCCAGTTCGAAAACTGGAACCTGAAGCCTATACTTACCCAGTCAGGTGCGGAGGCGTTGGTGGCGCTTCAGAACGATAAAAATATCGACCTGGTAATTACCGACATGGAAATGCCTGTAATGGATGGCACAATGGTGGCTAAACTGATAAAGGAAAGCTATCCGCAATTACCTATTATTTTACTGAGCTCCATTGGCGAGGAGTTTAAGAACGACGAACGCAAGCTGTTTGTATCCATCATGAACAAGCCAATAAAACAGCAGGTATTAAGTAAGCAGGTATTTACAGCATTGCGAAACAGATCGTCAATGCAGGAAGAGTTAACCGTAAAAAGTAAGCTTTCAACAGCCTTTGGCGATAAGTATCCTTTTGAAATTTTGATTGCTGAAGATAACGAGGTGAACCAGCACGTAATAAAACACATCCTGGTAAAAATGGGTTACCAGCCTGCTATTGTTAAAAATGGCCAGGATGCAGTTGATGCCATGTATAACAGCCAGTACAACCTGGTACTGATGGATATGCAAATGCCGGTAATGGATGGCCTGGAAGCAGCAAGAGCGATCAGGAGCAAAAATATAACCCAGCCGGTAATAATTGCCCTCACCGCAAATGCGATGGATACCGACCAGCAGCTATGCCTGCAGGCCGGGATGGATGATTACATATGCAAACCGGTAAAGCTGGACGAGCTGATGAATAAGCTAAGCAAATGGTACACCCTGAAGCTAATGCCGCAATAATTTTTCTAAAATTGGTTGCTAAATTGTATTTCATTATATGCGGGGGCAAGTAATTGCTGCTTCCAGCTTATAGATTCAATAGGCTCAACGAAAAGGCATTATCCTGCTGCGGAAACGAAGAAATAGAATCGCGAACGATACGCCAAAAAATCCAATGTTCTTATGATTTTTATATGTGCATTTAATGACGAATTTTGACGGTTATTCATCAGTATCAAAAAAGCCTTGTAACTTTTTTGTTGCTTTTTCGTATATTTAGATGGGCGAATTCGTTCTTAACATACCGGAATTAAAAATGAAGAAGTTAGGTGAAGTTTATATTGTGGATGACGATCAGATCTATACCTTTTTGTTAACCAAACAGATAGGTCGCATGGAATTCTGTGACGCCATCCGTGTTTTTGGCCATGGCGGCGAAGCGCTGGACGAGCTTGAGGCCAACAGCGATCACCCGGAAAAACTCCCTGACCTCATCCTGCTCGACCTGAACATGCCGGTTTGCAACGGCTGGCAATTTCTTGATCGGATCTCCGGGCTTGCCCTGCAAAAAAACATCCCGATCGACATCATCAGCTCTTCGGTCAACACTTCAGAACATCAAAAGGCTACCGGTTACCCCGGCGTAGGTAATTTTTACACCAAACCGGTAACGCAGCAAACACTTTCAAAAATTCTTGAGGCTGTACAGTAGCGCTAATCTGACTATCGTTTAATTCTTCTCAGGGTATCATGTCCAAATCTTTGTTTAATATTATCCAAAGCACTATCGGCTGATGAACATTTTCACCCCACCGGCGTTTTAGCCATAACAATGAAAGAGTTTATTGAAAGCTTTACAGGGCATGTACCCTCCTACGTATGGAACCTTATTGTTATAACAATAGCCATCATCATCGGCCTGTGCGTTAAGGTATTCATTAAATTGCTGCTTAAGTTTTACGGTAACCGCTCTGCCAATAAAAATTATTCGCTGCTGCATAGCATCATTACCCACCTAAGTACGCCTTTAACCTATTTTGCCCCGCTGCTGCTGATAGGGATCATGCTGCCCTTGCTCATTATCGACAAAGGGTATTACGCTTTCCTTGCCCGTGTAGTGGGGATACTGATGGTGATTTCATTTGCCGGCCTGCTGATCAATTCGCTGTCGATCTTCGAAGACTACGTTTATCATACTTACGACCTGAACAAGACCGATAACCTGAAGGAAAGAAAGATCCGCACGCAGCTTCAGTTCATCCGCAAGCTGCTCATTACGCTCATCATTTTCATTACCATAGCTATCATCTTGCTCAGTTTTGAAAGCGTGCGCAAGATCGGCGCCGGGCTGCTTACCGGGGTGGGTATCGGCGGCATCATTATCGGTATCGCCGCGCAAAAATCGTTATCCAACTTACTGGCGGGTTTCCAGATCGCCTTTACGCAGCCTATCCGTATCGATGATGTGCTGTTCGTGGAAAATGAATACGGCCGCGTTGAAGATATCACGCTTACCTATGTGGTAGTAAACCTGTGGGACCAGCGCCGGCTGATCTTACCCATCACCTATTTCATAGAAAAACCTTTCCAGAACTGGACGCGCATCAGCTCGGAATTGCTGCGGACCGTTTTCCTGTACATGGACTACAGCCTGCCCATAGATTCCCTGCGCGAAGAATTCGACCGCTTGTTGGAGAAGACCGAGCTATGGGACAAACGCGTAAAAATAATCCAGGTTACCGATGCCACCGCCAATACCATACAGGTGCGTGTGCTGGTGAGCGTGCGCAACTCGTCGCAGGGTTTCGACCTGTGCTGTTACCTGCGCGAAAACCTGATCAAATTTGTGCAGGATAATTACCCGCAATGCCTGCCGGTACAAAGGGTAATGCTGAATGATAGATTGACCAAAGAAAAGCCGGCCGGGACATAGCTTGGCCCGGGCCGTTGTCATCTCATAAACTTTTGCCAGCACAAAGCGCTTACCGGAAAATTTTGCAAATTTGTAATGCCGTAAACAATTATCGCAGCGATGGCAGAAAAACCGCAGAAACAACGTCAACCTACTACCCGGAAGCAACCTCCAGCCGCCGCGAAAAAGCCACGCACTGCCAAAGCAAAAAAGCCGGCAGCCCCATCAGAAGACATGGAAGTACATCATCACCCCGATCTCCATCACGTCCCTAAACCATGGAAGGAATATCTCCTGGAAGGCCTGATGATATTTATTGCCGTTATGCTCGGCTTTATTGCCGAGAACGTACGGGAAGCCATCACCGATCATGAACATGTGCGCGAGCTGACCTCGCAGCTGGTGAGGGACTTGAAATCTGATACGGCACAGCTTAACCAGATCCATTTAGGCGACATCAAAATACGCGCTGCCAATGATAGCCTTATACAACTGCTTCAGTCGCCGGTGGAACTGGGGCAGCAGGCCCAACTCCAAAAACTCGTCATCGAGTCGCATAGTTTGTGGCTGTTTCATCCCACTGCGGGCGCTATTACGGCCATTAAAAACGAATTGCACCTGAAACAATTCTCCGACTCGGAGATCATCGGTCTGATAGCCGAATATGAAAAGCACGTAGAGCTGCTCCACACCGGGCAGGATATTACGCTGCAATACCAGCGTTCGCTTGTCGACCCTTTCCTGCTTAACCATTTCAGCCCGGCGCAGCTTACAGACGCTTTTGCCCATAAGCCGCCAACGTCAACGCCGTTACGAAATGTATCGCCAAATGACCTGGTACAACTCGGCACCAATATGGTGCTGGTAAAGATCAATACTGACGAACTGCTGCGGGATGTGGAACTGGTACAAAAAGATGCCCTTAAGTTATTGCAATACGTTCAGCAACGCTACCAGCCCGATGAGAATGATTGATAACAGGGTTGCTATTAATCTTTCCGAATATGCATGTTTTTTATTCCCTCCCCGGGGTTTAAGTTAACCCATAAAATTGTATGGCTGGTATAGTTGACTATTTCACCAGGTGTTCCTACGGAACACAATTGCAAATATTAATCGTTTTTCTACCCACCAGATGTCTCTACGGGACGTATAACCTGCAAGCCACGTCCCGTAGGGACGTCTGGTGGGTAGAAATGCGTATGAAATTAGTCCTACGTTCCGTAGGAACGTTTCGTGGGTTAAAAATTAACAACCGGCCGCTTGGATTTTATCATTAACATGGACCGTTAGATGACATTACGATTTTTTTTATTTTATGGGTTAACTTAAACCCCGGGGAGGGGTGCGGCTGATTGTGCGTAGGCAGGGAGGGGTTTAGCAAATAATCCCCTCCAAACATCCTTTCTAAATAAAAAACGCTGCTCTTTTGTCCCTCAATTCGGTAACCTATTATTCAATAAGTTTTCCAAATTTTTCAGTTTCGACGTCCAGAACTTGTCGAAGTACCTGAGCCATTCATGCAGGGCATCAAACCCATCTTGTTTCAGGGTGCAATGCCGTTCGCGGCCAATGTCTTCGATGGAGATAAAACCCGCGGTATCCAAAATTTTTATGTGTTTTGAAACCGCGGGCCGGCTCATGTCGAAATTTTCGGCCAGGCTGTTGATGGTTAAACTTTCTTTAGAGAGCAGCATCAGCATTTGCCGCCGGCTCGGGTCGGCTATTACCTGGAATACGTCAAGCGTTGGCTGTGTCATTTTCTTTAGCATTTAACAGGCCGGTGATCTTGTTCATGTTGTTCAGCCAGCCTTTGTCCATGGAGTTAAATATGCCCACGTTTTTCATCACTACAAAATCGCCATGATCCAGTAACACCTCGGTGCCGCCGTTCTTCGGCTGTAATTCCCATCTCACTACCGAGTCGATATTCACGGTGCCGTCGCCGGGGCCGAGCTTCCACGAATAGGAAAGTTTTGTAAAAGGTACGATCTCCAATACCTTGCAATAAACCATCCCATCGAAATCAAGTGTCGGGGCCGGCGATACCTTGAAGGTGAATTCGTGACCTGCAATAGGTTTGAAATCACTTTTCATCAGCCATAGCGCCATCAAATCCGCATTGGTTAAATATTCCCAGACCGCCTCCGGCGAATGCTGGAAAAATAATTGGTGTTTAATTCTTGCTTTCATAATATGTAACTTTGAAGTTACCCAAATGTATAAGTAACTTCTGGGTTACGCAAATATTTATGCAAATATTTTTTACGCTATAAACTATAGCTGAAAAGCAGGCTTTACTTTTTGACAGGATTCTTTGCCGTACCGGCAATGACAAATGCTATCCCGCTGTAAGCCAGCGCTAAAAAGGCACTGGTAATTTCATCAGGCCTGTCGGCAGTCGGGGCTATTACGCGAGGAATATGAAGTGAAACAAACCAAATAAGGATGATGATGCCCAAAAGGACCGCAAATAATCTTCTTTTTATATTCAAAAGGATGGCAACACCGCAACCCAGTAATCCTACACCCCCGGCATAAACCCAGAACGCAGGATAAGGTATCCAGGCCGGCACAAGGGTCGACGCTTCTTTTGCCAGCAGGAAGTGAAGGATACCAAAACTAATAACAGGTATGGCAAAAAGCCAGGTACCGAGGGGGATAAGCTTCTCTAAAAAACCAAATATCCGGTTCTTGTTTTTTACCGAAAAACATCTGGCAACAGCAAAAGCGCCGCCTGCAAATGCCAGTTCTTTTTCGGCATTTTCCCAATCGCTCAGGTGTTTGTAGTTCGGACTAACGAACAATTCATAAGGAACATAATAAAAGCAAAAGATCAATAGAAAAACCGTCCCGAGCAGGAGGGAGGTCGGCCTGGCTATTTTCTCAGAAATTAGTCCTGCCCCACCCAGAATGAACAGGATCCCCGATGCATAATTAACAACCGCTACCTGCGATTGCAATGGCAGCAGCATGTACGGAAGATTGTTAAAATAAACGGCCTGTAATCCTATCCCTAATAAAGCGATAGCAAAAAAGATGCGGCCGGTGTTTTGAAGGTTTTTCACAGTGTGTAAAGGTTTTGAGTAAAAATTGAATAATATAGATTGATCAGCCCATCCGCGCAACATCGTTTATTTCATGTATAACGCCGTCTAATTTTGTTATCGCATCTTTTAAAAAATGGAGGATCTGCCGGTTATGGTCGCCGCTGATGCCATGTTCCTCGATCAGGTCGACCAGGCCGATGATACTGGCTACAGGGCTCCTTAATAAATGTGAATTTTTAAATGAAATGGTTTCTAATTGCTCAACTTTTTCCTTCAAAGCATTTTGGAGTTCTATCAGCCTTGTAATGTCCTCAGCTACCCTGATGATTGTGCAAATATTATTTTTATCCATTCGCTCATAGATCATCTGCCGCGAATACACCCATATGTAAATTCCATTGCTTTTGAGCAAACGTATGGTCATTTCTATCACGTCACCACTTTTTGATCGTTTAAGTTTTTCAATGGTTTGCTCCACTTTTTTATAATCATCCGGGTGAATGATATCACGGTAGAAATCATGGCTCAGATTATTGTATTCTTCTTCTGAATAGCCCAGCAACTGATGCGCCAGCCCGCTTGAAAAAAGCAGCTTATGATTGGTTATATCATAAGTTTGAAATTCGACATGCGTTACCTCGAAAAGGGAATGCAAAAATTTGATACCGGGTTTCATCACATAAATATACAATGAAATGGATATATGAAATACCTAATTATCAAAAAGATATGGTAAAAATCCAAACTTACGAAGTTTTAAAAACTTCGTAAGTTTCTGCAAAGCGCTTATCGTTTATTTCAATTTAACCACTCCGGTTTTGTATAAATTCAGCGCAGCTTGTAATATGGATTCAATAGTTTGCAGCGGCAGATCGGTGTTTGGGTCGATCAGCATTATTTTCATTCTCGAGCGTTTCTCCTGTATCAGAAACGGCTCTTCAAAATGCTTACCTTCCACAATTCCGATATATGGCTGCCCATACTTTTGGTGCACCCATAAATAGCAGAACATTTTTCCCTTATAACAAAAAAAAGGCATGCCGTATTTCCATTCGTTGGTAACGGCATTGTCCTGTTTCAGGATAATTTCCTTCAATGCGAGCAGCGTTCCTCTCACAGGTTCTGGCTGTTGTAAATAGAAATTATCTAATGCGGTCAACATTGATTTTATCGGTACAAATGAATGGACAATCTAATCATCCACACCTTTACCTGCAAGTATTTGCGGTAGGTATTTTTCAATCCTTGCCTCGCGCGTTTTGGCTTGTTTGGCTTGCGAAAAATAAAGCAGGTAGCCCCGTTGCCTTCCCGGCGTTAAGGCTTCAAAAGCGGTTTTCAGCTCGTCGCTATGATCCAGCTTGGTTTTAAATTCGTGGGGCATATTAAATTCCGAGGTCTTTTTTAACTCCACTTTCAAACCCGCTTTTTCCACCTCAATGGCTTCATGAATGTAGGCTTTTATGGTATGTTCCATCTCTGCAATTTCTATGGCGCTCGTAAAGCGCATCTG